>Ga0163199_1002352_pt1 | contig 11582 bp, 9 predicted proteins | sample PL_2010_150m_FD_113537 | JGI IMG/M metagenome (GOLD analysis project Ga0163199, IMG submission 113537) | Freshwater microbial communities from Powell Lake, British Columbia, Canada to study Microbial Dark Matter (Phase II) - PL_2010_150m | ecosystem: Environmental > Aquatic > Freshwater > Lake ...
ATTTCCTTCTAAGAGTCCTCTAACTTTATAGAGTGCAGTTTCCATTCCTTTTTCTGCTGTCTTTGCAAATTTAATTTTATTCAAAATTCTGCCAAGTGGACCTAGTGGCATTTCATAATTTACTGTCATGGTAAGTTTAGTTAGTTTCTCTTCTAGTGATTTAAATTCAACAGCAATGTCCCATTTTTTGAAAGGGCCTTTAATCATTTTAGCTGCAATTTTTTGTTCTGGTATGAATTCTGTTGTTTCACAATCCCATTCTAGTCTTTTACCATCAAAATCACCTATTACTCTAAAGGTAGTTCCTACACCCATACCTGCCTTAACATCCATGGGTACTATAGTCATTCCAACTCGCTCTTCAAATTGGTCAGATATGTGCTCAGGTCTTGCAAAATAGGTAAAGACATCAGATACTTTGGACTTGATATCTATTGTTTTACTGACAATGGTCATACATTCCCCGTTCTTGTCAGACGAGATTTAAAGCTTTTGCTAATTTTCAATGATCTTAATCAATCTTGTAATAACATATTAAAGAAAACCGCATAACAAAACGATGCGAAAATCTGGTTGTTTTTTATTATTACTTTTTTTAGGCGTTCTAACAATTCCTGCAATTCAGAGTGCAAGTGCTCATTCTGCATTCAATTCTAATGATGAAACAATTGGCAATTATGAAGTACAGGTTGCAACCATACCTGAAATCCCTGCTGCAAATGAACCATTCAAACTTGAATTTAGAGTTTTAAATTATGTACAATCTACTAACTATCTTAATTCATTTAATACTCAGAATAGTGAAGTAGACCATTTTAGAATGGGAGTAAGGATTTTCTATAATGACAAATTAATTGACACTATACCTCCTCAGAGTCATGATGGTGGCCAATGGGACACTACCTATACTTTTCACGAACCAGGAAACCATGTATTTGAAGTAGATCTCTATGACGTAGGAAAAAATGGCGAGACCTATACTTATGATTTTAATGTATCAGCTGTAAACATTTTTGGACCAATCTTTGTATACATAATTTCTGCAGGTGGTCTGGGAGCTTTTGTACTAATCATCTGGGCAGTTATTACAAAGCGAAGAATGAAAGCTAAGCCTTAGTTTGTATGGTTGAAGATCTAGCCAATCTAAACGCAAATAATGTAGTAAGAAGAGTCATTGCAAAAAGCAAAATACCTGCACCATTATGTACTGCTACAATTACAGCATGCAATTTAGTATCAATCACTATCGCACCAAGTGTAATTTGAACAACAGCAAGAACCCCAGCCAAAGTTCCAGTTATTCTAATTTTTGTATCAGACCCTGTTACTTTCCAGCTTCCTATTGCGGTTGCTACAATTAGTATTCCTGTTGTTGCTGCAATCAATCTGTGCATCCATTCTGTCAAATATTCTGCAGATGGAAGAATTCCACTAGGACATAATGGCCATTCTGGACAAGAAAGACCCTGTCCGCTTGCTTGAAGATATCCTCCAATGAACATCAGAGAGTATAAAATTACAAGAGAGGATAATGCAAGATATTTGAAATACATTATTACTCGACGATAAAGTTGCCATCCATACCTAATGTGGCATGGCCAGGAACAGTACAGATGTAGTGATATGTGCCTGACGATCCTGCAACAAATGTAACATCACCTGTCTCGCCTGGCTTCATTGGATTGTCTGCACTCTTTAATGCAGAATTCCACAGAACATTAGTTGGGTTATCAGGATCAGTAACTATACCAAAAGAATGGAATGATTTACTGTCATTTTTGACATGAATTGTGACAGTATCACCAGATTTTACTTTGATGTCTGGATTGTGTCCTGGTTGTCCAGGAAGTGTGTTAAATGCATAATCTTTGAAATCAGAACTCATCACAAAGCTTAAGGAGAATTCCACCTTGTTACCGGTTGGTGCTACAGTAGCTCCAGATGCGCCACCTGAAGATGCTTCAGTAACTTCAATTTTACCTACCATACCCAATTCCCTGTGACCAGGAACTGCACAAATATAGAAATATTCTCCTGCCTTTGCTGGAACAAATGTTATTTCACCTTTAGCACCTGGCTTCATTGGATTATCAGCAGTTCCAATTACAGTACCATCTATAGCTGGACCAGTCCCTTCTTTTGAATCAGTAATTGCAAATGCATGAAATGATTTGCCCGCATTTGTAACATCAAAAACAATCTTATCCCCTACACTAGCGTGGATCTCAGGATTCTGATCTGGTCCAGATAACGCATTAAACGCGTATGTTTTAAAATCTGGTGATTCTACAAATTTTAAAGAAACATTAACTGTTTTTCCAGTGGCTTGTCCTTGAGTTGCTCCACCTGTAACAGCGCCTTGTTCCTGTAGTTTTCCTGCAATTGGAAGATATGAATTCCAGAAATCATAGTGCATGAAAAATATCAAACCGCCAACAATCTGAATTCCGATAATAATTGCAAGCATCTTGCCTACTCTTCTAGTGGAAGTCCTAAGTATTGGTGCGTCGTGTTCTGTGTGACTCATATCAATATCCTATGTGATGAGGCGTTTTTGCTTGATATGGATAATAGTACTTTCCACCCAATCCAAATGGATCGTCCATATTAGCTTCTTTGCCCTTTGCAGAGTAGTAAATTAGCTGAGCTATGAAGATTACAAAGCTAGCACCAAGAATCCATGCGCCAATTGTTGCTATCTGGTTTCCTTGTGTCCATGATGTAAACTCTGCTGGATAATCATAAATTCTTCTTGGCATTCCCTCTAGTCCTAAAACATGCTGTGTGAAGAAGAGTTGGACTGTTCCCCACATCATTAAGATGAATTGGACACTTGCCCATTTTTCGCTGTACATCCTTCCTGTCATAAGTGGGAATATGTAGTACATCATTGCAATAAAGCCAAATGCAATTGTACCTGTTAAGAACAAGTGCATGTGACCTACGACCCAGTATGTTCCATGTGTGAGAAAGTCAAGTGGCATTGCAGTGTTAAGAACACCACCTGCTCCTGCAGAGAAGAATAATGCGATACCACCTACGGCAAATTTCATTGGTGCAGCAAATTTAATTCTGCCACCCCACATTGTTGCTAAAAAGTTAAAGACATGCATTCCTGATGCTGGCACTGCAGCTAATGTTCCAATCATGAATACGGTTTTTGTTGTAAAGTCCATTCCAGTTGAATACATATGATGACCCCATGATGCAAAACCAATCATGCCAAGCAGTACAAATGCAAATACACCCGACCCTGTACTGAAAAGCGGTTTTCTTGAAAATCTTGGAATAAGCTCGTACATCATACCAATTGCTGGTAAGAGAAATATGTAGACTTCGGGATGGAATGTAAACCAGAACAAATGCAAGTATGCAATTGGATCTCCACCTAATGATGGATTGAAAAATCCTGAAACTCCAAGTCTATCTGTAAGTAACATGACAAGTGCTGCAGCAAATGTTGGCATGGCAACTAGAGTCATAATAGACACTATCAACATTGACCATGCAAATAACGGCACCTTTCTTAGAGGCAAATCAGGGTGTTTGCACTTTAGAATTGTAACAATGAAATTAATTGATGATAGAATTGAAGAAACTCCTATGATCTTGAGACCAAATATCCACATGTCTGCTGCTGGACCTGGCGCTCTGATAACTGAATATGGAGCATATGCCATCCATGTAACATCAGCAAATCCAAGCCAGATGAGTGCACCACCAACTGGATTCATCCAGAATGCAACTGCATTTAATTTTGGATATGCCATGTCTTTGTATCTTACCATTAGTGGCACAAGATAGTTACCTACTCCTGCGGCAAATGGAAGTGCAAACAAAAACAACATCGTTGTACCATGAACAGTAAACATTCTGTTAAATGTAACCGAGTCAGAAATTAAAACACCTTGTCCAGGCCAAAACAGGTGTGTTCTGATAATCAGTGCCAAGACACCAGCCATTATCAAAAATGCAAGACCTGTTACAATGTATAGATAAGCTACATCAGTGTGATGGGTTGAAAACATTATCTGCCAAATAGGTCGTGGTTTTTGTAGCTCTAGTACCATTTAGTTCCCTCTTTGTTTTTAGACAAAGTCAATAAAATGTTTTTGCTCAAGACTTATCCTCCACAACAAGTGAACCCCTCATGTTGTAATGTAATAATCCGCAATATTCTCTGCACTGTATAGGAAATGTTCCAGCTTGATCTGGTGAAAACCATGCATGATTAACTCTTCCTGGAACTGCGTCTTGAAATACAACCCAGTCAGGAATATTAAAAGAGTGCATCACATCCTTTGAATAAATTTCAAATTTGTAAGCATGACCTTTCTTTAGATGAAGTGTACTGATTTCTTTTGTTCCATCTGCATGTTCAAAGCTCCAGAACCATTGTTGACCTGTCACCTTTATTGTTTCTGCACCTGCTGGAACATCTTCTAAAAGTTTTTCAATATTCCAAGAATCAACACCGACATAAACTAGAATTGCAATAACTATACCAACAAAAACCCATTCAGATGTATCGTGACTCATCTAATGACCACCTGTGTGATCTCCAGATGTTGGATCATCCAAATGTTCCCATTTTGTCCTAAAGTTCTTATTTTTTGGATGTGATTCTCTAAATCTCCAACACAGCCAGATCATAGTACCTGAAACCACGGCACCAACTGTAAAGGCAGCTGTTGTCATCCTGAAAAAGAGGTTCCAGACTTCAGCTCTAATGTTTACATATTGTTTTTCTGAAACCTGTCCTCCTAGTGCTGCATTAGCAAAATGAATTTGCGGTATAATGACAAGAGCAACTAAACAAACGATTGAAATCGCAATGAAACGCTTCATTTATCAATTTGACGTGGTTTTCATTTTCTATTTAAGGGTTTTGAAGATTTTCAGAGATCTAGCAAGTTTCTATATAATTTAAGAAGAGTACGGTGATTTTATTTTATTACAAATCAGAGTTATCAGTAAAATTTTAGCATTTTAATTTTTGACAGCAATTTTCCATGCGTAAAAACTGATTTTTTATTTGTCTATAACTTTCGTTAGGAGTTTTCAAAAAAGGAAAAAAGGGAAAGTTAGAAGTTTCTTGTCTATGCTACAGTTATTGTAGTTGATAGTGGTTGCGACAGTGCGTTTGGATTATCAATGCTCTGCCATACAAAGATTTGTGCAGTGTATGTGCCAGATGCAGTTGGTGTCCACGACTGTGCTGGGTTCAAAGATTGACCGCCAGTTAACGTGCCTGTAATCCAAGATAATGAGACTGTTACTCCGTTACCATCCTGTATTTGCACTAGATATGCAAATGGCTGATCTCTGTCTTGGCCGTTAGTCAAATCTGCAGTTACCTGGATTTGCTGGTTGACCTTGACTGATGTCAATGCATTGCCAAACGAATCAACTATTCTTGGGTTAGATGCCGGTGCTCTTTCGAGTGGTGGCACTACTGTACCGATGAATGTTGTCGATGTCAATCTTAACTGATCAGCTGGTGTGTATGGAGCGGGCAGTGTTCTGTCCTTGTATTCGCCAGTGACTGTGTCACCTTCTGCTACGTGTAATCTGTTACCTGAAGACTGGAAGTTCGTTGTAAAGTACACTGTACCTTGGAAGATTCCAGTTGCTTGTCCTGTCTCTGTCATGGTAAGTTTGATACCACCAGAGTCAGAATCAGACCACACGTTAGTGTCGAATTTGTCTATTGCCTTTGGATTGAGGTTCATGTCTGGATCTACTATTTGTAATACTCCTTGACCGTTAGCTGGGTATGATGCTTCGAGCCACTTTGTTTCACCAATATTCCATCTGATTAAAGCTGAGCCAGTGACTGTTTGATCTCTTGTGAATTCAAACGATACTGATACACCGTCATTGTCCTCAGATGGCAAGAAGCCGTCTGTTGGACCGTGACCGCTAGCGGTTGGACCAGCTGCGGTTGGTTGTGTACCAGCGCCATCGACACCACCTGAGTCTTTCAAGGTGCTGCTACCAGTTAAGATAACATAACCTGTGAAGATACCGGTGTCAACTCCAGATTCTACCAATTTGTATTGGTTGATGGAGTTGCCTCTGGTTGATACTGTAACTTTATTCAAGTCAGTAGAACCAATGGTGTCAATTAAGTTTGGATCAAAGTTGTGATCTGGTGCGACTACTGTGATGTAAACTCTGTCAGTCCATGTGTATACCTTCTGGTCGAGTTCAACTGTTGCTCCAAAGTTGGAAGTGTAAATAGTCAGTTGAATATCCTGATTATTAGCACCTATCGTCTTGGAACCTGCTGGACCCCAGTCAGTATATTCTAGGTGGATCTGTTCTCCTCTTTCAAGTAATGTACCTGTTGCAGCACCCGTTGTGGATAGTTGCTTTGGTATCTTGATTACTGATTGGAAGATTCCAGTGTCCTTACCTGTTTCTACAAAGGTTGAAGGTTTAGCGTCAAAGTTAGCTTGGTTCAATCCCAATGGACCCATTGTACCCTTGAATGCATGTGAATCCCATTCTACGAGATCCAGTGATGCAGCCTCAGATTGTTGTGAGTCCAAGTTCAAGTCTGGTTCAACCAAGGTTAGGATCATGTCCGAACCAATGATGTAGACAGACTTGTCGGATTGTAATACACCGTTTCTAAGATCAAATGTTGCTGAGTCAGTTACTATTTGCTGATGACCTGATGCATCGTTTGTGTCGTTATAGTAGACGGTTAGTACGTCTCCTTGTCTGACACAATAATTAGTACCAGATGCTGCTGCGAAATCAAACCTGTCGGTTTGGGCCGTTCCAGAATATGTTCCGTTAGCAGCCTTGTAATTAGTTGGGACAGGACAGTCATTTTTGGCTGGTCCGTCTGTGAATCTAATTGGCAAGTCTGCTTGGAATATTCCAGATGATGGATCAATCTCGGTCATTGGACCAAGATCTATTGCGTGAGACGCATCAGCTGCTGATGGAGCCGTTGGACTAGCTGGTGCTGTCTTGATAACAGCATGAGTAGTTATAACATTCGGACCTCCAGCAAATGCTAATAGTAAGTTTGAACTTTGTCTGCTAATTACAGCCCATACTGGACCGTGTGATGTATCAGTACCTCTGGCGATTCCAGAATTAAGGTGATCAGTACCTATAGGGTTTGTGTTGAAGTCTGCATCATTGACTCTGATGTGCACAAGTGTGTCACCATTTGCCAATGTGTTAACTGACGTCAAACCGCTGCCGGTATTATCACGATGTAGTGGGAATACGCCGTTCTTACTGGTTACAGAAGTAGCAACAGAGTTAAAGTCGCTCAATGGAGTTGCTGCAGCTTGAAGTGAACCAAATGGTACTGGGTATACAGATTTATCTAATGTGATAGAACCTGTGTTTCCTCTAACACCAGCGTTGTCACTTATCTCAATTTTCTTGCCTGATTCATCTCTAAAGTCAACATAGTTGACCTTGAGGTTCAGACCGATTGATGAGATTGTGGTTGAGACTGATGTTGCGGTTGGACTGGAGTTGTCACATACTTGATCTGGAACTTCAAAGTTACCTGTGAAGATACCTGTTGAAGGACCAGTCTCAACTAGTGAGAATCCTGTATCAGCCAATCCGAGGTTGAATCCTAGTGCAGTTGTTGTACCTGCTCCAAAGCATCCAGTGTTTGCCCATCTAGCATTTGTTTGACCAAATTGAATATCCAATAGACGTCCAAAGGACGTTCCAGTAACAGTTGCGGAATGATCCGAATAGAAACCAAGACCAGTTTTACCGACTGTGTCGGCTGCTGGATCTTCGTTACTAAGGGATGTAACTCCTGCTTGTGCTGGTACTACTGTATAGATATCAACAAGATCATTGTCGACGTTTAAGTCTGCATCTCTTAGTGTTATAGTGACTGTGTCTGCAGTCTTGTATGTCTTGCTATCAAATGATACGACACCAGTGTGTGTTGGAATATCGGTCTGTGTTGAGATGATCGAGAATTGACCATCAGCTCCCAAGTCCTCGTATGAGGTCTGTGGTGCACGAGATTCCGCCTGGAGCATATCTTGAATTGCTACAAATTTAACTTGAACGTTAATTGGTCTTAGTGCTGTGTATGTGTTCGGATCAAAGATGTTTAGCTGGTTGAGCATGACATACTCTGTGGTACCTGTAAAGGTACTAGTGTTGTCACCTGTCTCTTGAAGCTCCCATCTGTAGATGGCGTTGTTTACTCTTTGATCGTTAGTTATACCATCACCTTTGATTCCAACCGAGAAGAAGTCTGCTACAACTGGCTTTACTTGATTATCTACAATGTTACGATTTGTAGTAAGGTTGAACATAAAACCAACTGTTGCGGAACTTGGTACCTGGTGGAATAAGTTGAATGCGGTTAATGTGCCGTTGTCAACTACTCCTGGCGTGGTTTTAGAACCATGTGTGCCACCCAATGCGACAGTGCCGTTTAGGTTAATGAAATCTTGAAGATTGGTCGAGTTGGCCAATGAGATTACCTTCAAACCTGCTACAGGTAATTGGGTATGTTGATCAAGAATCATGTGACTGCCAGTTGGGTTGTAAATCAAGTATATGTTCACTTTGGAAACTGATCCTGTTGAGTTTGTAAGCAACGATCTGAGATCGTAGTTTATGAAGTTGAAACCTCTGAAGTTTTCAGTGTCGTTTTTCAGTGTAGAGTGAATTGTGTTCTTCAATGTGGTCATTGTCTTGTTCGAGTCTAAGATTAGAGCCATGTTAGTACCGTTGATTATGTGTGGTCCAAGACCTGCAGATCCAGCAGAACCAGAAGTAACAGCATTACCAGATTTGATACCACTGCTTGTTGCTGTGAGTGGTGTGATCAACAGAATGTGCTCTATACCTGTAGTGTCAGCCATAGCAGCTGTTGATGTAGTGTTACCCTCTGTTCTAGCTGGTGTGTCACCTGTAAGACCCCACTGAATTGTTCTAATTCCAGCTGCAACTGATGTTGCAGAGTGGGTACCGTTGACAAATGTAGCATTAACACCAGTTGATAGTGCAAATGGAGTGCCAATAGTCATTGCTGGTACACCGCCTGTTGTTGTTTGGTAGTTGGTTGTTTTGAACAAGTCACGGTGCTCTGAAATCTTGGAGTTTAGGTTTGCATCAGTATCAACCAGTGTTAGTGGGATCTTTTGTCCAGATGCCCATGTTCCATTGGTTGTAGTTGTTGAGATGGTTCCATATCCAAAGTTGCCTACTATACTTGCAGATACATCATTGTATCTTATAGAAGCAGATTGGCCCCTGATTGTCAGAGTGTTTGATGTGATTAGATCTGATACTTTACCACCGTCCCAAGATGCAAAGACACCAGTATTGACACCGCCGCTTTCGATAAAGGTAACTGGTGCAGAGTTAAGACCAATTGATTTGGTTCTAACTGCATTTGTTTGACCTGCACCTGTTCCGTCTGTGGATGTCAGTACTTGTTTACCGTTATCTTGGAAGTTTACTACGTTAACACCAGAAGCTGCTGGGTTGAGTGTAAACTTTCCATTGTGATTGAACATGAGTGCGGTCAAGTTGCCGATGAGGTTCTGCATTCCTGTAGTACCGTCAGCGTCAGCTGCACCGTTTCTTGTAAATGCTTCATAGTACAATGTACTATTTGTAGCATTTGCACCCCATGTCCAAGAGTCTTCTTCTGTTGGATCGACGTTAAGTTGTGGATCGTTGACTGTAACAAAGACTTGTGAGTTTGCTGGATATGCTGTTCTATCTACCGAGCTTGATATTAGATTTGCTGGAATTCTGCTAAAGGTTAGAGTAACGATTTGATCTCCGCCTGCCTTTGAATAATCAATTGGTACGCTTTTAACAGTTCCAACATCGGAACCACCAAAGTCATACAATTGGATTACTGGCCAAATTACCGGATATATATTAGTAATTGCGCCAGAACCGAATCCAGTAGTGAGCATGTTGATAGTTTTATTTTGTCTAACTACATGTTCCATTTGTTGGTTGCTTGCAGCAATATTTTGACCAGGTAGACTAGTACACTTTGGGAAGTCTGTTGTTATAGTTCCGTTCGTGTGGTTTGTGGAGCCAAAGCCACCTCTTGCAATAGTGAATCCTTTAGTGTCTGCATAGTTAACACCCGCTTTTGGGGTAGTTGTACTTGTCGAAGAACAGAATCCACCAAAGTTGAGGCCTTTACCAGAAACCTGTGCTGTGTTAGCAGCAGCAATTGCTTGTGCTCTATCTGCAAGGTATGCATACCAGTTACCGTCTGTTCCCTGTGTCATTCTCAGTCTTTTACCATCGACGGTTACAACAGGTTCACCATAGACCTGGTCTAATCTCTGAATATCAGGATCAGATACGATTACTTGGATTACCTGTGGACCGGCAAAGTAATTGTTGAACTGTGAATTTTCAGCGGAGACAAACAAGTTTGCGTTTGTTGAAGCATGTGCTTGTGGCAATGCGTTTGGCATTGCAAAAGCAGCAGTGCTTGTAAGAAGTATTGTTAATAGTGATAGACTAGTTATTTTACGTAATGTGTTGTTGTACATAGTTATTGTAATTTTTGCTTGAATCTGTCTATATAAGCATAATGGACAATTTGTTCAGTATTGGAATAGTTCTCATTTTATTTTGATTTTATGAGAGAACTTTGTGAATTATTCACATGATACCATTATAAATTTTACAAACTTGGGTCTTTTGCAAGCCTTAGTCTAAAATTTTGTTATTACCTATGATTGTATTAGAACACAAGTTTCCCGTAATCAATATTCGGTCTATTTTCACCCCTTTATTGATGAGATAGTTTTTCAGTTATCTTCTTGTCCCACACGTGTATTTTGGCAGTATTTATAATTCCATGATGCCATTATACCATAACAAAAAATTCAGGAAGTGTTGTATTTTTTTTCTCTAGCTTTATCAAACAAAGTAATCAGAGCTGCACCATAACCATAATTCTTTTCATGTCTAATCACTTCGGCTCCATTCTCCCTACAATTATTTGTAAACTTCCTTTCTGTGTTCAAATCTTAGCAGATATAGAACGGTTCCCTGATATGCATAGATGAGCCTGTAGGGTTTTACATAGACAGTTCTTTCACCTTTTAAATTATATCGTAATGGTTTTCCTAATTGAGGGGATTCCACTATGTTTTGTATCTGCTTTTGCAGCTTTTCTTTTAGTTTACCATCTTTGATTTTTGTAATTTCTTTTTTGAACTTGTCAGACCATATTATTTGAGTAATTACCATCTGGCAAATTCCGCAAAGAATTTGGATGCCCTGGCTTTTCCACCCTTATGACTTTCTACTTCCTGCCAAGCCTCATGGATTGACTTGAGTGTTTTAATATCATCATGACTCAACTCTTGGTTTACCTTTTTTAAAACAATCAAACCTTTTTTTTCTGTTATCACAAATACATTCCCATACTTTATGTCAAGCTTTTTTCTTACCTTATTTGGTATCACTATCTGCCCTTTGCTGCTGACTGTGGTGAACATGGTTTCATTTGACATAAGGTAAGATTATCTTACTATTTATTAAAGGTGTTTGCTATTGACAATAAGTTGTCTGCCCAAGATATATTG
>Ga0163199_1002354_pt1 | contig 11575 bp, 6 predicted proteins | sample PL_2010_150m_FD_113537 | JGI IMG/M metagenome (GOLD analysis project Ga0163199, IMG submission 113537) | Freshwater microbial communities from Powell Lake, British Columbia, Canada to study Microbial Dark Matter (Phase II) - PL_2010_150m | ecosystem: Environmental > Aquatic > Freshwater > Lake ...
AGAGCCGTTTAAGAAATATTACAGCAATTTCAACCGAGACCAACTTCGCGATAATACCTACAACGGATCGCATGAATTCGTGAGTAAGTCTCAGCGTTCCAAAATTAATTTTTCCGTTTTCGATTTGGTTTCAAATTTCGGATGGAAATCGCCGGTCTCCAATGAGCGAATTGATGCCGTTCATGCTTTGGTTTAAATTATGCACACTAATGCTATGATCTACAATATATTCTTGTGTATCCGCCGGATGCAAACGAATTTGATCTCGATACCCCAGCCACGCTGTTTTTCTGTTGTTTTTTTGCAACGTACGCTGTTACTGGCTGTCCTGACTATTGGGACATACTCAGTCGCAGATACGATCAAACATGACGCCGTCCCAGTTGCAGTTCACCGGCTGCTGCTGGGGGATGACGGCTCAGTCTGGGGGTGGGGCGCCAACGGCTACGGGCAACTCAAACTTGGCGGCGGCGCAAACTGGTCTGATCCGCAACGAATCAATGGATTACCAACGATAATCGGCGTCACTTCGGGTGCACGACATTCGTTGGCTGTGGATCTTTCCGGCCAGGTTTGGGCATGGGGGGATAACAGTTCCGGCCAGCTCGGACTTGGTCATACCAGACAGGCGCAGGGGCCCGTCCAGGTGCCGGGGCTAAGCAAGATAAAATCCGTATCCGCCGGTATCCACCACTCGCTTGCGCTGGCGGAAGATGGAACGATGTGGGTCTGGGGCTCGAACTCCCGCGGCCAGCTCGGTTTGGAGCCGGCCGGCAAATTCGAGATCACGAGCAGCCCGACGCGCTTGTCCGCGCTGAAAGCCATCGCCGCGATCGCCGCGGGAGGAGACATCTCGCTCGGTCTGGGTCGCGATGGAAGGTTGTCCGCCTGGGGCGCCGGAAGCCCGCAGGTGCAACGCGTTGACGGGCCGGAGGCGGTAATCGAACTCAAGGCGGAGGGCGACCGCGCGATTGCACTGGATCAGTCGGGGACCGCGTGGAACTGGGTCGTTGCATCGCCGGCGTCCACGATCCACGCCGTTAAATCCGACGCGGACGCGTATAGGGCGTTCTCCCAGGACGCACGCGACGAAGTCACTGTCGTTTCCGGCACGGTTTTGGCACCAGACGGCAAGGGCATCGCCGGCGCACGCGTGCTGGCGGGGCAAACCGAATGCGCGGTGTCGGTACAGACAGGGCGTTATTTCTGCGTTTTGCCGCACGGTTGGTACGGCACGCTAAAAGCGGTAAAGGCCGGTATGAGTCTTGAACGCAAACGCGGTACGGCGGCCAGGACCGGCAGCGCGCGCGGTGAAGCGGCAAAGGCATCGTCTAGTATCGAAGCCAATTTTATTCAGGCGCCACAACATTTTCTTATTGCTGGAAGGGTGCTGGCCAATGGCCGCGGCGCCACGGTGCGCGCCAGCGGCAAAGGGGCCAGCTGCGGACGCGTCAAAGCAAACGGACAATACGTGTGTACCGTGCCCAAGGGATGGCACGGGACGCTGATCGCGGCGCGTCCCGGATATGTCTACCGATCGCGCAATTTCACTGCAGTCAACGCGTCGGTCACCGGCCAGGATTTTTCCGGCCAAAGCGCCGCGGCGGTCATCGCCGCGGCGACACGGCCACCGGCACCACCAGCAACGCCTGCGGCTCGCCCCAATATCGCGATGGCGCCTGCCAGCCCACCCAAGGTTGCTGCTCCAGCAGCAGAAACCGCGCCAGCGCGCGCGGCCGAAGCGCCGCGAGCGCCGACCGAGCGAACGCCAACGCCGACACCGGCACCGGCACCGACACCAGTCTCACAGGACCTGCGCATTGTCGGAACCCTGTTCATCTCTGGTTCCAGGGACGGCCCCTCGCCTGCGGGCGGGCGCCCAGTGGCGAATGCCGTCATTGTTGCTGAAGGCGCGCAATGCACCAACTCCGACGAGGCCGGCAACTATGTTTGCACGGCGAGAGCGGGCTGGTCCGGCCGCATCGTTCCGCGCAAAGCCAGCTTCCGTTTTGCCCCGAGCGCGCTGACCTTTCGTGGATTGCAACAGAATCAGCGCAATCAGGATTTTGCCGCCGTGTACGCACCAGGCGAAGAATAGGCGCGAATCCGCGCTCCTAACTGACATGGCCATTGTGTGATCAAAACCGAACGCAGATGAAAGCAGATCCTTACGCCATCGCGCGGCTTTACCTGAAGAGCGCTTCGATCGAGGTGCCGGACATGGCCGCGCTGCCGAAGCTGGCGGTACAGCCCACAATCGGCGTGGATTTTCAAACGGACGTGAGGCCGGCGTGGGCGGGACACATCGAATGCGTTCTCACCGTCTCGCTACACGGCAGGCTGAATGGAAAGACCATGTTCATGATCGAAGTCGCTCAAGCCGGCATATTCAGCGTTCCCCGCTTAGCCCTGCAGGAAATGGCACGCTTCGCCAAGGAGAGCGCCGCCGAAGTGTTGTTTCCCTACGCACGCAAGCACCTGACCGCAATGGCGGTCAACGCCGGTTTCCAGCCGATGATCCTCGACCACGTCGATTTTGCATCGCTGTTGCAGCGGACCAAGAAGCAAGCGAGGCCTGAATTGCGGCTCGCGACGGACAATAGACCCGCGTTGCCGGCCAACGCTACGGCGAAGCCCGCGGCGACCGACCCGCAAATTTCGACACCACCAACCGCCGTGGTGGGACCCAGAACTGCTTCACCCCTTACGTTGCTATCGATCGCTTTCTTCTTCGTTGCTGCCGGCGCCATCTGGCTCTGGCCCACGAAGCCGGCGCCGAACACCGCGCCCCCGACAGCAGTCTCGCAGGGCTCAATCAATACTGCAGCCGCGCGTGAGCAACAAAAATTACGTAAGCGCGCCGAAAGCATCGAACGCATTCTCGCGGCGAGCCACGCGCGACTGGCCGAGCAGCCGGAAGGCGCGTACACCCTGGAACTCGGAACGCTGGCTTCGGCTGACGCCATACCATCGCTCGAGGTCCTGCCGATTCAGCGCGCATTGTTCGTTGAGCCCAGGGCGGATGGCAGCGTTGCGGTGTTGTATGGAGTCTTCCCCGACGCGTCCCTGGCAAACGCCGCCGAATCCGAACTGGGATCGCGGCTGCCGGCTGAGCTTAAGCCGAGCAAGCGTGTGCTTCGCATCGATGAACGGGCGCCACCAATAAGCGATCCCGCCCCGGCACCGACGCGCTAGAGCGCGCGGCCCCGCCTCAATGCATCGAGATTGACAGCGAGTCGCGCCGCGCTGCTCACGGTCTCCGTGGACGCGCAGACCTCGGCGTAGCTGAACGGAAAGTGCTCGCGACTCGATCCGAATCCGAGCAGCACCAGGTTGGCAACCAGCGGCTCGTGCATGCCGAGCGCCACCGCATCGGCATTACAGACATGGACGGTCACGCCCATTTCGGAAAGCAGGTCGGCTACGCGCTGATCAGGAAACGAACCTGCATCCGGGGCATTAACCACGCAGACGGCGCCGCTGCCGTTGCACTTCGGGCGCAGAAACGGCAACGTGCGATGTGCCTCGGTACTATCGAGTCCGAGCAGCAGGTCGGCGTCGCCTTCACAGACCAGGGGACTACGGAAATCACCGATTTTCAGATGTGCCATGACAGAACCGCCGCGCTGCGCCATGCCGAAGGTCTGGGAACCGAGTACCGGTTGCTGCCTGCGACGCGCGATTTCGGTAAACACTTTGGCGGCGAACAGCACGCCCTGCCCGCCTACTCCGGCGATGATCGCCTGGCAATTCACGGGCGCATCTCCACTTGCTGCGTTGACCGCGGCCGTATCGCGCCCTGCGCACACACCTGGATGCACATGCCGCAATCGATGCAGGTCCGCCGGTCGATATCCACCAGACCATCCGGCCCGCGCAGGAGCGAAGGGCATTCGAACCAGGTGGTGCAATAGCCGCAGGCAATACAGACGCCTGTTTGCGGCATGCTGATGGCGCTGCGCGGGCACTCGGCCGCACAGACGCGGCAGGCGGTGCACTTGCCGGCATCGATTCGATACACGCCGTCGACCTGCGTGATGGCGGCGCTGGGGCAGACGTGGACGCAAATGTCGCAATACGTGCAGACGCCGCAGTGAAAGCAGCGCGCCTTCGCCTCTGCCGCGGCCGCCTCGGAACCGAGACCAAAATTGACTTCGTCGAAATTCCAGACGGAATCGCCCGGCGTGCGATGCCGTGCTTGCGCGCGCGGCGTGCGGCGAAAGAACTGCAGCTTGATCTCGTCCGCGCCCGGTGCCGGTGCTATCTGGCAAGCGCGCGCCGACGGGCTCGCAGCGGCGCAAGCGTAAGCGACGGCGGCCGCAACACCCGGACCGGCGGCGAGTTGCAGAGCGGGTGCATCCAGTGCCTTTCCGCTCAGGCGTTCGTCGATGGCGAGCGCCGCGCGTTTGCCGGCATTGACGGCGCCGACCACGGTTCCGGCGCCGTTGCTTGCGGCATCGCCGCCGGCAAAAATGCGCGGTTGGCTTGTTCGCCCCCACGCATCGACTGCCAGTCTGCCGTCGTCGGTCAGATTATTCTGTTCAATGTAGGCCAGATCGGCGTCACCACCGATGCAGACGAGTACGTTGTCGGCTTCGCTAATTTCGGTGTGAAAAATCGAAGCGCACTCGCTGCCCTCAGGATTCGGCAGCGCAAGATCGCGCAGCAGCAAACGCAGCTTCCCGGTCGCGCCCGGTTCGAATCTGACCGGCACAACCTGATGATGGAACACGATGCCTTCATCGCGCGCGGCGCTTACTTCATCGGGAATTGCCAGCAGAAAATCGTAATAGACATCGACCGCCGCACCGTTGCGCCTGGCGCTGCGCGCGGCATCGATGGCAGTGTTGCCGCCGCCGATCACGGCGACGCGCCCACCGAGCGCGGGCGTCCGCCCGGCGCGCGCCAGGTACAGATAGTCGAGCCCGCCAAGCACGCCGGCGCTTGCCTCGCCCGCGATGTTCAGGCGCCGCGGCTTCCACGCGCCGGTGGCGAGGTACACCGCGTCAAAGCGATCCAGTGCGGACCAGGCCAGATCCTTGCCAAGGCGCACGCCGGTGTGCACCATGACGCCGAGCGACTTGAACACCTCGAGCTCACGTTGCAGCACGTAGGCCGGCAGGCGGTATTCGGTAATCGCCCAGCGCAGCATGCCGCCGATTTCCGGCAGCGATTCATAGATTTCGACACCATAGCCCAGGCGCGCCAGATGATAGGCGGCGGTCAGCCCCGACGGACCGCCGCCGACGATCGCCACCGACTTGCCGCGCGCCGGCGCTTTGCTGGCGAAATCGGCGGCGCTACGACCGCGGTCACCGGCCATGCGTTCGATGGCGTTGATCGACAGCGCGCCGTCATAGGCGCCGCGGTTGCACGCGTTCTCGCACGGATGCGGACAGACGCGGCCCAGCGTCGATGGAAAGGGGTGCTCCTCGTAAAAAGTCCTTGCGGCCTCGCTCCAGTTATTCTCTCCCGCCAGCGTCATCAGCCGCTCGATGTCGTTGCCCGCGGGGCAGGCTTCGGAGCACGGTGACAGCCGATCCTGGTAGCGTGGCATCCACCGCGCATCCAGCGCAGAAAGCGATCCTGCCGCACGCGGGCGCGGTCCATGCTGCACTTCGACCGGCACGACGGGCCGGTCCGGCCCCAGTCCTTTCACCTGCGTAACGCAGGCGTAGCGCGCAATGACGACCGCGATGCCGCCATGTTCGGCACGGGTGTGATCCAGCGCATCCAGCAACACGCGCTGAAAGCCGGCCAGATCGTGGGGATCGGCATGCACCAGGTAATCGATGCCGCAGCCGCGAATCAGGTTCTCCAGATGGACCACGCCGCCCGCATGACCGTCGGCGGTCTCGCCGAATTCCGGCGTCGGCTGCATTCCGGTCATGCCGGTGGTGCCGTTGTCCAGAACCAGCAGGACGAAGCGCGCACCGTTGTATACCGCGTTCTCCAGCCCCGGCGCGCCGGAATGATAGAAAGTACCGTCGCCGATGGTGGCGAAAATCGGCGGCGATTTTCCGTCCTGCGCATAGGCGTGGTAAAAACCCGACGCCATCGATATCGACGCACCCATGTCATGCACCGTGTCCACCGCGCCCTGATTCAGACCCAGGGTGTAGCAGCCGATGTCGCCGGGGAACAGGGCATCGGGAAACCGGCGCCGCAAGGAATAAAAACTGGCTCGATGTCCGCATCCCGGGCAGAAGGTCGGTCGGCGGACCGGCAGTTCCAGAGCGGCCACGGCGGCCAGCATTCGATTCGGTGCGCGTCCATTGGCGGCGAGGCCGGCTTCACGCGCTGCCGCGAGCAACAATTTTTCGATCACCTCCGGCGTCAGTTCGCCATGCGACGGAACATGCGCGGTGCGCCGTCCCCATACCGGTAGCGGCAGTCTGATCTGCAACTCGACCGCCGCGTCGGTTTCCTCGAACACGATGAGACGCTCGCAGCGGCTGGCAAATTGCTCGATCAGTGCGCGCGGCAGCGGGTAGGCTGTGGCAATTTTCAGGATCGGACACTGTTCCGCCAGTCCGAGAGGGCGCAGCAGATCCTTCAGGTAGGCATAGCAGACGCCTGCAGCAACAATACCCAGCGGCGCGCGTCGCTGTTCCAGATTCAGCGGGAAGAACGCATGATTTCCCGGCCAGTTCTCGAACTCCGTTTCAATCGCAGCCAGCTTCCGGTTCAGCTGTTGATGCAGCAACATTCTTGCGCGCGGCGGCGCCGCCCAGCGCCGCGGGTTCTTTTCGAAATCGGCGTCGCGCATCGGCGCATTCACCGGCAGGCACTCGATCGATTGTTCCGAGTGGCACACGCGCACTGTGGGCCGCAGCAACACCGGAATCTGGTGACGCTCGGACAGTTCGAACGCGAGCGCCACCATATCCTTGGCTTCCTGCGGGCTGGCAGGATCGAGGGCGGGAATCTTTGCGAACAGCGCGAACAGGCGGGTATCCTGCTCCGTCTGCGACGAGTGCAGCCCGGGATCATCGGCCACGATCAAAATCAGGCCGCCGACGACGCCGACATAGGCGGAGGAAAGCGCCGGGTCCGCGGCGACATTGAGGCCGACCTGCTTCATCGCCACCGCCGCGCGCTTGCCCGAATAGGCGGCAGCCAGTGCGGTCTCCAGCGCCACCTTCTCATTGGTGGACCACTCGGCATAGAGCGCAAGTCCGAGCTCTTTGCGAAACGCAACCACCGCCGGCAGTATTTCGGAGCTCGGCGTTCCCGGGTAGGCCGTCATGAACTGGCAGCCGGCTTCGACCAGGCCGCGCGAGATGGCCTCGTTGCCAAGCAGAATGCGATGGTCTCCGGCTTTCATATCCATGCTCGCCCGCTCCCCCATGCCGCTAAGCGCCGGCGCCGTCGCCCTCCCGATCAGGCGTCGGCATGGCGCAGCGGCTCGATGTCAGGATGCCAGCGGCAGGTAGCGCACCGCCAGCACGCCGTCGATGGCGGCAATGTCAGCGATGGTATCGGCCGGCACCCGGCTATCGACATCCACCAGCGTGTATGCCATTTCTCCCCTGGATTTGTTGCTCATACTGCAGATGTTCAATCCCGCCTTGGCCATCGCCGTGGATATCTGGCCGAGCATGTTCGGCACATTGGCGTTGGCGATGGCGACGCGATAGGCAGATTCGCGTGCCGCCGTCAGATTGGGAAAATTGACGGCGTTCTGCACATTGCCATGCTCGAGATAGTCGCGCAGCTGCTCGGCCACCATCATGGCGCAGTTCTCCTCCGCCTCCTCGGTCGAGGCGCCCAGGTGCGGCAGCGCTACGATCTTGGGGTGGCGGCTGCTTTTCGGCCCCGGGAAATCGCAGACGAATCCGCCGAGCTTTTTCGCATCGAGCGCGGCGAGCACGGCATCTTCGTTGACCACCGCTTCACGCGAGAAATTGAGCAGCACCGCGCCCGCCTTCATCTGGCCGACGTTGTCGGCATTTATCAGGTTGAGTGTGGCATCGACCAGCGGCACGTGCAGGCTGACAAAATCCGAACCGCGCAGCACCTCGGCCACACTGCCGGCGCGTTTCACCCGGGCGGGCAGGCTCCAGGCGCCGTCGACGGTGATCTCGGGATCGTATCCGAGTACGTTCATGCCCAGCTTGATGCCGGCATCCGCGACCAGGCAGCCGATCTTGCCCAGGCCGATGATGCCCAGCGTATGTCCCGCCAGTTCGATGCCGGCGTAGGCCTTCTTGCCCGCCTCGACCTTCTTCTCCATGTCCGCATCCGCGGGATCGAGCGCGGCAACGAATGCCAGCGCGTCGCGCAGCTTGCGTGCGGCAATGATCATGCCGGCCACCACCAGTTCTTTCACCGCGTTCGCGTTTGCGCCGGGCGCGTTGAATACCGGCACGCCGCGCGCCGACATCGCTTTCACCGGAATGTTGTTGGTGCCGGCGCCGGCGCGGGCGATGGCACGCACGCTGGCGGCGATGTCCATCTTGTGCATGTCGGCCGAACGCAGCATCACCGCGTCGGGTTCCGGGAGATCCTTGCCCATGCTGTAGCGTTCATCCGGCAGGCGCGCCAGTCCGCGTTGCGAAATCTGGTTGAGGATCAGAACTTTGAATTTTTCAGGCATGATTTTTTGAGACTCCGCCACGAACCGCGCGCCCGATCCAGTCGGGCTGCCCCGCAACGCCATCGCCGCGGGGCCCGTCCTCAGGCAACTTTGGGCAGGCGCTCCAACGAGGCCTTGATTTCCGCTTCCGGATAGGCGTAATCCTCGAGCTTGCCGGCCAGGTACCTGTCGTAGGCGGCCATATCGAAGTGACCATGGCCGGACAAATTGAAGAACAGCGTCTTGGCTTCTCCGGTTTTTTTGCAGTTCAACGCTTCGTCGATCACCGCGCGAATGGCATGATTCGACTCCGGCGCCGGGATAATGCCCTCGGCGCGCGCAAACTGAACGCCGGCCGCGAACGTGGCCACCTGCGGCACCGCCACCGCCTCGATCAAACCCTCCTTGAGCAGTTGCGACACCAGCGGCGAATCGCCGTGATAGCGCAAGCCGCCGGCGTGAATCGAAGGCGGCATGAAATCATGACCGAGGGTGTACATCAGCATCAGCGGCGTGTAGCCGGACTCGTCGCCGAAGTCATAGGCGTAGTGCCCCTTGGTCAGTGTCGGACATGAACTCGGCTCGACCGCAACCAGACGCACCTTCTTGCCGGCGGCCTTGTCGGCGAAGAACGGGAAGGCCACGCCGGCGAAGTTCGAACCACCGCCGCAGGGCGCAAAAATCATGTCCGGATAGACGTTGATTTTCTCGAACTGCTTTTTCGCTTCGAGTCCGATCACCGTCTGGTGCAGCAGCACATGGTTCAGCACCGAACCCAATCCGTATTTCGTATCCTCGCGCCCTGCCGCCTCCTCCACCGCCTCCGAGATGGCGAGGCCGAGGGAGCCGGGGTTGTTCGGATCCTTGGCCAGGGCAGTGCGGCCGGAATTGGTCAGGTTTGTCGGGCTGGCGAGAACCTCCGCGCCCCAGGTCTGCATCATCGAGCGCCGATAGGGCTTTTGCTCGTAGCTGATCTTCACCATATAGATGCGCAGCTCGATCTCGAACATCTGCGCCGCAAACGACAGCGCCGAACCCCACTGCCCGGCGCCGGTCTCGGTGGTCATGCGCTTGATGCCGGCCTGCTTGTTCAGATAGGCTTGGGCGACAGCCGAGTTCGGCTTGTGCGAACCGGCCGGCGACACGCTCTCGTTTTTGTAATAGATCTTGGCCGGGGTGCCCAGCATCTTCTCCAGACGCTCGGCGCGGCACAGCGGCGTCGGCCGCCAGAGACGATAAACGTCGCGCACCGGCTCGGGAATGGGAATCCAGCGCTCCGGCGACATTTCCTGTTCGAGGATAGGCATTGAAAAAATCTGCAGCATCTGCTCCGGACTAACCGGCTTGCCGTCCGGCCCCAGCGGCGGCGCCGGCGGGTTGGGCATGTCGGCAATGACGTTGTACCAATGGGTGGGCATCTCTGACGCGTCGAGTATCACTCTGCTTGCAGACATTTCGCTCCTCCTCGTTGTGGACGACATCTGGAAATTTTCAGGACAAGACGTATGTATACAGAATACATTTTGGAAGTTCTTTGATACAGATCAACGGATCTTTACCTATTCATTGACACTCGCAGCAAATGCCGAACGCGGAATTTAGATTTCGTTCGTCGAGGCCGATGCTGCGTCGCACAAATAACACTGAAATCACGGCTAGAAATTTCCAGTGCCATGCAGCAAACCCGATGCGTTCGCAGGTCCAGACTGGACTTGGCCCGGTAGGTCTCGGGTTAGAATTGCGCCGATGAATACGCAGGACTCCTTGGCGGGCGCAGCCCACACCCCGATGATGCAGCAATACCTGCGCCTGAAGGCGCTGCATCCGGACATCCTGCTGTTCTACCGCATGGGCGATTTCTACGAGTTGTTCCACGACGACGCGGAGAAGGCGGCGCGACTGCTTGACATCACGCTGACCACGCGCGGCGCGTCCGCCGGCGCACCGATCAAAATGGCCGGCGTGCCCTATCACGCGGTGGAACAGTACCTGGCGAAATTGCTCAAGCTGGGCGAGTCGGTGGCGATCTGCGAACAGATCGGCGATCCGAATACTTCCAAAGGCCCGGTAGAGCGTGCCGTCACCCGCATCGTCACCCCGGGCACGCTCACCGATTCGGCGCTGCTCGACGAAAAATCCGACAACCTGCTGCTCGCGCTCTCACTGGAAAATAATAGCGCTGGGCTCGCGTGGTTGAGTCTGGCCAGCGGCGAACTGCGCGTGGCCGAGATGCCGCAACGCCTGCTCGCGGGCGAGCTCACACGGCTGCGTCCGGCGGAAATCCTGGTCGCCGATCGCCTTGCCCCCGCCAATCTGAATGCCGCGGCCGCCATCACCCGCCTGCCCGAATGGCATTTCGAATACGCAGCCGCGCGGGCGCAACTACTCAAGCACTTCAACGTGCACTCGCTCGCGGGTTTCGGCTGCGAGGATCTGCGTCCGGCGATCGCCGCCGCCGGCGCCCTGCTTGAATATGCGCGCAAGACCCAGGGACAGGCCTTGTCGCACGTGAACGCCCTGCGACCGGAGCGCGCCGAGGATTACGTGCGCATGGATGCGGCCACACGGCGCAATCTCGAACTCACCGAGACCCTGCGCGGTACGCCGGCACCGACGCTGTTCAGCCTGCTCGACGGCTGCACCACCGGCATGGGCAGCCGCCTGCTGCGCCACTGGCTGCATCACCCGCTGCGCGACCGCGCCGTGCTCGCCAACCGCCACGAGGCGGTGGAGGAACTGGCTCAGGGCGCAGGTACAATGCTGCGCGAGGCCTTGCACCGCATCACCGACGTCGAACGCATCAGCGCGCGCATTGCGCTGAAGAGCGCTCGGCCGCGCGACCTCTCCGGCCTGCGCGACAGTCTCGCCGCCCTGCCCCGGATCGCCGCGTTGCTCGCGAACGTTTCCGCTCCGCGCCTGACGGAACTGCGCGACGATCTGGCGGTACCGCCAGACTGTGCATCGCTGCTGACACGTGCCATCCTGCCCGAGCCCGCG
>Ga0163199_1002356_pt1 | contig 11571 bp, 11 predicted proteins | sample PL_2010_150m_FD_113537 | JGI IMG/M metagenome (GOLD analysis project Ga0163199, IMG submission 113537) | Freshwater microbial communities from Powell Lake, British Columbia, Canada to study Microbial Dark Matter (Phase II) - PL_2010_150m | ecosystem: Environmental > Aquatic > Freshwater > Lake ...
AGCGCCAAAGGCGCGCCTTTATACCAGCCTGGGGCAACGCCCCAGGTCTCCGGCCCAAAACCGACCAGGGCTGAAAGCCCGTCCTATTTAACCCCAAGCTCGGAAAACCGGGAATGCGCCCTGCGTCCCTACCGCCTCAATCGCGGCAGGATGCCGCTCCCACCTGCATACGCTTAGGCATTTGGTGACAGGCCGTTCAGCCAAAATGAGAATTGCTGAACCGCAACCCGGTCTTTTTCAGCACCGCGCTGCTGAACAGAACTTCATGGCCGCGACTGCCGTCTCGGACCAGTTCCGCCATCTCCGCCACCTTGACGTTGACCTCCGCCCGATCCCGACCATGCACCATGGCGAATAGGTTATAGGGCCAGTGGGGCCGGTGGCGCGGTCGGGCGTAGCAATGACTCACCCAATCCAGGTCGCCGAGGCGCCGCCCCACGGCCTCCAGTCGCTCATCCGGAATATCCCACACGGTCATGCCGTTGCCGCGCAGACCCAACCGGTAGTGGTTGGGCACCAGGCCGATGCGCCGGATCACCCCGGCGGCGAGCATGGCCTGTAGCCGTTCCATCACTTCGGCCACGGAACAGCCGATCTGTTGCGCCACGGCGGCATAAGGCTCCGGGGTCAGGGGTAGCCCGGCCTGGGTGGCGGCGACAATGCGCCGATCCAGGGCATGTAGGTGATAGTCCAGATCCAGGGGGGGCTCGCGGATCGAGCGGGTACGCCGCCCGCCCTGGGCATCCAGTTCTAGCCATAGCCCCAGGTAAAATTCCCGCTCCTTGGGAAAGGCATAGACCGGCAGGCCCGTGGTCGTCTCCAGACGGGCCAGGATATCGGCAATGCCTGCCGGGGTCTCGGTGGCCAGCACCGGCCACAGATTGAGCCAATGATCGCGGCGGTAGTTGTGGGCCACCTCCGGGAAGGCGTTGACCTGCCCCGCCACCCGCTCGAAATCCGCCTCCGGCACCGCCAGGGCCGTCAGCAGCAGGCCGCCTCCCAAGCGTTCCGCCTGATACAGGGGGCCAAAGCGGGACAGCCATCCCCCCTCCAGCAGGCGGCCCAGCACGAAAATCAGAGTGGCCTCGTCGGTGCCCAGCCCTACCGCGACCTCGCGAAAAGGCCGGCCAGTCACCGGAAAGCCACCCTGAAACTGGTTGATGAGCGTGCGTTCCAGCCCATCTAGATCATTTGGATCATCCCGCACGTCGCTGCGGGCGGCGAGGGAATGCGCCGTGGACGGTCTGGGGGTCATTATCGAATCACTCCGCAGTCACCCGCGACCCCTCCGCCCGGCGCGCCTCTGGCGGCGCAACGCTTGCGCTCGGGACAGGGGCGGACTCATACCGAGCGCCGCGCTGCTTGAAGCGACGGCGACTGAACAACACTTGGTGCGCGACCGCCTCCAGGCCGCAACATCCGATCAATTCCTGGAGCTGAGCCAGCACCTCCGTGCGACTGTGGCCGTGGATCATACAGAATAGGTTATAGGGCCAGTCAGGCAGCCGACGTGGCCGACGATAGCACAGGTTCACGTAGGCCTGGCGACCGATCAGCCGTCCCAACTCCGTCACCCGCTCATCCGGGATGTCCCAGACCACCATGGCGTTGGCCCGGTAGCCCAACTCCCGATGGCGCACCACCACCCCCAGACGGCGGATGGCGCCGCTCTCTAGCATGTGCCGTAGGCGATCACGCACCTCCGCCTCGGCGAGCCCAATGCGTTCGCCGATGGCCGCGTAGGGCCGCGATACCAGGGGCAGGCCGTCTTGGATGGCCGCTACCAGTGCCCGGTCTAAGGACTCGGATGGGCCTGCCCAGGTGCCATGCGCGGGCGGACTAAAGGCCTGGGCGCTCAGATCCATTGCAGGGGAAACCCCAGGTTGATGAAGTAATCCTCGATCATGGGCAGATCCATGACCGGGATGCCAGTGTGCGCCTCGATCTCGCTCAACACCTCCCACAACCGGGCGCGATCCGGCGCGGTGGCCACAAACCAGAGGTTAAAGGCGTGCTCCCGCTCGTAGTTGTGGTTGACCTCCGCATAGGCACTCACCCGCTGGGCAACGTCTTCCAGGCGCTCGGCGGGGACCGCCATGGCGGCCAGGGTGCTGGCCCCCACCCGGTTGGGTCGGAATACCGGCCCCACCCGGCTGATGAACCCTTCCGCCTGTAGACCCGCCAGGGCATGCAGCACCTCCCCCTCGCTGCTGCCTAGGCGCTCGGCAATGGCCGCATAGGGTCGCTCGCTGAGGGGCAATCCGTCCTGGAAGTCGTTGAGGAGTCGTCGCTCCAACCCGCTCAGGGGTCGTCCTGGGGTGTTTGCGCCGGAATGGCCCATATCACAGCCCGATCTTGTGGGCGCGGGCGGTTAGGAAAATGCCGGAGGGCTTGGTCGCCGGCAGTTCCGCACGCAGCTCAAAGGAATCGGTGGCGTAGACCTGCACCCGATCCGCATCCCGCACCGATACCCAGACCTCCTCGCCCCGGGGCTCGAATTCCATGTGCAGCACCCCCTTGCCGGGGGTCAGGGTCTTGGCGATGCGCAGGGTCTCGGTGTCGATCACCTGGATCCGATCATTGTCCGGGAAGGCAAAATTGACCCATACCTGGCGCCCGTCGGGACGAGCCATGACGAATACCGGCTGGCCCTGTACCGGGATGCGCCCCGCCGGCTGCCAGGTTTGGGTGTCGATTACCCGCACCTCATGCAGGCCCACTGCGGGCACGAAGGCCCGAGTGCCGGCCACGGCCCAGCCCTCCAGGTGGGGCATCTTGTAGACGGGGAGTCGCTGCTCACCCTTGCCATAGTCCGGCAGGACGCGCCGCACCCCCGCCTCTAGGTGCCACAGGTCGAGCAGCGCCAGGCCGTCCTCGCCGAACAGCCCGGCGAGGTAATGGCGACCGTCTGGGGTGATCAGGGCGTCGTAGGGCTGACGTCCTATGTCCTTGAATTTGGTGAGTTGCGGGTGCCTGGGATCGGCCAAGTCGGCGATCCAGATCTCCCCCGCGTCCCATAGACTGAATACGAAGCGATTGCCGGGGGCGTCCACCAGGCCCACCACCTTGGAGCGCTTGCTGCCATCCGCGTATGTCGCTGGGATGTCCGCCAGCGGCTCCAGGGTGGCGGCATCGAACACCCGCACCCCGCCCGGCTCGTAGTTGGACACCGCCACCAGCCGCCCGTCCTGGGAGATGGCCCCACCGATGCTGTTACCGGACTGGATGATGCGCTTGACGATGCGGCGGGTGAGCAGATCCACCTGGGTGAGCCCACCGTCGCGGCCAAACACATAGCCGTAGCGGGCATCCCGGGAATAGACGATGGAGGCGTGGGACAGGTCGCCCAGGCCCTCGATACGACCCAGCTCCCGATTGCCGCTGGTCTCGATCTCCCGCAGGCTGCCGCTGGCGCGTTCCACCACCAGGCCCAGGTCGCCGGTGCCGCGCAACGCGCAGGGCAAATCGGCGGCCATCCCTGGGAGCAGAATCGTAGCCAGACCCAGGGTCAGGAGCAGACCCCTCATACCGATAATCTCCCGAAGAGAGCACGCGCAAACGGACATCTTCATTGAACACCCTCCTGCAACTGCCGCACCAGCCAAGCGACCTCTGAATCGGACAGAAACGGCCGCCAGGGCGGCATGGGGGTGCCCGGTCGGCCGTGTAAAATGGTAGCGGCCAGAAAGGCCGCCGGTTTGCCGTCCAGGGCACTGGGCAGCAGCGCCGGCCCCAGGCCGCCCTTGAGGGTCAGGCCGTGGCAGGCTCCGCAGTCCTGGCGCAATAGATTCAACAACTCCGCCTGACGTGCCGCGGAGGGAGCGGCGACAGCGGACGTGACCAACAAAGCCAGGCCAAGGGTTGGCCAGACGTGGCGGCACATTGCACACTTGCTCCTCAAGATTGGAGTGCGGCGAGTCCCAGGGTATAAGGACTCGCCGCTGCACCCATCAATAGATGTCGTGCATGGTGTTGTAGACGTTGAACTTGCCGGTCGGGGTGACGAGTCGCTCGTCCTTAATCACCGCCTTGAGCTTGAGGGTCTTATCGTCCACCACCACAATGGCCGACCGCTGGTTCTTGCTGTTCCACACCGAGAACCAGACCTCATCGCCAGCCTTATTGAACTCCGGCTGCACGACCCGCTTCGGACCCTCGCCCAGATCCGCCCATTCGGCGATGTTAAGCACCTTGTAGCCGCCATCCAACTTTTGGATATCAAATACCGCCACGGACTGGCTCAACGGGGCAGAGGGGCTCAGGGCGGTGTCCACATACAGGTGGTGGGACTTGGGGTGGGTCTTGATGAACAGGGAGCCACCGCCTTGACCTTGCAGATCACGCACCACCTTCCAGGCCTTCTTCGGATGGCCCTTGGGATCGGTACCGATCAGGGTGATCTTGGTGTCCGCTAGATAGCTGGTGGCCCACACCGGCCCATTCTGCGGATCGACAAAGTTGGCGCCACGGCCTGGGTGCGGGATATTGCCTACATCCACCAGGGCGGCCAGCTTGTCCGTCTTGGAGTCTATCACCGCGATCTTATTGGACTTGTTGGCCGCCGTCATGAAGTAGCGCTGGGTAATATCCCAACCACCGTCATGCAGGAAGGGAGCGGCGCCGATGTCGGTGATCTTGAGGTTGTCGAGGTCCGAGTAGTCCACCATTAGCACATGGCCGGTCTCCTTTACGTTGACGATGAACTCCGGGTGCTCATGGGAGGCCACGATGGCCGCCACTCGGGGCTCTGGGTGGTATTCCTGGGTATCCACCGTCATGCCACGGGTAGATACGATCTTGAGCGGCTCCAGGGTATCGCCCTTCATGACCACGAACTGGGGTGGCCAATAGGTGCCGGCAATGGCGTAGACGTCCTCAAAGCCCTTGTATTTGGAGGTCTCCACCGAGCGCGCCTCAAGGCCCACCTTGATCTCCGCCACCGTCTGGGGGACCTTCATCCACAGGTCAATCAGGTTCACCCGGGCGTCACGTCCGATCACGAACAGGTAGCGCCCGGAGGCGGACATGCGCGAGATATGCACCGCGTAGCCGGTCTTGATGATGGTGACGATCTGCTTGCTGTCGCCATCGATCAATGCGATCTGACCCGCGTCACGCAGGGTCACGGAGAACAGGTTCGCCAGGTTGAGGTTGTTCTCCTTCTTGGTGGGTCGTTTGTCTGGCGGCACCAGCAGCTTCCAGGATGCCTTGAGATCCTTCATCCCGTATTCTGGCGGCTTTGGTGGTTCGTGCTGGAGGTAGCGCGCCATTAGGTCCACCTGATCCTTGGACAGCTCCCCGGAGGTACCCCAATTGGGCATACCCATCGGCGAGCCGTAGGTGATCAGGGCCTTGAGGTAGTCAGCGCCACGCTGGCGGGTGATGTCCGTGGTCAGGGGCTTGCCGGTGGCCCCCTTGCGTAGCACCCCGTGGCAACCGGCACAGCGTTGGAAGAAGATCTGCTTGGCCTGGTCGAACTCGGCCTTGGTCATGAGCGGGCCGGTGTCGGTCATCATGTCCTTGGTGGTGTTGGGATTTGTAGCCACCGGCGCCCCTTCATAGGCCATGCCTTCTGCCGAAGTGCCCGGATGCCCACTTGGGGTGCCCACCGCCCACACCGAGCCCATCGCCAGGCTCAACGCTGACAGCGTTAATAGCCGGGCAGCGCCTCTTGTTTTGGGACTCATCATGCGTATCCTCCTAAACCGTGTGCAGTTAAAAATCGGGGGTCGTTCAGGTCACGACGGAATTTAGGGTAGAGAGCCGCAGGGTGACGTTCCTTGATCAAAGTCAAACTGACTCTTTTCGTGGTAATCGCAACGATTGGAATGGGCCGCTGGCCTCGGGTTCGACGGCGTTTCGCTCCCGGCCCTTGGGCGGGTGGCGTTCCTGTTCCAACGCCAGCTTGATATGCACCCGCCGTTCTCGCTTACGCCGCTGCTCCACCATGGGTGGGCACTTGTGGTCGTCCCAGTAGGTCGCCTGGCAGTCCAGGCAGTAGTGGCACTCCAGATCGTTGATCTCGCCGGTAGGGCGGATCCCCTGCATTTCGCATTCCCGGGCGCAGGTTTGACAAGGGTGGCCGCATTCCTTGCGCCGGCGCAGCCAGTCCAGGACATGGAAGCGGCTGGGGAAGGTGAGAGCTGCACCCAGAGGGCAGAGATAACGGCAATAACACTTGCGGACAAAGAGTCCGATGGTCAGCAATCCCAGGGCATAGACGACAAACGGCCAGCCCCGGAGAAAGCGTAGGACAATGGCGGTCTTGAAGGGCTCTAGCTCCGCGACCCGTTCCGCCATCGGAAAGCTGTACAGAAATAGGCCAAATAGACCGAACAAGACCAAATATCTTAACGCCACCAAGCGTTCGTGGATCGGGCTGGACGGCTCCCAGGTCGGCAATCCCAGCCGACGGGCGAGGCGGAACAGCAGCTCTTGCAGGGCGCCAAAGGGGCACAACCAGCCGCAGTAGACCCCGCGCCCCCACAGCAACAGGGTAAATGCCGCGAAGACCCACATCAGGAATATGAAGGGGTCGATGAGGAAGCCTTCCCATTGAAACCCCGTGAACAGGGCACGGATGAAGGTCAAGACATTCACTATGGAGAGCTGGACCCGGGTGTACCAGCCAATGTAGCTCAGAGTGAACAGCAAAAAACCAATGCGTATCCATTCAAATAGCCGAGGTCTCCGCACCAACTGGTCCTGAAACACCAGCACCCCGAGCAAGACTGCGAACCCCGCCAGCAGTACCGCGATGCTCACCCATCGCTCCCGCCACATGCCGATCCAGATCGGCTCTGGCGATGACGCCGTCGCGGTCTTTGGACCTTGCTGCACCAGTCCATGCCGCCCCGCCACCTCGCGCAGGGATTGCACGATACCGGAATTGAGCACCATGGCCGTGATGGTCGCCCCGCTGAGCCCGTCGATAATCCGGTAACCCGGACGGGGCGGGCCGCCGATGCGTACCTCATCCTCGGGACGTATGCCCACGTATTGGCCGGTGTAATGGGCCAGCTCCTGGTCTGAGATCCCCACCGCCAGGATGGGCTCCTGGTGCGAGACGATGGAGACGCCACGCACCTGCCCCTCGGTGTCGAAGACGATCAGGGTGCTGATGGGCCTTCCCGAATAGGCCGGGATCGGGTGGACTTGATCGGTGAGTAGGGCGTAACCGAGGACCTCTCCGCCTGCTAGGATCTGCGCATAGGGTGGCTCTTTCGGCACCTGATGCAGCGACTCGGCCCCCGGGAGCATGGCCTGTACCTGAGGCAACAGTCCTTCCAGCCCGATGGCGGCGGCCGACTGGGCGGCGATGACCAACAGCAGCCACAGCAACAGGAATTTAACGCGAGATGCGGGTTGAATGTGCGGCGAAACGGAATCGAGAGCACTCATAGGCTTATGCTACCATTCGTCCATGCCGTTCGTGAAAAAACTCCTCGACCAGATCCGTTGCGAACCGGCCAATGTCCGGTTTGCCGACCTCATGAAGGAGATGCGCAATGCAAATTGACCACTACACGTATCGCGTAACCTGGTCTATCGAGGATAGCGAGCATAGTAGCTTATCTGATCGGTTTTGATCCAAATCAAGGTACCCTGCGCCAGGGACCCGAAAATCGCGGCATATGACATGATGGGTGAGGCCGTTACCCGGCTGTTGCCGCCTGTGCCTGCATAGCGCGTTTGTCCCGTTAGAGGAGATTGCTGTAATGAAAGAAACGACTGAATCCAATCCTTCCGCCACTGGCCCCAAAAAGCGAGAGCGGGTGCCCGCCATGCAGCGGCTGTTAGACAACCCATTTCTTCTACTATTTCTAGGGGTGGTGTTTCCAACAGTATTCTATATCCTGTGGGGAATCATGGAAATTGTCACTATACCCGTCGCACCATAGGTTCCTGAAAATACAATAGGGGAAATCGCCGATGAGCAGCTATTTACCTCCAGCCGAACGCATCTGGTGGAACGAGCCGGTTGGAAAGACTGAAATCGTTTGGATACTCCTAGCCTTCGTCTGGTGCCTGATCCTGTTCTTCATGATGCCCTACTGGCACATGTACGGGAAACAGAACCTATCCAACGAGGCCTATCAGACCACGCCCGCTAAGCATGAAGCCAACGTCAAGGCGATGGTGGACAAGTATAAGGTCCGCGAGGAGGCCGGCATACCGGTCGTCGCGCCGCCCCCTGGCAGCGATGTCTATTTGTTGGGTCGGATCTGGCAGTGGTACCCGATGCTGGAGCTGCAAAAAAATCAGAGCTATCGCCTGCACCTTTCATCCTTGGACTGGCAGCATGGCTTCTCCCTCCAACCCGTCAATATCAATATCCAGGTGCTTCCGGGTTACGAGACCGTGGTTACGATGACGCCGGACCAGGCGGGCGAGTACACGATCGTCTGTAATGAATATTGTGGCCTCGGGCATCACACGATGCTCGGCAAGATTTATGTGAAGGAGTAACTCGATGGCACAGTTTCGCGTCTGCCCCGACACGGGGCTCTACTTCAACAAATCGGCCGAGAGCCTGATGAAGGTCAACGCGGTCGCCGCCGCGGTGAGTCTGCTGATTGCTGGCGTGCTTGGGGTGTTGGTGGCCCTAACCCGTTGGCCCGCGGTCCATCTACTTCCCGCGGACACCTTTTACATGGTCCTAACGGCCCATGGGATCAGCGCATTGATCTTCTGGATCATCTTCTTCGAGATTGCGGTCCTCTATTTTGCCTCGTCCACCTTGTTGCGCAGTCGCCTGGCCGCACCCCGTTGGGCCTGGTTGGGGTTTGCCTTGATGGTGATTGGCGCGATCACCACCCTCGCCACCATCTCGACCGGGGGGTCGAGCGTGATGATGACCTCTTATGCCCCCATGCTCGCGCAGCCCACCTTCTATCTAGGGCTGATCCTGTTCGCGGTGGGGGCCCTGATTGGCTGTTTCGTGTTTTTCGGCACCCTGGTGATCGCCAAGGAGGAAGAGACCTATCAGGGCTCGGTACCCTTGGTGACCTTCGGCGCCATCACGGCCGCCATCATCGCCGTATTTACCATCGCCTCCGGCGCGATCATTCTTATCCCCACCTTCCTGTGGTCGTTGGGCTACATCGGTCATATCGATGCCCTGATGTATCGGGTCATCTGGTGGGCCCTCGGCCATTCTTCCCAACAGATCAACGTGGCCACCCATGTGGCGGTCTGGTATCTGATCGCCGGAGTGGTGTTCGGCGCCCGGCCCATGTCCGAGAAGGTCAGCCGCTCGGCCTATCTGCTCTATATCCTGTTCCTGCAATTCGCCAGCGCCCACCATATCCTGGTAGACCCAGGCATCAGCTCGGAGTGGAAGATCTTTAATACCAGCTATGCCATGTATCTGGCGGTATTGGCCAGCATGGTCCATGGGCTGACCGTCCCCGGTGCCATCGAGATGGCCCAGCGACAGAAGGGCTACACCAAGGGGATGTTCGAGTGGCTGCGCAAGGCCCCCTGGGGTAACCCGGTGTTTTCCGGCATGTTCATCTCCCTGATCGGCTTCGGCTTCTTGGGTGGCATCTCTGGCGTGGTGATGGGCACCGAGCAGATCAATATCATCATTCACAACACCATCTATGTGCCGGGGCACTTCCATGCCACCGTCGTTTTGGGCACCACCATGGCCTTCATGGCGCTGACCTACCTACTCATCCCGGTACTGTTCCGCCGCCAGATGATCTTCCCTGGGTTGGCAAAATGGCAGCCCTATATATTTGGCCTTGGGATGGCCACAGTGTCCCTGTTCCTCATGGCTGCGGGCACCCTGGGCGTGGCTCGTCGCCACTGGGATATGGGCTTCGCGGGCAACCCGCTGGGCTTTCAGTACCCAGGCACGGCCTATATGCTGATGGGGATTGCCGGTATCGGGGCGATGCTGGCAATGGTCGGCGGCGGCATATACCTCCTGGTCACGGTGGGTTCCATCCTGTTCGGCAAGAAGTTGGAGCCTTCCGCGGGCCTCCTGCAGAGCTTTGGCAAGGCCCTGGCGCCCGCCGCCTATACGGTGGAACAGCCGGAGCAACTGCCGATGGCCAGCCGACCGATCGTCGAACAGCACGGTTCCGCGGGCTTCGAGGCGCCGGGCACCTTGGTTCTTGCGCTAGTCCTATTGGTGTCCTTTGTGTTGTACTATTTCATCAACTGGAACTACCTCGCGGCGGTCTGGCCGCTGAAGTAGGGATGCGGTGAGGATGGGGGTGGGCCAGGGTCGGCCCTGCCCTGCCCCCAACGGGTCCCAATGGGGGGTTTTTGGAAATTGCCTAAGTGGCTGGAGGCCGCCCCTGTAGCCTGAAATGACGATCAAGGCCCCCGTGGCGAACGGGCCGTCACAACAGAGAGTTTGACATGCTCAAGCAGCTCATCAACCTGTTCAAGCTTCGCATTGGGATTATCATGTCCTTTACCGCCGTGGTGGCAATGGCGGTGACCCCGGGTCCGCCCCTCAGCGGTGGGCAGATTATGGTACTGGCGTTGACCGTGCTGATGGCGGCGGCCAGTGCCGGGGCCTTCAACCAATATTACGAGTGGGACATCGACCGCCGCATGCGGCGCACCTGCGATCGGCCGTTTGTAACCGGCAGGCTGCGCCACTCCCCGTTCTGGCTGATGGTGATCTCGGGGCTGTTGGTGACCGGGGTCACATGGGCCGGGTGGGTGCTCGGAGGCATGGCGGCCCTGTACATCTTCTTGGGGGCCTTTTTCTATGCCATCGTCTATACCGTTTGGCTCAAACGCCGGACCTGGCTCAATATCGTCATCGGCGGGGCATCGGGGAGCTTTGCGGTGCTTGCCGGGGCCGCCGCTGTTGATCCCAATCTGACCCCCATACCGGCGCTGTTCGCGCTGGTCCTGTTTTTTTGGACCCCGTCCCATTTCTGGAGCCTGGCCATTGCTCAGCGGGACGACTATGTGGCCGCAGGCATCCCCATGCTGCCCGTGGTGATGGGCGATGAGCGGGCAGCGCGGATCATTCTCTTCAATACCCTAGCGTTGGTCACGGCGTCCATACTCCCCTTCTTTTTCGGTCTCGGTTGGGTCTATCTGACTGGGGCCGTAGCGGGCGGGGGCTATTTTCTCCATCGCAATCTGCAATTGGTCAAGGACCCCACGCCGGGTTCCTCCATGCGCTGCTTTTTTGCCTCCTTGATTCAGCTCAGCACCCTGTTGACGGCGGCCATGGTCGACGTGTTGCTGATCGGCTAAGGGGAGATCCGCTTGCTTGATTCCAGAACTCGTCGCCGACTGAGTGCGCGGGTCGGTGGGGGCCTCTTTGCACTGTTCATGGCAGTTGCCCCACTGGGGGAAGGCATGGGGGAGCCACAGGGGCTCGACAATGGGAAGGCATTAGAGATCAGTCAGCAGGCTATTGGCCGACAACTGGGCGACTATCGCCTGACAACCGGCAGCGGGGATTCCATCTCCTTGAAGAGCCTGCGCGGCAAACCGCTGGTCCTCAGTCTGGTCTATACCAGTTGCTATCACATCTGTCCCATGACCACCCGGCAACTGGCCAAGGTCGTGGCCAAGGCCCGAGCGGCCCTG
>Ga0163199_1002358_pt1 | contig 11570 bp, 14 predicted proteins | sample PL_2010_150m_FD_113537 | JGI IMG/M metagenome (GOLD analysis project Ga0163199, IMG submission 113537) | Freshwater microbial communities from Powell Lake, British Columbia, Canada to study Microbial Dark Matter (Phase II) - PL_2010_150m | ecosystem: Environmental > Aquatic > Freshwater > Lake ...
CTGTTGGGGCTATCCGAAGATTTTCACGTGTTGTTTCTGCAAGGCGGCGCCACGCAACAGTTCTCGATGGTGCCGATGACCTTGCTGCCAGGGAAAACGCAGCCGGCGGAATACTTGCACACCGGCTACTGGAGCGGAAAGTCGCTTGCCGAAGCCCGGCGCGAAGGTCCGCTGCGCGTGCTCTGGAGTGGCGAGGCGGACGGCTTCCGCCACCTGCCCGGCGACGACGAGCTTTCCTTCTCGCCCGCTGCGCCTTACCTCCACTATGTCTCCAATGAAACGGTCGAGGGGCTCCAGTTTCATCGGGTCCTGGGCCGCGACGACGTTCCCCGCGTCTGCGACATGTCCTCGGACTTCCTGTCCCGGCCCTGCGAGGCGGAGCGGTTTTCCCTGATCTATGCCCACGCCCAGAAAAATCTCGGCCCGGCGGGCGTGACCGTGGTGCTAATCCGCGACGAGTTGCTCAAGGATGCGCCTGCCGACCTCCCCGGTTTTCTCGATTACCGCAGCCATATTCAGGCGCATTCCAACTTCAATACCCCGCCGGTTTTCGCCATCTACGTGGTCCTGCTGGTGACGCGCTGGCTGCTCAACGAAATCGGCGGCGTGGCGCGCATGGCCGAGATAAACCGCAACAAGGCCGAATTGCTCTATCGCCTGCTGGATGGCAGCGACGGCTTTTATCGGGGCCGGGCCGAACCCCAGGATCGCTCGATGATGAATGTCGCATTCAACCTGACCACAGCGGAAATGGAACGGCGCTTTCTTGCAGAGGCACAGGCAGCGGGCTTTTCGGGATTGTCCGGGCATCGCGCCATCGGCGGTATTCGGGCTTCCCTTTACAATGGGCTGACGCTCGCCGCCGTTGAAAAACTGGTGGGCTTCATGGAAGATTTTCAACGCGCTTAACGAGCAACTCGCGAAGCGAGACCTCGTCCCTCTCTCCCTTTGGGAGAGAGTAAGGAGAGAGGGAAGCGACCATGGCGAATTGCTGTTTCAGCATATGGTGCGGCGGTTCGCCATGGTCGTTTAGGGTGCGATTCCCGCAAGGCATGGCAAGACAATTGGTTTGCCGTGCCGGGCTTTTATGCTATAAACATATCCGCAGTTACACTAGGGGTTTGCGTAACTGCTTCGATAATTCAAAAAACCAATTGTTAGGAGGAAGTACCGATGAGTAACAGTTCTCCCGGCTTTTTTCAGAATCTCCCGCGTGCTTTACCCGGCCTCGCGCTGATTATTGTCACCATGGTCGTGATCCGCAACTGGGTCGAGCCGTGGATGGTCAATGCGGTCATCCTCGGCCAAAAGGGCTGGTTGGTCAAAGTCCTGCATCTCAACTACATCCTGCTCGGCATCATCTGCGGCCTGCTGTATCGCAACGTACTGTTCGGCGGCAAGATGCCGGAAGTGTTCAGCGACGGCTTCAAACTCTCGCGCCTGATGATCAAGACCGGGATTATCCTGCTCGGTTCGCTGTACACCGTGCAGGGCATCGTCAAACTGGGTTCCATGGCGGTTTTCCTGATCGGCGGTTTCGTCGTGCTGACCATCGTCATGGTGCTGTGGCTGGGCAAGCTGTTCAAGCTCGACCGCTCGATGACGGCGGTGCTCGCCAACGCGCTGTCGATTTGCGGCGTATCGGCGGCGGTCGCCACCTCGCCGGCGGTGGAAGCCAAGGCCAGCCACGTCGCCTACGCCATCGCGACGATTCTGGGATTCGGCATCCTCACCATGTTCACCAGCCCGTTCATCGGCCATGCCTTGGGCTTCAACGATCTGCAATACGGCGCCTGGGTCGGCACCGGGATACTCAACTCCGGCCAGGTACTGGCCGCATGTCTGGCCTTCAACCCCGATGTGGCGCCCGGCACGGCGGTATCGGTGGGCGAAATCTGGAACATCATGCGGGTGATCTCGATTCCCTTCGCGGTGTTCGCCGTTACCATCTGGTACTGGACCGGCAAGGAAGCCGATGAGTCCGCTGCCAAGAAGAAAGGCCTGGGGACGCTGCTGGTGGAAAAATTCCCGGTATTCGTGATCGGCTTCATGGCGATGGTGCTGCTCACCAGTCTGGGCGCGTTCGGCGAAGTCGGCATCAAGGGCGGGCCGCCCGCTTCCGAAACCATCAAGATGTTGCGCCTGTGGATGACCTGGATTTTCGGCTTCGGCCTGGTCGGGCTGGGCGGCTACATCGACTTCAAGGAACTCAAGCAGGCCGGCGGCACGCCGCTCAAGATCGGCCTCATCGTCGGCGTCACCAAATACCTGCTGGCGCTGGTCGTGGTGATCCTGATCAAAGACCATCTGGTCGCCATCTAAGGGAGAATCTTCATGGCTGAACAACAGAAAACCGGCAGCGAAACCCTCGGCAGCGCCGGCGCCAAGAGCAAAATGACCCTGTTCAAGGACGACCGCGCCGAGGATCTCGGTGCGATCATCCTGAGCGTGATCGTGATCGCCGTGATCGTCGTCCTGACGATGAAATAAGCGTGTACCGGCACATCGTCGTCGCCGTGGACGGTTCCGCCGCCACGGCGGAAGCGCTGCAACATGCCGTCCAACTCGCCCGTCAGAGCGGCTCCGCCCTGACGGGCGTTTTCGTGATGGATGGCAATTGGGCGGATTTCATCGGCAACGACTGGCAATCCGCCAAGGGCGCGCGCCAGGGCTTTCTCGACTACATTCGCGAGGAACAGGAACAACAGGCCGCCGCCGCGCGCAGCCAGTTCGAAGCTGCCGCAGCCGGTCTCGAAAAGTGCGAGTTCGCGCTGCTGGGCGGCGACCCCACCGAGGAATTGCTGCGGCTCGCCAACGCCCCGAGCACCGATCTGCTGGTCGTCAGTCGCGGCGTATTCCAGGTAAGCGGGCGTCCCAGCCTTAAAGTGCTGGCCAAAACCCTGGCGCAAAAAGCGCAGCGCCCGCTGCTGTTATTGCCTTGAGCGGGGCTTCCGTCCGCTGGCGCCGCTGTTCAGAAGCGGTCGATAATCACCACCTCATCCTGCGTCAACTGTCCGCCGCGCGGATAGGGTTCCGCGATGCCCTTGCCGATGGCGACGAACATCGCCACGACATGGTCTTCCGGCAGGTTGATGAGCTTGCCCACCGCGTCGAAATCGAAACCGTCCATCGGGCAGGACTCGTAACCCAGCTCCCGCGCCGTCAGCATCAAGGTCATCGCCGCGATGCCGCAGGAGCGCATCGCCTCGTCGCGCTGCACCTGTTCCCGGCCCCGGTAATACTGGCCGATTGCCGGGACGAGGTAGTCCTGCACCGGCTGCGGCGCATTGCGCCAGTAGCGCGCCGGTTCCTTTTCCCACGCCTTGAGGTCGGCGGTGAGCACCACCAGCAGCGAGGCATCGGTCACCTGCGCCTGATCCCAGGCGGCGGCGCGGATCTGGCGGCGCAGTTCCGGGTCGCGCGGCAGCACGAAGCGCCAGTTCTGGATGTTGAAGGCGGTCGGCGAAAGCATCGCGAGCGCCATGAATTGCGCGATTTCCGCTTCGCTGATGCGGTGGTTCGGGTCGAATGCCTTGACGGCGCGACGGGTTTCGATGGCTAGGCTAACGTTCATGATGCTTTTCTCCCGAGTAAATTAATAGGCGTTTACAAAGTTCCTGCGTTACAGGGTCTTGCCTTGAACGTAACGAAATTCCTGGGTTTGCCCCTGATAGCCCCAAGCATCGCCACGCACTTCGTGGATAACAATATAGCTGGTCGGGTGGAGCTTGCCGAGGAGGGCTTCGACGGCGGCGAAAGCCTGGGCGACGTAGGTGGCCTTCTCGTCTTTGGTGTTGGTGCCTTCCGTCACCTTGATGTCGAGGTAGAAAGTGATGAGCTCCTGACCGGCCAGCGCGTCGCCGCCGATGAACCATTGCCCAGGCGGGACGTATTCGACCGCGACAGAAGTCAACTCGCGCTTCTTGTGCAGGATTGTGCCGGTCAGTTCCGTCAACCGCGCGGCGATTCCGGCGCTGATTTCCGCCGACGGCACGGCGGATAGCTTGGCATTCAGATAGGGCATGAGGTATCTCCTGAGTGTTTGTCCGGGCTACGCGTCCCGCTCGATTTTAAAGGTGTTGAACACCACGTCCGCCGCCATGTTGCGCGCCGCGTGGACGACCGCGTCGAGCATGTCGCTCTCGGCCCAGCCCAGCGCCTTCAGGGCGTCGATGTCGGCTGCGCCGATTTCTTGCGGGGTGCGCGTGGCCTTCAGCGCAAACAGCAGCATGGCTTTTTCCCTGGCGGCTAGCGGTGCCGCTGCCGGGTCGCGCCGGGCGGCGGCGATTTGTTCCGGGGTGAAGCCGGCGCGCTCGATCAGCATCGCGCCGTTGAAGTCGATGCAGTAGTCGCAGCTATGGTCCTGCGACACCAGCATCCGCGTCAGCGCCAACAGCGGAAAACTCAGGGTGGGGTGGCGCATGAAGTAAGCCGTCTGCTGCCACTGGGTTTCCAGCAGCGCCGGGCTGCCGCTGTACATCTGGAAGGCGTTGGGGACGCGGCCCAGGATGGCTTCGGCCTGGCGGTAAACCTCGGCTACCTGGCCTTGGGCTTGCGAGGGTTTTACGGTTTGGATCAACGGCATGGCAGTTCTCCTAGGATAAATACCGACCAGTCGGTATGTTTGTGGGCAAAAAAACTTCAGTGCGCGCGCAGGCTGCGGATATAGGCTTGTAACTGGCGGCTGCATACCAGCAACGCTTCGGCGGATTGCAGGCTTTTCGCCGTGCCGATGCAGCCCTCCCAGGCGGAGAAGATGAACAGCGCGGCCTCGCCGCAATTCACGTCGGCGCGCAGCTCGCCTTGCGCCTGCGCGCGCCGCAGTGCGGCTTCCATCGTGGTTCGCCAGGCGTTCATCACGGCGCACAGGTGGGCGCGGAACTCGGCGTCGATGGGACTCATTTCCTGCATCAGGTTGTTGAGCGGGCAGCCCAGCGGCACCAGTTCGTCGGCGCGTTCCGGCGCGGTTTCCAGGAACCCCAGCAGGGTATCGAGCGGATGCGCGCTTTCCCGCAGCGGAATGAAATAGCGCGTTTCCAGACGCTGCTCGATCACCTCGTCCACCACCGCCAGCCCGAGCGCCTGCTTGGTCGGGAAGTGATGGTACAACGCGCCCTTGGTCAGGCCGGTGCTGGCCAGGATGTTGGCGATGCTCGCCGCCTGGTAGCCGCGCCGGTGGATTTCGCAGAATGCCGCTTCGAGGACCTTGTCGCGGGTGATGTCGGGTTGTTTGGTTTGCATGGAGGTATTAGATACCGACCGGTATGGATGTGTCAAGTAGAGACGCAAGATCTTGCGTCTCTACCGGTACTGTACAGGCGGGTGCTATTCCGGCAAGAAAATCTGGAGGAGTTCGTTGAGGAATTTCCGTCCCAATTCGGTGGGGCGGATGTTCAGCGCATCGCGCGCGAGCAGCCCGCGCCGTTCGGCCTCCTGCAACGGTTGTTCGATGGCCGTCAGCGGCAGCCCGGTGCGCTCGGCGAACAAGGCAGGATCGAATCCTCCGCTCAGGCGCAGCGCGTTCATCATGAATTCGAAGCCGCGATCCGCAGCGGCGACGTCATGTTCCTCGGCGAGCTGCGCCGCTGCATCGGGTGCGGCGAGATAGTCCTGCGGCGAGCGCAATTTCGCCTGGCGCAGGATGCGGTCGTGGAGCGTGAGCTTGGCGTGCGCGCCGGCGCCGATCCCGAGATAGTCGCCGAAGTGCCAGTAATTCAGGTTGTGGCGGCAACGGCGGTTTTTTTGCGCGAACGCCGAGGTCTCGTAATGCTGGTATCCCGCATTGCCCAGTTCCGCCTCGATCGCCTCTTGCATCGCCGCGCAGGCGTCGTCGTCGGGCAGGCTAGGCGGCTGGGCGTGAAACAGCGTATTGGGTTCGAGCGTGAGGTGGTAGGCGGAAATGTGCGGCACACCGTAGCCGACGGCAGCGCGGATGTCGCTGAGCGCCTCGACGATGCTTTGTCCGGGCAGGCCGTACATCAGGTCGAGATTGAGGTTGTCGAAATGGGCGAGCGCTTGTTCGACCGCCTGGCGCGCTTCGCGCCCGTCGTGGATGCGCCCCAGCGCTTGCAGATGGGCGGGGTTGAAACTCTGGATGCCGAGCGACAGGCGGTTGATCCCCAACGCGCGGAATTCCTCGAACTTACCCGCTTCCACCGCGCCGGGATTGGCTTCCAGGGTGATTTCCGCGCCCGGCTCCAGCGGTAGCATGGCCCGCGCCGCGCACAGGATGTCGTCGAGGGCGCGCGCCGAAAACAGGCTGGGGGTGCCGCCGCCGAAAAACACGCTGACCACTTTGCGCCCCCATACCAGCGGTAGCGCGGCTTCCAGGTCGCGCGTCAGCGCCGCGACATAGTCGCGTTCCGGGATGCCGCCGCTGGCCGCGTGAGAGTTGAAATCGCAGTACGGGCATTTGCGCACGCACCACGGAATGTGGATGTAGAGGGAAAGCGGCGGGGCGATCAACGTTGTTGCAGCTTTTCCACCAATTGTTTCAATGCCTTGCCGCGGTGGCTGATCTGGTTTTTCAGTTCCATCGGGATTTCCGCGCCGGTCTGGCCGTATTCGGGCAGCAGGAAATAGGGGTCGTATCCGAAGCCGCCGTCGCCGCGCGGGGTGTCGATGATCTCTCCGTACATCGCGCCCTCGGCGATGATCGGCTGGGGATCTTCCGGGTAGCGCACCAGCACCATCACGCAGTAGTAATGCGCCTTGCGGTTGGCCTGGCCTTGCAGCGACTCGATCAGCTTTTCGTTGTTGCGCTGATCGGATTTCGGAAACCCGGCGAAATGCGCCGAATACACGCCGGGCGCGCCGTTCAGCGCGTCCACGCAGATCCCCGAATCGTCCGCCAATGCCGGCAAACCGGAGTGCAGGCTGGCGTGGCGCGCCTTGGTGAGGCAGTTCTCGATGAAGGTGCAATAGGGTTCTTCCGCCTCGGGGATGTTGAAGACCGATTGCGGCAAGACCTCGAAATCCATGGGTTGGAGGATCGCGCCGATTTCGCGCAGCTTGCCGGGGTTATTCGAGGCGATGACGAGTTTTTGCATGGTAAATAGAGGGTTATGGCGAAGTGGCGCTATTGTAGCAGCAAATGCCGAGTAGCCTTATTCACCCTTGCGCTCCAGCGCGATCCCGACCAGCTCCAGCACCACCCCCAGCGCCAGCAACAGCGCCCCCTGCCAGACTTCGGGCGCGAGCAGCATCAGGATTGCGCCTAATGTCACCATGACGATCGCGCTGGTGCGCCGGATGCGTGGATTCCTTATCATTTGGGGTTCTCCCTTGCGGTTTGCTTACAAAGTATAGTCCAGCGGGCGAACTGCTCGTGCTACCCGTTCCATTCGTCCGTAGCGCCGTGCGTCCCGGTCAGCGGCACGAAAACGACCGGCAGCGTGTTCCTGCGGGTCAGGCTGCCGTCGGCGCCTTTTTCCACCACCAGCAACTGCTGGGGCATGAACTGCATTCCCACCGGGATCACCAGGCGTGCGCCCGGCTTGAGCTGTTCGATCAGCGGCGGGGGGATGCGCGGCGCGGCGGCGGTGACGATGATGCCGTCGTAGGGGGCGTGTTCCGGCCAACCCAGGTAGCCGTCGCCGCAGCGCACTTCGATGTTGGCGATGCCGAGTTCGGCGAGGCGCTGTGCGGCCAGGCGCGCCAGCTGCGGGACGATTTCGATGCTGTATACCCGTTGCGCCAGGTGCGCCAGTACCGCGCCCTGGTAGCCGGAGCCGGTGCCGATTTCGAGCACGGTTGCCTGCTTGGGCAAGTTGAGCAAGTCGCTCATCAGCGCGACGATGAAAGGTTGCGAAATGGTCTGGCCGTCCCCGATCGGCAAGGGATAGTTGCCGTAGGCCTGGTCCATCAGTTCGGGGGGAACGAAGGCGTGGCGCGGCACGGCCCGGATCGCCGCGATCACCGCGTCGTCCAGCGCGTCCTTGCCGATGGCGGCGCGGTCGCGAAAGGTTTCCCGCTGGATCTCGTCGATCAGCCATTCCAGTTCCTGGGTGTAGCGATTGTCCATCTCAGTCGGCCTCCCGTTCGAGCGAGCAGCATTGCGTGCTGGCGTCCGCCTCGCCGGCCACCAGCACCTGGCCGGTGACCGGGTTGGGGCGGAAGGTGGTGCAGCCTTTCAGCCCCTGGGCGTAGGCGCTTTGGTAGAGCGCGCGGAATGCCTCGAAAGGATAGTCCGGCGGCACGTTGATGGTCTTGGAAATCGAATTGTCGACGTGGGCCTGCAATACCGCCTGCATTTCCAGGTGGGCGGCCGGGGCGATTTCGGCGGCGCGCACGAAGGCCGGCGGCAAAGGGGCGTGCGTGCCGTGCAACTGACGGAACAGGCGGTAGGCGTAATCCTCCACCTGCGCGGCGCGGATATTGCCGTCCGCTTCGCGGATGTGGCGGGTGTAGGCGAAATCGTAAATCGGCTCCAGCCCGCTCGATACGTTGTTCGCCAGCAGGCTGACGGTGCCGGTCGGCGCGATGGCGGTGAGGTGGCTGTTGCGGATGCCATACTGGCGGATGCCGTCGCGGATGTCGCGGGGCAGCGCGCGGACGAATTCACCGTCCAGATAGTCGGCGGCGCGGAAAGCCGGGAACGCGCCTTTTTCCCGCGCCAGTCCGACCGAGGCGCGGTAGGCGGCATGGCACACGGTGGCCATCACCTGGCCGGCCAGTGCGACGGATGCCGCGCTGCCGTAGACCATGCCGAGCATTGCCAGCGCGTCGCCCAGGCCGGTCAGTCCCAGCCCGAGGCGGCGCGTGGCGCGTGCGGTGGCAGCCTGTTGCGGCAGGGGGAAATGGGATACCTGATAAACGTTGTCGAGCAAGCGGGTGGCAATGGCCGCGCCGGCCGCGATGCCGGCGATGTCCAGCGACGCTTCGGGGCTGAACGGCGCCTGGACGAAGCGGGTCAGGTTGAGCGAGCCGAGGTTGCAGGCGCCGTAGGGCGGCAGCGGAATTTCGCCGCAGGGATTGGTGGCGCTGATGGTCTCGGCGTAGCGCAGGTTGTTGAGACGGTTGACGCGGTCGATGAAGATCACCCCGGGCTCGGCGTAAGCGTAGGTCGCGCGCACGATCCGCTCCCACAGATCGCGCGCCGCGACCCGCCGTACCACCCGGCAGGGGCGCGCACTGGCGCTGCCGGACCAGCTGCGCAGCAGCGTTTCCCCGCTGGCGGCTTCGCCGACGGCGAGCGGGAACAGCAGCGGCCATTCGGCATCGTCCCGTAGCGCATCCATGAATGCGTCGCTGACCAGCACCGACAGGTTGAAATGGCGCAACGCGCCGGGTGCGCGCTTGGCGGCGATGAATTCCTCGATGTCCGGGTGGTCGCAGCGCAAAACCGCCATCATCGCGCCGCGCCGCGCCCCGGTAGAGAGGATGGTGGCGCAGGTCGCATCCCAGATGTGCATGAACGACACCGGGCCGGAGGCGGTCACCCCGACGTGCCGCGCCGCTTGGCCCTTGGGGCGCAGCGTGGAAAAGTCGTAGCCCACTCCGCCGCCCTGTTGCATGGTCAGCGCGCCTTCCTTGAGCGCGTCGAAAATGCCGTCGAGGGAATCCTCGATGGTGCCCATCACGAAGCAATTGAACAGCGTCACCCGGTGGGCGGTGCCGGCTCCCGCCAGGATGCGCCCGCCCGGCAGGAAGCGGAAATCCGCCAGCAGTTGGTAGAAGCGCTGCTGCCACACCTCGCGCTGCTCGCCTTCCGGCTCGGCCAGCGCGCGCGCCACGCGGCGCCAGGTGTCCTCGATGGAATGGTCGTGGATGTGCTGTTCGTCGCGGTAGCGGTACTTGGCCTCCCAGATGCGGCGGGAGACCGGGGCGACGAAGGGTTCCTGGTTGAGGGCGAGGCTCATGGGCGCGGGGGAATGTGGATGGGCGTGACTTAATGATAGTCTATCCATCGAGCAGGTATTCTATTGGTGCCGACGCCAAGCACCGCCAGAATGAAACCCGTTTTCACGCATGGGCGAGACAGACCAAGGGCGAACGTTGCATCTCACGTTCACCCTGGGTAATGCCGAAGTTGCACCATCACTGATGTGACAAGGGCGCCGCGCCTTCGTCACGGCGATCGGTGCGGGTTAAAAACCGCTGTAGGTCGCCTGCATACCCGCACCTTCCGTCGCCGCATTCATGGTGGCAAGCATTTCCGCCGCGCCGGGGTAGTTCTTGCTGGCCGCCAGCTTCAGCCAGTAGGCCGCCTGGCGCGGACTCTTGCGTGTGCCGATTCCTTCGGCATACATCATGCCCAGCCGAAAGTGGGCTTCTGTCACGCCCAGCACCGAGATGTTGCGGAACAGGCGGAACGCTTCGCTGTAGTTTCCTTGTTCGTAGGCTACGATGCCTGCGTGCAATTGCCCGGAAACGTTGATTTCGTCGGCAGGAGCCGCCTTGTAGGGCGTCTCCAGGCGATTGCCGTAAGCCAGCCGGTCTGCGGCGTTTGCGGCAACGGGGAGCGCGGCGGCCAGCACGCCGCCAAGCACGAGCGCAAAGCCGCACAGGCTGATGGTCGGGGTTTTCATGACGACACTCCTTGCGTTGGTTGAGTGCCGGCAATGCGGGTGACGTTGACGAATCCCCTTACCGGGATACGGCAGCTGGCTGGCGTTGAACCCTGCGGTCCGGTAGCCCCTCTAGCTTTGCGTCACCGGCTTTCGCCGGGTTTGCTGAATAACAAGCAATTTCAGATTAGCATAGCGCCAAATTATGTCAATGGAATAATTCGGCGCCCACAGGTGTACGGGGGTATCTCTCTTGGGGGATTCGGGCGATGTGCGCATCGTCGTTTCATGTTGACGGGTTAACGGGCTGCCGGTTGATTGTCACCTGAATTCCCGACTTGCCGTAATACAGGCCGATGTCGGCGGCCGGCGGGTTGCCGCTCAGCAAGTCGGCGTAGCGCGCATTGACCTGGTCGATTTGCTGTTGGGTCTGCGCCGCCCGGTATTCCTGTTGATAGGCCATAGAGCGTTCGATCGCGGGGATGTGGCTGGCGAGGGCATCGGCGTTGTGGAGGGTCATCTGCAACTGCGGATCGCTGTTGACCAGCGCTTCGATGGCCTTGGCATCGGCGCGGTTGCTCTTGACGGTGACGTGGGCGGAATTCGGGTCGGCGATTTCCAGTTCGAAGCCCGGTTCGCGCGGGATGCCGGCCTGGTCGAGCTTTTCGTTGAGGGTGTCGGCGGCGGCCTTGGCCAGCTTGGTGACGTTTTCGCGGGTCGGCAGGAGCAGTTCCTGGTCGAGCAGGTTGGTACCCATGGGGCGGGCAGCAGCCTGGCCGGTTGCGGACAGGGTGACGACGGTGGATGCCGATGCAGCTGGTGCCGGTCGGTCGGGGGTTGCCGTTTTCGGCGTGGCTTGGCCGGCAGTTTTTTCCGCGATGTAGCGGGAAGCGAGGGCGGCGATGTTCATTTTTTCCTCCTAGGCGCGATAGTTTGGCCCAGCTGGCGGGGCAGATGCCGTGTACTCGGAGTTATCAGCAATTTGCGTTCCACAGCAAAAACTTAGCGGGCAGCGAAGGCTGATTTCAGGATTGCGCTGCCGTATATTAGGTTGTGTTAATA
>Ga0163199_1002360_pt1 | contig 11568 bp, 7 predicted proteins | sample PL_2010_150m_FD_113537 | JGI IMG/M metagenome (GOLD analysis project Ga0163199, IMG submission 113537) | Freshwater microbial communities from Powell Lake, British Columbia, Canada to study Microbial Dark Matter (Phase II) - PL_2010_150m | ecosystem: Environmental > Aquatic > Freshwater > Lake ...
GAACGCTGCGAATATTTCAATATGACGCAGGGTATTGTTGCCGTTCACAGAGGCTATAAAATATAGCATGATCATCAAACCGTTACTGATTGGCGCGCTGGAATCCGCTCTCAATCAATATCTTGCCCTGGACCCGCAAAGCGGCGCTTTTTTGGTGCCACTCGCCGGGAAAGTCATTGCGGTTACCGTGCAGCCGTTTAATGAAACCCTTTATCTCTGCCCTGCCCCTGACTCGATTCAACTGCTGGATTACAGCCCGCAACCGGCTGATACGCATTTAACAGGCTCGCTGTTCGCGCTGGGCCTGATGGGTTTAAGCGCAAATCCGATGCGCGCTGTTTTTTCCGGCGAAGTAAGCATCGAAGGCGATATGCGCACCGGCCGTAAATTCCAGGAACTGTTCGCGAATCTCGATATTAATCTGGAACCCAAGCTCGCACGCTTTACCGGCGAAGCAAGCGCGCGTCATATCAGCCGCTTTTTTCGCGCCGGTCGAAACTGGAGCATAGAAGCTATCGAAACATTCCGACTCAACCTGTCGGAATTTCTGCAGGAGGAAACCCGCGACTTGCCTGCCGCGCCGGAAATGGATATTTTTTATCGTCAGGTTGATGGGCTGCGCACCGATTTTGACCGCCTGCAAAGCAGAATTGAGCGCCTGGAAAATATCCTGGATGCAAAAACTGACCGTGATTATTGAGCCTTGCGCCCTTGTCCTTCTTCCTTCAAAGGTAAACAGTGTTTCGTCCTAAATTATTATTTCGCCTTATCCATATCAACTGGGTTTTGGTCACACACGGCCTTGATGAGATCGTCTTAAAAACGCATTTATTCCGCCCGATCCGTTTTTTGGCGTTTTTTTCGCCTTACTACTGGCTGAGCCGCAAAGCGGACACTCGCGGCGTCAGGATCAGGCAGGCCTTGGAAGACCTTGGGCCTATTTACGTCAAGTTCGGCCAGGCCTTGTCAACACGCAGGGATTTATTGCCTGATGATATTGCCGATGAGTTGGTCAAGCTGCAGGACCAGGTCCCGCCTTTCAGCAATGAGACCGCCCGCAACATCATTGAAAAAGAACTCGGCATGTCGATCAGCGAGGCTTTTGCCGAGTTTGATCCCCATCCTATGGCTTCGGCTTCAGTAGCTCAGGTTCACGGTGCCGTATTACACAACGGTGAGCAAGTTGTTGTTAAAGTCTTGCGCCCGGATATTGAAGAACGCATTCATTCCGATATGGGGCTGATTTATGAACTGGCGCGTTTTGCCGAAAGATTCTGGGCCGATGCAAGGCGTTTGCATCCTATGGAAGTCGTTGCCGAATTTGAAAAAACCACGCTGGACGAACTGGATTTGGTCAGGGAAGCGGCTAATGCCGCCAAAATACGCCGCAATTTTGAGCATTCCGACATCATTTATATACCGGAAATCCACTGGCCGTTAACCCGCCAAAAAGTGTTGGTCATGGAAAGAATTCACGGCATACCTGTCGGTGACATCGACACACTGAAAAAGGAAGGTGCCGATTTTAAATTACTGGCTGAACGCGGCGTAGAAATCTTTTTCACGCAGGTATTCAGGGATAATTTTTTTCATGCCGACATGCACCCCGGCAATATTTTTGTCGAATTGCCGGCAAAATATATCGCCATCGATTTCGGCATCGTCGGCACTTTATCGCTGTCAGACCAGCACTATCTAGCCGAAAACTTCCTGGCGTTTTTCAACCGCGATTACCGTAAAGTCGCGCAGATGCACGTTGAATCCGGTTGGGTATCGAGTTCCACGCGGATAGAAGAATTTGAATCAGCGATACGCAGTGTCTGTGAACCTATATTCGAAAAACCGCTGAAAGATATTTCCTTCGGCCAATTGCTGCTGCGTTTATTCCAGACTGCGCGCCGTTTCGATATGCATGTCCAGCCGCAATTGGTTTTGCTGCAAAAAACCTTGCTGAACATTGAAGGCCTGGGCCGTCAGCTTTATCCTGACCTGGACTTATGGCAAACCGCTAAGCCTTTCCTGGAACAATGGTTTCATGAGCGTATGGGGCCTAAAGCGAAAATCAACAAACTGCTTAAACAGTTCCCGGAATTTGCCGAACAATTTCCGGAAATCCCTTCTTTGCTTTATAAAGCGTTGGACAATGCCGCCCACGCACAGCAGCACACGACAGCACATAACCGCGAACTGGCGCTGTTACGCGAGCAAATGGAAAGCAACCAGCGCACAACCGTATGGACGATACTGATCAGCGCTTTATTGATCAGCGCGGCGATTTTACTGCAATAAACCCTGCCGGATTTCCCTATCCAGGCTTATACCCTTCATCCGGCTTGATCAGCCCGGCCAGCATTAGCAACACAGGCAGGATTTACCGCAACCGGACAATCCAAAAACTCCGGCGTTAATCGTATTCAATTTGAACTTGACGCTGATGGACAGGCGTCCTCGTGAAAACTTTACATCGACATCCAACATACGCATCTCCAGTGAAAGCGGTTAATTTTTATAACGATACGGGCCGAAAAGAAGCTTGACTATTTTCCGAGTGCTTATAATTTTGGCGATTTATATCGTCAACGGCGAAGCTTAGCGCTATTGGAAACGCATATGACGAACCCCGTTGCCGCTGCTGCAATGTTTCAGTGCCTGCCTTTAGCTTCGCTGTATTTTTTTCTATATATTTAAGTATATAACCAAGCCAATCATCAAACAAGCAGCTCCTTGAATTTTAATGTGTTGACGGCCGATAAATTTTTACCGCAAGTTATGCAGTCTGCGGCAATTTATCAGCTTATTCTTCTGTTCTTGAACAAAGCGGCCCTGCGTAGTATCGTGATAACCCTATTGCCCTGTAACCACTTTCTATAGGGCTATAAATAACCCAACATGCGGCGAGGAATTTTTGTGCAGACTATACGACGTTCTTCATTGCGCAACACTAAAGTGCCTGCAAAAGACAATCCATCATTGCCCGCGCTGGTGGAAGGCGATATACGCTTGACAGGCGGTTTAGGCGAACGCTTGTTTCGGCTGCTCGCGGCAATCGACAGCATGGGTTCCATTAACCAGGCAGCCAAAGATGTAGGTTTGACTTACAAGGGAGCTTGGGAAATGATTGAGCGCGCCAACAATTTATCCCCCAAAATATTGGTTTCCACGGCAACCGGCGGTCGTTCAGGCGGGGGGACACGACTAACGCCGGCAGGTAAAGCCTTTTTGCAATTATTTACCCAAATCCGGGAAGAGCATGACCGCTTCCTGGAGCACATCAACCAACGACTGGCAAACAACCAGGATATTGTCTTTTTATTTAAGAGGTTAATCATGAAAGCAAGCGCACGTAACCAATTTTTCGGCAAAGTCACTGATGTCGCTATCGGTGCGGTTAATGTCACCGTTGTCGTAGGCTTAAAGGGCAGAGAAAACATTGTTGCAACAATCACTAAAGAATCGGCTGAATCCTTAGGCATCAAAAACGGCGTGGATGTCGTAGCGCTCGTTAAAGCGCCGCAGATCATAGTCATAACGGATTTCGGCGGTTATCACATTTCCGCCCGGAACCAGATGAAAGGCACGGTTTCGCGCATCCAGAAAGGCGCCGTTAATTCGGAAGTCGTAATTGAACTGGCAGGCGGCGACACCATAACGTCGACGGTAACCAATGAAAGCATCGAAACACTGAATTTATCAATCGGCTGTTTTGCTACCGCTGTGTTTAAAGCGGGCACAGTCATTCTTGGCGTAGCGTCCTGAGTCAGCGACCTGACAGGTTTATCGAACCTGTCAGGTTGATACCGCGTTAAACGAAAATCCCGCCATCGCGTCTTCACAGCGACCTCAAAAACAAAATCAAATCCAATCGTTCCCTATTATCAAACCCAATCTGGAAACGCCTGTCGTAAAAATCCAGCACATTTCCCAACTCCCGGGCCATGCCGTTATGAAAATACGGCGTCCTGGCGGCAAGGCCGCGCAGGGTGGGCACCTTAAAGCGGCCTATATCCCGCCATTTGCCGGTAATAAGCGCACGGCCCGGATCGGTGGTTTTAAACAGTTCGCCGGTAACTTTATTACGCAGCGTATAAAGCGGCAAGTCAGGCGTGCGTTGCGCCGCGTCGCTGATGCCGATATTGACAAATCCGGCTGCGGAATGGCTGCCCGCATTCGGGGAATTGTGGCAGGTGCTGCAAGTACCATTGAGAACCTCGGTATTGCCGAACTCAGGCTCGCTGTTAATGCCGGGAACGCCGGCTATGGCGATAGGTTTTGTATTGAAAAGATGCTGTCCGCGTGCTATTGCCGCCCGAATGTCGGTCGGCGTCGTTACGATCAAATCGTCCCAGGCATCGTACAGGCTGAATACGTTCGGGTCGTTGGGCAGGCCTGTTTTGCGGTCGCCCAAAAAATCATTAATGCCGCTGTAAAAACGCTGTTTCGATAACGCAACCGGCCCGCCTTTCGCGCCCGGAGCGGCTAATGCTTCAGCACCGTTATCGTAGACCTGGGCGGTGAACAGCGCAGTTTCAAATTCGACAATATGCCGGCGTTGCCTGAGGCTTAGCGCATGTCCCTGAGCGTGTCCTGTGGCGGCATTATTTGCCTGCCTGGCCAAATCATAATGAATGGATCGCCCGGAAACCGTTTCGCGTCCATCCCACATAACGGCGCTTAAAAATTTTAAATTGGTCGCAGGAAGCGGGCGGCGGAATAGCGAAAGCTCAAAAGAGGCGTTTAGATCGTTTTCGGTAGCGAAGCCGTAAGGATCGCAGATGTCAACAAGCTCAAACTCGGCTTCATCGGGAATCTTGAGGGCAATCCTGATGTCGCCTTTATTGAGCAGCATACTGTAGGCGCTACGCCTAGCCTTGATGGTCGAAACATTCGCTTTTGGTGAATTGGCGCCGTCGTTGGTACGGAAAACAGGCTCGCTTCCGCCGGTATCGTCGAAGCGTTGCTGTATGCCCCGTGGGGTAATGCTCCAGCCTTCTTCCGGACGGTGGCAAGTCGAACAGGCCCTGCCGTTTGTTCCTAAGGATTGGAAAAACTCGTTACCCAAGTCGATAACGCCTTGCATGCTGAAGGTGGCGCTCAAACCCGACGCATTGGGAAAGCCCGTATTGTTTTCGATAAATGATGCATCGCTTGACTGCGCATCGGCGGCAAAGGCCGCATGCGGCATAAATTGCGAAATAATCCAGATTGCCGGCAAACACCGATAATCGCTCCATTTGCCAAGTCCGGACCTTAGGATGGTTCGCCGGCTTTGCGGCGAAAGAAATTTTTTCTTCATGTTCCTGTTCCGTAATGCGGCGCCCGGCCGGCAATGCCGGGCGCTTTAGTCATGGGCTTAGGGAGCCGAACGCACGACGATACTGCTCAGATGAAATACGTTTCGTCCGCCTGCCTTATCGCCGGGCATCACCAGCTTCACGGCGCCTTCGGTATCATCCAGCGGCACTACTGCGCCCGTCTCGTCGACAGTCTCGAAAGCGACCATGGCTTGTTGTCCGCCGAAAGACGGTTGGATTTCGGCAACAGCGACGATGACCTGATAACAATCCGTAGCGTTGATGACCAAGTATTTTCTAAGCATATCGTTCTTGCGGGTGGAATCAGTGATTACGCCTGCTTCACTGATTAAATCGTACAGCGGAACACCGATAAAGGTCTTGGTGACGAGTCCGGCGCTGCCGGAAAAGTACGTCACGGTCATCTTGGATGTCTGGTATTGACCCAAGCTTGTCGGCGTGAACGACTTGGGATGGGTAACCGCACCGCTCAGTTTGAACCCGGATGAAACACCGCCCAGGCAACTTGATGCCGCTTGGCTCAACGGGGCATAGCCGATGATAAAAATAAAAATTAATGTCAATTGACGGAAAGTAAAGGTAGTCATGTCTTGCTCCGATTCGTTATTTACTTGAGTAAATATCGTATAGTAATCTCGACGACAATGTCAATGTAAAACATTTTTTAGTGTATGGGATAAGCGTTTGCTTGAGCGAATGCGGCAGGCATGGCTTATCGTGCAGGCATTACCTTATGTCGGATTTACGACAGTTTGTCATATTACCAACACATCAAGAACCGGCTAAGCGGAGGCATAGCGCTTGTTTTACTTATATTTATATAGTTAAATACATAGCGCATAGCGGTTGGCATAATAGCTGCGTTGCAAACCAGGTTACCGGCCGTAAGCGTGTAACCCATATCCAATATCGCGTTTTTTAACTTCGTAAGGAATATCTATATGAAAAAAACAAACACACTCGCCATAAGCGTTGCGCTATTAATAGGCTCGCAAAGCGTGCATGCACTTACGCCGTGGACGGATGGCGCGCCGAATATCACTATTCACGTATCCGGTGCCGTGGCGGTAAATAAAGCGTATACCCAGGTTGTCACCAGTACGCTGGCGGCTGCCGATACGGTCGATACCTTCAATGATGCCGATGCGGTTACCGGTTCGGTGGGTTCGAACTGGACGGCGCATTATTTTATTGGGAACGTCAATCTGGGCGCAGGTCTTGCCGGCAAGAAAATTCTGCTGGTCAGGCGCACGAGGGGGGGAACAGGCTATGGCGTTATTCCTCTGCTCAACAACATCCCTATTGAACATCTTAATATTACAGGTTTGCCGGCATCGGCCTGGATTGCTGACGGCACAAAGGCATGGAAACAAACGATTAGTGCGGCCAATGCCGGCACTTATTTGACCAAGAAAATTTCTGACGGCGGCGTGATCGCGGTTGACCCTAACAGCGTGCTGAAACTCGGTACGCAAAATTATCCCGATCAACAGAACGAACTGACGACAGGGCTGCCCGAACCGGGTTGGACGACGTATCTTACCCAAGTACCGACCACAAACTTTACCGTGACGCCTACGGCAGGACTGGCTTACGGTGTAGCCGTCACGCTGGATTTGTACAAGGTGCTGCAAGCCGCGCAAAAAAGGGCGGGGGCGTTATCCGCTAGCGCCGTCATAGGCAATTACACTGAATCGGACATGCCGAATCTTAACCGCACTAGTGTGGCGTCATTGCTGGCGGGCAAGATCGGCGCCTGGGACCAAATCAAGATTGTCGACAAAACCGACGGCAATACCGTCAAAAGTTTGCTGGACAGCAGCATTCTGGCCGACGCGGGCGTCCTGGCGCCTTATAAGGAATCGACTACCGGCTCGAATTTGACGCCGGTTGCCGTGGGCTTAAGGAATAACGGCGCTGCGACCGGCGTGCTTGCCAACTCCGTATTCCTTAATTATCCAGGCACTAAAAATGCGGTCGGACCCGCCGCCAATACGCTAAATAATGCTGTAGACGAAGATGCCGCGCTGCCTATCGTCAAGCAGCCGGTCATTATCTCCGACACCGGCGCCTTGCTTAAAGACTGGCAGAACGGCACCAATATCCTCGGCTTTAACAACGTGATCGACGGCACGGCTTATGCCAAACGCTGGGGTATCGCAATCAATACCGCCGACAAAAACACGTCTGTTACCGCGGCCGGAACCGGCGGCGATCCCTGGCGCTATATCAGGATAGACGGTTATGCGCCGACCCTAGAAAACATTGCTGCGGGCGTTTATACCTACTGGGCTGAAGGCTCCGTGCTTTATCGCACCAAAAAGGTCGGCGATGCGCAATGGGCGCTCAAAACCAAACTGATGAAAACCTTGGCAGACGGCCTGGGTAGTCCTGCTATGCTCGGCGCCGCTATTACGACGCAAGCCTGGGGCAAAACAGGCGCCTTCGCGACCACCGCCGACCCGCGCGGTTTCACGGCAAGCATCCCGTTCAATACCGGCAGCCCTGTCGCGCCTTTTTCGCATAAAAACGGCGGCGTCGTGCATACGGAAATTGTCCCTGTTGCCGATTCTGCCGCGACCGGCGGCCTTGAGATCCAGTTGAAATAAGCTCGATTCATATTCGGAGTTCATTGGGCAGGGCGTGCCGCGCGCGCCTTTCCCAATACTTGATCCTAAAAACGGCGATAGTCCACGAAAAGCACGAAAGACACGAAATAATCATAGCTAAATCACTTATCTTTTTTCGTGTCTTTCGTCCTTTTCGTGGACGAACTGCTCTTGCCGGGACCAACAGGCAATCAACAGAAACTGCTGATATATCAACATGCAATCAACAATTCTATGTTGATACAGCAACACCCTGGGTTGTCAATATTGCTAATATTCCAATAAATCATAGTGTTAAACATTGGCACAATAGCTGCTCATAGCCATTACTCAACAAATCGTTTAGCGATGTTTTACGCACACTTTTATTGATAATCCGCCTATAAGTATTCCGGCCTCATGAAGCAATTAGTACGATATGCATTGATAAGCGCCGGCGTGCTGCTTTTTTCAGCTCCTTTACGGGCGGAAAAACAAGCCGAAGCCTTACCGACTTTCGCTATGCTGGAAATGCAGGTCGACGGCAATAGCGTACTCGATCAACAGCTGGTTGAAAAAACGCTGTATCCGTTTCTGGGTACCGGCAAAACCGTCGATGACGTCGAAAAAGCCCGGCAAACGCTGGAGGCCGTGTACAAGGAAAAAGGCTACCCGACCGTTCTGGTGGACATACCCGAGCAGGATGTCGTCGACGGCCTGGTGCGTTTGCAAGTGGTGGAAGGCACGGTAGAACGGCTGAAAATCACCGGTTCACGGTATTTTTTTCTCGGCAAAATCAGGGACAAAGTGCCGGCATTGGCGGCAGGCCAGGTGCCTTACATGCCGAACGTCCAGGAACAGATGGACGAATTGGGCAGGGAATCGGCCGACCGCCGGGTGACGCCGATATTCCGCGCCGGAACCACGCCCGGTAAAACCGAAGTGGAGCTGCGCATCAAAGACCGGCTGCCGTTGCACGGCAGCCTGGAAATGAACGGCCGCAACTCGGAAAACACATCCCGGTCGCGACTGATCGGCTCTGTCCGTTACGACAATTTATGGCAAAGCTTCCATAGCGCGTCGCTGCAATACCAGGTGTCGCCGGAAAACGCTGACGAAGTCGAGGTCTGGTCGGGTACTTATGTATTGCCTACCGGCTGGGCAGATACGCGGCTCGCGCTGTACGGCATCGGCATCAGCTCCAATACTCAATTGGGCACCAGCATCGGCGGCTTGTCCGTGGTCGGCACCGGTGCGATTTACGGCGCGCGCCTGATAAAACCGTTGCCGGGTATCAACGCCTACAATCACAGCCTGACCCTGGGCTTCGACTGCAAGAGTTTTAACCAGGGCGTCACGCAGCAGGGCCAGGACCAGCAGGCATCGCCGATCAGTTACGCGCCTTTTCAGATCGGCTACGACGGCGGTTGGCGCTATCCCGGCGTCACGACATCGCTCAACTCGGCCATCCATTTTTCGCTACGCGGCGTCGGCAACGACCAGCAGGAATTCGAAAACAGGCGCTTCAAGGCAAAAGCCGGTTACGCCTATTTAACGACCGAACTCAAACACCTGCGCGAACTGCCCTGGGACATGCGGCTGGCAACCCGCGCATCCGGCCAGGTGACCGACGCCCCGCTGATCAGCAACGAACAATTCGCCGCAGGCGGCCCGCAAAGCGTGCGCGGCTACCACCAAACCCAGCAGTTGGGCGACGACGGCGTCAATCTGTCCGCGGAACTGCAAAGCCCGCCGCTGAAGCAGGCGGATTGGGATTTCGCGCAGGATTTGCGCGCGCATGTCTTCTTCGATTACGCGTATTTATGGATACAGGACGCGCTGCCGTCCAATCCGGCTTATTACCGGCTCGCCGGGACTGGCGCGGGTTTGCGTATGCAGATGTTTAAACACTGGCTGGGCGAATTCGATTGGGCTTATCCGCTGGAAAAGCAGGGCACGGTCGATGTCGGCAACCAGCGAATTGATTTCAAGGTGGCTTATGAATTTTAGTAGGGCGCGCCGTACCCTCTGGGGCATAAATGCGCGCCATGACGTACTCGGCTGCATAAGGCGCGCACGGCGCGCCCTACGAAAAAATGATTTTATCGTTCCTGCGCAAGAGCGCGGGAACGATACCATCCGCCCGAAACCCCTAGTGCTGGCGATACGCACATTGCTGGTAATGACGACCGGAATCACCCAAGCCCACGCCGAACTGCCCGTCCCTACAACACCGGTCACGTTGTCCAGCACGCCGGTCGATATAGCCGCGCAAGGCCAGGCGACGGCGGCGGTATCCGGCAATGCGATGACGGTCACACAGACCAGCGACAAGGCCGGCATAGACTGGAACAGCTTTAATATCGGCGTCGACAACAGCGTGCGTTTCGACCAGCCGACCTCGACTTCGGTGGCCTTGAACAACATCCATCAGAGCGACGCCAGCCGCATCATGGGCTCGCTGACGGCCAACGGCCAGGTCTACCTGGTCAACCAGAACGGCTTTGTGTTCGGCCAACATTCAGCAGTCAATGTCAATTCGCTGGTCGCAACCACCTTGGGCATCAGCGAAACGACATTCCAAAACGGCATCACCAAAGCCTTCGATAACGACGGCAGCGCCGCTTTGCAAGGAGGCGGCGAAGTCTATATAAAAGACGCGCAAGGCAACTATGTTCTGGATCAACACGGCGATAAAATCAAAATCCAGGTATTTATCGAGCAAGGCGCGCATATCAAGACCAACGCCTCCGGCGGCCGCGTCATTATCGCCGCGCCTGTCGTCAATAACGCCGGAACGATAGCAACGCCGGACGGGCAGACGATACTCGCGGCGGCCAAAGACAAGGTGTATTTGCAGGAGGCAGGCAGTGGCTCCGATATCCGCGGCCTGTTAGTCGAAGTCGGCACCGGCGGCGAAATCAACAATGTCGGCAGCGTGTTGGCCGCACGCGGCAACGCCAGCCTGATGGGTTTTGCCGTCAATCAGCAGGGCATCGCGTCGGCGACGACGTCGGTCAGCCTCAACGGCTCGGTGCGGCTGCTGGCCCGCGAAGGTATACAGGACCCGTCAGGCACCGGCGGTGCGTTACTGCCGAAAGCCACCGTCAGGACCACCGAACTCGATGACGGCCTGGGTACCGAAGCCGCCGTGCATCTGGCAAGCGGCAGTCTGACGGCTGTCGCTTTAGATACCGACAAATCCGCGACGGCAATCGATGCGCAGGCGCAAAATCGCTCGCAGATCGAAATCAGCGGGCATGATGTCTATCTGCACGACAAGTCCACGGTGCAGGCGAAATCCGGCAATATCGACATCACCGCCGTCGACAACCCGGCTGACGGCAGCGAAAAAGGCAATGCGCGCATTTTTATCGAATCGGGCGGCGCAATCGATGCCTCCGGCGTCAAAAACGTGCAACTGCCGATGGAGCGCAATGTCGTCAAAGTCGAATTGCGCAAAAATGAATTGCGGGACGCGCCGTTACAGCGCGACGGCGTGCTGTACGGCCGGACGGTTTCGGTCGATATCCGCGACGCCGCGCTGAAATACGATGCCGACGGCAATTTGACTTCGGCGACGATACCGGTAGCGGACATCAAGGGCGCAGTCGACCGCATCGCCCGCAATATCGACGAACGCAGCACGTCCGGCGGCACCGTTAACC
>Ga0163199_1002361_pt1 | contig 11563 bp, 10 predicted proteins | sample PL_2010_150m_FD_113537 | JGI IMG/M metagenome (GOLD analysis project Ga0163199, IMG submission 113537) | Freshwater microbial communities from Powell Lake, British Columbia, Canada to study Microbial Dark Matter (Phase II) - PL_2010_150m | ecosystem: Environmental > Aquatic > Freshwater > Lake ...
CCGGCATGATCATGTCGGCGGCGGCACTGCTGGCGGTAAAACCCAAGCCTACCGACACCGAGATCGATCAGGCGATGAGCAACCTGTGCCGTTGCGGAACCTACACCCGCGTGCGCGAGGCGATCCATGCTGTCGCTGCCAATCCGGCATCGCCGACGGCGGCGAAGAAAGCCAGGGGGTGAGCGCCATGAAAATCAATCGTCGAGAATTTCTCAAGGCGTCCGTCGCATTGGGTGGCGGGCTTTCACTGGAATTTTCCTTTCCGCTGGCGGCCAGGGCATCGATTTCTGCCAAGGCACCCGTCACCGAAGTCAATGCCTGGGTGGTGATCCGTCCCGATGACCGGGTAGTGGTGCGCATCGCCCGTTCGGAAATGGGCCAGGGCACCTACACCGCCCTGGCGCAACTGGTAGCCGAAGAACTGGATTGCGATTGGGCCAAGGTCAGTTCCGAATTTGCTTCGCCGAACGAACACATTCGAAGGAAGCGCATCTGGGGTTCGATGTCGACCGGCGGCAGTCAGGGCGTGCGCAACTCGCAGGATTACGTGCGCAAGGCCGGTGCCGCCGCGCGCGTAATGCTGATCAACGCCGCCGCTGCGCGCTGGAAGGTATCGGCAAATGAGTGCACCGTGGAGCGCGGCATCATCACTCACGGACCGAGTAGGCGCACGCTGCGCTATGGCGAGGTGGCAGCCGAGGCAGCCAAGATTGAGCCGCCGAAGGACGTCGTCTTGCGCGATCCGAAGGATTGGAAGATCGCCGGCAAGCCGATGCATCGCTTCGACATTCCGGACAAGGTGATGGGCAAGCCGGTATTCGGCGTCGACGTAGCCCTTCCCGGCATGCTGCACGCTTCGGTAGCGCAGTGCCCGGTGTTCGGCGGCAAGCTGAAGAGTCTCGATTCGTCCGCGGCGCAAAAGATGCGCGGCGTGAGGAATGTGGTGCGCGAGGCCGACTTCGTCGCCGTGATTGCAGACAGTTGGTGGCGCGCCGACCAGGCACTGCATGCACTCAAGATCGAATGGGATGTCGGCGCCAATGGCACGGCCACCACCGCCAGCATCATGGCCATGCTGCGCGAGGGCCTGGCCGATCAGAACCTGCCGCAGGCAAGAAAAGTCGGCGCTGGCGATACGGCGCTGGCCACCGCGGCGAAGGTGATTGAGACGGAATATTCCTCGCCCTACCTCAACCACGCCACCATGGAGCCGCAAACCTGCACGGCATGGCTGAAGCCCGAAGGATTCCTCGAGGTGTGGACCTCGACGCAGAACGGAGAAGCCTCGATGGCCACTGCGGCGGAGACCTCCGGCCTGCCGCTGGAGAAGGTCGAGGTACACAAGATGATGCTCGGTGGCGGCTTCGGCCGTCGCGGCGGGCCGCAGGATTTCGTCAGGCTGGGTGTGATGATCGCCAAGGCCATGCCGGGAGCGCCGGTGAAGACGATGTGGTCGCGCGCCGAGGACATGCAGCACGGCTACTACCGCCCGGCCAGCGTGGTACGGATGAAGGCCGGCCTCGACGCAAAGGGCAATCTCACCGCGCTGCATACCCGGATCGCCTGCCCGTCGATCCTCAAGGTCCTGATGCCGCAGGCACTCGGCAAGGATGGCGTCGACTTTTCGGCAGTGCGCACTTTCAGCGACATGCCCTATGCGATACCGAACCAGCAGGTCGACTACGCCATGCGCAACGGCCATGTTCCGGTCGGCTTCTGGCGCGCACCGGGCCAACAGAACGCCTTCTACCGCGAGTGCTTCATCGACGAACTGGCCAGCGCCGCGGCTCGGGATCCGCTCGAGTACCGGCTGGCGATGCTGAAGCAGGACGACAAGAACCGCCTCGTCCTCGAGGCTGCGGCCAATGCTGCGGGCTGGGGAACGCCGCTGGCGCCGGGCGTGCACCGCGGTCTTGCGCTCGCCGACGGCTTCGGCAGTTACGCTGCAATGGTGGCGGAGGTCTCGGTCAGCGCGAAGGGCGAGGTCAAGGTACGGCGCATTGTCGTCGCCATCGACTCGGGCCATGTCGTGAACCCGGATACCTGCCGCGCGCAGGCGGAGGGCAACGTGATCTACGGCCTCGGCGCCATTCTCTACCAGGAGAACAACGTCAGGAACGGGCGTATCGTGGAATCGAACTTTCACGACTTCCGCCTGCCGCAAATGGCCGAGATGCCCAAGGTTGAAACCGTGCTGGTATCGACGGGAGGCTTCTGGGGTGGACACGGTGAGCCGGCCATCCTGCCGCTGGCCCCGGCAGTGTGCAACGCCATCTTCGCCGCCACCGGCAAGCGCGTCCGCTCGCTGCCGCTCAGGCACCACGACCTGCGCCGGGCGTGAAACGAAGACCGGGTTTGGCGACCGAAGAAATTCCTCGGACGTCTGCCCGGACTTTCGATAGAGTAGCGAGTAGCGACTTCCCTCGCAGGCAACAAAAGGGCTTCTACCCTTGCTTGGCCGCGAATGGAAGATTCACCGCTGACAGCATGGTCCCTTATCCAACAATTACAGAACAGAGCCCCAGGAAAACACCCGATGCCGAACACACCGAAACCACTGAGCGAAAAAGCCCTGCTGGCGATGCCCGTTCGCTCCTACATGAACGCGGCACAGCTCGGCTTTTTCCGCGATCTGTTGCGCAAGCAGCGCCAGAGCCTTCTCGACAACGCCACCATGACCATCGATCACCTGCGTGATGGAGAGGCGGAAGCCGACCCCAATGACCGCGCAACCATCGAAGAGGAAAACTCGATCGAACTGCGCATCCGCGATCGCGAACGAAAAATGCTGCCGCGTGTCGAAGCGGCGCTGAAGCGCATTGACAGCGGCCAGTTCGGCTACTGCGAGGAGACCGGCGATCCGATCGGCTTGCGGCGCCTGCTGGCGCGCCCGACAACATCGTTTTCGATCGAGGCGCAGGAGCGCCACGAGTCCCGCCAGCGGATACAAGGCAAATAGCCAACCACCCATCGCTTGCGGAAAGCAAACGTAATGACCGGCAACCCAACTCCAAAACGCAAGACGCCCGCGAGAAAGCGCGAGGCGACAAAGCCGGCGTCGAAAACACCTGCGCCGCAACAAGCCGAGTCGGGTCTGGTCGATCAGATGCGCGCGATGGCCGGCAAGGTACTCGACGCAGGTGCCACAGCGGTTGGCGCCGCAAGAACCTTGCACACCGCGACCGAAATTGCCAAGGCGCTGCTGCCGGGCTTGTCCGAACCCGGTGTCTGGACCAGAACGGGAGCAGCGCTGCGCCGCATACGCGAAGCGGCGGGCCTGACCATCACCGAGGTCGGGACGGCGATCAACCTCAAGGATCCGTCCCTGATCGAAGCCTGGGAAAACGGCCGCATCGCCGTTCCCTTCGAACTGATTCTGCGCCTGGCCGCCGTCCTTGGCCGCAACGACCCGGTCGGCTTTGTCATGAAATTCACCCGCAGTTCCAATCCGGATCTGTGGCGCAGCCTGGAAGGGCTCGGTGTCGGCAAATTGCTGATCCAGTCGGCACGCGAACGCGAGTTCGCCAATATCTACCGCGGTGACGACGAGGCGCGCAGCCTGACAGACAAGGAGTTCGCCGAGGTGCTGACATTCACCCGCGCCGCGTTTGAAATGGCCCTCGCGTTTCGCCGACGGAGCGCCAGGCGCACCAAGTGAAGTGCCGCAGCCCATCGCCGCGGCGCCCTTGAATTTCTTATCCTCGATGCGCCGTTTCATCAGCCAGCTGCTGCCCATCCTCATCGCCGGGCTGCTCCTTCAGGGCTGTAGCGGCGTGCGCCTCGGCTATGGCAATGCCGACAGTCTTGTCCGTTGGTGGATCGACCCCTACCTCGACATGTCACCGGAGCAGGACGCACTGGCGCGCGAGCGTCTGGCCCGCTTTCATGCCTGGCACCGCAAGACCCAATTGACGGATTACGTTTCCTTCCTGGGCCAGGGTCGGAAATTCGTCAGCGGCCGGCCGACGACTGCCGATGCGCTGTCGCTCGGCGAAGGCATCATCCGCCGCAGCCGGACAATGGCCGAACAGGCCGCGCCGGATATCGCCGACTTCCTGCTTACTGTTAGCGCAGAACAGATCGAGCGCACGGCCGCCCGCCTGACCGAAAAGAATGCCGACCACGCCAAGGAGGCGAGGCTCGCGGAAGGCGAAAGCGGACAGCGCAAGGCGCGCTACAAGCGCCTGCTGGAACGGGCCGAGTACTGGTTCGACGACTTCAGCGGCGAGCAAAAGGCTGCGCTGCAAAAGCTGATAGACGGTCAAAGCGCGGGTAGCCAGTTCTGGTACGAGGAACGACTGCGCCGCCAGCGCGACTGGCTGGCCCTGGCGCGCCAGGTGCAGCGCGAACGCCCGCCGCGCGAGCGGATCATTCAGTGGCTGCGCGACTACGCGGCGCGTTTCGACATGCCGACTGAACCCGCGCGACTGGCCCAGGCCGTCGCCCTGCGGCGCGCCTCGGCCGAGATCGCCGTGGCGATCCACGCCATGACCACCGCGGCGCAACACGCTCACGCCGAACACAAGCTGGAAGAACTGATCCGCGATTTCACCGAGCTGTCACAGGAAGTTTAGAGGGACATCCCCATGCAAACAGAAAGCTTCATCCCGGGCAAAGATGCCTCCCTTGAGTCATCCATTGCCACCATGCAGGGCAAGCTCGAAGACCTTGGATTCCATGTCGAGGAGCGCTCCTGGCTGAACCCGGTGGATGGCGTCTGGTCGGTGCATGTGCGCGACCGGGACTGTGCCCTGCTGTTCACCAACGGCAAGGGTGCTTCCCGCCTGGCCGCCCTGGCGAGCGCCCTCGGCGAATTCTTCGAGCGCCTTTCCTGCAATTATTTCTGGACGCATTACTACCTGGGCGATCAGTTTGCCCGACGCAGTTTTGCCCACTACCCGCGGGAACAATGGTTTCAGCCCGGTGAGCGCGGCGAGTGGCCGGAAACACTGCTGACGCCCGAACTGCGCGCGCTGTACAACCCCGCCAGTTCCATCGACGCCAAGGCCCTCATCGACCTGAATTCAGGCGATGCCGAACGCGGCATCTGCGCCCTGCCCTACGTGCGCCAGCGCGACGGCGCGACTGTCTGGTTTCCGGTCAACATCATCGGCAACCTGTATGTCAGCAACGGCATGTCGGCCGGCAATACCGAGGTCGAGGCCCGCACCCAGGCCCTGTCGGAAATTCTCGAGCGCCACATCAAGTTCCGCATCATCAGCGAAGGCCTTTGCCTGCCGGATGTGCCGGAGCAGGTGATTGGCCGCTATCCGAGCATCGCCGCCGGAATCCGCGGCCTGCGCGAGGCGGGCTTCGGCATCCTGGTCAAGGATGCCTCGCTCGGCGGCGAATATCCGGTGATGAACGTCACCCTGCTCCACCCCGATGACCAGGGCTGCTTCTCCAGCTTCGGCGCCCATCCGCGTTTCGAGATCGCCCTCGAACGCGCCCTCACCGAACTGCTGCAGGGCCGCGGCCTCGACGCCCTCACCGGCTTCCCCGCGCCCGGCTTTGATCTCGACGAAATCGCCGCTTCGCCCAACATCGAGATCCACTTCGTCGATTCAAGCGGCATCATCAGTTGGAACTTCCTCGGTGACACGCCCGACTTCGAATTCTGCGACTGGAATTTCAGCGACACCACAGCAGAGGATTACCGGTGGCTGGTGGACCGGATACATCGCTCCGGCCATGACATCTACATCGCCGACTTCAGTCACCTCGGCGTCTACGCCTGCCGGATTCTGGTACCGGGCGTGTCGGAAATCTATCCGCTGGATGATCTGGAATGGGAAAACAACAGCGTCGGCAACGAGATCCGCGAAGCCATCCTGCACCTGCCTGAAATGGACGACGACGAATGCGCCGACCTGCTTGATACACTGACCGAACTCGACCTGCAGGACCAGCGGCCCGTCGCCGCCCTGATCGGACTGGCCGCCGACGAAGGCTCGTTATGGAGCGACTTGCGCGTGGGCGAATTGAAGACGCTGCTGGCCCTGGCCATCGGCGACGGGGAAGCGACCCACGATGGCTGCGAATGGGTGCGCCACTTCGAACAACTCGACGCCAACCGTCGCCGCGTCTATCGCTGCATCGAGACCCTGATGGAAATGGGCAGCGCCGACGGTCACCGCGGCGCGCTGGAACATCTTTATGGCAGCGCCAGCGTGGCGACCGCCGAGGCCATGCTGCGGCGGGAGCAACGCTTCTTCGGCATCGAGACACCGGGCATGGGCCTCAAGGGCTGCGATCTGCACCAGCGACTGCTGGCGGCTTACGCCAAGTTGCGTCACTAGAATTTGGAAGGCTCTGCACAACAATTCCCCGCTCCCGCCGTCACCTCTGATACCGTAGACATCTTGTTATCCGCACCCCAGTCGTCCGCATGACCGATACCGCCCGCCCCTCTAACAGTCGTTCCATGAACGCCGTTGTCGAAGTCCTGATCGCGACGTTCGCGGTCTTCCGCGATTGCCAGCCCCTCGCCATTGGCGTGCACAAGTCCATCCGCGAACGCCTGCCGGACATCGGCGCCGGCCAGTTGCATCACGCTCTCAAAACCCACACCGCATCTACCCGCTATCTGAAAGCCCTGTCACAGGGAACAAGCCGCCTCGACCTCGACGGCTGCCCCGCTGGAATTGTTACTCCCGAACAGCAAAAGCAGGCCCTCGACACGCTGCGCGACCGCTTCAGGAAGCAGGCCGAGCGACGCAAAACCGAACTGCAGGCGCAGGAGCACCAGCAGAAACTCCTCAAACTGGTCGAGACATTCAACACCCGCTGATGTGCCGCCTCCCTGCAATCCGGGCGTGACGATCCCCGCCAAGAACACCTCACAGCGCGATGTGCGTCTGCTCGGAGCATTGAGGCGTGCAGGTCTCATCGGCAAACCGGAAAGCGCGCGTTTCGAAGCACTGACCGGCGGCGTTTCTTCCGATATCTGGAAAGTGACGACTGCCGACAGGACATTCTGCGTCAAGCGGGCGCTGGCCAAACTCAAGGTAGCCGCCGACTGGAGCGCTCCAGTCGAACGCAACCACTATGAAGTAGCGTGGTCTCGCATCGCGCACGCGATCGTTCCCGGCGCAGCGCCCGAAATTCTTTATCACGATGAAGCCGAAATGTTTTGCGCCATGAGCTTTCTCGATCCGGGAGACCACCGTCTGTGGAAAAGCGAACTGCGCGACGGACGAGCCGACCCGGCCGATGCCGGCGAAGTCGGCCACCGCCTCGGTTGCATTCACGCCGCGACCGCAAACAATTCGCAAGTCGCCGCCCGGTTCCCGCGCCATGACATCTTCCAGGCGATTCGACTGGAACCCTATCTGGAAGCCACGGCCGCGGTCCATCCCGATTTGCGCGATGCCCTGTTTGCGCTCAGCCGGCGCACGAGCGCCACGCGCATGGTCATGATCCACGGCGACGTCAGCCCCAAAAACATACTGCTGGGTCCAGACGGCCCGGTATTTCTCGATGCCGAATGCGCGTGCATGGGCGACCCGGCCTTCGACCTTGCCTTCTGCCTCAACCACCTGCTGCTCAAGTGCCTATGGAATCGGCCGGCCCGAAGCAGCTTCGAGGCATGCTTCGAGGCCATGACCGATCGATATCTGGCGAAAGTGGACTGGGAACCGGCCGACGCCATCGAGCGACGCGCCGCAAGCCTTCTGCCTGGCCTGCTCCTGGCCCGCGTCGACGGCAAGTCACCGGTCGAGTACCTCCAGACCGATACGGACCGCACCCTCGTCCGGCACTGCGCGCGCGCCCTGCTCAAATCATCTCCTTCGCGGTTGTCGTATGTGCTGGCGGCCTGGAGGAAGGAGTTGGACAAATGAATACCATCATCAAGTCGGTCACCGGGCGACGGGTCTGGGATTCCCGCGGCCGCCCGACCGTGGAAACGGAAATCACGCTGGAAGGCGGCACGACCGGCCGCGCCATCGCACCGGCCGGTGCATCCACCGGCAGCGCGGAAGCGGTCGACCTGCGCGACGGCGGCCCGGCCTTCGGCGGCTATGACGTGCAGGGCGCCCTGAGCGCGGTCAATGGAGAAATTGCCGGCTTGCTTGTCGGGTGCGAAGTCACCGATCAGACCGGTCTTGACACCGCGTTGATCGAACTGGACGGCACCCGCAACAAGCATCGCCTCGGCGGCAATGCCATCGTCGCGACCTCCATGGCGATCGCCCATGCCGCGGCCGCATCGCAAAGCCTGGCACTGTGGCGCTACCTCGGCACGGGCCGCGAGGACTTTCACCTGCCGCTGCCGGAAGTTCAAATCTTCGGCGGCGGCGCACATGCAGGCCGCCGGGTAGACGTACAGGATTTCATGGTGATTGCCGTGGGCGCCACGGATTATGCGCAGTCGCTGGAATGGGCCGCCGAGGTGTATCGAGCCGCAGGGCAGTTGATGAATGAGGCCGGATTGCTGCAGGGTGTCGCCGACGAGGGTGGCTACTGGCCCGCTTTCGACAGCAACGAACAGGCACTGGAGTTTCTGCTGCGCGCCATCGAACGCGCCGGTTACACACCGGGGCAGGATGTCGCCATTTCGCTCGACATCGCGGCTACCGATTTCGGGCGCAACCGCGAATACACCCTGGCACGGGACCGGCGCCGCGTCGATTCAGACGCCTTGTCCGAAATGCTGCTGGGCTGGCTGGCACGCTATCCGATCGTTGCCATCGAAGACCCGCTGGCCGAGGACGACGCAGAGGGCTTGCGAAAATTCACCGCGGCCGCCGGCCCTGGAATTCAGGTGGTCGCCGACGACTTCATCTGCACCGATGCCGCCCGCATCCGCAGTGCAGCTGAGTGCGGTGCCTGCAACACAGCGCTGATCAAGCCCAATCAGGCCGGCACGCTGACAGAAGCCAGGACGGCTTTCGATGCCGCCTGCGCGGCCGGCTGGGGCAGCATCGTCTCGGCGCGTTCAGGGGAAAGCGAAGATGTCACCATCGTGCATCTGGCGGTAGGCTGGGGCGCGAAGCAACTCAAGGTGGGATCCTTTTCGCGCTCGGAACGCATGGCGAAATGGAACGAAGGACTGCGCCTGGCAGAAGCCCTCGGCCAGGCTGGAGGCCGCCTGGCGCCAAGGGAAAGTTTTCCATGGGGGCGACCATGAACGCGCTGCTGCATCACGAACCGGGCCGACCTCGCGCGTGATGAATGTTCCGGGAGCAGTTCGCCGGAAGATTCACGGCGGAGCCGGCAATCGGCTCTGCGAACCCCGCCGGCGTCTACTTGTAGCGCTTGCCGCGCGCCACTTCGAGATGCGCACAGAGCTTTTCGGCACCATCCAGCACGCGCGGCGTGTAGCGCTGAATAAGGTCGGGCGGAACGAAATACAGGTTGTTCCTGGCCACCGCCGTCAGCGTTTTCCAGCGTTTCCAGTCGTCCAGCCATTCCGGTCGTGAATCGCCCATGCCGCTGGCAATAATGACCTCCGGGTTGGCAGCGATTACTGCCTCCACCGTTACAGCAGGCGCCAGAACCGGCAGATTCGAAAACACATTGTATCCACCGCACAGACCTATGACGTCGCTGATGATCTGCTTGCCGTTGACAGTCATCAGGGGCTTCTTCCATATCTGGTAGAACACGGCTACCTGCGGCCGTTGGCTGTAGCGCGCCGCCAGGCGTCCATAACGCTCACGAAACGCCCTCGCCGCTGCGTTGGCCTTCGCTTCCGTTCCGGCAAGTTCGCCGATCCGCTCCAGGTCGCCGGCAATATCCTGGATCCGGCTCGGCTCGGAAAGGTAAACGTTCAAACCCATGCTTCGCAGACGGGAGATCGACGCCGGAGAGTTGCCGCTTTCCCAGCCCATTACCAGATCCGGCTTGAGCGCAACGATGGCTTCCAGATCGAGACTGGAAGATCCGCCCACCTTGGGCAGGGCTTTCGCCGCCGGCGGATAGTTTCCGTAGTCGACATTCCCCACCACCCGATCTCCCGCTCCGGCGGCAAACAACAGCTCCGTAACGTTCGGCGCCAGGCTGACGATGCGCCTTGCCGGCACGGCGAGTCTGATGGTGATGCCGCTGACATCGGTCACGACAATCCCGGCATACGCCGGCTGGCACGCGAGCGCCAACAGTGCTGCCTGGCACACGCGCCGGATCAGGTTCTTCATGGCTCGCAGATGACAGTCAATCGCTGTCCTCCGGTCCGGCACCGTCGAGAAAGACCAGGTAGAACATGGGAGCATGGGATAATCGCCCGATGGAAGACTCCGCATTTTAACGATGAGCGGACCGGTGAAGCTCCAGTGACCAGACAAACGCATATCCGCCCCGCCGACGTCCGCGGCTACAGCCGCCTCGCCATCGACGCAACGCTCGGCCTGACTCGCCTGGTCGAGACCATGCACCACAACATCTCGCGCACCCCGGGCATGGTCGGGAAGCATACTCAGGAACCGACCAGAGGAATTACCGGAATGGTCTATCGCACCATACAGGGCACGACGCGGCTGGTCGGCAGCGGCATCGATGCGCTGCTCGTCCAGCTGACTCCGCTTCTCGACCGGCAACCGGCCTCGTCATCAAGCCAACGCGAGGCAGTCCTTGCCGCGCTGAACGGCGTATTGGGCGATCACCTCGCCGCCAGCGAAAACCCGTTGACGATTCCGATGCAACTGCGCCGCAACGGGCGTCCATTGACCCTGACGTCGCAGGATCTGGCGACAAACATTCCAAATCCCGGCGGCACGATTCTGCTGCTGGTGCACGGGCTTTGCATGAACGATCTGAAGTGGCACCGCAACGGACACGACCATGGCGAGACGCTGGCGAGCGTGGCCGGTTTCACTCCGCTCTATCTGCACTACAACAGCGGCCTGCATGTTTCGAGCAACGGCCGCGCTTTTGCCGACATCATGGAAGCGCTATTGCAAGCCTGGCCCGTCCCCGTGGACAAGCTGGTGATCGTAGGGCACAGCATGGGCGGGCTGGTCGCACGCAGCGCCTGCCACTATGGCGAGCTTGCCGGGCAGACATGGCTGAAACATCTGCAGCAAATGGTTTTCCTCGGCACCCCGCACCACGGCGCCCCGCTGGAACGCGGCGGCAACTGGGTGAATTTCGTTCTCGAGGTCAGTCCGTACACGGCCGCGCTGGCTCGCCTGGCGAAAATTCGCAGCGCAGGCATTACCGATCTCCGCCACGGCAGCATCCTTGATGCGGACTGGCAACATGGCGACCGCTTCGCACACTCAAGAAAAGCAAAGGTCATCCCGCTGCCGGAGAACGTGCTGTGCTACGCGGCAGGCGTCACGATGGCGAAAGCCGCGGACGAGCCGGACGAATCGCTGCTGGGCGACGGGCTGGTGCCTTTGCGCAGCGCGCTCGGACAGCACAAGGATGCAAAGCGGAACCTGGATTTTCCCGAATCGCGGCGCTGGGCCGGCTATGGAATGAACCACATGGATCTGCTCGATAGCGCCGAGGTATGCGAGCAGTTGCGCAAATGGCTTTGCTGAGTTCTGAACGGACTGCCCGCAGATCGAGCACTGGCTTTTTGTTGAGACTACAATGCAGAAAAATTTCAGGAGGAACA
>Ga0163199_1002362_pt1 | contig 11563 bp, 12 predicted proteins | sample PL_2010_150m_FD_113537 | JGI IMG/M metagenome (GOLD analysis project Ga0163199, IMG submission 113537) | Freshwater microbial communities from Powell Lake, British Columbia, Canada to study Microbial Dark Matter (Phase II) - PL_2010_150m | ecosystem: Environmental > Aquatic > Freshwater > Lake ...
AAGGACTCTATCCGCGTGGTGAGTCGCGCCGAGCTGGCCGAGGTTCTGGCCGAGCAGGACATACTGTTCAATTTTTGACCGGAGGCGCTGCGAGATGTCCATGCTACATGTGGTGAACAAGTCGCCATACGAGCTTAATTCCCTGGGTACCTGTGTCGGTTACTGCCGGGAGGGCGACACGCTGCTGCTGATCGAGGACGGTGTCTATGCCGCCCTCGCCACCGGTCAGGCGGCGGCCCAACTGCGGGGCCTAAAGGTAGCGGCCTTGAGTTCCGATCTGAAGGCACGCGGTATCGTGGCGGACAAGCTGGTCGAGGGGATTCAAGTCGTCGACTACGCGGGTTTTGTCGATTTGGTTGAGACCACGGATCGAGTCCAGTCCTGGCTCTAAATTTTCTGTCAACCCATTTTTTGCGAGATAAAGGAGAGATCCCTAATGGCTATCGAAGTCAACGGTAAGATGTTTGAGGTCGATGAAGAAGGCTACCTGGCCAACATCAACGACTGGGAGTCCGGCGTGGCGGAGGTCATGTCCAAGCAGGATGATCTGCAACTCACCGACGAGCACTGGGACATCATTAAGTTCCTGCGTGAGTACTACGAAGAGTATCAGATCGCTCCCGCGGTGCGAGTGCTGACCAAGGCTGTCGGCAAGAAGCTGGGCAAGGACAAGGGCAACAGCAAGTATCTGTACGGACTGTTTCCCTACGGTCCCGCCAAGCAGGCTTGCCGTTACGCCGGTCTGCCGAAGCCGACCGGCTGCGTCTGATCCTCGGGTCGGGAGCGGGGGCCACGGTCTCTCGTTCCCTCCATCGCCATCCCGCACGGGGTGGCGGCTGCGAAAGCGGCGTGGCGGGGCCGTCACCGGTCTCGGAGCACGGGGCGTGGCTATTGGCGCCCCCGTGCTGGGAAGAGCCGCCGGGATAGTAAAGTTTCGCAGCCTCAGAGCAACTTGAAGGTAGCAGGAACATGTCGTCTCTGACGGTCGTATACGCTTCGCTGTTCTACTTTGCCACCGCCGTCCTGCTGGGTGGCCTGGCGTTTCGGATCAAAACCTACGCCGCGGTCCCAGCACCCCTGAAAATCCCTACTACGCCCGCCCCGACGACCCAGACTGGGGTGGTGCTTCGCATGGTCCGGGAAGTGGTGCTGTTCGAGAGCCTATTCAAGGGCAACAAGTGGACCTGGCTGTTCGGTTGGGTATTCCACCTCGCCTTGCTGTTGGTGTTGTTGCGCCACGGACGCTATTTTCTACCATGGATCCCCGCACCGTTGGCGTTGCTCCAGCCCTTCGGCATCTACGCCGGCTTCGCCCTGCTGGCTGGGTTGGCCGGGCTGTGGGCGCGCCGCGTTCTGGTTGATCGAGTGCGTTATATCTCCGCCCCCTCCGATCACTTGATGCTGGCGTTGCTCATCCTGATCGGTTTAAGCGGCCTGGCGATGAAGTTTATTGCGCACACCGACATCATTGCGGTCAAGGGCTTTTTCCAGGGGCTCATCACCTTCCACTGGCGAGAGCTTCCGGCCGATCCGCTGCTGATCGTCCACCTCACCCTGGTCGCCTCGCTCATGATCATCTTCCCGTACAGTAAGCTGTTACATGCGCCAGGGATATTTTTTAGTCCCACGCGCAACCAGGTGGATAATCCTCGGGAGCAGCGGCACCTCGCCGAGTGGGCGAAGCGGCTAGAGCATTAAGCAGGCTGAGGGGTGAGGGGTTAGTGGTTTCCCCTGAAGCATAATCATCTCCTTATAACTCCTCACGCCTCACCGAAAGAGGACGATTCATGGCCAAGGCAGATTTCAAAGTACCCGAGCTGCAAGAATATCTGGACGTGCCCCCGGTCATCCCGGGCACCATGGCGCACAGCAAACCGTTCCTTGCCCGAGCCGAATTCCAGGAATCGCTTGGATTTCCCGGTGAGCTGGTGGACGGCTGGCAGGAGAAGGCCATCGCGAAGATGGGCGAGCTGCTGGGCAAGTATCGCTCGTTCCAGGTATTCCTGGACTCTTGCGTGAAGTGCGGTGCCTGCACCGACAAGTGCCACTATTATCTGGGCACTCAGGACCCGAAGAACATGCCGGTGGCGCGTCAAGATCTCTTGCGCAAGGTCTATCGCCGCCATTTTACCTTTGCCGGCAAATATTTCCCCAAATTGGTGGGGGCTGCGGACCTGACCAAGGAGGTCCTGGACGATTGGTATAGCTACTTCCACCAGTGCTCCCAGTGCCGTCGTTGTTCGGTATTCTGCCCCTACGGCATCGATACCGCCGAGATTTCCATGGCTGCCCGGGAGATCATGGATAGCATCGGGGTAGGTCAGAAGTATTGCAACGAGATCATCGCCAAGGTCTACAAGATCGGCAATAACCTGGGGCTGCCCGGTCCGGCCTTGGCCGACACCCTGGAAGGCCTGGAAGAAGACGTGCTGGATGAAACCGGGGTAGCGGTCAAATACCCGATGGATCAAGCGGGGGTCGATATCCTCTTGATCACCCCGTCCGCCGATTTCTTCGCCGAACCCCATGTGGACGGCCTGATCGGCTACGGCAAGGTGTTTCATGAGGCGGGGGTATCCTGGACGGTCAGCTCCTATGCCTCGGAAGCGGCCAATTTCGGTATGTTCATCGGCTCCTACGAGAACATGCGCAAGGTCTCCCAGCGCATCCGTAAGGCGGCCCTAGATCTTGGGGTCAAGCGCATCGTATTTGGAGAATGCGGCCATGCTTGGCGGGTGGCCTACAGCTTCCTCAACACCCTGGCCGGTCCCTGGGACTTCCTGGATCCCCGTTACCCGGTGCCCCAGCACATCTGCGAGTTCACCTGGGGGCTCATTCAGGAAGGGAAACTGAAGTTTGACAAGACCCAGAACGACCACATGGTGCTCACCTACCACGATTCCTGCAACGTGGCGCGGGCCTCACGCATGGGTGACCAGCCTGGGGGACAGTTTGAGATCCCGCGCAACATCATCAAGGCGGTCTGCAATCACTACCACGACATGGATGCCGACACCATCCGCGAGCGCACCTTCTGCTGCGGAGGCGGTGGCGGGCTCCTGACGGACGACCTCATGGAATTGCGGGTGAAGGGCGCCAAGCCTCGGGTCGAGGCCCTCAACAACATCATGAAGGAGAGGGGCGTCACCCACATGGCCGCGATCTGCGCCATCTGCAAGAGCCAGTTCAGCAAGGTTCTGCCGTACTACGGCATGAGCATGGATCAGATCGTCAGCGTCCACCAATTGGTCAGCAACGCCATCGTGTTGACCGGCCAGAAGGCGGGGGATGACGATGGGGACGACGACGACGATTGAGTGGGCAGGCGGGTTACCGCACCAAAAGAACAGCATACCCTGAGGCGACAGCCCAGAGATTGGTTTTTTAAGGAGATTGATCCATGGCGACTCCAAACGACGAAATGACGAGCAAATTGACCTGGCGCCGTTATAAGGACGGCGACTATGTCTGGGACAACATGCACGATAAGATCTTCGTGCGGGATACAACCCACAAGTGCCCGACCTACATCCACAAGACCCCTCCTTGCCAGGGGAGCTGCCCGTCCGGTCATGATATCCGCGGCTGGCTGGCCATTGTGCGTCAGGAGGAAAAGCCGTCCCCTGGGATGGACTGGAAGGAGTACGCCTTCCGCCGCAATGCCGATGCCAACCCGTTCCCGTCAATGATGGGCCGGGTCTGTCCCGCCCCCTGTCAGGACGGTTGCAATCGTAACGAGGTCGAGGACTTCGTCGGCATCAATGCGGTCGAGCAATTCATCGGCGATAACGCCATTGAGCAGGGTTACGCTTTTCAAGCGGGCCCCGATACCGGCAAGAAGGTCGCCATCGTGGGTGGCGGCCCCGCCGGCCTGGCGGCGGCCTATCAGTTGCGCCGCAAGGGTCACGGCGCCACCATCTTCGAAATGAACCCGACCCTGGGGGGCATGTTCAAGTACGGCATTCCGGGCTATCGGGTACCCAGGGACAAACTGGATGCCGAGATCCAGCGCATCATCGACATGGGCGTTGAGGTCCGGATGGGGGTGCGGATCGGTCAGGATCTCCAGGTCGAGGATCTGGAGCGGGACTATGACGCCATTCTGTGGGCCATTGGCTGCCAGAGTGGTCGTGGTCTACCGGTTGCCGGTTGGGAGGGCACCCCCAACTGCGTCTCCGGTGTCGCCTTCCTCAAGGCCTTCAACGAGGGTCGCATGAAGGTCACCGCCGATAAGGTGGTCTGCGTGGGCGGTGGTGACACCTCCATCGACGTGGTGTCAGTAGCCCGGCGCATCGGCCATATCCAGAACACCAACCCAGGCGATCGCCCGGAGCTGGTGGTACACGAGAGCTACGTCATGCACGACGCGGCAGTCACGGCCGCCCGGGAAGGCGCCCATGCGACCCTGACCTCCCTGTTTACCAAGGCGGAAATGACCGCCGCCGAGCATGAGGTCATGGATGCCATGCAGGAAGGCGTGGTAATCCTCGACGGTGTCATGCCGATCGAGTTAATCAAGGGCGCCGATGGTCGCGCCACCGGTCTCAAGATTGTTGCCTGCAAGATGGAAAAGGGCCGTCCGATTGCCCTAGAGGGGGCCGTGCCAGAGATCCTGGAGGCGGACCTGATCGTCTCCGCCATCGGTCAAGGCGGTGACATGGCTGGGCTGGAGGCGTTTGATAACGGTCGCGGCTTCATAAATGCGGACGCCTTTTATCAGGTGCCGGGCAAGCAGGGGCACTTCGTGGCGGGTGACATCATCCGTCCGCATCTGTTGACCACTGCCATCGGTCAGGCCTCCATTGCCGCGGATTCCATCCACGAATATCTTGGGCATCAGGAGCACAAAAAGCGTCCCAAGGTCGATGTGCATCACTTCGACCTGATGCATAAGCTGGAAGAGCAGAGTCTGGCGCCCCAGGCCTTTGAAGTCGCGGCGGCGGGCGATCTGCGTGGGACCGCGGACGGCGATTGGGCGGTGCATAACTACGAAGATCGCTCCTTCCAAGAGGTGATCTCTCATGAGCAGTTATTCCTAGGGCACTTCGCCTACACCCCCCGAGTCAAGCGTCGGGAGGAGGTGCCCACGGCGGAGGAGGTGCTCGGTCACTTCAAGGAGCGGTTGATTGGCCTGGCCGATGCCGAGGCGATCACCGAGGCCAAGCGTTGCATGAGTTGCGGTATGTGCTTTGAGTGCGATAACTGCGTGATCTACTGTCCGCAGACCGCCGTCTATCGGGTGAATAAGAAGCAGTCGACCACTGGCCGCTATGTGGCCACCGATTACGACAAGTGCATCGGTTGCCATATCTGCGCCGACGTGTGCCCCACCGGGTATATCCAGATGGGATTGGGTGAGTAAATTGATTGCTCACTGCCGCGTAGGCAGTTCAGAAATTAGAACAGCGGGAATTTTCGATGATCTCTGCCTCTAGAATTGGCAGAATCCTAACCGCCATCCTGCTCGCCGGGGCGCTGGGCGCCCTGGCGGGTTGCTCCTCCGAGTCAGGGGCGCAGGCGGTGGAAGGTTCTGCGAAGGCCGCAAAGCTGACACATTGCGTAGAGCCTACGAGCTTCATGCGCCGCAATCACATGGAGCTGATCAAGCACCAGCGCGATATCACGGTGCATGAAGGGATCCGTTCCACAAAATACAGCATCGCCGGCTGCATCGACTGTCATGTGCAATACGATGCGCAGGGCCAAGCGGTGCCGGTCAACGATGAAGAGCAATTCTGCGATGGCTGCCACGATTCGCTTGCGGTGCGCCTGGATTGCTTCCAGTGCCACTCCCCCGTTCCCCAGGGGCCTCAGCCGACCAATTTGGCTCGAATAGGGGCAGGGGCCGCCGACGCGGATGGCGCCTTGCACGTGGCAGGGCAAGAGAAGGGCAACTGAACATGAGCAAGCATTCCGAGCAGACTGATCAGGGCCGCCGCGGATTTTTGGGTACGGCGGCGGGTATCGCCGCCATCGGCGTGGCCCCAGGGGTGGTTCTGCATGCGGTGGCGGATGTCACGCCCCGAACGCAACCGGTAACGAGCCAGGTGCGCTGGGGCATGCTGATCGACACCAACAAGTGCGCCGAGGATTGCCATGCCTGCGTGGAGGCCTGTGACCAGGAGCACGGCATGGATCTAATGACCCAACCGGAGGGTCAGGACGCGGCCAAATACGCCCAGCAAAAGCCAACGTGGATTCGCAAGGCGCGGCTCAAGGACAATCTCACCGGGCGGGTCACCACCCTACCCATACTGTGCCAACATTGCGAGCATCCGCCTTGTGTCGATGTGTGCCCCACCGGCGCCTCGTTTCGGCGGGCCGATGGTATCGTTATGGTGGATCGGCATATTTGCATCGGCTGCCGCTACTGCATGATGGCCTGTCCTTACCATGCGCGTTCCTTCATCCATCAGGAAGTGGAGACGAAGCCGACCCTGACACCCCGCGGCAAGGGGTGCGTGGAGAGCTGCAACTTTTGCGTCACGCGCCTGGACGATGGTCAGACCACCACCGCCTGTCAGGACGCCTGTGCCCAGGATGGCCATCAGGCCATTGTGTTCGGGGATCTCAACGACCCGCAGAGTCCCGTCTCCAAGGCCCTGCAGGGGATGCCCAGTCGGCAGATTCGCGCCGACCTGCAGCTCAACACCGGCGTTCGCTATAGCGGCGTCTAGGGGGTATTTGCAATGCAGAAAGTCATCTACCGCGAGTGGGCCATCGACACCCAGCGCTATTGGGGGCTGCTCGCCAGCCTCGCTGCGGTCGCCGCCATCGGCGGTCTCTCGGCCCTGTACATGGAACACTCGGGCCACTGGGTCACCGGCATGACCAACCTGGTGGTGTGGGGCACGCCCCATATGTTCGCCGTGTTCCTGATCGTCGCCGCTTCCGGGGCGCTCAACGTGGCCTCCATCGGCTCGGTGTTCGGCAAGCCTCTATACAAACCGCTGGCGCGGCTGTCCGGGTTGCTCGCCATTGCCCTGTTGGTCGGGGGACTGTTGGTGTTGGTGCTCGACCTAGGGCGCCCAGATCGGCTGATCGTGGCCATGACCACCTACAACTTCAAGTCGATCTTTGCCTGGAATATCTATCTGTACGTGGGCTTCATGGTCATTGTGGCCGCCTACCTATTCACCATGATGGAGCGGCGCGCCAACCCCTATTCGAAATGGGTCGGCCTGCTCGCCTTCGTCTGGCGGCTGGCGCTCACCACCGGTACCGGTTCCATCTTTGGCTTCCTGGTTTCCCGCCAGGCCTACGACAGCGCGGTGCTCGCGCCCATGTTCATCGTCATGTCGTTTGCCTATGGGCTCGCGGTCTACCTATTGGTGTTGATGTTCTCCTTTGAGCAGGAAGGACGCCCTCTAGGTGATCTAGTGGTCAATCGGCTGAAGAATCTGCTGGGGGTATTCATTGCCGCAGTGCTGTTATTCAGCGTGATCTATCACCTGACCAAACTGTACGGCGCCAAGTACCACGGGATAGAGAGCTATTTCCTGCTGAATGGCGGCATTTACAGCCTACTGTTCTGGTTTGGCCATGTGTTGATCGGTGCCTTGATCCCCCTAGGCATCATTCATCACCCAGCGTTGAGCCGTTCTCGGGTCTGGCTGGCCTCAGCCTGTGGCCTGGTGATCCTAGGCGGATTGGCCACCCTTTATGTGCTGATCATCGGCGGCCAGACCTACCCGCTGGAGATATTCCCAGGCATGACTGTGCTGGATGAGGGCTTTGGCGAGGTAGCGGCGCACTACGCCCCTTATCACCCCAGCTTGCCGGAATTTCTACTGGGTCTGGGGGGTATGGCAGTGGCCATGCTGGCGACCACAGTAGCGATTCGCATGCTCAAGTTTCTCCCCGCGTCCCTGGCGGACGAGGCGGTGATCTAAGATGGTGACAATAGGGTAGCAACACACGGGGCGCGGAATGCGCCCCGTATCGTTCTAAGGCAGACATGGCATATAGCGATTTCACCCTCAAGAGGGCAAAGGATGAATTTGGTCTGAAGCTGACTGAAGACCAGGATTTATTCTCCGATGTGCCGGAAATACAGATCAGCGAGCATCTGTCCGCCACCTTGCGCTACAACATTCCGCTGGCCATGGCGATTGGAACCGAAAAGGCCCGTTCAGAGTTTGTTATTGCAAACATTCTGCTTGAAGTTAGAAAAATACTCGACAACAAAATTGGCTTGTTCTCCGGCGTCCTTCTGGATGTCGATAAGGATAAGGGACTGACCGGGTTTTGCGATTTTATTATTAGCAAGACACAAGAGCAGTTTTATCTCAGCGCCCCCGTTATTGCCATCGTTGAAGCAAAGAATGAAAATATTGTGGGTGGCTTCGGGCAATGTATAGCCGAAATGTATGCGGCCCGCCTATTCAATGATAGGGAAGGACTGACGTTGCCCGCGATCTACGGGGCAGTAACAACTGGAAATACATGGAAATTTTTAAAATATAAAAACGAGACTGTGTATATTGATGTCCCAGAATACTATATTGCGAACGCAGATAAGATAATTGCAATTTTTCTAGAAATGATAACTTAAAACACGGTTACGCTCCGTGAGCACCGAATGCCCCATCTCCTCATTTCTGCTGCCCATAAATCCTCGGGCAAGACCACCCTCTGCATCGGCATCTGCGCCGAGCTGCGCCGCCGTGGTGTTCGGGTTCAGCCGTTCAAGAAGGGGCCCGATTATATCGACCCCCTATGGCTTGGCCAGGCGGCCGGTCGCCCCTGTCACAATCTGGACTTCTATACCCAGGATCGGGAAGAAATTCGTCGTAGTTTCGCCGCTCGCCTACAGGGGGCGGACTTCGGTCTGATCGAAGGCAACAAGGGCCTGTACGACGGCCTGGATCTCGACGGCAGCAACAGCAACTCGGCCCTGGCGGCCCTGCTGGGGGCACCCGTGGTCCTGGTCATCGATACCCAGGGGATGACCCGGGGTATTGCACCCCTGTTGCTCGGTTATCAGGCCTTCGATCCCAATATTCACATCGCCGGGGTGATCCTCAACAAGGTGGGCGGGGCGCGCCATGAGGGCAAGCTGCGGCGGGTCATCGAACACTATACGGATATCACCCTGGTAGGCTCGGTGTCCCGCTCGCGGGAGCTAGAGCTAGTAGAACGCCATTTAGGGTTGATGCCGAGCAATGAAGCGATGGCCCCCCTGCGGCAGATTGAGGCCATCCGCGCCGTGGTCGCGGAACAGGTGGACTTGGATCTGCTGCAGCGGCTGGCGATGCGGGCCGTCCCAGTCATTCCGACCGTTGCAGGGGACCCCCCTCTGCTCTCGGGGCGAACGCCGGTGCGCATCGGGGTCGCCATGGACGAGGCCTTCGGCTTTTACTACCCGGGAGATTTGGAGGCCCTGGAGCGGGGCGGTGCGCAGTTGGTGTTCTTTAGCCCGTTGCGGGATCCAGGGCTGCCATCGGTGGATGGCCTGTTCATCGGCGGTGGCTTTCCCGAGGTGTGCATGGAGGCACTGGAGGCCAACGCTGCCATGCGCCAGGCCGTGAGGGACTATGTGGAGGCAGGGCGCCCCATGTATGCGGAATGCGGCGGTCTCATGTACCTGGCCCGCAGTCTCTCTTGGCAGGGCCGGGTCTGTGGCATGGTAGGCGTGATACCGGCGGACGTGGTGATGTATGAACGGCCCCAGGGACGCGGCTACGTGCGCCTGCGGGAGACCGCAGCCTGTCCTTGGGGCGGGAGCAGGGAGAGCGGTCGAGAGATCGCCGCCCATGAGTTCCATTACTCGCGCTTGGAAAATCTGTCCCCAGGCCAGACATTCGCTTTCGAAATGGTGCGTGGAGCGGGGATCGATGGCACCCACGACGGCATCGTCTACAAGAACCTACTGGCCGGCTATGCCCATCTGCGGGACGTGGCGGGCCATCACTGGACCGAGCGTTTCCTTGACCACGTTCGGCGTGGCGCCCGCATTGATGGCGTCCCTGATCGGTGAGCTACCGGCAACGAATTGACAGGAACTGAAGCATGTTTAGATTAACTGAGGCCGCTGCCGCCCAGGTGCGGCGCGCCGCCGAACAGAGCGGTACCGAAGGCATGGCCCTGCGCCTCGCCGCCAAGCAACAGGCCAATGGCTCTATCGATTACTTGATGGGGTTCGACGAGGTCAAGGAAGACGATATCCGCTTTCAATCGGAAGGTGTGGAGGTCGTCATGGTTCCCGAGTACATCTCACTATTGGACGATACGCTGATGGACTTCGTCGAACTGGAGGAGGGTGGGTGCCAGTTCATCTTCCTCAACCCCAAGGATCCGGAGTATATCCCACCCAAGGACTGACTTAGCGGCCACTGGCGGGTAACTAGGATTTCAAATCCGAATGCCCCTCATAGATCCCAGGCCACCGATCAATGGAAATTTCCGCTGAAGATGCCTTGCGCCTAAACGTACTGTTGGCCAATCGGCCCCAAGCGGTGCGCATCGACGAAGCCACGATGATGGTACACGGCCTGTTCGAGCAGGGTGAGGCCCGGGTATCGCTAAACCCCACCTGCCGCGACGAGCAATACCTCAGGCGGGTGCGTGAACTGCTGTCCGGCCATGTCACCGGCTCCCCCGGAGGCTATCCCGTGTTCCTCAAGCGCTGGACCCGCATGGGGCAGATGCGCGAAGAGAGCCTGCAGCAGCTCTTGTTGCTGGGGGAACCGGAGGCGGTTGTGGCAGCGGTCGGATCCCCAGGCATCACCCATGAGTTGGCCCGCCGTGCCTGGTGGGCCATGCAGGATGCGGAGAATGCCCGTTGCTTGCTCGCCAGCCGAGCCGTGGTGGAGGGTGACCTGGGCCGGGAGTTGGCCCAGTATCTATTAGATTACCTGCCGTTCGAGACCGAAACCGATCAGATGATGGAATCGGTGCGGCTGGTGCTACAACCCGGATTGATCAATGCGTCCCAGCGGCAAACGCTATGGCAGCGGGCTGCCCGTAAGCAGGCTTACCTGGTAGGTTTTCTGATGGCCCTACCGGACCAACTACCCGATCCAATAGCGGCGCATCCGCAATTGACCGAAGCCCAGGGACGGCTAGGCGGTCTTGCCACCCAGGGCAACCCGGCAGCGAACGCTTTGCTACGGGTGTTGGACAGCCCCGGCCAGACTTTCCTGCGCACGGTGCGGATCGTGTTGCAAAGGCCACCCAGCCAGGAAGTAGTCAATGCGACCCTGGACCTGATACGAGTCTACCTAAGCGCCCTTCGCTCGGCAGGGGATCCCGATCAGACCCTATCGGAGCTGGAAGACGAGGCTCAGGATTTCTACGGTCCCGGGGGACCCGCCCGCGCCTGTGCCGAGGCGGCGCCGGATCTCTTGGATATGCTCATCGCCTTGCGCGTACTATCAGGTGTCGGTTATGGGGTGCTGCGCCCGGTATTGCGCGATACCACGGCGATAGGCAGCCTGATGCGACGCAAACTGGAGCCGCTCATGACCCCCCTGATGGGGCATATTGTCCGACTCCTGGGGGATGGGCGTACCACCCATTAATTTTATTGCATCCCTGCCCTCGCATCGCTATTACTCCCGGC
>Ga0163199_1002363_pt1 | contig 11562 bp, 10 predicted proteins | sample PL_2010_150m_FD_113537 | JGI IMG/M metagenome (GOLD analysis project Ga0163199, IMG submission 113537) | Freshwater microbial communities from Powell Lake, British Columbia, Canada to study Microbial Dark Matter (Phase II) - PL_2010_150m | ecosystem: Environmental > Aquatic > Freshwater > Lake ...
ACGGTATCCCATAAACTCAGGAAATTCAGCATTACAATTGATCGATGCGATTGTCATGGTTTTTTGAGTTTCCGGAAACACAATTATACCGGAACCCAATTGATCGCCTAGAGGTGGCGCATCAGAGGCAATTGCCATATTCTTAATGGCTGTGGAACCTAACAGTCTTGCTTTTAGATCTTCCAATTTTGCAACATTTTCATATTGCGGATTGTTAAAATCGCTTTTAAAATTTGGATTATTGACATTGCAAATCAACATGTTTTCAGGATTATATCCCATTCCTTTTGAAGTTGAAAAATGGAGTTGCTTTTGAATAAGAAAACTGACCGACAGAAACCAGATTACTATAACCATTTGCCCGGTCAATAAAATTTGTTTCAGGTTTAAACTAAATCCAAACCTCCTGGTTTCATTTCGTAACAGCTGAACCGGACTTACTCTTACCAAAGTTGATGCGGAATTAATCCTGCAAGACTTGCAGTAATAAAAGCTAAAAAAATAATCCCGGCAACAAACACAAAATTTTCAGAAAAACTGAAAAACAATTCACGACCAATAAATTTGTTGAACCAGGGAAGAAATACCCATGCCATTAACAACGCCAGAGGTAATGCAAAAATAACCTGAAGATAAGATTCAAACATAATTTGCCGTTTTAACTGTTTTAATGTTGCCCCGTTTATTTTTCTTACTGCAATTTCTTTATGTCGGGTTAATGCACATGCAGTAGATAAAATGCCAAAATTCAGGCAGGCCATAATTACTACCAATGAAACGAGGAAAAGGAGTCCGTACAAAATTTTAGCATTTCCTGATGGGTAAAAATTATTGGAAAGATGGTCAGAATGAAGGTACATCCGGCTATAATTTTGAAGCTCGTATTTTGAGGTAGATATTCCGTTCCAGTTGTCGCGGTTCGCTTTGTTTATTTTTCCTTCAAGAATAGAGATATCAGAACCGGACGGAATCATAAGGAACGTGGTAAAAAACGGATAGGATTCTAGAAACGCACCACAAATGTTTTTACGATAGTATTCAAAATTTAAAAAAATGTCGCCATTCACCGATGAATATTTGCTCTGGTTTTTAACTACTCCGGTCACTTTGAAGAAATTCTCCTTGCCTTGTGGAAACTTTAAATGTAGACTCTGTCCAACCGCATCCTCATCGCCAAAAATGGTTTGAGCTATTTTCGCCGATAGTATTACTGAATTTGGATCAGATAACAATTGTCCAGTTATTTTCTGGTCCGATTTTAATGAAAACATTTCCAAAAAATCGGGATCAACAAAAACTGCTTTTGCTGTGATTTCCTCTTCCGGTTTTATAATGTAAGATCTTAGATTTATCACCCGGCTCATTTTTTTTACTTCCGGGAATCTTTCTTTTATCAAAGGCCCTACATCCAATGTCGTCAAGGCGTCGGTTGTTTCAACAGATTCCCGGTTCATAAGTACCCGATAAATCTGACCTCTGTTTTTATGTTCCGAATCGTATTTCAGTTCATTTATTATATACAACATTATCAGTGACGAAACGGCAAATGCAATGATTAGCCCCACAATATTTATGGAAATAGATACTCTTTGTTTTGAAAAGTAGCGCCAAGCCGATTTTAACTGGTAAATGAACATGGTTTTAACTATTGATAATGTAAAGTATAACTTTGGTCTTGTTAGTCAAGTCTTAACTGCAGGTAAGTCCCCGATAAGTGCCTAACAATAGGGCATTTACTTCTTTTTCGATAGTTTTGCCACAATCTCAACTTTAGCAACAATGTCAGCTTCATAGGTTTCAAAACCATCAGCGCTGATTACCAGCTTTTTTGAACCTACCGGAGTCTGAATCATAAATTCGCCATTCGGCCCAGACATCGTTCCGGTGGTCGTTCCCTTTACAATGATAAAGGCCATGCTTACACTTTTACCTGTTTCCAGACTTACAACTTTCCCATTTACCAAAACAGATTTAGCAACTTCTTCCTTTTGTGCCGCAACAGCTTTAGGTTCATTTTCTTTGGTTCTTTTCGATTGATTGCAGGCGATTACAAATGCCACAAAAAGAAGGATTAGAAGAATACGATTTGTTTTCATTTTAAAATGGTTTTAGAATTAATGATACTTAAATAGTGGTCTAAAAATATCGCTATCGAATTTTGGATTTATTTGAACCTCACTGATAAGAATATCTTTTTCGCCATAACTTCCGTTAAGCGTCAGTTCAGTCTGAATTCTTTTAAAAGGGATATTGATGTTTTCCACTTTTTTATAATTTTGAAATTCAACACTTGCATGTTTTTTTCCATCAGACAAATCCCCTCCGAAACTCATCAATGAAATCAGGTAATTTTTTGGGTCGATGTAAAACCAAATGGTATCGTTTCCAGATGTTGTTAATCGAATTTTGTAATAATTTTCATTTTTCATGGTTGCATTTTCCAATTTGGCTACTTTATATCCTTTTCTTTCCCAGTCGAATAGAAAACCTTCCAAATCAAGTTCCTGTTGAATGATACGGCGGTCAACCTCAATGGGATTCCAGTCATCAGTTACATTTCCGTTTTGATTATTCCAGTAGTTTCCTTCAAAAAATCCGTTCGCAAAATCACCGAACTCGCCAAACAATTGAAGCCGATAGCCTTTCCCTTTTTCCACTGAAAGAACGAACTTCGGTTTTAATAGGTTTTCAGGAACTTTGTATCCTACGTTCTCCAGATAATGAAGTACCTGATTTCCTTTGTACTGAATCGTCTGTACTTTTCTTAAGTATTCCATTCCAACAGCTTCAAAATGCTTTTTCAGAATTTCATCCAGATTTTGTCCCTGCAAAATGTTTGAGGTAACAAAAAGAAGTAAAATGGTTGACCAAATTTTCATTTCTATAAGTTCTTTATTTATTCTTACTTAAATGCCTCCACAGGATTCCTCTTTGCCGCTTTCCAGCCAATTGTCTGAATCAGGATTTACTTAAATACCACCCTTTCATTATCACCAAATAGCTCATAACCCGATGTTATAACCTGATCACCTGGTTTCAAACCCTCGAGTACTTCATAGAATTGCGGGTTTTGCCGTCCAATTTTAACCTGCCGGCGAACCGCTTCCGTGCCCGAGTTGTTAAGGACATAAACCCATTGTCCACCTGTACTTTGATAAAATCCTCCGCGTGGTATCAAAAGGGCCGTTTCGGGCTGACCAAGTTGAAGTTCAACATGATAAGTCTGTCCCGGGCGAATATTTTCAGGAACATGATTATCGAAAACAAGATCAATTTCGAATGTTCCTTCCCGCACATCAGGGTAAACCTTTTTAACAACCATCGCAAAATTTTTATCCTGTCGGGTAAATGAGGCCTCAAGTCCCTTTCTAACGCGGTCGATATAATGCTCATCAATCTTTGCAGTCACCTTAAACCCGCTCAGATCGTTCAACTTACCCATTCGCTGTCCCTGAGCAATTGACTGACCGATTTCGGCGTTGAGCTGACCAATCTGTCCGTCAATTGGTGCCTTCACCTGAAGATTTTCAAGTCGTTCTTTCACCAATTCAAGGTTCGTGTTCATTTTGCCAAGGCTGAATTCCATCTGACTTACCTGAACTTCACGTAAAGTAGAATCAGCTTTTTGCCGGGCAGCAAGAATTTGGCGGTTTTTTACAGCAAACTCGTAAAGTTCGGTTGCCTCAAGGTATTCATTTTTCGAAATAATATCTTTCTTGTAAAACCGTTCGCTCTGCTCAAAAACCCGTTTTCGTTTGATAATATCATAATCCTGCTCAAGAAGCTGTCGTTGAATCGCGAGCCGTTCCTGCTCCATTGAGATTCGCGTATTCCGAAGGAAATTTATCTGCTCCGCAAGATTTGCTTCGGTAGAGAGGATATTCAATTTCAGGTTTGAATTTGTCAGACGGATAATTACGTCACCTTTTTTAACAATCGAACCTTCCTCATTAACAATCTCTTCGACCCGGCCACCTTCTTCAGCATCAAGATAAATAAAACGAATGGGTTCTACAGACCCGATAACACGGATATAATCATTAAATATCCCTTTGGATACGGCACTTATTGAAATCTTATCCTTTTCAGTCCGAACCGTGGAAACATTTTTCCCAAGCAACATAATGACAACAATTATTAGGAAGAGTGTCGCAACAACCGACAACCAAAATTTTCGCTGTTTCCATAAACTCCTTTTCTCTCTTACGCGATCCATCCCATCCATGACGATTCATTTCAGGATTTATAGCCAAGATCGTGCCATCTGTATTATAAGTCTAAATATCTGCATATTAACTATTGCCAAAAACATTACAAGTGTAAATAATATTAACAACCGCGTCAATTGTTTTGACAACTGCTTGCAGTACTTAAATACAGTGTATATCTTTGGATTATAAATTCTTAGAAATGGAGACAGGACGGATACTTATTGTGGATGACAACAGGACGCTATTGAGTGCGCTTGAATTGGCATTGCAACCCGATTTCGAATCGGTTACCTGTCTTTCGAATCCAAAGCAGCTTCCTTTTATTCTTCAAACCGAAAAGGTGGATGTTATACTGTTGGATATGAATTTTGTTGCAGGGATAAATTCGGGTAACGAAGGAATTTTCTGGCTCGGAGAGATCAAAAAGTTAAAACCTGAAATTCAGGTGGTGATGATTACAGCATTTGGCGATGTCGAACTGGCAGTCAAGGCGTTGAAAATGGGGGCATCCGATTTTGTACTTAAACCCTGGAACAATCTGCGATTGCTGGAAACAATTAAGGCGGCATTACGGATAAAAAAATCGCAGGAAAAAGTCAACCGTGTAAAAGAAGAAAGTGGCATTTTATCAGCCGACCATTCCAAAGAGACGGAGATGCTTGGAAATTCTCCTGCCATGCTACGAATCCTCAAAATTATAAATAAGGTATCACCAACCAATGCCAATGTACTGATTACCGGAGAGAATGGAACAGGTAAAGAGCTCATTGCAAGGGCAATTCATCGTAAATCGTTAAGGGCATCACAACAGATGGTCGGTGTTGATATGGGAGCAATTACCGAAACATTATTTGAGAGCGAACTGTTCGGACATGTTCGGGGTGCCTTTACTGATGCTAAAACTTCGAGGGAAGGGAAAATTAAAATTGCCGATAAAAGCACACTCTTTCTCGATGAGATTGGTAATCTTTCACTCCCTCTTCAGGCAAAATTGTTGGTTTGTTTAGAGAACCGACAAGTAATTCCGGTTGGGGCAAACCATCCTATACCTGTAGATATCAGACTGATATGCGCTACAAATTGCAACATCGATGAAATGGTTGCAGATGGTCGTTTTCGCGAAGATTTGCTATTTCGCGTAAATACTATTCGTATTGAAGCACCACCTCTTCGTGATCGCGAAGAGGATATTACCCTGCTGGCCAATTATTATCTGAACTATTACTCAAAAATTTATCACAAATCCAAACTCGTCCTAAGCGGAAAAACAAGAGAGAAATTCCGGCAATATTTATGGCCTGGAAATGTCCGCGAATTACGGCATGCAATGGAAAAAGCAGTTATTCTTTCAGAGGCGGAAACACTCCAACCTGAAGATTTCCATTTCAGGCCAACCTCTGAGCGCGAAGATCCACGTACCACGCTTGAAGAGATGGAAAAGACGATGATTGAACAGGCATTGGCTGAAAACGGAGGAAATATGAGTACGGCTGCCACAAAATTGGGGATTACACGTCAAACGTTGTACAACAAAGCAAAAAAATATGGGTTCTAAACAATATATCTATAAAATCGGGTTGCAGATTGCTCTCATTGGACTAACATCCTTAGCAGCAGCATATCTGTGGTTTGGATTAAATCGTATATTGGTTGTTTTTCCCTTTTTGTTATTGATTTTTTTACTGATCCGGCTCTTCTGGTTTCTTCAGCGGACCAACGAGGACATCGCCTTATTCTTTGAGGGATTACTCAATGAAGATTCTTCGATAAACCTAAAGCTCAAAACAGTACCTCCCGGATATGAATATGTAAGTAAATCGTTGTTAAAACTGAGCAAGGCTATACAGACCGAAAGGGTTCAAAACCGTTTTAATCAACAGTTTTATGAAGAGTTAATTAGCCATTCTACTTCGGGGCTGCTTGCTTACGACGAAATCGGACAGGTAAGATTGGTCAACCCCCCTGTACTCGGTTTTCTTGGGCTCAATCATCTTTCCTCCATGAAAACAATTGAAAACAGGTTTCCGGCTTTTTACCAGTCTATCCACCAGCTTTTGCCTGGAAAAACATTAGTTTACAGGCTTCTGCATGAAGGCGAAACTTTGCCGTTGCAAATCCGGTCGAGCCTTTTCAATTTTGGAGAAAAAAAGTACAGGTTACTCGCTTTTCAAAACATTAAAACCGAACTGGACGAAAAAGAGGTAGAATCGTGGCAAAATCTTTTCAGGATACTTTCGCACGAGATTATGAATTCCATTGCGCCAATTACATCACTGGCTCAATCAATTACAAAGTCCTTACCCAGTGAAGTTAAAGATTCTTCCTCAGATGAAAAAATTGACTTTAGCAGAATCCGGCGTATTTCGGCAACGATTGAAGAACAAAGTAACCTGATGATGTCGTTTGTGGAGAAATATCGGAAGTTGTATAAGATTCCGGAACCGGAAATTAAACCAATCAATGTCGAAGATTGGCTCTCCCGCTTCAGAATCCTCTACCATCAGGAAATGCTGGAGAAAGAGATCAGTTTTAATGTACTCCCGTCAAAAGTCGATAGCTTTGATGCTGATGATAACCTTATTTCGCAGGTGATTGTTAACTTGTTAAAGAATGCTCAACAAGCGCTTAGCAGTTCAGGAAACGGTATAATCCGTTTGTCAGTTGAAAAAATAGGAGGTATTATCAATATTGTTGTGGAAGACAACGGGCCTGGAATTCCTGAAGAATATGCAGATCAGATATTTATCCCATTTTTTACCACAAATCCCGGGGGAAATGGAATTGGTCTTGCTATTTCGCGACAAATCGTCCTTCGGCATGGTGGGACAATTACTTTTTCATCGGTTCCTGAAAAAGGGACTAAGTTTTGTATTTCACTATCTTCTCCTAAAGTAATGTAGTGAAACTAACGTTGGATTCAGTCCGGCAAATCAGATAAAAAGGTTTAACTGGTCAATTCCTTCAATGCCGCCACCAATTTTGATCTTTTCGTGAATGGAATAGCAGATAAACTAACCCAGGGATAATCGGCCAACCTGTTTTTAAGCCGCACCGTAAACCTTATCTCCCACTTTATTCCAAAATATTGTTTGCGAACCTCCATCTTTTGAAGCCGGCCGATGGGAAATTCAAAGGTCCGGTACTTCCTAAAACCATAAAAGAAAGAATAGTACCGTACCACCATACTGCCTTTTTCAATTCCTATTTTAACAAATTGAAGGTCAAGAAGTGATATCATTAATCCAATAAGAGCAAACAGGATTGCCAGAGTTATAGTTGCAGCCAGCATACTTAAATAAATGCTGGCAGATACCAGTACGATCCAAATTAAGCCAAATATCACCATAACCCTCCTGATTCTTCTTATGTCTTTATCATTACTATAGTCCATTTCGAAAGTTATTAAATATCACCCCGGCAAACAATTGAAGCCAAAATAGTAAAATGTTTTAACTTTGCCTAATTAATATTCAAATATGCACAACGATCCTGCTTATAATGCCTCTATTATTGTTACCAGTGAGCTGGAAAATGAGCTGGGAAAGATCCTTTCGGGTTATCCGGAAGACAAATTATTTTTGGTCACTGAAAAAAAATGCAACCTATTCTGTGTCCCACTAATTAGTCAAACACCAGGATTCAAGCACTTTAAAAAAGTGGTGGTCCCGTCTGGTGAGGAAAATAAAAAACTTTCGTCAGTCCAAAAAATATGGAGCTACTTAAGTCAGCATGGAGCCGATCGCAAATCGCTTGTGGTAAATCTTGGAGGAGGTATGCTGACAGATCTTGGTAGCTTTGCTGCCTCAACAATGAAAAGGGGGATGGATTTTGTGAATATTCCGACTACCCTCTTATCACAGGTGGATGCTTCAGTTGGCGGGAAAACCGGATTTAACTTCAATGGGCTGAAAAATGAAATAGGCGTTATTAATCAACCGCATAAAGTACTGATTGACACGCGTTTCCTTCGTACAATTGATTATCAGAATTTTATATCGGGGTATGCAGAGATGATCAAACATGGGTTGATCGCATCGCCTGAACATCTGGAAGAGGTGAGAAATTTCGATTTGAAAAATATTGATTATGATTCTCTTCGCGGTATTATTGCCCGATCTGTCGCCATTAAAGACTCATTTGTATTTCAGGATCCGAATGAACGCAATATTAGGAAAGCGTTAAATTTTGGTCACACCGTCGGACATGCATTCGAAAGTTTTGCCTTAGAATCTTCATCTCCAATTTTACATGGTTATGCTGTCGCGTATGGGATGATTGCTGAATTGTATCTTTCGTATAAGGTGTGTAATCTTTCGGCAGCGATACTTTCCGATTTATCTAATTGGCTAATTGCTGTTTATGGCAAATATAAGATTGAAGAGAGCCAGTATGAGGCATATTACAAATTGATGACTCATGACAAAAAGAATGAAGGTGCGCGCATCAACTTCACCTTAATCCCTTCAATTGGCCAGGTTTCGATCAACCAAAATTGCGGCAAAGCTCTTATTTTCGAAGCTTTAGATTACTACAAACAATTGACCACCTGAACAATAGCCATGCAGCTCAGTATCACTAAAGCCGATCGGATTTTAAAAGGGGAGATTACCCTTCCATCATCAAAAAGTATCAGCAATAGAGTGTTGATTCTAAACTCATTAAGTTATTCGCCGTACGACATTGATAATCTATCAGATAGCGACGATACAAAAGTGTTGAAGGCCGTTCTGACCGCCAATACCAATTCTTTTGATATTGGTCATGCCGGAACAGCCATGCGGTTTTTGACCGCATTTTTGTCAAAAATTGTTGGTGAATGGACTTTAACAGGATCGGAAAGGATGCGCCAACGTCCCATCGCGATTCTTGTTGATGCTTTGCGAAAATTAGGCGCTTCAATAGAATATGTTGAAAATGAAGGGTTTCCTCCGATCAGGATAATTGGAACTGCTTTAAAAGGAGGAGTTATCGAACTTGACGGAAGTGTTAGCAGTCAATATATCTCAGCTCTTTTGATGATTGCTCCCACCATACAGGGAGGAATGACTTTAAGATTAACGAATCAAATCACTTCAAAGCCATATATAGAACTCACCCTGAAATTGATGAAAAAGTTTGGTGTTCGCCACACCTGGAAGATGAACGAAATCAGGATTGATGAGCAGGTTTATCGACCTGTAAAGTACACTGTAGAAGCCGATTGGTCTGGTGCCTCCTACTGGTATTCGATGGCGGCACTTTCGGACGAATCTGATCTGTTGCTCAATGGATTGAGGCTACAAAGTCTTCAGGGAGATGCAAACCAGGCTGAATGGTTCTCCAGCTATTTCGGTGTCGTATCGAAGCAAGAGGGGAATAATGTTCGCCTGACCAAAATAAATATTCCTGTTCCGAAAGTTTTAGAATTGGATTTTATTGAAAACCCCGATATTGCGCAAACCATTGCTGTTCTGGCTGTTTGTAAAAATATTCCGTTCCATTTTAAGGGATTGGCGACACTAAAAATCAAAGAGACCGATCGGATTCTCGCTTTGCAAGCCGAATTGTCAAAGTTTGGTGCAAAACTCCTCGAACCCAGAAATGGAGAACTTGTCTGGGATGGCACTATTGACCCCATTCTTTTGCAAAATCCCCCGGTAATCGCAACTTATCACGATCATCGTATGGCCCTTGCTTTTGCACCTGCAGCTATGGTCTATACCAAAATTATCATCGACGATCCGCAGGTTATTTCTAAATCCTATCCCGGATACTGGAATGATCTTGAAAAGATTGGATTTATGGTTGAATAACTTATAAAGGCTTCTGGCTGCTGGCAATTAGCAACTGGCCATTAGAACTTCGCCAACAGTAAGTCGTTATCTAACAAACAGCAATCTCCTTTATAAGATGTATTTATATTTAACGACTAAATGTAGGCAAGACAAGAGCAGATGCAAGGTGCCAGTTGCCAGCAGCAAGTTGCAAGTTGCAAGCAACTATTCCTAAATATTCAACGCAAATATTTCGTTTCCGAGGCTGAATTGTTATCTTTGTTCATCATCCCAATCATTATGTCGACTCAACATCTAATTCCCGACGAATTCATCCGGTTCCTTTTGGTTCTTGTATTCTCATTATTAATCGGACTGGAACAGAGGCGTCATCATATTGCTGAAAATGAAGATCTTCTCTTTGGCACAGACCGAACATTTACCTTTATTGGCTTATTAGGTTACGTTTTGTTTATTGCGAACCCCTCATCTTACATCCCGTTCCTATCCGGATTTGCTATTATCGGCCTCTTTCTGGCTATTCAATACTTTCAGAAAATCAGTCAGCATAATAATTACGGACTGACCAGTTCAATTTTAGCCTTGTTGACTTATTGTCTGCCAATTATGGTTTTTACCCAACCAGTCTGGCTCCTTCTTTTATTTGTGGTTGTTATTCTTACACTTACAGAGCTCAAAAGCCACCTGATCTCTATATCAAAGAAAGCATCCGAGGAAGAGTTTATAACGTTAGCCAAGTTTATCGCATTTGCCGGAGTGGTTTTGCCACTTCTCCCCGATCAACCTATTTCAAATCAGATACCTATATCTCCATACAATTTATGGTTGGCAGTCGTTGTTGTTTCAGGAATTTCGTACGTCAGTTATCTCCTCAAAAAGTTTGTTTTCCCCGACTCTGGTGTTATGCTGACAGGAATTCTTGGCGGATTGTATAGCAGCACCGCGACAACAGTTATTATTGCAAGGCGCGAAAAAGAGGGAAGCACTGGGGTTAAAGCAGTATCAGCCATCATGATGGCAAATGGAATGATGTACCTGCGCATACTTGTTTTAGCCATGCTTTTTAATAGTGCGATTGCAACTGCTCTGGCTATTCCTTTCCTTATACTTTTTGCAATCTGCACCGTACTTTCCAAAATATCTGGTAAACACGATGATACGATTTCACCATCCTCCGCAGAAGACATGAATACAGCCGGCAATAAAAATCCACTTGAACTTAAAACTGCCGTAATATTTGGAATATTATTTGTCTTTTTCGCGATCGTTACTGAATATGTAATGAAAACTTATGGAAGCGCAGGTGTAACCTCGCTTGCATTCATTGTAGGAGTTACCGATATCGATCCCTTTTTGCTCAATCTGCTTCAACACACCAAAGGGATTACCGAATCTACGATTGCGCTTGCAATCATCAATGCCACAAACAGTAACAATATTCTGAAAATGATTTATGCCATCGCGCTTAGCAGCAAGAGTTTACGAAAGAACCTTATAATCAATTTTTCAATCCTTATTATTTCAGGCCTGGCCACTTCTATCCTTTTATATCTTTTATAAACCATTATATGTACATA
>Ga0163199_1002364_pt1 | contig 11560 bp, 4 predicted proteins | sample PL_2010_150m_FD_113537 | JGI IMG/M metagenome (GOLD analysis project Ga0163199, IMG submission 113537) | Freshwater microbial communities from Powell Lake, British Columbia, Canada to study Microbial Dark Matter (Phase II) - PL_2010_150m | ecosystem: Environmental > Aquatic > Freshwater > Lake ...
CTATAATTCCTATTTTATTAAGGCTGACAAGAAGGTTGTCGTTGAAACCGTCAAGGAGCGCTTCTGGGAAGTTTATAAGCAAAAACTCACCGGTCTTGTTGATCCGGCGGAAATTGATTATATCGTAATGGACCACACCGAACCCGATCATTCAGGCTGTCTGGCAAAGCTCCTCGAAATCGCACCAAGAGCCGTTGTTGTGGGAAGCGGCAACGCAATACGGTACCTTAAAGACCTTCTCGGTTTTGAGTTTCCCCACCTTATTGTGAAGGACGGGCATACACTTGACCTAGGGAACAAGACCCTGAAATTCGTCGCTGCGCCCAACCTTCACTGGCCCGATTCCATGATGACATACCTTTCTGAGGAAAAAATCCTTTTCACCTGTGATATTTTCGGAGAACATTTTTGCCATGAAGGTTTGTTTGATGATGTGGTTCCGGATTTCAGCGACGCTTTCCGGTATTATTTCGACGTTATCATGAAACCATACAGCAGGTTCATGCTGCAGGCCATTGAACGTATTCGCCCGCTTGAGATAAATATCATTGCTCCGGGCCATGGCGCGGTCCTGAGAAAAAACTGGAAAAAATGGGTCGATCTGAGTGCTGAATACAGTGAGGAGTATTTAAATAATCCAAACCGGAACAAGGTTTTCCTGGCGTATGTTTCAGCTTATCACAATACGGGCATGATAGCCGGAAAGATAGCCGAAGGTATACGTTCGGCAGGGGATATTGAAGTCGACCTTTGCGATATTGAAAACATGGAACTGGGGGTAATCGAACAGAAACTGATGCAGAGTTCCGGCATAGTGCTGGGTTGCCCTACCTTCAGCCAGAATATTCTGCTGCCCATGTACCAGGTTTTTGCAGCTATCAACCCGATAAGGGATCGTGGAAAACTTGCTGCTGCCTTTGGCTCTTACGGATGGAGCGGCGAAGGAGCAAAGATCATAATTTCTGCGCTGACCAACCTGAAGCTTGAGATAATGGACGAGGGATTGATGATCAGGTTCACACCGCATGCAGGCACCTTGCAGCAATGTTTTGACTACGGCAGGGCATACGGGGAAAAGTTTCTGTTGAGGAATCCAAAAGAAGAAAAGTAAAGCACTTGAAAAAGGAAGATCTCCTTCACGCCTCGGTAATTGTCATTGCTGGTATAGCAGCGTACTCAAATTCATTCAGTTGCTCCTTGCATTTTGACGATTTCCCTAACATCGTCTCAAATCCTGCCATTACCAATCTTCATGACTGGAGAGCCTGGATGTTATTTAATCCTTCAAGACCGGTGGCGTTCTTCACTTTTGCCCTGAACTATCATTTCAATGCGCTTGATGTGCCGGGATACCATCTCGTGAACCTTCTGATCCATCTGCTGAATGCACTGCTTGTCTGGCGGATCGTTCTCCTCATATTCAGGTCTCAGCATCTGAAGGATCATCCACTTGCTGGATTTTCACGGCAGATCGCCTTTTTCACGGCATTATTGTTCGTGCTCCATCCTCTGATGACGGAATCAGTCACCTATATCGTTCAAAGGCTGGTCAGCCTCGCATCATTGTTCTGCCTGCTTTCCATCCTGTTTTTCATTAAAGGAATCCTGTCGGACCGGCCGGTTTCGCGATACTTGTATTTTTTGAGTTCTGCAATTGCAGCCGTACTTGGATTTTTCACTAAGGAAACTTCCTATTCCCTGCCGTTCCTCATCATCCTGGTTTATTGTTTCTTTTATTTCAGGCGGATGACATTAAAGCGCAGGTCGGTCATGTTCCTCATCCTGCTGCTGTTTGCCGTTCTGTCTTTCCTTTCGTTCAAAGCGCTGCAATCCGGAAAGTACTTCTCGCCCATTCCTCCACGTGAAGGACACCCCTATATAATAACGCCCTTAAAGTACTATTACACCCAGGTCAATGTCCTGATCACCTATCTCCGGCTTATTGTCCTGCCAATCAACCAGACCCTCGATTATAATTATCCGATGGCAGAAAGCATTTGGGGTTTGCGGATTTTAGTAAAACTGGCAATACTGCTTGCCATTATTGCAACAGCCGTCCGGCAGTTCAACAGGGATCGTTTGCTTTCCTTTGGCATCTTCTGGTTCTTTATTGCCATCGCACCTCAATGCCTCGTTCCCCGCTCGAACTTTATTTTTGAACACAGGACATACCTGGCATCGATCGGTATAATCCTGGTCTGGGTTTTATTGTTTTATTATATATTCGGAAGGATTAGGCTACTAAAGCTTAAAGGAAATACTCCTGCGCCTCTATTCATCACCCTTGCGGCATCCCTGCTGTTTGTACAGGGTATCATTTTTGGCTGGATGACATGGGAACGGAATAAGATCTGGAAGGATGAATACAGTCTGTGGTCTGACTGCCTGCTAAAAGCACCCGGCAGTGCACGTGCCCTGGTGAACCTGGGTTGTGAACAGGTTTACCGCCAGGAATATCCGCAGGCCTTAAAAAACTTTGATCAGGCGATACTAATCTTCCCATTGTACTTTCAGGCATGGAACAGCAGGGCTGCCGCAAGGATCAATATCGGTGAAAACGAAAAGGCAGTTGAAGAACTGAATTTTGTCATAATACAGAACCCGGCTTTCCTGGATGCCTACATTAACAGGGGGATTGCATTTCGCAACATTAAGCTGTTCGATGCAGCGATAAGTGACTTTACCGCCGCCCTGTCGATCAGCCCGAACAGGTCTGACACTTATTTCCAGAGAGGACTGAGTTTCTGGATGGCCGGCAGGAATGAAGCGGCTCTGACAGATGTGACACAGGCCGCAACAATGAACAACCAGGATGCAATCGTCTTTCTGCAGCGAAACCTGCGATAATTTTTTTACGGCATAATATTTGTACGATTCATTAGTTTTGTATTATTATGAATCTGTTTAAAAGCAGGATATTTTTTCTTGGGCTCGGCCTTCTTTATTTAACTTCATGTTTACCGGGACAAAAGCTGGCCCAGACCTTTGTTAAAAGCGGGCCGAAGATCAGGCTTTTGGTCACTCCAGCTGATTATGTGTATAAGTACAACCACAAGGGCGAAGAGATCGATGGCTTTTCGGATATGACTGATAAACAGAAGGATTCTGCATTATTTTCCAACAGCCGGTATATTCAGAGGGTAAATGATTCGATCCTGCTTGAAGATTACATTAACAAATTTATTTCATCTCTCCGTGCGGCAAATTTTGAGGTGTTTCTTCCCGACCAGATCGATTCTTTCCTGACCAACCAGCAGCAGGCTTATATAGTAACCATCGCTCAGATCCAGCTTGATGAATACACTTACCCCCTTGAAGATAAGGAACCCATCAACGATACTGTTTATGTAAAGAAATTTGACCTGAATGCAATGGATTTCAGTGTCTGGTTCGAACTCAGCAAAGTAAATGCCGAAAAACCCAGAAAAACATTATTGTATGATTCACAATCGGCATACGACAACTTCGACGGGAACTTCATTGTCGACGCCTGGACGAATTCAGTAAGGTACAAATACCATATCGATACGCTTGGACTTAAGGATGTTTATGAAATGGCGGGCTACCTCGGCCACCGGCACGGAGAATACCTGTTTGATTTCTTTATGAATCAATGGGTGGCTTTCAATACACCCGGGAGCCAGTACAATCCTTATTATTTTCATTATAACCGGCAACGGAGAATGATGGAAACCACTGAGGAAGACAGGTTTCAGTTACTGCCGGATAAATGATCAGAAATTACTCCTGGCATAAGGAGTATCAGTCAGGCTTGCGAAGTCTTTTTTCAGATATTTGTAATATCCCGTAATTGCTATCATTGCCGCGTTGTCGGTAGTATAATCCAGGGCAGGAATAAACACCTTCCATCCAAGTTCATGCTTCAGAGCTTCCAGCCGGGCCCGCAAACCTGAATTGGCCGACACGCCTCCGGCAATAGCTATCTCACGGATCCCCGTTTCCAATGCGGCTTTTTGGAGCTTTGAAAGAAGGATTTCAATAATGGTCTTCTGAATGGATGCACAAAGATCTGCTTTATTCATCTCAATGAAATTCCCGTTTTTTTTCAGTTCATCCCTGAGAAAATACAGGATTGACGTCTTAAGTCCGCTGAAGCTGAAATCCAGTCCGGGAATAATAGGTTTTGCAAAAGAAAACCTGGAAGGATCTCCGGTAGCAGCAAGTTTATCGATCTCCGGTCCGCCAGGATAGGGCAGACCCATTATTTTTGCAGTCTTATCAAATGCCTCCCCCGCAGCGTCATCAATTGTCTGTCCTATAATATGCATTTTGGAATGATCCCTGACGATCACAATTTGTGTGTGCCCTCCTGAAACGGTGAGGCAAAGAAACGGAAATGCTGGAACGGTACCCGGTTTTTCAGAATTACGGATAAAGTGAGCCAGGATATGGGCCTGCAAGTGATCGACTTCAATAAGAGGGATGCCCAGCCCCATGGCAAAAGCCTTGGAAAAAGATGCTCCTACAAGCAATGATCCGAGTAGTCCGGGTCCCCGTGTATAGGCCACGGCAGAAAGCTGATTTTTAACTATATTTGCTTTTTGCAGGGCTGCGTGTATTACAGGTATTATATTCTGTTGGTGAGCGCGTGATGCAAGCTCGGGAACCACGCCTCCGAATGAGGCATGGATCTCCTGGCTGGCGATGACATTCGATAATAAAATGTCATCGGAAATCACGGCAGCAGCAGTGTCATCGCAGGAAGATTCAATTCCGAGTATTATGACAGGCATTCTTGCAGATTAATGTCCCGGGCCGGCCCCGGTTCAACGGTATGGGGTCATCCTGGTTAAACCAAGCAAAAGTACCATAAAAACACTGATCAAAATATTTGTCTATGCCTGCGTGATCTTTTTATCACTAGTTTTCACGCTATGGTCTGTCGTCAGGAGCACGGCAGTTCAAACCCTTGGAGCCAGAATGGCTGCGAGATACTTGTCCAGGGCCTGGAATACTGACGTTCGCATTAAAAGATTCAGTCTGAATCCCTGGGACGGACTGGTCATCAATGACATCAGCCTGAAAGACCATCAGGGGGAATACGCATTAAATGCAAAAGAGCTCTCGGTGCGCCCGGGGATCATCAGCTTTAGAAAGCACAGGCTAAATATTGAAAAAGTTTTTATTGACCATGGCATAGTCCAATTACTCGTCCATAAAGGGGATACTTCCCTGAACATTCAGCCCTTTATTGATTATTTTGCAACCAAAGATACATCACATAAAACCGATACTGTAAAAGGGCAACCCTGGGACATTACTGTTTCAAACATTATATTAACCTCGACCAGGTTCCATCTTGAAAACGAAAACACCGAAAGAATACCGGTCGGCATGGACTATGCCAACATCGATGTGAGGGATATTAACCTTCACATGACTGATTTGCGCTTTGATGCTGACACGATCCGCGCCAATATTATTGACCTTTCTGCGAGGGAGCGTTGCGGTTTTCATATAAAACGATTGAGCGGGGAATTCCATGTCAGTCCAGCTTTTCTTAAAGCCAATAACCTGAAGGTCCTTACCGACAATTCTGACCTATCGCTTACTTTCGCATTCCTTTATCCCTCATGGTACGCTTATAATGACTTCCTGAATGCCATCACTATAAAGGCTGATATCTCGCCCACTTACCTGGACCTTCAGGATATAGGATTTTTTGCCCCTGAAATACGGAGAATGAAAGACCGCTTCCGTTTTGAAGGAAAAATTGACGGGACTGTCAGCAATTTCAGGGCGAAGGAATTCAGGATCGCTTATGGCACCAACACCTATTTCTGGGGCAATATCAGGGCTTTCGGTCTGCCTAATGTCGAAGAAACATTCGTGGATATGGCGGTAAAGACCATGACTACAAATAAGCGGGATATAGAATCATTTTTACTGCCCGGAGTTGGCGACAGTATTGTACTGCCCGGGATCCTCGCAAATATCGGTACTCTAAGCTTTACAGGAAATTTCACCGGCTATTACAACGATTTTGTTTCCAATGCGCTGTTCCGGACCAATCTCGGGAACATCCGTACCGACCTTGTGCTGCGGCGGACACGTGACGAGTATAAACTGGCTTATGAGGGCCAGCTGGATGTTGCAGGGTTTAATATCGGGAAGCTGATCGGCGATACGGCTTATGTTGGCGTTACAACCTTTCGGGGAGATGTTAAGGGAAAAGGCCTGAATTCAGCAAATGCTGATCTCGAAATGAACGTACATATCGATTCTACAAGATTTTTAAAGTATAATTACCACAAGCTGGATATCAGAGGCCTCTTGTTCAATAAGCGTTTTACCGGCTACCTGGATGTTAATGACCCGAATCTTGCCTTGAATTTTGTCGGTATGATGAATTTCTCTGATTCAATTCCGGGGTTTGACTTTAATGCTGAAATATATCATGCCCAGCTGTTCAACCTTGCTTTCCTACGTCGCGACAGCACTGAGATACTGGCCACCAAGATCAAAGCAAATTTCACAGGCAAAAACCTGAACAACCTTGACGGATATATTGGTCTTGAAAATACCAACTATGTGGAAGGCAGTAAATCGATCCACATGAAAAACCTTCTGCTGACCAACGATATCACCGACAAAGGTGATAAATCCTATCACCTCCGGTCTGATTTCGTTGATGCTGATATGAGCGGTCACTTCAGTTTCAGCCAGGTAGTCCCGTCATTATATACTTTCATCAAGAATTATCTGATTTCCTTTTACCTGAAAGACTCGGCAAAATATGAGGCTCTGGTCACCACGGGCCAGGTTTTGAAATATAATGCAAGATTCAGGAATACAGACCAGCTCACAAACATTTTTATACCTTTCCTGAAAATTTCAGAAAAAACAACGATCGAAGGTTCATATGATGAACCAAAAGGACTGTTATCCGTCAGGGGTGAGGCTCCTTTTCTGGATGTTTCAGGGATCTATATCCCTGACTGGCGTCTGGAAGCACAGACCAGCAGCAGGGAACTTACACTGAAAACCGGCGCCAGCGCAATATATTTTAAAAAAGCTTCAAAAAATGACAGTGTCGTTGTTAAACTTGATACATTCAACCTGGTCTCGCATATACGCCGCGACAGCATCCTTTATGCCGTAACCTGGACGGAGGCAGGTAAACTGAGCGGTCTGGACGGCTTTGTGAGTTTCTTTAACAGTCCGAGGACCGAGATCAAGATAACCAGCATGGGAGTTTTGCTCGACAATCGCGAATGGACTGTCGACCGGGATAATTTTATAACGATCGATACCAATCTTATAGCTGTTCACCGCCTCTTTTTCTCAGCAGGGGACCAGTTTCTTCAGGCCGACGGCATTATTTCCGTAAGGCCCCAGGATACCCTGTCTCTTGCTTTCAATAAAGTGGATATTTCTCCTCTTGACAGGTTAATCGGCAGCACTGCCCTTGATCTGGAAGGTATGCTTAGCGGGAAAGTAAAACTGATGAATATTTACAAGGATTTCAGGATAGTATCGGACCTGAGGCTGGATAAATTCAAATTCAACGGGGAACTCCTGGGTGATGCCCTCCTCAACATTAATTATATCAAGGCGGATGAGAGGTTTGATATACGGTCCAGGATTGAGTACACCGGCAATGTCGGGAAAAACATACCCTTCGATCTGAAAGGAAGCGTTTACCTGGGGAAGGTACCGCGGCTTGATTTTAATCTGGACCTGAAGAACCTTAATCTGAAAATGCTGCAACCCTTTGTCTCCAGTTTCATGTCAGGGCTCAACGGGTGGGCCTCCGGGCATGCCACCGTGAAGGGAACTTTTGAAAAACCCCGTTTTTCGGGCGAGCTGAATCTCAGCAGGACGGAACTTAAGATCACTTACCTGAATGTTCTGTATTCCCTGGCGGATGTCGTTCGTATTGATTCCAATGCCTTTGTCTTTAACAAGATCACTATCTACGACTCCCTTGGAAATAAAGGAACCCTGAATGGCAGGATAACACATGAGTATTTCAGGGATATGCGGCTTGATCTGAACATTGACATTAATAATTTTTCCGCCTTTAACAATACATATGCTCAAAACCCCTTGTTTTATGGCAAAGCAAGGGGTACCGGCACGGTGCATGTCTACGGCCCGCTTGACAACATCAGGGTTTCTGTCAAGGCTTTGACGGGAAAGAATACGAATGTGATCATCCCGATCAATCTCACGGCCAGTGTCGCTCAGAATGATTTTATACAGTTTATTGCCAAAAAGGACACATTGGATTTAATGGGAAGACCCAAAAAGGACCAGACCAACCTGTCCCTTGATATTGCCCTCAAAGCCAATCCCGACGCCCATATAGAGGTCTTCCTGCCGAATGACCTTGGAAACCTCAAGGTCCAGGGCAACGGGAACATCGTTATGGGCATGACGCCGACCACACCATTTTACATGACGGGTACCTATTCAATCACCAAGGGATCCTTTGTGTTCCAGATCAAGAACCTGTTAAGGTTACCGATGAGCATTACGGAAGGCAGCAGGATATCCTGGTCGGGAGATCCTGCCGATGCATCACTTAGCGTTAATGCAGTGTACAAAACAAAGACAACTCTGGCGGGACTTACACCTGATCTTATTATTTCACAGATAAGGTTCCCGGTCGAAGTGATCTTTCATTTGGGAGGAAAACTTTCGAATCCCGATATCAAATTCAGTATGAATCTTCCGAATGTCGAAGAGGATATCAAGATTGCAGTTTACAGTGCCATTGATACCACCAATGTTTCAGAAATGAACCAGCAGATGATCTACCTGCTGGTTATGAACTCGTTCAAGCCCGTGGTTTCAACCACGGGATCGACAATCAATGTCGGGGCGACATCGGTCTCCCTTGTAACAAACCAGATCAATTCCTGGCTTTCGGGTATTTCCCGTAATGTGAATATGGGTGTCAACTACCGCCCGGGAACTTCCACCGACGCCCAGTCCTGGGACGTTTCCATGTCGACCCAGTTGCTGAACGACAGGCTGCTGATCGACGGTACCTTCGGGATGAATACCTACAAATCGACTACCCAGCAGCCGAACCAGATCGTAGGCGATATCAATATCGAATATATCCTGACCGAGAATAAGCGGTGGAGGGTTCGTGCGTTCAACCGTACGAACAGTGTGAATTACCTTAACAATAATTCTCCGTACACACAGGGTGTAGGGTTAAAGTACCAGAGGGATTTCTATAATTTCGGGGAATTGTTCCATGGCAAGAAATGGGCCGAAAAACAGGCTCAGAAGAAAGCGAAGAAAAAATAATGTCCTTTACCGTCTACAAAAGCTCAGCCGGATCAGGCAAAACGTATACCCTCGTGAAGGAGTACCTGAAAATTCTTCTTCAGGATACCGAAAGTTACAGGAATATACTTGCGGTAACTTTTACCAACAAAGCAGCAGGGGAGATGAAGCAAAGGGTGCTCAGCTGCCTTGAGGAACTATCGGGCAAGGATGCCGGAACCGGAAAGGCAACGAAAGCTTTGCTTCCCGCACTCATTGAGGAAACCGGTCTTGGCCCGGCAGAGATAAGCCTTAGGGCCTCGGAAGCCCTGAATAAAGTACTTCACAATTATTCAGATTTTTCAATCGGAACAATCGACAGTTTCTCCCACCGGGTAATACGCGCTTTTGCCCACGATTTCGGGCTGCCGGTGAATTTCAAGGTGGAAATGGATGCCGATGAACTCATTGAAACTGCGGTCGACCTGCTTCTCGATCAGGCCGGGGATGATGAACAGCTGACAGGCCTTCTGGTGAATTTTCTTGAGATCAATATTGAAGATGATAAAAGCTGGGCTATTGATAAAACCCTGATCGAATTCTCCCGGCTCCTGCTTGATGAAGAAAGCCAGCAGCACTTACCCAGGCTGAGAAACCTTGGTATTGACGATTTCAAGGCTATCGCCGGCTTACTCAGGAAAAAGGCCAAAGGGTTTGAGCAGACGTTGAAAGAAGAAGCCGGACCGGCCTGGAAAACTATTTGCGATACAGGTCTTGATCATCATGCTTTCGCCTACGGTAAATCAGGGATATCCTGGTATTTTGAACAGATAGCAGGCGGACGCCTCGATAAGCTGAATCCTTCATCCAGGCTGGTTGCTGCAATTGAAAAAGACAGCTGGAGCAGCGGCAAAGCCTCATCCGCAGACAAACAAAAAATAGAAAGCATTAAACGGGAACTTCTTGAACGTTTTCAGAAGCTGCAGGACATTATCGGCAAAACATACGCAGGATACAAACTTCACAAACTCATCGGGAACTCGATTTATCCCCTTGCTGTACTCAACAGCATTGACCGCATACTGGGTGAATTCAAGAAGCAGAACAATATCATACATATATCTGAATTTAACAGCCGCATTGCCAAAATCGTATTGGGTGAACCCATACCGTTTATTTACGAACGTACAGGAGAGAAATACCACCATATCCTCATCGACGAATTCCAGGATACCTCGGCCCTTCAGTGGCAGAATTTTGTACCTCTGATTGAAAATTCGCTGGCATCGGGTTATTTTAACCTGGTGGTTGGTGACGGGAAACAGGCAATATACCGCTTCAGGAACGGGGATGTTGAGCAGTTCACTTCCCTGCCTGCGCTTAAAGGCAGCGACCGGAGTACTATCATCAGGGAAAGGGAAGAGTCTCTTGACAGGAACTTCATGGAGATGACACTCGGTACAAACTTCCGTTCTGAACAGGAAATTGTAGATTTTAATAATGATTTCTTTGGTTTTGTAAGCGGATTGCTTGACGAACCGCGAAAAAAAGTTTATGAGGGGCATCTCCAGATTGCGGACGCCGGCAAAAAAGGAGGTTATGTCAGCATTTCATTTACCGGTGGAAATGATGATGAAGATGAGACCGTTGCAGAAGTTATTCTGCGGAAGGTCGACGGGGTCATTGCCGGATGCCGGAAGGACGGATTCATGTTCAGGGACATTGCCGTTTTATGCCGTGCCAATGACGAAGCTTCACTAATCGCACAACATCTTATTGAGCAAGAAATCCCGGTTGTTTCAGGAGAATCCCTGCTTCTGCACTATTCGCCCCTGGTTCGTATGCTTACTGCCCTGGTCCGCTATGTTTTCGGTCCGGTCAATCCCGTAATACAGGCAGAGATCCTGAATCACTGCAGCCGGCTTTTCCCTTCCGGAAAGGCTTTTTACAGATCATGGCTTAACCTCTTTAAGGATAGCGACAAGAGAACAAAGGCGTTTGAGGATTTTCTCGATGCCAGGATTGGCGGAGAAGGCATCAGCGAACTGAAAACCCTGCCCGTATATGATATTTTCATAAGGCTGATCAACGGTTTTTGTCAATCATCAGCCGGAGATCCGTATATCCAGTTCTTCCTGAATGCGGTACTGAAGTTCAGTTCCGGCAAATCATCCTCTGCTCCTGATTTTCTGGAATGGTGGGATGAACATTATGAGAAACAATCCGTGATCATGCCATCAGGGCTTGATGCTGTTCAGGTAATGACAATACATAAAGCAAAAGGCTTGCAGTTTCCCGTTGTGGTCTATCCCTTTGC
>Ga0163199_1002366_pt1 | contig 11560 bp, 7 predicted proteins | sample PL_2010_150m_FD_113537 | JGI IMG/M metagenome (GOLD analysis project Ga0163199, IMG submission 113537) | Freshwater microbial communities from Powell Lake, British Columbia, Canada to study Microbial Dark Matter (Phase II) - PL_2010_150m | ecosystem: Environmental > Aquatic > Freshwater > Lake ...
CCTTAAGTCTGCTCGGCACCTTCCTGGTTCGCTCTGGGGTGCTGACATCGGTTCATGCTTTTGCTACTGATCCCGCACGCGGCGTATTCATTCTGGCATTTCTGGTTATTGTCATTGGCAGCTCCCTGCTGCTGTTCGCCTGGCGAGCACCCAAGGTTGGTTTGGGCGGAAAATTTGATCTGGTATCCAGGGAATCAATGCTGCTTGCCAATAATTTGTTGTTGATGGTGGCTGCGGGCAGCGTTTTGCTTGGCACGCTCTATCCCTTAATTATGGATTCGCTCGATCTCGGCAAAATATCGGTCGGCCCTCCCTATTTCGAGGCAGTATTTGTACCGCTGATGACCCCGGCAATTTTCCTGATGGGGTTAGGCCCGCTCGCCCGCTGGAAGCAGGCAAGCTTGCCGGAACTGATGCTGCGTTTACGCTGGGCTTTCGGCGTGAGTGTGGTAACCGCATTGCTGATGCCGTTTGTCATGGGGGAGTGGAAACCATTGGTAAGCTTTGGCTTGCTGTTGGCTTTCTGGATTATTGCCACCATCTTTGTCAGCATACGCCAGCGCCTGCATAACAGCGGCCAGGGTGGATTGTTCACAAAACTCGCCAAGCAATCACGCAGCTATTACAGCATGCATTTGGCACATTTTGGAATAGCGGTATTCATTATCGGCGTAACACTGGTGAATGGGTACGAAACCGAAAAAGATGTACGTATGGAAATCGGCAGTACTGTGACAATGGGCGGTTACACTTTCCGCTTCAATGGCGCAAGTCCAGTATCCGGACCTAATTACCAGGCAATGCGCGGCGATATTGACGTATTGCGTAATGGCGAGAAAATTCGTGTAATGCAACCGGAAAAGCGTACCTACAATGCTTCCGGCATGGCGATGACCGAACCCGCGATCGATACCGGTTTTCTGCGTGATCTTTATGTTGCACTGGGTGAACCCCTGGAAGATGGTGCCTGGGTGGTACGGGTATACCACAAACCTTTTGTCGACTGGATCTGGTTTGGCTGCTTGCTGATGGCATTCGGTGGAATATTGGCAGTAACCGACCGGCGCTACCGTCTAAAGGTGCATAACAAACATGTCGAAACTGCTACTGTGGCTGAAGACAAGAGGGCTGCCAGCAATCCCCGTTTGTCCACAGGAGGCAAGAAAGCATGACGCGTTTCCTGCTGCCGCTGGCCGCCTTTATCGTGCTGGTGGGGTTTCTTGCTGTCGGCCTTAATCTCAAGCCGCGCGAGGTTCCATCTCCATTAATCGGCAAGCCTGCTCCGGTTTTTCAATCGCAGTTGCTGCATGAACCGGAGAGAATGCTCGCATCCCAGGATAATCTGGGCAAAGTATGGCTGCTTAATGTGTGGGCCTCATGGTGCGTTTCCTGCCGTGAAGAACACCCGCTGCTGGTAGAGCTGGCCAGATCTGGCATCGTGCCCATCTACGGCCTGAATTACAAAGACAAGCGTGACCTTGCCCTGCAATGGCTCAACCAGTATGGCGATCCTTATACCGTCAGTGTCGTAGACCCAGAAGGCAGGATTGGTATTGATTATGGTGTCTATGGCGTTCCTGAAACCTATGTCATCGACAAGAACGGCGTCATTCGCCACAAACAGATAGGCCCTGTAACTGTTGAGTCGCTGGAGAAAAAGATTCTGCCACTGATTAAGGAACTGCAGGGATGAATCTGGCGCTTCCATTCGCTTTACTCAAGAATTCCTATCCACAGAAAATTTCGGATTTACGCAATACCTTTGCTGGAAAACAACTTATTCTACTGCTCGTTTTTGTTCTGTTGTCACCTTTAAGCTGGGCAAAGGAAGCGGCGCCAGTGGCCGATGATCCGGTGCTCGAGCGGCGCATGATTGCACTCTCTGAGGACTTGCGTTGCCTAGTGTGTCAGAACGAGTCGCTGGCAGGTTCGCGCGCAGACTTTGCCAATGATCTGCGGCGCGAAATTCGCGAGCAGATGCAAGCCAACAAAAGTGACCGGGAGATCATCGACTTTCTAGTGGCGCGCTACGGTGATTTCGTACTCTATCGGCCGCCTGTCAAACCTGCGACCTACTTGTTGTGGGGCGGACCCTTCGCATTTCTCCTGACAGGAGCGGGAATATTGTTCTTTTATCTCAAACGCCGCCGCAAGCAGATTGAAGAACCGCCATTAACGGAAGAGCAACATCGGCATGCCGAAGCCTTGCTGAAGGAAGATAAAGGTAACAACGCATGACGTCATTCTGGGTTGTTGCCGGCATCCTGACCATCGGTGCCTTGCTGTTCATCCTGCCTACCTTGTTACGTAAAGGAAACAGCCGGACAGGGATAGTACGCGAGGCTGCTAATGTAAGCATTTATCGCGATCAGTTAGCCGAACTCGAGGCTGACTTACGTAGTGACGTCTTGAGTAAGGAGCAGTACGAGCAAAGCAAACGGGAATTACAGCAACGGATGCTGCAGGATGTCCCTGAAGGAGAGTCCATGACCAGCACAGTAATGGCTGGCGGTAACCGTAGCAACGTTGCGACCATAACGGTGATGGTGCTGGCAATGCCGCTTCTGGCAGTCTCGCTTTACCTATGGCTCGGCAATACCAAGGGGTTAACGCCACAGCCAGCTCCTGAGCAGATGCCGATGGCAGAAGAAGCAGGCCATCAGAACTTTTCTTCGGTACTGGATAGTCTTATCGCGCGGCTCAGGGAACAGCCGAATGATCTGGAAGGCTGGATTATGCTGGGAAGAACCTACGCAATAATGCAGCGTTTCAGTGAAGCCAAAGTTGCCTACGAGCAAGTGCTTGCCTTGTCTCCGGAAAGCCCGGAGTTGCTGGTCGATTATGCGGATATCGTAGCAATGACTAACAGCGGGAGCCTGCAGGGGAAACCTATGGAGCTGGTCAACAAGGCGTTAAGCCTTGACCCAAAAAATCCCAAAGCACTGGCGCTGGCTGGTACAGCCGCCTTTGAGCAAAAGAATTTCAAGCAAGCGGCAGCTTACTGGGAAAAACTGCTGGTGCAGATTCCGCCGGAATCCAAGCTGGCCCAGTCCGTTAAGGAGAGTATTGCCGAGGCGAAATCCCTGGCCACAGGTAAAGGCAGCACCATGGCAGGAATGCAGACTCAGACACCAAACAGCCAGAATACTCCACCTGCCGCAGACAAGTCTGTGATGGCGGGAGCGGGAGCAGGAACCGCCGCAGCTGAAACGAGCACCCTTTCAGGTACTGTCACGCTTAGCGCCGCATTTTCCGGCAAAGTATCACCTGACGATACGCTATTCATTTTTGCTCGCGCCACAGAAGGCCCGCCGATGCCGCGAGCCATTTCAGTAAAGAAGGTCAGGGATTTGCCAGCGTCTTTCTTGCTGACCGATGGTATGGGCGCGCGACCCGATTTGAAGATCTCTAACGTTCCTCAGTTGATAATCAGCGCCAGAATCACAAAATCCGGGAAAGCCATGCCTGAGAGCGGCGATCTGCAGGGTTTCAGTCAGAAAGTTAAGCCGGGTGACAAGAATATCAATGTCGTGATTGACCAACAGGTGCCTTAGCATTCGGCCGGTACTTACAACACAGCAATATATTTATCCACTGCGGCCAACTCTGTTTCGAACCATGGCAATAACGCCGCCAGTGCCGCAGTGTCTCCCGCCTTCCCCGCCTGCTCCATCTGGGCGCACAACTCACCCAATGCCAGCGCACCGACCGAACGGGCCGATGACTTGAGCTTGTGTGCCGCTGCACCAACTGCTGCAGCCTGCCCTGCCTGGTAGGCTGTGCGCAATTCCGTCGCTATCTTGACCGAGCTGGCGCGAAAATCCTGCAGAAATTCACTGATCACCGCCGGATCATCGCCTACCAGCGCTTCGAGGACACGCACATCTACCGGCCCTGCCATCGTGGCAGAAGAGACATCGGCTCCGATATTTGCAGCAACTGTCTCAGTACCGAATTTAGCTGCTGGCAGCCATTTCTCCAGCATGGCTTTCAAGTGGACGAGCTGCACCGGCTTGCTCAGATAGTCATCCATGCCGATGTCCAGGCAATGCTCGGCTTCGCCTTTGAGGGCATTGGCGGTGAACGCAATGATGGGTGCATGAGATTTACCTAGTTCAGCAGCTCGAATGGCCGTGGTCAGTTGATAACCGTCCATCTCCGGCATGTGCAGATCAGTCAGCAGCAATGCATAATTTCCGCTCTCCCAGCGTTTCAGTGCTTCACGGCCGTCGCTGGCAACATCTGCGGCATATCCGAGCAGAGCGAGTTGCTGCCGGATCACCTTCTGATTGATTTCATTATCTTCGGCAACCAGCAGCAGCCTGCCCTCCTGCAACGCCTTCTCGCGCGACGGTGCAATGACTCCAGCCTTGACCAGCAGCGTTTCTTCTTCCTCATGTGCCCGGCCTGCAGCGATGGCCACTGCCTTGAGAAAAAGGTCACGGTGCATGACATCGCCATCCAAAGTAACGATATCCACTGTCTCGCTGCGTCCATGATGGCGCCGCCCGCGCTTGACAACGACAAAGCGGGGCTCCATGTCGGGCTGATGGTGCCCATGTTCAAGTACTACGAAATGTGGCTCCAGCCCGTGGCGGCTGTGGAAAGCAGCGCGCAATTCTTCGACCGGTGGCGTATCGCGCCCGGCGTCAATGACCAGCAGCCACTGGCCAGGTGGCAGCGTATCAATCCGTTTACGTGCTGCAGTCAAGTCTACGATGCGTTCAACAGCCGCACCGCCATACTTCAAGTAGGCGGCAAGATCATCGCCTAGTCCCTCGGTGCCACCCAGCACCAGACAGGAAAGGCCGGTCAGATCGATAGCTTTTCCTTCCGTAGCTGCCTTGGCGGGCGACGGTGTAAATGGCAGGCGCACGGTAAAGGTGGAACCCTTACCCAACGTACTTTGTACTGTAATCTCCCCGCCCATCAGCTCCACCAAGTGGTGGGAAATGGCCAGCCCTAGGCCGCTGCCGCCAAAGCGCCGGGTAGTGGAAGCGTCTCCCTGGGTAAAGGAGGTGAAAATCCGCGCCAGAGTTTCCTCGTTCATGCCGATGCCATTATCGGTTATGCGAAACTCCACTGTCATTTGATCCGGGCCGTGTTCGGTCAGTAGCGCGCGGACCGATACCCTGCTTGGCTGCTGCTGTCCGCTGGAAAACTTGATGGCATTGTTGGTAAGATTGACCAATACCTGGCGCAGGCGCAGGGCATCGCCCAGAACTTCCTCGGGAATCGCCGGATCGATGAACAGGGTCAGCTCCACATCTTTTCTTGCGGCCAGGCTCTCCACCGTCCCGCAGGCTTTCTCCACCACATCCATTACCGACATGGGTTCGCGCTCAATCTCCAGCTTGCCGGCCTCAATTTTGGAGAAATCGAGAATGTCGTCGATTATGTCGAGCAGAGCAAAAGCCGACTCGCGGATGAGGTTGACCATCTCCATCTGATGGCCGCTGAGGCTGGTTTGCTGCAACACATCAGCCATGCCGATCACACCATTCATGGGGGTACGGATCTCGTGGCTCATGGCGGCGAGGAAAGTTGATTTGGCCCGGTTGGCCTGTTCGGCCTCTAATCGGGCCTGTTCCAGATCTTTCATAATGCGAATCCGTTTGCTGATGTCAACGCCGGAAGGAATCAATTTGATCACCCGGCCTTCGGTGTCATAAACCGGCACCAGCATGAAATCGATGGCCATGAGATCACCGCCAGCTATACGCTGATCCAGATCATGGCGTACTCTCTGGCCACGTAACGCCAACTGGATATCTTCGCGGATCTGCGCCTGCACCACCGGTGAATGGGAAAACCACCAGGTTTCTTCGAGCCGCTTGCCAATGACGTCATGGCTCTGCAGCCCACCCACTTCCAGTGCAGCACGATTGATCTCCACCAAGACTCCATCCGGCGTCATTTCACCGACAAAGGCAGCCATATTATCCACAATGGCCCGCAGGCGTTGTTCGCTGCCGCGTAGCGCCTGCTCCGCCTGTTTACGTTCGCGGATATCGCGTAGAAGACCGGTGAAATAGCGTTTGCCACCAACGAAATATTCACTGACTGCGAGATACAACGCAATGGGCTCACCATTCTTATGCAGCCCTTCCACTTCGCGGCCAATGCCGATGCCATGCGCACCTGATACGTACTCCTGCCCTTGTCCGGTTAGGCGATATCGCACCATATAACCGACGTGTTTGCTACGGTGGGGCTCGGCCATAAGTATGCCGACATCTTGTCCGATCACTTCGTCGCGGCTATAACCGAAGATCTTTTCTATGACTGGGTTGGTCGAAAGGATAATGCCGTCCTCATCGGTGGTCACGACACAATCCTCCATATGCTCGACCACCGAGCGGGTTTCTTCTTCTTTGCTGACCAGGATTGCGTTAGCCTGCTCCAGATCGGCAGTCCGTGCCGCTACCCGGTCTTCCAGTTCCTGGTTAAGTTTGCGCAGGTTGTTTTCAGCAGCCTCCCGTTCGCGGTTGCTGGCACTCAGACGTTCCGTCATGGTATTGAAGGTGCGTGCCAGTTGCCCGATTTCATCCCAACCTTCAATCGGTACACGCTGCTGCAGGTTACCGGCGGCGATGTCCTGCGCGCTACGGCTGAGGGTTTTCAGGGTGGTGACCATGCGGCGGCTGAACAGGATGGCACCCAGAATGGCAGCGAAAAGCGTCAGACCCAAGATCAGCAAGCCCAGGGTACGCACACGGCGGACAGGAGCGAACACCTCGTCCGCATCCATCTTGACTTCCATGCCCCAGCCCATGCGCGGCAGGTAGCGCCATGCCGCGACCACTTCCTTGCCGCGGTAATCCATCGTAAGACCGCCACCACGCTGGCCGTGCAGGCCACCCCAGATCGCCGTGGAAAGCGGGGGGGTATTGAGCGGGATCTTGAGCTGCAGCGCCGCATCAGGTTTATCTTTCAGCGGAGCCATCACCAGCGCGGTGTTCTTGTCCTCAAGACGTGTCACCACGGTTTCGCCGCTGGCTCCCAGCCCCACATTGTTTGTCAGCACTTCAAACACGCGTTCACTATAAATCTGTAACGCCAGCACACCTTCAATTTTTCCCTGAACCACGATGGGAAAAGCCATGAAAGCGGCGATTGCGCCAGCCGATGGCGCGTAGTGCTCAAAATCCGAGACGCCACTTTGCAGCATGTTCAGCGCTTGGCGGGTGACCGTGCCAAGACCGCTGTCGCGATAAGGGCCGGTGAGCAGATTGGTGGCGAAATCAGATTCATGGGTCTGGGAATACACTATCGTGCCCTGCGGAGAAATCAGAAACAGATCGTAATAACCGGCATCCTCGACGAAGCGTTTGAAGTGGTCACGGTAACTGGCATCCAACTGGCGGTAGGCATCCGATCCCACCCCGCTTTGAGTAAATGCTTGGGAAAATTCACGCATGGCTTCACGCGTGGTGCTGGCCGTTTGTATCACTCTGGTATCGAGAAGACGCTCGCGCAGATAACCTTCGATCTGCTCCGCTTTCATGTCGGCAATGGCTGAAACCTGCTGAATTGCCGTTTTCTGCATTTCCGTTTCGAAGGCACGTAACAGACTATAGCCAAGCAGCAGAATCGGCAGCAGTGAGACTGCCGCGAACCAGGCCATGAAACGATGCGTGAGGGAGGTAAACTTCATGGCTCTATCCCTTCAACCGTTTGCAGCAACTGACTCCATTCCTCGCGGGTACGATAGGCGGGAAATGGCGCCGGCTCAAGCGGCCGCCCCGAATCCCAGACAATGTCGAACTGGCCATCGGCTCGGGCTTTGCCGATGCGGGCCACTCGCCACAAATGGCGAGTAGCCGGGTCGAGCGAAATTACCCCTTCAGGCGCAAGCAGACTTTGGCGCAGAATTGTGCGCTGTACCTGGGCAGGTTCGGCTGAACCAGCTTCACGTGCCGCCTGAACCCACAACTGCAGGCTGATGTAGGAGGCTTCCATCGGGTCGTCGACTACGGTTTGCTGGCCGTAACGATTGTGAAATCGTTGCAGAAAAGCCTGGTTCTGCGGTGACTGGATGCTCTGGAAATAATTCCAGGCAGCATAGTGGCCTGCCATCGGCGGAGCATCCTTTGCCGCCAAGTCCACCTCGGCAATGCTGAACGACAGCACCGGTATCTTGTCCGGGGTGATTCCAGCCTTGTTCAGCTCCCGGAAGAAAGCGACGATGCTGTCGCCCTCGATGGTATTCAATACCATATCCGGCCGCTGTTTGACGATGTCGGCCACCAGTTCAGCTACTGCGGTTGACCCCAAAGGCAGATAGCGTTCCCCCACCACCGTGGCGCCTTGCGCCGCCAGCAAATCCTTAATAAGGAGGTGCGCGATACGCGGAAAAACGTAGTCTGAACCGGCCAGATAGACGCGCTTGGCGTGCTTGTCATGCTTGTCGAGTGTTTCCAGCGCCCAGTGCACGACGGGAGCGACCAGCTGGTTGGGTGCGGCACCGGTGTAAATGATGTTGGGCGACTGCTCCATACCTTCATACTGCACCGAGTAAAACAACAGGTGCTGATGCTTCTCGACCACCGGCCTCACCGCTTTGCGGCAGGTGGATGTCCAGCAACCAAACAGAGCTTTGACCTTTTCCTCGGTGATCAGGCGATCTGCCTGCTGGGCGCAATATATCGGGTTGGAGCGGCAATCGACCACCACTGCCTCAATCTTCTGCCCGCGGATACCGCCTGCTGCATTGGTCTCTTCGATGGCTAACTGCAGGGCATCTACCAGCGGCTTTTCTCTGGCCGCCATGGTGCCAGACAGAGAATGCAGTATGCCAATCCTGATACTCGGCATGGTAGCCGAGTATTGTTGCCATGCCATGAAGGCGGCAGTCAATAGAATGACCAGCAATACAAGCGTGGCACTAATTCTCTGGCTGGTCTTCATAGCTTAGTTCCATCGGATTCAGGCAACTGATCATCGATACGATTCGGATACTACTGCTTCATCATAGACACAATGGCCATTTTACGGAACAAATCCTGTACAAAACACCATCGTTAGACATGCTTGCGATAATGATTCCCGCTCAAGGAGCGCTCAGAACTTTTATATGCGCAGCCACGCTCCGCCCCAATGCATGCAGTTCGTAACCCCCTTCCAGCGCCGATACAATACGGCCTTCGGCGTGTTTGTCAGCGATCTCTTTGATCCTTTCGGTTACCCATGCGTAATCAGTCTCCAGCAGGTTCAATGCAGCCAGGTCATCGTCGCGGTGGGCATCGAATCCAGCGGAGATGAACAGCATCTGTGGTTTGAATGTTTCCAAAGCAGGCAACCAGTATTCGCTCACCGCCGAGCGGAATTTCTCGCCGTTGCTGCCCGCCGCCAGCGGGATATTGACCATGCGCGCAGAGCGCCCGGCTACACCGCTGTACGGATAGAATGGGTGCTGGAAAGTGGAGACCATCAGCACTTGCGGATTGTCCCGGAAAATATCTTCAGTGCCATTGCCGTGATGCACATCAAAATCCACTACTGCAACGCGTTCCAGAGCATGCGCCTGAATCGCATGCGCCACGCCCACCGCGATGTTGTTGAACAAACAGAAACCCATTGCCCGATCATGCTCCGCATGATGGCCCGGTGGGCGGATACTGCAAAAAGCGTTCGCTGCTTTTCTGTTGATCACCAAGTCCGTCGCCAGCACAACGGCACCCGCCGCCCGATAAGCTGCCTTCAAACTATGTGGATTCATCGCCGTGTCCGGATCGAGGTATACGATTCCGCTGGTTGGCGCCCTGGCGTCAAGAGAATCAATGTATGCCGGCGTGTGCACCCGTTCCAACTGTGCGCGCGTCGCCAATGGCGCCACATACTGCTCCAGCGTATTCATCAAACCCGAGGCGATCAACTGATCCTCGATGGCATTGAGCCGCGCCGGACATTCCGGATGATATGAACCCATCTCATGTAGCAGGCAATCGGGATGGGAAATGAAAGCAGTATGCATGGATGATTCTTTATCGTAGCGCGTACGGCTGTTACGTTAGACGGCGCAATTGCTGTAACCACCCTTCTTCAGTGCGCCAACTGGCTCTGTCTGCCCTGTGGGTCAGTGAGCATCGAGCGAGGGATAATCAGTATAACCTTTCGCATTGCCGCCATAGAATGTTGCCGGATCGGGTTTGTTGAGCGCTGCACCCGTGGCGAAGCGCAGCGGCAGATCGGGGTTGGCGATAAACAGTGTACCGAATGCCACCATGTCGGCCTCATCCCGGGCAAGCGCGGCATTGGCACGCGCGAGGTCGTAGCCACTGTTGGTCATGTACACCCCTTGCCAGATGCGCCGCAGCTTGACCAGATCGAACGCCGGACCGGCCACACCGAGTGCGTCCTTGCCCATTTCGGTCACATGCAGATAGGCCAGACCGAAGCGGTTGAGTTGTTCCACGGCATAACTGAACGTCGCTTCCGGGTTGGAGTCGCACATGTCGTTGAACGGCTGCAGCGGCGACAAGCGGATGCCCACGCGATTCGCACCCCACACTGAGCACACCGCAGCGGTCACCTCGAGCATCAGCCGCATGCGGTTCTCGACGGAACCACCGTAGGTGTCGGTACGATGATTGCTGCCGTCGCGCAGAAACTGGTCGAGCAGGTAACCATTAGCGCCATGAATTTCCACGCCGTCAAAACCCGCAGCAAGCGCATTTTCCGCACCGAGGCGATATTGTTCGATTATGCCGGGAATTTCCGCAAGTTCGAGCGCACGCGGCGTTACAAAATCTTTCAGTCCTTCATAGGTGACGGCCTGTCCCGCAGGTTTAATCGCTGAAGGCGCCAATGGCAACGCCCCATCGGGTTGCAGCGAAGGATGCGAGATGCGCCCGACATGCCACAACTGCAAGAAGATTCGTCCGCCTTGGGCATGCACCGCAGCGGTGACATGCTGCCAGCCTGCCACCTGTTCCTGGCTGTGGATACCCGGCGTTGCTGGATAACCCACGCCTTGCGGCGATACCTGCGATGCCTCGGTGATGATCAGCCCGGCGCTGGCGCGCTGCGTGTAATACTCCACATTGAGCAGCTGTGGCACGTTGCCTTGCCCGGCGCGGTTGCGCGTCAGTGGCGCCAGCACCATGCGGTTCGGCAATTCGTATGGGCCGAGCTGTATGGGAGATAAAATGGTGACGGCGGTATGCATGATTGCTCCTCTAATGTTTTAGTCTGAGATTCTGGCAGCAGCGCCTTTCACTGCTTTATCCTTAGCGGGCGCAATATAAGGTTTACAATAAAGTTTCGACGGAAACTCTTTGGTTCTACGATGATTCCTGATTATATCACCGCCGCTTTTTACACACTCCATGGTCGCTTTGTCCTGGTTTGCGAAATGTTCATTTGTTCCAGGGCTCGCTGAAATCGGCGGCACTTTTTCCCTGATTTTAAGACAGGTTTCTGGTTCATCCGCTGCGGGCGGAATATTTTTCATGGGCGGTAAGGGACATAGTCTGCAGGGATCACCCGGGCATATACAGCCGCTGCATTCTGCCTGCGCTGGCGTGGCAGGCACTGCCAGCAACAAGCCAAACACGAG
>Ga0163199_1002367_pt1 | contig 11559 bp, 6 predicted proteins | sample PL_2010_150m_FD_113537 | JGI IMG/M metagenome (GOLD analysis project Ga0163199, IMG submission 113537) | Freshwater microbial communities from Powell Lake, British Columbia, Canada to study Microbial Dark Matter (Phase II) - PL_2010_150m | ecosystem: Environmental > Aquatic > Freshwater > Lake ...
CCCCAGCTGGGGGGCATTGAAAGCGTTCATCTGTGGGCCCTCCTAGGTGCCCGTATTGGGACGTAAGTAAATGCGTCCCATTTTTTTATAGGGCACCAAAGTTCCCACAGTTGACATCCAGACAGCTCTGATTCTTGCGATTGAATCAGCCCTGTCTGTATGGCGAAGAAAACCATTTACGACGTCCTCGCGTATTTCCGCGAGGAGGCGTCTTCCAACCGCGATCTCGGCGACCGTTTCGAGCGGCTCATCTGCCGTTACCTCGAACTTGATCCCATCTACGCCGAACGGTTCTCCCGCGTCTGGATGTGGAATGAATGGCCGCGCAAGGGAAATGTCGGTGACGTGGGCATTGACGTGGTAGCGGAGGAGCGAGCGACCGGCGAGTTCTGCGCCATACAGTGTAAATTCTTTCTCCCGGAACATACGCTTGCAAAGGAGGACATAGATTCTTTCTTCACGGCGTCTGGCAAGGAGATGTTCACCTCCTGCATGATCGTCTCCACCACCGACAAGTGGAGCAAGAACGCCGAACACGCGTTGGCGAATCAATCCAAGCCTGTCACCCGGCTGACCGTCCACGACCTCGACGCTAGCCCGATTGACTGGTCGAAGTTCAGCCTCCAGCGCCCGCAAGACCTCAGCCTCCGCGCGCAAAAGAAACTCCGCGAAGATCAGAAAGCCGCCCACGCTGACGTGATCAAAGGATTTTCCGAAGCCGACCGGGGCAAGCTCATCATGGCCTGCGGCACTGGCAAGACCTTTACCGCTCTCCGCATTGCCGAACATGTTGCGCCAAAGGGCCACGTCCTTTTCCTTGTGCCTTCGCTCTACTTGCTCTCGCAAAGCCTGCGCGAGTGGACCGCCGAATCCGTTCGCACCATTCACAGCCTCGCCGTCTGTTCCGATACCAGCATCGGCAAGCGCACGACCAAGACAGACGACGACAAGGCCGACATCACCATCTACGACCTCGCGTTTCCCGCCACCACCTCGGCGCGGGAGCTTGTCCGGCAGCATCGCGCTATTCACTGCATGGCGGAGAAAAGGAAGAGGCCCGCGCAGATGACAGTCGTCTTCTCCACCTACCAATCCATTGACGCGGTGGCGGAGGCTCAGAAGGCCGGACTGCCGGAATTCGATCTCATCATCTGTGACGAAGCTCACCGCACCACCGGTGTCACGTTAAGCGGCGAGGACGAGAGCCATTTCGTCAAAGTCCACGACGCCAATTTCATCAAGGCGAAGAAACGCCTCTACATGACCGCCACACCGCGCGTTTATGGCGACCAGGCACAAACTCAAGCTCGTGAAGCTGACGCCACGCTCTGCTCAATGGACAACGTCGAACAATTCGGCGAAGAATTCCACCGCTTGGGCTTCGGTGAAGCCGTCAGCAAATCCCTGCTCTCCGATTACAAAGTGCTCGTTCTCGCCGTGGACGAGAAATACGTCTCCAAAACTTTCCAGCGTCAAATCACCGACGCGAACAACGAAATCAATCTCGACGATGCCGTGCGCATCACTGGCTGCTGGAATGGTCTCGCCAAGCAATTCGACAAAGCCACCGCCACCGCCGCCGACTTGCAAGGCGACGTGTTGCACATGCGCCGCGCCGTGGCCTTCTCTCGTTCCATCAAAGACTCGAAAGCCTTCGTCGAGAAGTTCGGCCAGATTGTCGCCGCCTACCGCGAGACGCATCCCGACGCGGGAAATCTCCTCACCTGCGAACTCGATCATGTGGACGGCACTTACGACGCGCTCAAACGCAACGCCCGGCTCGACTGGCTCAAAGCCAATTCCCCGGACAATACCTGCCGCATCCTCTCCAATGCCCGCTGCCTTTCCGAAGGCGTGGACGTGCCCGCGCTGGACGCCGTGCTGTTCCTCAATCCGCGCAAATCCATCATTGATGTCGTCCAGTCCGTCGGGCGCGTGATGCGCCGCGCGGACGGAAAGAAATACGGCTACATCATTCTGCCCATCGGCATCCCGGCGGACGTGCCCGCCGAGGAAGCGCTCAAGGACAACGAGAAATACAAAGTCGTCTGGCAGGTTTTGCAGGCGCTCCGCGCGCACGACGACCGCTTCAACGCCACCGTCAACCACATCGAACTCAACAAGCAGCGCCCCGACGTGATTCAAGTCATCGGCATCGGCGGTGACGACCCGAACTCGAAGGACGACAGTCAGAGTGGCGGCGACGGCCAAATGAAAGCCCGCGAAGTGCAGGGCGCGTTTGCCTTCCCGCATCTGGAAGAATGGAAGGACGCCATCTACGCCCGCATCGTGCAGAAATGTGGCGAGCGCGGCTATTGGGAAGTCTGGGCCAAGGACGTTGCGGTCATCGCCGAACGCCACACCACGCGCATCCGCGCGTTGCTGGAAAACGGCGAGCCTCGCCACAAAAAGGCTTTTGCCGACTTCCTCGCCGGCCTGCGCGACAACCTCAACCCCAGCATCACCCAAGACGACGCCATCGAGATGCTTTCCCAGCATCTCATCACGCGGCCCGTCTTCGACGCGCTGTTCGAGAATTACGCCTTCACCCAGCAGAATCCCGTCTCCATCGCAATGCAGTCCATGCTCGAACTGCTGCATGACCAGGCGTTGGAAAAGGAAACCGCCTCGCTCGCCAAGTTTTATGACAGCGTTCGGTTGAAGGCCACCGGCATAGACAACGCCGAAGGCCGCCAGCGCGTCGTCATCGAGCTTTACGATAAATTTTTCCGCACCGCCTTCCCAAAGATGGCCGAACGCCTCGGCATCGTTTACACGCCGGTCGAGGTCGTGGATTTCATCATCCGCAGCGTGGAGGATGTCTTGCAGCACGAGTTCCGGTCCTCGCTCGGCGCGCAGAATGTCCACGTCATTGACCCGTTCACCGGCACGGGCACGTTCATCGTCCGCCTGCTCCAGAGCGGAATCATCAGCCCGGCTGACCTGCTGCGCAAATATCAGCACGAACTCCACGCCAACGAAATCGTCCTGCTCGCCTACTACATCGCCGCCATCAACATCGAAGAAACCTTTCACGGCCTTCAGAAGCTTGGTAGCAGCCGAGGTAACGAGGCTCAAACTTATCGGGCGGGAAAAAAGTCAGATACTCCTCACGTCGTCTCCTACATCCCGTTTGATGGCATCGTCCTGACCGACACGTTCCAACTTTCGGAAACCAAGAGCGAGATGGAGGAAAAGATGTTCCCGGAAAACAACCGCCGGGTGAAACGCCAGAAGCAAAGCCCCATCCGCGTCGTCATCGGCAATCCGCCTTACTCAGCCGGTCAGGAAAGTGAGAACGATAGCAACAAAGCCATCAAGTATCCCGTCCTCGACGAACGCATCCGCTCCACCTACGCTGGGCGGTCATCCGCAACGCTCGTCAAGAATCTCTACGACAGCTACGTCCGCGCGCTGCGCTGGGCCAGCGACCGCATCAATGGCAAAGGCATCGTCGGCTTCGTCACCAATGGCTCATTCATTGACGGCAACAACATGGACGGACTCCGTGCTACCCTCGCAGATGAATTCACCGGCATCTATGTTTTCAACCTTCGCGGAAACGCTCGCACCCAAGGTGAACAGCGTCGGATGGAGAAGGGCAACGTGTTTGGAGCAGGCACGCGCACACCCGTCGCCATTTCCCTTTTCATCAAGAATCCAGCGAAGCGCGGAAAGTGCGAACTCCACTACCACGACATCGGTGACTACCTCAGCCAAGAAGAGAAGTTGGCAATCGTCAAAAGCTTCCAAAGCCTCAATGGCCTGCACCGCGAAAAGAAATGGAAGCGCATCAATCCGAACGACAGCCACGACTGGATTAACCAACGTGACCCGGCGTTCGAGACGTTTATAGCGCTCGGCGAAAAGAAAGACTTTGGTCTAAGAGTCTTTGAAGATCACTCGCTTGGCATTTCCACCAACCGCGATTCTTGGGTGTATGGCCACGGTCGGGAAATTGTCGCGGAGAATGTCCGACGGATGATTGCCAATTACAATCAGGAGGTCGCTGCATACGCCAAAATCTGTAGTGGAAAACCCAAAAACGAATGGCCGCCGGTCGATAAATGTGTGGATGTAGATTCAAAGCGAATCAGTTGGTCGAGCAATTTATTCTCACATGCTGAAAAAGGTCGCATCCTGAGTTTTGAGCCAACAGCCATTGTGTCTGGAGCGTATCGCCCTTTTTGCAAGCAATGGCTTTATTTCCATAGTCACATGAATGACCGCCCCGGTCAGAACCCAAGATTTTTCCCGTCTCCCGCGCATCCGAACATTGTGATTTCAGTTACCGGCGTAGGCGCGAGCAAATCATTCTCAGCGTTAGCCACAAACGCACCGCTTAATCTGCACTTCCACGACACGGGCCAGTGCTTTCCCCTCTACCTCTACGAAAAGGACGAACCGCAGGAGTCAAAGAGCGGCGAAGAAAAGAAGCTCCGGCAAGGCGAGATGATTGCCAAAGAACCGGAAGGCGAGTTGGTCTGCGGCTACCGGCGGCGCAGCGCCATCACGGATGCCATCCTCGCCGATTTCCGCGCGGCCTACGAAGCGCGGGTCACGAAGGAGGACATCTTTTACTACGTCTATGGCGTGCTGCATTCGCCGGCGTATCGCACGCGCTTCGCCAGCGACTTGAAGAAGATGCTACCGCGCCTGCCCTTCACGCGGGAGACGGCGGACTTCTTCGCCTTCAGCCGGGCGGGCCGCGAACTCGCGCAGTGGCATCTGAACTATGAAACCGTCGAGCCGTGGCCCGTGCAGGAATTCGCCAGCGAACTCTTGAGCGACCCCGCAACGGATTTCCTCGTGCAAAAGATGACCTTTGGCCGGAAGGACCGGCAGGTGGACAAGACGACCATCCATTACAACGCCCGCATCACGCTCACCGGCATCCCGCTCGAAGCCTACGATTACGTCGTGAACGGCAAGCCCGCCCTCGAATGGATCATGGAGCGCTACCAAATCACCGTGGACAAAGACAGCGGCATCCGCAACGACCCGAACGATTGGGCGCGCGAGCACAACCAGCCTCGCTACATCCTCGACCTCCTCAAGCGTATCGTGCGCGTCAGCATGGAGACGATGAAGATCGTGAACGCGCTGCCGGCGTTGAACGAACGGAAATGAGTCATAGAAAAAGTGACCTTCGTGATTTTCTAACGTTTTCTCATGGTTTCTGATGTTTCCGCCCTCGAAATGCCGCTCCCCGCTTCTGTTAGACAGCCCCACGCTTCCGTAATAACGTCCTTGGCTTAGATGTAGTTGTCTTCCGCTTAGGTTTTAACGCTCCCCGATTATATTGTAACGTCGCCCGCTTCCGTCTAGCTGCTCCACGGTTAGGTTGAAACGTCAGTCGCTTCGACGCAGACGCTCTCCGGTTCTGTGGAAACGCTCCCCGCTTCCGTGCAAACGTCTCCCGGCGCGGTAAGGGATTGCCTTTTTCGGACGGACGAGGTAGGAAACGGCTTCCAAACCTTCCATATATCTTATGAGCACTACGGGAACTTCTACGGGACAGCCGCCGCTGTCGTTGGCGCAGGTGAGCAAGTTGTTGAGCGATCCGACGCGGTGGAAACTGCTGCGGGTGATGAGCAAGGGGGAGATGGTGCCGCTGCCGGAACTAGCCAAGCGCGTGGGCTGCTCGACGGACTCGTTGTTCAAGCACCTGATGGTCTTGTGCAAGTCCGGCGTGGCGGTGCAGCGCTATCGCGGGTTGTATGTGATGGCGCCTTCGTTCCTGCCAGCGGCTGGCGCGACAACGATTGACCTCGGCTACTGCGTGATGCGGCTCGACACGCCGCTGGAGTAGGCGGGCGAGCGGAACCGCCCGGCAGTCGTCATCACTTGTTCTTTCCGCCGGTGATGAACTCTTCGCGGCTCAGGACGCCGTCCTTGTTCTTGTCGAACTGGATGAATCGCTTCGGCGCTTCGTCGGGATCGGGCTGGCCGACGAGAAACTCTTCGCGCGTGAGCTTGCCGTCGCCGTCCTTGTCGCGCTTGGCGAACATCGCGCCGCGGTCTTGTTTCGGTTTCTTTCCGGCGGGCTGGGCCTCGGCTTTCTTGCCGCTGCCGACTTGCGGTTTGGCTTCCGGCTGCTTGGCGAGGATGGCGCGAAGCTTTGCGACGATCTCTGGCTTGTCGGCGGCGAGGTTTTTCGTCTCGTCGGGATCGCTTTCGTAGTCGTAAAGCTCCATCACAGCGGTATCCGCCGGCTCGCCGATCTTCTTCCACTCGACGAGCCGGTAGCGCGCGGTGCGGACGGCGCGGCCCATGCCTTGGCTGCGCGGATAAACGTGGAGCACGGCCTCCTTCGTCTTGGCGGCGGGATTCTTCAACGCGGCGGCAAAGCTCGCCCCGTCGAGGCCCTGCGGCGCGGGCAGGCCGGCGAGTTCGCAGAGCGTCGGGTAGATGTCCACCGACTCGGCGAGCGCGCCGGTCTTCGCGCCGGCTTTGGCGACGCCGGGCGCGACGACGATGAGCGGGATGCGGGCGGCCTGCTCGTAGTTGGTGTGCTTGCACCACATGCCGTGGTCGCCGAGATGCCAGCCGTGGTCGCCCCAGAGGACGATAAGGGTGTTCTTCGCAAGGCCGTTCCGGTCGAGCGCATCCAGCACGCGGCCGAGCTGGGCGTCCATGTAACTCGTGGCGGCATGGTAGCCGTGGATGAGGAGGCGTGTCTTCGCGTCGTCGAGCGGGCCGACATCCGGGATGTCGCTGTATTGGCGCAGCTCGCCCCACGTCGTCGGCGCGAACTCCGGCGCGCCGATGGGTGGCACACGCAGCTTCGGCAGCGGGAATGACGCGCGGTCGTAGAGGTCCCAGTATTTCTTCGGCGCGATGAACGGCAGGTGCGGCTTGAGGAAGCCGACCGCGATGAACCACGGATCGCCGGGCTTCTCTTTGGCTGCGCGCAGCCGGGCGATGGCCTCATCGGCGATCATGCCGTCGCCGTAGGTGTTGTCGGGAACATCGGCGCATTCAGTGGCGGCGCCGCGCGGGAGCTTCGACGGGTCCACCTTCGCGTTGGCGAACCGCGCTTCCTCGCGGGTCATCTCTTTGGGACGGTTTTCCTTGAGCGCGTAGCCGCCGCCCTGGCCGCTCTTTGGCTTCCAATGCTCAACGCTCCACGAGGCGGCGTCCTCGTGATTGCCGTGGCCGACGTGAAAAATCTTTCCCATCGCCTCGGTGCGGTAGCCGTGTTGCTTGAAATACTGCGCCAGCGTCACGGCGTCGGGCGCGCTCTTGCGGAAGTTCGTCGCCAGGTCGTAAATGCCGAGCGTCTGCGAGCGCAGTCCGGTCATGAGCGCGTTGCGCGACGGCGAGCAGACGGCCTGGTTGCAGAACGCCCGCTCGAACAGGACGCCGCGCGCCGCCAGCCGGTCAATGTTTGGCGACTTCACGATCGGCGCGCCGTAGCAGCCGAGCTGCGGCTTGAGGTCGTCCACGCAAATGAGCAGGACGTTGGGTTTGTCCGCAGCGTGCAGCGCCTCCAGCGGTGACAGCAGCAGGGCGGCGAGGGTGATAAGGATGTGTTTCATGAGTCTGGTCCTGATCAAACAACCCACGATCACGGCAGCTTCGGTTTCAGCGGCGTGGCGCCGTCTTTGTCCACGGGATAGAGGGCGTTGTGTTTCTCCAGGCTCGCGATCAGGCCCTGCATCATGCGGCGGAGTTCGTCGGGCCGGGAGGCGACGAGATCGTTTTGTTCGAAGGGGTCGTCCTTGAGGTTGAAGAGCTGGTAATGCGCGCCGCCGGACTGGATGGAATCGCCATGAGTCGGCACATCGGGCAGGGCGTGGTAGATGACTTTCCAGTCGCCATCCCGCCAGACGGTGAAGTAGTTGCTGCGGTGCGGCGCGTGGGGATAGTGCATGAGGAATTGCTCCCGGCGCGAGGTGTCGCGCTTGCCGGCGAGCAGCGTGTCGAGGCGCGCGCCGTCCACGATGTGCTTTGAGGGCGATTTGACGCCAGTGAGACCGAGGATGGTGGGGAACAGATCGTAAACGGCCGCCTGCTGGCTCTGGATGGCGCCGACGGCGATGGGCAGACGTTGCTGGTGCGCGTTGCTGGCGCCGGCCTTCGCCCAAGCGGCGATGAACGGCACGCGCATGCCCCCTTCGTAGTGCGCGCCTTTCTTGCCCCGCAACGGCGCGGCGCAGGCGACCTCATGCTGATGGCCGAGCGGCGCGTCGGAGCCGTTGTCGCCGAGGAAGAAGATGAGCGTGTTCTCCGCGACGCCGAGCTTGTCGAGGTGATCGAGCACATCGCCAAGCGACTTGTCCATGCCCTCGATCAGCGTGGCGAAGGCCTGGGCGGGTTCGGGTTTGCCGGAATCCTTGTAGTGCGCGGCGAAACGCGGGTCGGAGTTGAACGGCGCGTGGACGGCGTAGTGAGCGAAGTAGAGGAAGAACGGGTTTCCAGCCTTCACCGCATCGCCGACGTGCGCGTTGGCCTCCAGGGTGAGGGCCTCGCTGAGGAAAATGTCCTGGCCGTGATATTTCTCCAGACCAGGAACGGCGTTACCGGGTCCCGCGCCGCCTTTCTTGCCTTTGGGATTTTTCGGGCGACCGAAGTTCTGCATGCCGTAGTAGCTGCCCGGCGCGCCGATGGAGCAACCGGCGACGTTGATGTCGAAGCCGAGGTTTTTCGGTTCCGCGCCTTCCGACTCGCGCGCACCAAAGTGGCCTTTGCCGACGTGGATCGTGCGGTAGCCCGCTCCTTGCAACAGCAATGGCAGGGTCACGTCGCCCTTCTTCAAACCTTTCCAGTTCCACTGCGGCGGGCCGTTGGGACCGGCGTTGTCCTTGTCGGGATTGATCCAGTTTGTCGTGTGATGCCGCGCGGCGTTCTGCCCGGTCAGGATGGAGATGCGCGTGGGCGAGCAGACGCTCATGGCGCAGAAGTTGTTGAAGCGGACTCCGCGCGCCGCCAACCGTTCCATGTTTGGCGTGCGGTAGTAATCGTTGAGCGGATACCGCTTCGGCTTGCCCGCTTCGTCGGTAAGAAACGGGACCGAGGTGTCCATCACGCCCATGTCATCCACGAGGAAGATGATGATGTTGGGCTTGGTTTCGGCCGCGAAAGCCGTCGCGGCCAGCAACGGCAGAAGCAGTTGGATCAGTTTTCTCATGGCTTTCCTCTCACGGTTTCAGTTTGCCGCCCATCGTGACGAACTCCTCCTCGCTGAGCACGCCGTCCTTGTTCGTGTCGAACGTCGGGAAACGGCGGCGGCCCTCGGCCTCGTCGGGGAACTTGTGGAGGTATTCTTCGAGACTGAGCTTGCCGTCCTTGTTCGTGTCCCACGCTTTGAAGATCGCGGGGCGGTCAATTGTGGACTTGCCTTGCGACTTGCCTTTGGCTTTGGCGGGCTGGCGCGGTGTGTCCACCGGCTTGCCGGTGGCGGCAGCAGTTTCGCGCGCTTTGCTCGGCGGCAACGACTTCTGCCACGCCAGCGCCTTTGCCGTAAGTTCCTTCACCACGTCCAGATGCTCGGCGGCGACGTTGTGTTCCTCGCCGATGTCCTTCGTGATGTCGTAGAGTTGCGCGCCGGTGCCGTTGTGGTTGACGAAGAGCTTCCACGGGCCGTCGCGGATGGCGAGCATCGGCGGCATGTAGTCGTCGCCCCAGACGCGGAAGAGCCACTCCCAGTGCAACGGCTTCGCGCGCGGGCGCGACTTGCCGAGCCAGATGTCGCTGACGTCCTCGCCATCGGGCCGCAGATCGCTAGGCACGGTGACGCCGGTGACTTTGCAGACCGTCGGCAGCCAGTCCACGCTGCCGATCACGCTGGTGTCGTCCACACGGTCGGCGGCAACGTGGCCGGGCCAGCGCAGGAGACCGAACGTGCGGATGCCACCCTCATACATGCTGCGTTTTCGGGCGCGCAACGGGCCGGCGTTGCCGACGCCGGCGTTGGCGGCGTTGCTGATATTGTAGTCCTCGGCGCCGTTGTCGCTGGAGTAGAAGACAATCGTGTTGTCCGCCAGACCGAGTTCATCGAGCGCGCGCAACAGTCGGCCGACCTGCGTGTCGAGGTCGGTCAGTGACGCGCAGAAGATGCGCATCTGGCTCTTCAGGTCCTTCGCCGCGCCGAGATACTTTTTCATCCACGGCCCGAACGCCGGGTCGTTGGCGCGCGGCGCGAGGCCGTCATAAACGGCGAGTTGCTCCGGCGTCGGGTTCAGCGGTGCGTGGGGCAGGAGCGTCCAGACGTTGGCGTAGAACGGGCGGTCCTTGTTGGCTTTGATAAAGCGGATCGCCTCGTCCACGATCAGCGTGGTGGACTTCGCCCAGAACGTCTTCGCCGGCTCGGTCCACGCCGGATCGCGACAGACCGTGGTGCGCACGTCGTCAATGCCGTAAGAGTCGGGTGTGGGCGCGCCGTCGCCGCCGCCGAGGTGCCATTTGCCGAAGTGGCCGGTGGCGTAGCCGGCTTGTTTCAGCAACGAGGTGACGGTTGGCGTCTTCGGGTCAAGCCAGTCAGGCATGGAGCGCGCGGCGTTCTGGTCGTGCGTGGAAAAATGGCCGTGGACGAGATGCCGCGCCGGATAGTGCGAAGTCATGAACGCGCAGCGGCTTGGCGAGCAGACCGTGGCGGCGACGTAGAATTGCTTGAACCACGTGCTTTGGCTGGCGAACCGGTCGAGGTTCGGCGTCTTGACGTAAGGATGTCCGGCAAAGTGCGCGTCGTTCCAGCCCTGGTCGTCGGTGAGGATGAAGATGACGTTGGGTTTCTGCCCATTGGCAGCGTGAGACACAGCCGGTGAAGCCAGCAGCAGGGCGGTGAGGACGACGGTGGCGAACGTTTTCATGGCAAGCGGCAGAGTGCCACCGCGCGCCGTCCGCGCGCCACAAGAAAATCCTTCGCCGTAATCCTGCAACCCTTCCCTCCAACAGGTCAGGACTCAGTGGCGTGATGCGGCCGGACTGCGATGATCGCTGACACGCCAACGATCACAAACGAGCTAGAGCCGACTACGACCCCGGCCGTGTGTTGCGTCCCTTCTGGCTTCTCTCAGACTTCTCGCGCACCGATTTCGAGAACTCCTCTCGCTGCTCCGGCGTCAGCTCGCGGGCGATGCCGATGTTTAACTCTTTGACGGCACCGTAGATTTTTGTCCGCAGTTCGGCGCGGAACTCCCGCATGTCGGCCGCCAGCTTGTCGAAATGCGGGCGGATGGCTGCGAGTTGCTCCGGCGTCAGGTGGAGTTGCGTCTTGTATTCTTCGATGCGCGCCGCGATCCAACGATCCTCGTATGTCTTGTATCCAGCAGCCCAGCGGCCTACCCCATGCGTCTGGCGCGCCACAACAACGCCGGTGGATACCCCGATGCCAAACAGCACGACGAGGCCGATTCCGATTTTGAGAGCAAGTTTGTTCATGGTTCGATTGCCTCCTCTGCGAAGACCTCGTCAGCCAGCGCGGCTGGGTCCGCAACGGCAGGCCTGCCGTGTGCGTCTGGCTGAACCGTGAACCAGCACGCCATCAGCAGCGCGGCGGCAAACGGGATCGCGCCGAACGCGAGCCGGCTCAGAAGTTCCGCCGCCATCTGGCGC
>Ga0163199_1002369_pt1 | contig 11556 bp, 8 predicted proteins | sample PL_2010_150m_FD_113537 | JGI IMG/M metagenome (GOLD analysis project Ga0163199, IMG submission 113537) | Freshwater microbial communities from Powell Lake, British Columbia, Canada to study Microbial Dark Matter (Phase II) - PL_2010_150m | ecosystem: Environmental > Aquatic > Freshwater > Lake ...
AACGCGAAGGCCGCGCGAGGACCGGCGCGGTGCCTGCCCGCGCAAACGAGCCCGCGCAAAGCGCGATCAAGGCAAACTTTTCATGGTCGGGATCTTTTCGTGGAATCAGTCAAAATCCAGCTCCAGCGTGGGAGCATAATCCACGCGCTTGGTCGGACCGAAAAAGTGGTAGGCATTTGAAAACTCGTCGGTGATATCGAACTCATCGGGAACCTCAATCCGGAACGCGGCCACGGGTTCGGGGTTCCTTGCGTAGTCGCCTTGGATCATGCGGGTGACGTCCACCGTGATGAAGTCGTGCTTGGCGGAGGCATCGCAAATATAAGCCTGCTCGGCGAAGTTTGCTCGATCCGAAAAACTCGAGGCATCGAGCCCGTGAAACTCCGAATCCCAGCTCGCGTCCGGCCAATTTCCGGCGTGGACCAGAGATGCCGGAGGCAGCGGTTTTTCCTTGGTGCCGTTCTCGAAATGTCCCAGACGCAGGCGCAGCACGGCACCCGTGAGCTTTTTGTCCGGCATGGCAGGAAGGTGGAACAGCAGAATGAATTTGCGCACCCGTCCCGGAACGTTGGGGGCCGCGATATCGCCCACCGCGATGGAGGCATCCGGCTTGTCATCAATCGGGCAGACAACTCCCATGGGACCTCCTGATACTTCGCCGGTGTTGGTTGTGTCATCGATATAATACGCAGTGGTTCGGTCGGGCGTCTCCACCTCATTGAGCAGAACCTCCTGCGACCCTGAGGCGGACAGGCCGGGTATTGAAATCCCGAGAAGCAGAAACGCCGGGAACCATGACACCACATTGCGGCGAGGGGAACAGAGGCTGCTCATGAAACGTCTAAATACTACACAGGGTGACACGCTTCCAAGGGGATTCGGGTCGGTGCCTCAAACACGCGGATCACTCGCACGCCAAGCGCGAGGAAAAATCGTGGAGCCCGCCGCGACAGCCGCAGGTTTATTGTTCGCCCGCAAGAAGCAGGCGGCCCAGATCCAGCGGGGCCGTGAACATGGCGAGCGTGCCATCGGGTTTGCGCGGCCAGTCTTCCTTTGGCCTGTCCCGATAAAGCTCCACGCCGTTTCCGTCAGGATCCTTCAGATACACCGCCTCGCTCACTCCGTGGTCGGCCGACCCATCCAGCGGAATCCCCGCCTCCAGCACCCGCCGGACAGCACCCGCCAGTTCTGCCCCGGACGGGAAGAGGATGGCGACGTGATAGAGGCCGGTGGTGCCAAAGGCGGGGGGATTACCGCCCGCGCTATCCCAGGTATTCAGCCCAATATGATGGTGGTAGCCGTCGGACGATAGGAATGCCGCCTGGGTCCCAAATTGCTGGGTCACTTCAAATCCCAGCACATCGCGATAAAATGCAAGCGACCGTTCCAGATCGGCCACTTTCAAATGCACATGACCGATGCTGGCATTCATCGGTTATTTTTGGAGACGGCTTGCGATGAGGCCGTCGAGCGAAGCCTTGCCGGCGCCCTGGACGATGACGATCAGCGCGAGGCCGATCGCGAGCAGGTGGTATTCGAAGCCTTCGCCTTTTTGATTGCCGAACCAGTTCATGAAAAATCCGTTTGCCGCATGTGCGGAAAAGATGGCGACGACCATGACCGAAGCGACGCCGAATGCGGCCACTCTGCTGAACAGCCCGACGATCAGGCCAAGCGCTCCGGCGAACTCGGCGGCAATCGCAAGGAACGCAAACAGGACGGGGATGTGCATCGTGCCGGTGAAGAACTGCATGGTGCCGGTGAAGAACTGCATGGTGCCGGTGAAGCCATTGCCCCCGAACCATCCGAGCACTTTCTGCGCGCCGTGCGGGAACATGACAAGGCCGAGCACGAGCCGCGCGATGAGCGGGCCGGTGCTGGAATCGGTTTTCAGGAGAAGGTGAAGGAGTTTCATGGTGTGTTGGGTTTTTAGTTGAGATCGAAAAGGAGGACCTGCGACGGGCGCGCGGCAAGGAGCTCGATGGAGGTCGCGCGATCGAATGCCGCCGCGTCTCCGCCGGTGAGATTCTTGCCGTTAATCGTCACCTCACCCTCGGCAACGTGCAGCCAGGCATGGCGGCCTGCGGCGAGCTCGAACGTGGCGCTGTCACCCGCTCCAAACTTCGCGAGCCAAAGATCCGCATCCTGGTGGATGGCAATCGAGCCGTCCCGGCCGGTCTTGCTCGCCACGAGATGGAGCGCTCCGGCTGCCGCATTCGCAAAGGACTTTTCGGCGTATCGCGGAGTGAGCCCTTTGCTATCCGGCTGGATCCAGATTTGCAACAGGTGCACCGCCTCGTCGCGCGAGGGATTGAACTCGCTGTGCTGCACGCCGCTCCCGGCGGACATGTATTGCACCTCGCCGGTCCGGATGATCCGGCCGTTGCCCATCGAATCCTTGTGCTCCAAAGACCCGCTCAGGATGTAGGTGATGATTTCCATGTCGCGGTGCGGGTGCGTCCCGAATCCCATGCCGGGCATCACGAGGTCGTCGTTGATGACGCGCAGACTGCGGAAACCCATCCATTGAGGATCGTAGTATTCCGCGAAGCTGAAGGTGTGCCAGGTATCAAGCCATCCATGGCTCGCATGCCCGCGTTCGTCGGCTCTTCGAATGATCATGCCGCAACCATCGCACGACATCCGCAACATTGTGAAAGACCATGTTTCTTGCCTGAGCATAACTTTCAGGCATACTTGCTGTCGCATGGAACTCCGCCACCTCCGCTATTTTGTTGCCGTCGCCGGAGAGGAGAACGTCTCCCGTGCGGCATTGAAGCTCCATGTTTCCCAGCCCGCGCTCAGCCGGCAGGTCCGCGATCTGGAGGACGATATTGGTTTTCCGCTGCTGGAGCGGAGCGCGAAGTCCGTGCGCCTGACACCGGCCGGCCGCGAGTTTCTGAACGGATCGCGCGCCGTCCTTCAACGGGTGGACGAAGCAGTCGAGGCCGCTCGCGCTGTCGCGACCGGAGGAAATGAACTTCACATCGGCTATGCGATGTCGCCGACGGTGCGCATCCTCCCGCAGGCCCTGCGGGCGTTTCAGTCTGCGATGCCGGCCACGCGGGTGAAACTCCACGATTTGTCCACCGAGGAAATGCTGACCGGCATGAGAAATGGAAGGCTGGAGATCTCTTTCATGGTGCACTCCCGTTTCGCGTTGAAGCGCGGGCTTCATTTTGAAGAACTGACGCGGCTCCCGGTCCGGCTGGCCATGTCTCCGGAACATCCGCTCGCCCGTCGCAAAACCGTCCGTCTCACCGAAATTGCGATGCATCCCCTTGTCACATTCAGCAGGGCGGAATACCCCGACTATCATGAATTGCTGGAAGGTTGGTTTGCGAGAGCGCGGCCGCGCATCGCGGAGGAACACGACAGCGTTGCCAGCCTCATCGCGGCGGTCGAATCCGGGAACGGGGTCGCCCTGGTGACGGAATCCATGGCGTGCGTGGCGGGTCCGCGCCTTCACCTGGCCCGGGTCACTCCCGCGCCGGCCCCGTTGGTGATCGCGGCGGTCTGGCCCGAAGGGAAACTGTCCGCCGCCGCAGAGCAGTTTCTTTCCTGCGCGCGGAAATGTTCCCGTCAAAAGGCCTGACCTCCACCCCCTGGGCCCGCATCGCTTGTTGACTCGGCGCCGCGGATGGTGTCCCAGTGGGGAATGCTGAAAACATTGCTTCTCCTTGTTGCCTCTCTGGCTCCCCTGTCCGCCGCCACCCCGCTGCAGGAAATTCCATTCAAGACAGCCGATGGCAAAGACGCCTCGCTCAAGGATTATGCGGGCAAGGTCGTGCTCGTCGTCAACGTCGCATCCCGGTGCGGCAACACGCCTCAGTATGCCGGCCTGGAAAAATTGTTCATTGAGAATTCATCGAAGGGGTTCGTCGTCCTTGGGTTTCCCTGCAACGATTTCGGCGGACAGGAACCCGGCACGAACGATGAGATTAAGGCGTTCTGCACACAGAAATACAACGTGACGTTCCCGATCCTCGACAAGATCCATGTCAAGGGCCCGGAGCAGGCCCCGCTCTACGCCGCGCTGACCGGGCCCGCCGCCAAATTTCCCGGGGACGTGAAATGGAATTTCGGAAAATTCCTTATCGGCAAGGACGGCGAAGTCATCGCCCGCTTCGATCCCCGCACCAAGCCGGACGCCCCGGAAGTCGTCACCGCGATCGAAACAGCTCTCAAATAAGGCGCTGGCAATTTCAGAAACAAAATGGCTAAAGCCGAAATCGGATTCGAGCGCACTCTGGACGACGGATCCGTCCGGCAGGTCTACGTCGCGCACAACGGAGGAAAGTATCGCTTCTTCGCAAGAGGCCGGCGCTTTGACAACTGGGAAGCCGAAGCGGAGCCGCCGATCGAGGACTGGCTCGAGCTTCTCGATTGCGTGCGCCGCCGGGTCGCCCGCCGCAAGCTCATGCCGGAGGAGGAATCCCGCGTGATCGCCTGCATCCGCTCGCGTTTCCCCAGGCACGAGTTTTAAAATCTCCCGCCGGGGAACTTAAAACCCGACCGCGCAGGATTTCAGCTCATCCAGTGTGGCGAATTCGAGCGTCGATGCATGGGTGGCCTCCAGCACAACCCCGGGAGCCATGCCCTCATCGAAGGCTTCCTTCCATCTCGGCGCGCAGAGGCACCAGCGGTCGCCGGGAACGAGTCCGGGAAAATCAAATTCCGGCCGCGGCGTGGTGAGGTCGTTTCCCTGCGCCATCGAATACTCGAGAAAATCCTCCGTCACCATCACACAAACCGTGTGCACACCATGATCCCCCTGCCCGGTGTGGCAGTATCCATCGCGATAAAATCCGGTCTTCGGCTCGAAGCAGCACGGCTCCAATTCCCCTCCCAATACATTTCTGGCCATGGCGTATCTATGAACGGTTTTTCCGCACATGCAAGTGGGCTGGGTGCCGCCTGGCCGCAGACCTATTTTCTGATATCGAACCACTAAATATCACTTAAAACACTAATAAAAAGACTGTTGCATTACAAATCCCACATGAAAGGCAATGATAGGTTTTGTTTGGTTTACCGTCTGGTTTTCCGTGGGCATTAAAAGCCCATTCTGACCTTGCGATCCCCCGGAAAGCCGTGAAGAAGAAATATATTCCAATTTGTGGAAATTTAATTACTTGACTTGAGTCAATATATTTACGTTCGTGCCGAAAGTTCTGTCGGAAAAGCTCACTTTTCAGCGAGGGGTCGGTGCGGGTCTGCGGGAGTCGGGTGGCCGCAACGGACTTTGCTGAAAGGCGCCTTCTGCAACCGGAACAGCAAGCGGAATTCAAAAAACACCACTCACGCCATGAACCACACGCCTTTCACGCAACCGTTTGCGCCGTCCTCATCCCACCGCCGGATTTTCTCAGGTTTCAAGTTTCAGGTTTCAAGCTTCGGGTTTCTACTTTCCGCTCTCCTTCTGCTTCTCCTCGCCCCCGCTCCGACTGTATTTGCCCAGCAATTCACTCTGACCTGGGGCGCGGGGAGCGGGGGCAAAATCCAAACGGCTTATCCTAACGGCGCGTATGATCCTGGAACGTTCATGTCTTTCACCGCCATTCCGGATCCAGGATATTTATTCCGCATCTGGCAAACGACGGGGAGTGTGGTGCTAAACCCCACCAACGCTCAAATCAGCTTTCAGCTCACGGCGAACACCACGCTTGCCGCCGTTTTTCAACCAGCTCCGGCTCCGACACCTGCCCCCGCCACCCATTGGAAGGGTCAGACGAACAGCACCTGGTCCGGTCAGAACTGGGCCGGCAACGTCAATGGCAACCTCACCGCAACCACAAATACCCCGAACAGCAGCAGCAACATCACCCTCTCCTCCCCCGGTGCGACGAATCAGACGCCGATCACGCTCGACGTGAACGCCACGATCAAGAACCTGACCGTCAATGCCACAGTCGGTCTCTTCGGAAACAAAACCCTCACCGTCACCGGCAACACGGCCATCGGAAATGGCAACCTCACCCTCTCCAACGGGGTGACACTGAGCAGCAATGGTAGCTCAACGATTGCCCAGCAGTCTGGCGAGAATGGCTCTGTCACCGTGAATGGCACTTGGAGCAATAACAACAATCTTACGGTGGGCGGTAACGGAACGGGAAGTCTGGCAATCAATGGGGGCAGCGTTTCCGGCACACAGGTGTTCATCGGTAACGGTGCCGGCTCTTCGGGCACGGCGACGGTGACGGGCGGGTCATGGACACTTTCGAATGCCCTCCAAGTGGGCAATAAGGGCAATGGAACGCTATTGATCAGCGGCGGGAATGTCTCCACCACGAGCCTGAAATTGGCTGTGAACCCGGGGGGGTCCACCGGCAACGCTACGGTCTCGGGCGGGAACCTGACGATCGATGGCATCACTATCATCGGGCAGGCTGGAAATGGCACCTTGCTGGTGAACGGCGGCAATGTCTTCGCCAATGGAACGACCTCCATCGGCTATTTTACCAACGGATCGACCCCCGCCGTGGGCGCTTTGACGGTGACGGCCGGCAGCTTCACCAGCACTTCCGATATCACGGTCGGCAAACTGGGGAACGGCACACTCAATGTGGTCGGCAACGGCACGGTCAGCGTCGGTGGCGGCACCGGCAAGGTGATCCTTGGGTCGGAGGTGGGTGCCGGGACGGGCGTCGGGACATTGAACATCGGCACCTTCGGCGGCAACTCCACGGCCGGCACGCTCAACGCCGCCGAAGTCAACGGCGGCAACGGAACCGCGACCGTAAATTTCAACCAGTCGGGCAACTCCACCTTCGCCCCGAAGGTCACCGGCAGTGCCAAAGTCAACCAGTTCGGTGCCGGCACCACGATCCTCTCCGGCACAAACACCTACAACGGCACGACCACCATCAGCGGTGGCAAGCTGGCCATCAATGGCGACAACTCGGGCGCGACAGGCGCGGTCAACGTGCAGAATGGCGGCACGCTCGGCGGCAACGGCTCGATCGGCGGGGCGATCACGGTGCAGAACGGCGGCACCCTCGGGCCCGGCAACTCGATCGCCACGCTCACCGGCACAACCGCCACTTTCCAGAGCGGCAGCCTTTTCGCCCTCGAAGGCAGTGGCGCACTCTTCGACCGGCTCGACCTTTCGGGTGCTGCAACAATCAACAGCGGCGCACAGATTTCCTTCACCACCCTGACCCCTCTTACCGCGAACAGCTACACCCTCCTGACCGCCGCCAGCGGACTCGACGGCTCGGTGAAGTTCACGCTCAGCGGCGCTCTGCCTGCCGGCTATGCCCTCAAGTATTCCGGCACCGCTCTCACGCTGAATCTCCCCCTCTTCATCCATGCAAATGTGGACTCGTCACTCACAACGGGTGGCAACCAATTCGGCTTCGCGCAGACGGGAGGCTGGGTGGGCAACGTGGCCCCGGGCCCCACGGACGTCGCGGTGTTTGATAATACGGCGTCAGCAGCCAATCTCGCGCTGACGGCGAACGGAACGAGCAACCTCGGGGGCGCGTTTAATCCCGGTCAAATCCGCATTACAAATGCGAACGGCCCGATTGTGTTCAATGCCCTCCAGAACCCAATGTCCATCACGAGCGTCTCCGGTATCGGCGTTGACATGACCAATGCGACTGCGGATCTCACTTTCAACTTGTCCAAGGGATTGAGCATACTCGCGAACCAGACCTGGATCGTCGCCAGCGGGCGTCAGATCACCACCAGTTCTGCCACCTCGCTCGGTTTCGGGGCTTTCAACCTGACGATTGACGGAGCGGGCAACACGACTTTGGGCGGGGCCTCCTCGGGCACGGGGGCCCTCATCAAGCAGGGCAATGGCACGCTCACGCTTACCGGCAACAACTCCTACTCCGGTGGCACGAAGGTCAAATCTGGCACGCTTGCTGTGGCCTCGGGCGGCGCGATCAACCACGCATCCTTCGACCTCGTCGTCGGCGACGTTTCCGGCGACAACGCCACATTTTTCCTCTCAGGCAACAGCAGCTCGGTGTCGGTCGGAAATTCCACCCTCGGAAAGGGCGCGGGCTCCACGGGCACAGCGACGGTGACGGGCGGGACATGGTCAAGTAAAGGCCTTAACGGCGCTCTCACGGTCGGCGGGAACGGCAACGGCACGCTGAATGTCAACGGGGGCATCATTTCTAGTTTTGTAGGAAGCCTCGGATCCAGTGCGGGCTCCAGAGGCGTTGTCACTTTCAACAGCGGCAACTGGACCATGGTGAGTGGTTTGAGCGTCGGCTCTGCCGGAACCGGCGTCCTGAATCTCAACGGCGGGAGAATTGAGAATGGCGCAGGCGCGATCGATGGTGCCGCCAGCACGGCCACTATCACCGGTGGGACGTGGGTCAATGACTCACTGACGGTTGGATTCGTGAGTGGGACAGGCACTCTTGCAATCAGCGGAGGGCTCGTTTCGAGTAACGATGGGATTCTCGGATATTATCCGGGAGTCCAAGGCTCGGCCACGATTTCGGGCGGGACATGGGCGAATGCAAATTCGCTAAACATTGGGTATTACGGCAACGGGACTCTGAACCTCACCGGCTCCGGAACGGTGGGCGTGGGCTCTGGCGCAGGCACAGTCACCATCGCCAACCAGGCGGGCTCGGTCGGCACGCTGAACCTCGGCACAGGTACAAACGTGGGCACGCTCAACGCCTCCGAAATCACCGGGGGAGTTGGCACCGCGAGCGTGAACGTCAACCAGTCGGGCAACTACACATTGGCCCAAAAGATCACCGGCAGCGCCAGCGTTAACAATATCGGGCCCGGCACGAACACGCTCACCGGCACGAACACCTATACCGGCAAGACGTCAGCCCTGGCCGGCAACCTGCTCATCAACGGGAACAACTCCGGTGCGACCGGAGCGGTCACCGTGGGCAGCGGAGCCATCCTCGGCGGCAACGGCGCAATCGGCGGGGCCATCACTGTGCAGGATGGCGGCACGCTCCGGACCGGTAATGGCACGATCGCCACGCTCACCGGCACGACGGCGACGTTCCAGAAAAACAGCCTTTTCGCCCTCGAAGGCAACGGGGCATTTTTCGATCAACTCACGCTCTCCGGTGCCGCGACGATCCAATCCGGCGCGCAGATCTCCTTCACTAGCCTCGGTGCCCTCACGGCGAACAGCTACACGCTCTTGAGCGCTACCAGCGGGATTGATGCCGCAACGCCGTTCACGCTGAGTGGCCTCCTGCCCTCGGGCTACTCGCTGGTCTATTCGGGCACCGCCCTCACTCTCAAGTTGAGCGCCTCTCCGGCAAACGCCTATTGGAAGGGCGGAATCGATGCCAACTGGAACACTCTCACCTCTGGTTTGGCCAACTGGGCCACCGCACAGGACGGCCTCACCAATGCCGGGGGGATTCCGGGCGCGGCGACCGACGTCACTTTCTCGGCCAACGGTTCGGCCAATCAGAACACCACGCTTGGCGCGGACTTCAACATCAGGAGCCTCACGGTGAACAGCCCCTCCGCTGTCACCATCGGCGGCTCGAACAAGCTCACCATCACCGGCACGAACACCCTCACGGTCGGAAGCGGCGCCGGACTCCTCACGATCAGCGCCAACAGCTTCATACTCGGCGGATCCAGCGCACAACTCGATATCGGCAACAACTCCGGCGCCCTCATCAGCAGCGTCATCTCGGGGTCCAGCAATCTCGTGAAGTTGGGCACAGGCAACCTCACCCTCTCGGGCAACAACACGTATTCCGGCGGCACCATCATCAAAGCCGGGACATTGCAAATCACCGGAGCGGGCGCAATCAACCACACCGCCTCCGACCTCGTCGTCGGCGAACTTTCCCGCGACATTGGCAACCTCGTCCTCTCGGGCTCAGGCAATTCGCTGCGGGTCAGCCAGTCCATCCTCGGCCAGAGCGCTGGCTCCCAGGGCTCCGCAACATTGAACAGCGGCAACTGGACGAATAGCAGCGACCTCGTGATCGCCAATTCCGGAAACGCCTCGCTTCTCGTCAACGGCGGCAAGATCTCCGGCAATAACACGTTCATCGGCAACTTCGCTGGTGCTTCCGGCTCGGTCACAGTCACCGGCGGCAACTTGACCAGCACCAAAATCTTCAACGTGGGAAACTATGGCGCGGGCACGCTCCTCATTAACGGAGGCAGCGTCTCCAATCAGATTGCAAATTTTGGCAACTTTGCCGGTTCCACAGGCAACGTGACCCTCACCAGCGGCAACTGGACCACCAGCAACAACCTGAATGTCGGAAATTACGGCAACGGCACGCTGCTGCTGAGCGGCGGCAACATCACCGCATCCAACAGCACCAACATCGGCAACTTTGCCGGCTCCACCGGCATCGCGACGGTGACGGGCGGAACCTGGGCCAACACGCAAGTCCTCATCGGAAATTCCGGAAACGGCTCGCTCTTGATCAATGGGGGAAAGGTCGCATCACTTTCCAACGTCGTGATCGCCAATTCAGCCGGCTCTGTTGGAACGATGAACGTGACGAGCGGCAACTTTACCACGAACGGCGCCTTATTCGTCGGAGAATCCGGCAACGGTTCGCTGCTCGTCAATGGGGGCAATGTCTCCGGTTCTGGCTTTACTATCGGTGATTCAAATGCGGGTGGCTCAGTAACCGTGACGAGCGGGAATTTGACGGCAACTGGCACACTCACGGTCGGCGGCACGGGCATTGGAACACTGCTCGTTAATGGCGGCAACGTGACTTCCGCTCAGGGCGGGATTATCGGAAATTACGCCGGCTCCAATGGAACGGCGACGGTGGCCGGAGGAACCTGGAACGCCGGCACCAGTCTCGTTGTGGGCAAGTCGGGAACAGGAACACTGCTGATCAACGGCGGGCAAGTTTCAAACGCGATTGGCACCATCGGCAATGTCGTCAATTCCAGGGGCAGCGTCACCGTCTCGGGCGGCAACTGGACCAACTCCAATGATCTCACGATCGGAAACAGCGGCAACGGCACACTCGCAATCAGCGGTAATGGCTCGGTCTCCAATGCTAACGCTATCATCGGAAAAGCCAAAAATTCGAGCGGTGCTGTCACCGTTACGGGCGGCACGTGGACCAATAACGGCAGCCTCACGATCGGAAGCAGTGGAAACGGCACGCTCGCAATCAGCGGCGGCTCGGTTTTAAATAAACTTAGCACCCTCGGCGAAAACGCCGGTTCGAACGGCGCGGTGACGGTGACGGGGGGCAACTGGACCAATTCTGTCGATCTCAACGTCGGCTACTCAGGCAACGGCACCTTGACTTTGAACGGGGGCACGGTCACCAATGTCACCGGCTTCATCGGTTATAACGCCAATTCGCAGGGGACGGCGATGGTCACCAGCGGGACTTGGGCCAATTCGGGCGGTCTCGCCGTCGGAACTTCAGGCAACGGCAACTTGATCGTGAACGGGGGCACGGTCACCAATGCCAATGGCTTCATCGCAAACAGTGCCGGCTCAAATGGGACGGCAACGGTCAGCAGCGGGACCTGGGCTAGTTCTGGCGGTCTCTCCGTCGGTAGTTCCGGCAACGGCACCTTGACCGTGAACGGGGGCACGGTCACCAATGT
>Ga0163199_1002371_pt1 | contig 11549 bp, 8 predicted proteins | sample PL_2010_150m_FD_113537 | JGI IMG/M metagenome (GOLD analysis project Ga0163199, IMG submission 113537) | Freshwater microbial communities from Powell Lake, British Columbia, Canada to study Microbial Dark Matter (Phase II) - PL_2010_150m | ecosystem: Environmental > Aquatic > Freshwater > Lake ...
CGGCGACCTCGCCCTGCCCGATGACATCAAAGTGGGCGAGTGGCGTTGGTTGAACGCGGCGGAGGTGGTGAGCGTGGGTATGAAAACGCCCAACTGAAGACAGTCGGGCGTTGAAAGTGGTGGTGCAGTCCAACGCTTATTCCAACACTCTACAAGAGCGAGGGCGTGTGTCTGTACCGGAATTAAATTATAGCTTGATTTCCCAATGAAATCCGACGCATCCGACGCAAAAGTTGCATGTGTCGAGATTCCAGACTGAGACGGGCAAACGTTCGATTCCGGTCGGTGCAGCCAGTTTCGCGGCAACGAACATCGCCGCCATCCACCCGACATGTTGGCTTCTCCAGGGTTCTACGCCTGAATGCGGGTCCCTTTTTTATATGGAGAAAGTGATGACCGATTTGCATCTGAATGAGATCGAGCTTGGAAAGCGTTGGGGCGTCAGCCCAAAGACGCTGCAGCGGTGGCGGATGGAAGACCGAGGACCGGCCTACCTCAAGCTGTCCAAACGGGTGACTTACGCCATGGAGGATATCGTTGCGTATGAGGCAAGCCAAAAACGCGTCCGCGAAAACTCGCATGCTTTCGCGGTCCAGCTCGCTGCAAACCCCTTCAGTGCTGAGGCATCGAATTCAAGCATCCAGGCAGTCTCGCAGGCCGGGATGGGCGTGCCTGCTGCCAGCCCCTTCATTACCGATACCGAAGCTGCCCGCGCGACAAAGCTGCCAAAGTACTATTTCACCAACGCGGCGAAGCGCACCGAGATGCAAATTCCGCATTACCTCGTTGGGAAACTTGTGCGATTCAAATTGGAGGAAATTCGCCAGTGGGCAGCGAACCATACCCTGCGCTGTCCGGTAAAGCCGTGCGCCATGGATCGAATTGCCGCCATCTTCGACAAGGCAAAGGTGCCATCAGTGACACCCGATCCAGCAAGCGTGGTCAGCGTACCAGTCGACACTGGTCCTGCAAAGATGTCACTCAAAGATGCCTTGCGCTTGAAGAACAGCGGAGCGGCGGTGGACTGAGCGGGCCGCCAGACGGCCATTAGACCCGTCAGTCCTGGCTCCACATCCTGTCATCGCCTTGGGTCTGATTCCAGAAATCGTCGAACAACGCCAGTTTTGCTTCGTCCTTGGTCGCATAGGTTCGGGGGCCAAACTGGCTGTCGATTCGATAGCCCCAGCGCTTGGTTTTGGTGGGGTATACGCCGAGGTTGCGTCCTTCAACATTCAGAAAGCTGTTGCCCTTGGCTGAGACTCGCCACTTGCGTTGAAGCCACCGGGTCCGCCGCGCCGCACGATTGCGCAGCCTCGTTTCCCTCACCCTCGGCCCGGTGTAGTCATCGCTCATCTTCTCCGCGCACACACAACCGACGTTAAAGTGATCCTCTTGGTCGGCATGCTCCATGACGTGGACGTACCTGATCTTTTCGTTCCCGCACATCTCGCAAGTCGCGTAATCGGTTTCATCCGCCGATTCCCCACCGCCCCGCAGGTCAATCACGTCGACGCATTTCCAACCTTTGTGTGGAATGCCTGGCTGCTCCCATCGATTGCCGCTCATTGATGCCTCCCAGGAATGATGTGGTGGCCTGCTGCCAGCTACCTAAGAAAGAAGAAGTAACCCAAGGCAACCAGGGCGATCAGCCAAAAGAGACTCCGGCTGCCCCCGCTGCCTGACTTGCTTGCCGTTGGCTCTGCGGTGGGGCTGTCCAGTCGTTCACGGTAGGACAAGCCTGTACCGGGAATCCCGACATTGCCAGTGGCTTTGCCATCTTTGAGGTTCACGGACGCACCGCGACCACCCAGAGTCCAGGACGTACCCGACTTGCTAAGGTTGAGCGTCAGACCCTTGAAGATCCGGATCCGCTTCTGAAACCTGAATCCCATGTCGGCCCCCCTGCGTTGCCCACCAATCAGGCGGATTTCAGTTCAATCGGTCACCAAAAAATGCTTCAACACGAATGAAGTAGTGATCTTTATGCGGCTGATTGACGATCTTTGAAGAACAGTTTGCAAATTATAGTGCATACCATGTACCATCTGCAACAATGCTCATAAACCATCACAACCTCCAACCGGCCAGCCAGGATGTCTAAAGAAGAGCTATCGGACTTGACCCAGACACAGCGCGATCGCCTTGCGTTCGTGGAGTTGCGGGTGCGCTTCATTGGGGAAATTCGCCGCCAGGACCTAGTGTCTCGGTTTGGCATCCAGTCTGCAGCAGCGACGCGGGACCTTGCTCTATATAAAGAACTGGCCCCAAACAACATCGACTACGACCCAAAGGGCAAGTCGTACGTCACCGGCAGCGCCTTCCAGCCCGTGTTTGACTTTCCTGCTGAACGCGTCTTGTCGTGGTTGTCGCAGGGATTTGGTGACGGTGAGCCAAGCAAGCTCAAATCGTGGATCGCGTGCGAAACACCGTCCCGCCTGACCCAGCTCGATCTCGACACCTTGGCCAGCGTGACACGTGCAATCCATCAAGAGCGCCCACTACATGTGGCCTATCACTCGCTGTCGAGCGGTGAGACCCAACGCGAAATCGTGCCATTTGCACTGATCGACAACGGTCTACGCTGGCATGCACGGGCATTTGATCGCCGCAGCGGTGATTTCCGAGACTTCGTGATCACCCGAATCAAGAACCCGAAATTGTTGATGACAGACACGGTTCAACCAGAGGAAATGGCCGACCAGGATATCCAGTGGACCCGCATTGTCGAACTGGACTTGGTGCCTCATCCAGATCAGCCCCGGCCAGAGATTACCGAGATGGACTACCGCATGACCAGAGGCTTGTTGAGCTTGAAACTGCGCGCCGCCACGGCAGGCTACATCCTGCGCCAATGGAGTGTGGACTGCTCGGCAGACCACCGCCTTCGGGGACCGGAATTTCGCTTGTGGCTCAAAGATCACTTGGCGCTCTATGGCGTCAAGAACGCCGTGCTCGCCCCTGGCTACAGCAACGAGCCCAGTGCGGAACTGACAGATTGAGAAAGCACTAGCCAAAGTGAGCAAAGATATCCAATACAACAATAAGCTAGAGCGCTTCGGCTTCAGTTACGAGCGCGGCGGTGTGCACACGGCCAGGACAATGATGCTGGCCGAATTGCGCGCGTTGCTGTCCTTTGTCGAAAAAGTTGATGCCCAGAAAACCGATTACCTTGATGCGATCCAGACCGCCAATTGTCTCGGCAAGCGATCAGGCAAGACGCGCCACCTGACATACCGCCATCTTGTCGATCTGTATGCGCTCGACCCAAACCTCGCGCTGTTCCGCGCGCTTCGCTTTTTCTGGAGTCGTGACGTTGATGGGCAGCCCTTGCTCGCAGCCCTATGCGCATATTCACGCGACCCAATATTCCGGGCCACTGCGCCGTTCATTCTTGACTTCCATGAGGGCGCGACTGTAACGCGCGCGGCATTGGAAGAGTTTATCGACGGCCAGGAGCCCGACCGCTTCAGTAAGGCCACACTCAAGTCAACGGCACAAAATATCAACTCGTCATGGACGCAGGCAGGACACCTGTCGGGCCGGGTGCGCAAGATCCGGACACGCTCGGTCGCCACGCCCGGCACGGCTTCTCTGGCACTGTTGTTGGGATACCTGGCTGGCTTTCGCGGCGAGTCGCTGTTCAAGAGTGACTTCACCCGGATGCTGGACTGCTCGTTTGAGAAAGCGATTGAGCTTGCCGAGGATGCATCCCGTCGCGGATGGATTTCACTCAAGCGCGTCGGCAACGTGGTCGAGGTGCTTTTCCCAAACCTGATCAATGCGCAGGAAATGGAGTGGCTACGTGAGCAGAATTAAACGGTTGACCCAGTCCTACAGCAAATACGTCGCAGTGCCATGGCGCGGTGATGCCGCCGCCGCTCAGCGCGTCATCTTCTGCGTGTACAACGAGACAGAAGAGCTTCGCCTGCGCGCCAAAGTGGATGAATTTGAAATCGCCACTCGTGCGGCGGGCCATGACTGGGCGTTGTTTGACTTAACGGACTCGTTCCCCAATTGGCTGGCGTCCCAACGATATGCCAAGAGCTACTTCGAAAAGCCCAACCTGCTCACCACGTTACTGCCGAAATATTTGACCTTCATTGAATCCGAATTTGCTGCGTTCCTGCAAGCCCAGGGTGCCACTGAACAGTTTGTCGTGGCCCTCAAGGGAGTGGGTTCACTATTCGGCTTCCTGAAGGTCAAGGAAGTCGTGGACAAGCTCGCACCCAAGGTGAAGGGACGTCTGCTGGTGTTCTTTCCCGGCAGCTACGAAGACAACAACTACCGCTTGCTGGACGGGTACGACGGCTGGAACTACCTGGCCGTACCGATCACCGCAGACAAAGAATTCTGATTAAGGGGAAAACATGCTCAATCGCGACATTTACCAAAAGGACCCGTCGACTCGCAAGCTGGTCAACGAGGGCGTGGCCAGCGTCAATGACGAGACGACCAACCAGGCGCTGTCGGTCCTCCGGTACGAGCTGGACACCTTCGTCTGTGATGGGCAATACGAAAAGGGCCTGGTCCACATTCTGGAAACCTACCTGAAGAACATCGAACAGGCGCAGCAGCCTGCGGTGTGGGTCAGTGGCTTCTACGGCTCCGGCAAGTCGCACATGGTCAAGATGCTGCGTGCCCTCTGGGTGGACACCAAATTCGAGGACGGGGCGACCGCGCGCGGTATCGCTTCACTGCCGCAAAGCGTGACCGATCAGCTCAAGGAATTGACGAACCAGGGCAAGCGGCACGGAGGTGTGCATGCCGCATCAGGCACCTTGGGATCGAAGTCGCGCGACAAATCGGCCCGCATGGCATTGCTCGGCATTATTTTCAATTCGGTCGGCTTGCCAGAGCAGTATCCGGTGGCGCGCTTCGTAATGTGGCTCAAACACGAAAACATCTATGACGCCGTGCGTGGCTTTGTCGAGCAAGGTGGGCACGACTGGAACGAAGAGCTGGACAACTTCTACGTCGCAGAAGGCCTGCACGCGGCGCTGGTCAAGGCCAAGCCCAATCTCTTCACATCGACCTCCTCGTGCGTTGACACGCTGAACAACCTTTACCCCTATGTGCAAGACGTGTCGAGCGTCGACATGATCAAGGCCATCAAACAGGCACTGACTCGGGACGGCAAATTCCCACTCACCTTGGTCGTCATCGATGAGGTCCAGCAGTACATCGGCGAAGACAGCCAGCGCTCCATCGATGTGCAAGAGACCGTCGAGGCGTGCTCCAAGAACATCGGCGCCAAGATGCTGTTCATCGGCACGGGTCAAACCGCCGTCAACGGCACGTCGAACCTCAAGAAATTGGAAGGCCGATTCACGGTCCGCGTGGAGTTGTCTGATGCGGATGTGGATGCGGTGATCCGTCAGGTTATCCTGGCGAAGAAGCCGGAAGCCAAGGCGCCGGTCGAAAAGGTGATGCAAACCAACCTGGGCGAGATCTCGCGCCACCTGGCTGGCACCACCATTGGTCACCGCCCAGACGACATCCAGTTCTTCCCGCAGGACTACCCGATCCTTCCGGTACGCCGCCGCTTTTGGGAAAACACCCTGCGAGTGCTCGACCAGACGGGCACCGACAGCCAGTTGCGCAACCAGCTCTCGATGATCCACAAGGTCATTCAGACCAATGTGGACGCTCCGGTCGGCAGCGTCGTACCGGCGGACTACCTCTACTTCGATGCGGCCGACAAGCTGCTGCAGTCGCGCATCCTGCCGCGCAAAGTTCACGAGCGGACCATGGTCTGGATCAAGGGGACCGAGGACCAACGCCTCATGGCGCGTGCTTGCGGTCTGGTGTTCTTGGTCAACAAACTCGCCAGCAGCAACAACGAGATCGGCATCCACGCCACGCTCGACACGCTGGCCGACCTCTTGGTGGAAGACCTGACGCAGGGATCCAGTGCCCTTCGCAGCAAATTGCCCGGCATCCTGGACAAGTGCGAACTGCTGATGAAGGTCGGTGACGAGTACCGCATCCAGACCGAAGAGAGCGCCGCCTGGAACGACGAGTTCCTGAGTCAACGCAACAGCCTGGCCAACGAAGCCCATCGCGTGGACGCTGAGCGCGACGATCGCATCCGCCGCCGCTTCGGCGAAATGGTTCGCAAGCTCTCGCTCACCCAAGGCACTTCCAAGGTTACGCGCGACATCTTCCCGGTGTTCGACGCCCAACTGCCCGGCGACGCCAGCGAGAAAGTCTGCATCTGGGTCCGCGATGGCTGGAGCATCGATGAGAACTCTGTGCGTGCCGATGCACGCCAGGCGGGCAACCAGTCGCCCACCGTGTTCGTGTTCATCCCCAAGCGCTCAGCCGATGACCTGCGGCACTACCTGATCGACTTCAAGGCCGCCAGCGCCACGCTGGACAAGCGCGGCGTGCCCAACACCGCCGAGGGCACTGAGGCCCGCTCGGCGATGGAGACCACCAAGCAGACCGCTGAGGGCAAGATCCGCGAACTGCTGCAGGAGGCCTTCTCGGGTGCCCGCGTCTTCCAAGGTGGCGGCAACGAGATCCTGGGCACCGACCTGCAGGACATGACGCTGGAAGCCGCCACGAACGCACTGCAACGGCTCTACCCGCAGTTCCACATCGCCGACCACGCCGGTTGGCCCAAGGTCTACGAGAAAGCGCAGAAGGGTGCGCCGGATGCCCTCAAGAGCGTGGGCGACGACGGTGAGCCCGCCAAGAACCCGGTGTGCAAAGCCATCCTGGCCTTCATTGCCGGCGGCAAGAAGGGCATCGACATCCGTAAGAACTTCGAAGGCGCCACTTACGGCTGGCCGGGTGACGCAGTGGATGGCGGCCTGCAGGTGCTGCTGGTGGCCGGGCTGATCCGCGCCCAGGACGAGAAGGGCCAGACCATCGACCCGAAGGACATGGAGCGCAAGGTCATTGGCAAGACCATGTTCAAGGTCGAGTCGGCCACGGTGTCAGCGGCGCAGCGCATCCAGATCCGCAAGGTGCTGCAAAAGGTCGGCCTCACCGCCAAACAGGGTGAAGAGCTGGCCCACGTGCCGCAGTTCCTGGTCAGCGCACAAGAACTGGCCAACCGCGCCGGGGGAGAGGCCCCACGACCGGCACGCCCCGCGACCACCACATTGGAAGAAATCCGCCTGACGGCAGGCAACGAGCAGCTTCTGGCCCTGTACAACCAGCGCGACGAACTCAGCGCCGCCATCGACACCTGGACGGATCTGGCCGAGCGCATCGAGAAGCGCCTGCCCGCCTGGAACACGCTCAAGCGCCTGCTGGCCCATGCCAATGGGCTGTCGGGCGCCGAGGTCTTGGTGGCGCAAGTCACGCACCTTGAGCAGCAACGCCAACTGCTGGAGGAGCCTGACCCCGTCACCCCACTGGTGGCCAGTCTGACGCAGTTGCTCCGCGACGAACTGAACCGGCTGCACGCCGACTACCAGACCCGCCACAAGAACGGCATGGCGCGCCTGGACGCCGACACCAACTGGAAACAACTGGAGCCCGAGCAGCGCAACAGCCTACTCGCCGCCCAGAAACTGACCCTCACGGACGCACCCAAGGTGCAAGTGGCCAACACCGATGAAGTGCTGGCCACGGTCGATCGGCTGTCGCTGTCGTCGTTCGCCGACCGCGTAGCCGCCATCGACTCGCGCTTTGACGCGGTGCTGGTGGCCGCCGCCGAGCTGATGGAGCCCAAGGCGCAGTTCGTCAAGCTGCCTCATCGCACCATCAAGACCGACGAAGACATCGAGGCCTGGCTGCAGGATGCCAAGCAGACCATCGCACCGGCCCTGAAAAAAGGCCCGGTCATCCTTCACTGAGGCCTGATTCCCCATGATGCAAGCACTCGACAAAGACCTGCGCGGCGCGCTGGAGAAGACCGTCAAAGCGGCCCGCACGGTGGCCGAGACGGCTGCGAACGCGGCCGTGGACCAACTGGGTGTCGGCCACGACAAGCCCGAAGCCTTCCTGAGCGACACCGAGAAGGCGCTGCGCAACCGCCTGCGCACCCACGGCAAGCAGCTCGGCGACGCCCGTGATTCGAAGAGCACCAACCCGACCTATGGCAAGCAAGAGGTGCAGCACCTGGTGCAAGAGGTGGCCTACCAGCATTGGCACCGCATGCTGTTCGCTCGCTTCCTGGCCGACAACAACTTGCTGATGTACGACGGCGTGGCCGTCACCATCGAAGAGTGCGATGAGCTGGCCTCCGACGAAGGCGCCAAGACCGGCTGGGAGCTGGCCGGCAAGTTGGCCGCCCGCATGTTGCCGCAGGTGTTCAAGCCTGGCTCCCCGGTGTTTGAACTGACCTTTGCGCCCGAGCACCAGAGTGAGCTCGAACGCCTGCTCAAAGCCCTGCCCGATGCGGTGTTCAAGGCCAGCGATAGCCTGGGCTGGGTGTACCAGTTCTGGCAGGCCGACAACAAGGAGCGCATCAACAAGTCGGAAGTGAAGATCGGCGCCGACGAGTTGCCCGCCGTCACCCAGCTCTTCACCGAGCCGTACATGGTGGCCTTCCTGCTGCACAACTCGCTTGGCGCCTGGTGGGCCACCCGTCACCCGGGCAAGACATGCCCCGTCAACCTCGACTACTTCCGCACTCTGGAAGATGGCACCCCGGCCGCAGGCAAGTTCGCGGGCTGGCCCGACTCGCTGGCCGATTTCAAGCTGCTTGACCCGTGCTGCGGTTCGGGTCACTTCCTTGTGGCTGCTTTCCTGATGCTGGTACCTATGCGCATGGCGGCGGAAAGCCTGAGCGCGAAGGAGGCTGTTGATCGCGTGCTCGCCGAGAACATCCACGGCCTTGAGTTGGATCCGCGCTGTGTCGAGATCGCCGTCTTTGCGGTGGCGTTGGAGGCCTGGCGCTATCCGGACGCATCAGGTAAGCCGCTCGGCGCCCGCAGGATCCCCCTACCGAAGATTGCCTGCAGCGGTCTCCAAGTCGCTGCAAGACCATCAGACTGGGAAGACCTAGTTCCAAAAGATCACGAAGAGGAGCAATCACTGAAGGCAGGTCTTCGTCAATTGCACGCCTCATTCCTGCAGGCGCCGCTTCTGGGAAGTTTGCTTAGCCCCAGAGAGCTCCAGAAGAACGACCTCTTTTCTGCCAGTTACGACAAGCTCACCGGCCTTCTGGAATTGGCCCTCAACGCAGAGCGCTCTGAGAGCAGCGAAGCCGGCGCAGAAGACTCTTGGGACTCAGCAATAAGTGCTCGGGGCTTGCTATCCGCAGCAGCAATCTTGACTTCACGATTCGCCTTGATCGCCACAAATTTTCCATTCCTCGGAATTGAGAAGCAAACAACGGAGCTACGCGACTACCTAAAGGATACATATCCAGAAGGATATAGAGAACTTGCTGTCTCTTTTCTATTGAGATCGCGAAGCCTTCTGGAACCGAACGGAGCGGTGGCTGTCGTCACGCCCGGTGAGTGGACATTTCTACGGCCGCACCGTCACTTCAGAGATCATCTGCTGCGCACCTCCACTCTGAATACCATATGCAAACTTGGCTGGGGCGCGTTTCAGTCGGGTATTCGAGCGCAGCCAGTGCTGATAATTTCGCAACTCAATAGAAGCCCCACGCGCCAAAGCCAAACAACGTACCTTGAGATAAAGGGAAAGGCGATCGAAGAGAAACAACATGAGTTGCGGAACTCTTCGCTGGCCGTCTGCGGGCAGAATTTGTGGATTGATGCACCAGACGCGCGAATCGGCCAAAGCAGTGGCGAGAAAATCACAACCCTGGGTGATTTCGCTGAGGCGAGAACAGGAATGTCAGCCGGTGATTCCGAGCGGTTTGAGCGCTACTACTGGGAGGTTTCAGAGTATGGGACCGCCTGGGAATTCCTTCAAAGCTCAGTCTCGTCAATATCAAACTACGCTGGCCGCTCCAGAATAGTTCTGTGGGAAAAAGAGCAAGGAGCCATGTTTCTTCTTGCAGAAAGCGTTAAGCACTTGAATCACGCTGCGCAGAACTGGAGAAGAGGGAAGCCAAACTGGGGCAAGAGTGGAATCGTGATTAGCCTAATGGGCGATCTCCCCTGCACGCTATATACCGGTGAAATCTACGATATCAACTGTTGCGCCATCGTACCGAAAGACAGCAAACATCTCGATGCAATCGCGGCCTACGCACTTAGCGGTGACTTGGGGGCGGCGATACGATCATTCGACACATCGCTTAAGGTAGGCTCACCAAAGACGCTGCTATCAGCGGAATTTGATTACGAGTACTGGTCGCAGAATGCGAAGGAGACCTTTCCTAGCGGGGTCCCACGACAATTTTCAAACGACCCAACCCAGTGGATATTTCATGGTCACCCGCAACCTTCTACGGCGCCATTACATGTCGCGGTTGCTAGATTAGTCGGCTACACGTGGCCCGCCGAGTCAGGTGAATCTTTTGACCTGTCGACCGAGGCGCGCCAATGGCTTTCCAAGAGCGAAGCATTGACGCGCCATGCGGACAAGGACGGCATAGTCTGCATTCCGCCAGTTGGCCGAGAGGCCTCCGCGAGCGATCGGTTACTTAATCTTCTCGCCAACGCCTATGGGGAAGCGTGGAGTAACGACATTTTGGCGCAATTGCTCAGCGCTGCCGATCATGCAGGCAAGTCGCTGGAGACTTGGCTTCGGGATAAGTTCTTCATTCAGCACTGCAAGCTATTCGACAGCCGCCCGTTTGTGTGGCATGTCTGGGATGGGCTTCGCGATGGCTTCGCCGCCCTCGTGAACTATCACAGGCTCGACTACAAGACCCTTGAGGCCTTGATCTACACCTACCTGGGCGATTGGATCAGTCGCCAGAAGCGAGATGTCGATGGGAGGGTGGACGGCGCCCAGGAAAGGCTGGCCGCTGCCGAGGCGCTGAAGAAGCGCTTGGAACTGATCCTGGCAGGCGAGGCGCCCTACGACATCTTCGTGCGCTGGAAGCCAATTCAGGAGCAGCCCATCGGCTGGAACCCCGATCTGAACGACGGGGTGCGCATGAGTATTCGCCCCTTCCTGTCGGTGCCTGATGTGGGCAGACGCGGCGCCGGCGTGCTGCGCGACAAGCCGAAGAGCCTGCATTGGGACAAGGACCGCGGCAGCGATGTGCCGTCAGCCCCTTGGTACGAGCTCGGATTGCAGTACGACGGCAAAGTGGGCGACCGTATCAATGACCACCACTTGAGCCTGGCCGACAAACGCAACGCGCGGGAGAAGGCGAAGTGATCAAGTCGGTCAACAACTACCCTGTCTCGCAGCTCTTCGACATCGAAGCAGGTGTCGTCTATGCGATCCCGCGCTACCAGCGCGAGTACACCTGGAAGATGGATCAGTGGGAGTCGCTCTTCGATGACGTCGAGGAGAACGACCCCGGGTACTTCCTGGGTTCGATCATCTGCATCAACCAGACCACCGACACCCTGGCGGTGCAGCGGCTGGAGGTGGTCGACGGCCAGCAGCGGCTGACGACGCTGTCGCTGCTCTTCGCTGCGTTGTACCAGTCGCTGAAGCATCTTGAGAAAGACCTAGATGATGACCAACGCGGAGAACTGCTTAACCTCAAACGCAAG
>Ga0163199_1002372_pt1 | contig 11543 bp, 14 predicted proteins | sample PL_2010_150m_FD_113537 | JGI IMG/M metagenome (GOLD analysis project Ga0163199, IMG submission 113537) | Freshwater microbial communities from Powell Lake, British Columbia, Canada to study Microbial Dark Matter (Phase II) - PL_2010_150m | ecosystem: Environmental > Aquatic > Freshwater > Lake ...
GCCAGTGGCCACGATGGAAAAGTATTAGTAGAAAAACGAGAGTGCACAAGTGCTAATGGAGAAACGACGCGCTCATCACTTAGATCTGGAAAAAACTCTTCTAGTTGGCCCGTGGTAAGCATTCCTTTATAGACAATGGTTTGAGCAGATAGTGAGGGAAAATAAAGTGCAAGTGCGTGTTCGGCGCGTTTTCTCAAGCAAAAGGCCATGCGCTCAAGCACAAGGCCATCTTCATTCTTTAAGCCACTAAGAAATACTTGTTGGAAATCTGGCATAACAGAGAGCGCAGTTTTACCTAAAGATTTCGAGTTGATTGGTAAATTACGCCAACCAATAACCTTTAAGCCTTCTTCGGCTGCAAGACGCGCAATCTCGGCATGTACATCTATATCTTTTTCAATGAATGCGATGCCTGTTGCATATGACCCCGCTACCGGCAGATCAAAATCGGTAACTAATTGAAAGAACTGATCAGGAATTCGGATTAAGATTCCTGCGCCATCACCACTATCTGGTTCAGCACCCGATGCACCTCGGTGTTCGAGGTTTCTAAGGGCGGTGAGGGCTTTTTCTACAATCTCATGGGTTGCAATCTTGTTCAACGTTGCCACCATCGCGACACCGCATGCATCATGTTCTTGGGCAGGGTTGTAGAGCCCTTGTGCATGTGGATAATTGGAAGGCAAGGCCATAGCGATTGAGCTCCGATTGTCGAATTATTTTCGGGACAACCTTGGCCCTGGTGCTAACTGATGTAGTGCGGTGCAAAGAGTAGCAACAAAAACCGCGCTGACTAGAGGTTAAATGCCTGCAACCTGGGCGATCTGCCCGATTCCAGCGGTGATAAGCATGCCTAAACAGCCACCGATAATCACACGAAGCGTGGTGCTCATGACCTTTGCGCCAGCCGTTCGCGCGCTCACGATACCCGTGAGAACAAGACCTGCGACTGTAAATCCAACAATGCTCCACGCCTTGGCCCCAACGGTCGGAGCAAATGCACCTACAAATGGGATAAGACCGCCGATAGTAAATGAGATCGCAGATGCAACTGCGGCTTGAACTGGGCGGGCCTTGGTATGGGGATGTTGACCAAGTTCATCGCGTAAGTGAGCTGCAAGTGGATCCTTTGCATGCATCGCCACCGCTACTTCCATTGCTAGCTCTGGAGTTAATCCACGATTTATATAGATGTCTTGTAGCTCTAATAGCTCACCCGCTGGATCGGTTGCAAGATGTTCGATCTCAAGTACCCGATCAGACTCTTCAACATCATTTTGAGAACGCACGGATACATATTCACCAACGGCCATTGACATCGCACCGGCGGTAATCCCTGCAAGTCCGGCAGTTACAAGAAAATCATTTTTACCGGCGGCAACAACGCCGATCATGAGCGATGCTGTTGATACCAAACCATCATTAGCTCCTAAGACTGCTGCACGAAGCCAGCCAGCACGGTGAGTGCGGTGTTGCATATTTCGTTCATGTACAGCTCTTAGTGGCATGGCAAATAGCCTACCCGAGAACCCCGCCACTAGCTTTACCCAATCGCCGATAGATATTCAGCGCGCCAATTGCAACCAAAATCCCAACCCAGACATTGAGTCGGAGCCCAAGAATGTGATGCGCCTCATCGATTCGAATCGATTCAATAGCAACACGACCAAGACAGTATCCAAATATGTAGAGAGCGAAAACCTGTCCAGAGCGAAATCTCTTGCCAAACTTTATGAGAAGAATCGCTAAGACCGTGCACCAGATCGCCTCGTATAAAAATGTTGGATGAAAAGTTGCAAACTCGCTATAGCCATTCGGGCGATCAATCCGTGGAACCGACAACGCCCATGGTGCATTCAGGGGTCGACCGAAGAGTTCGATGTTAAACCAGTTTCCAAACCGACCAACAGCTTGAGCAAAGAGAACTCCGGGGGCTAAGGCATCCATAAACTGTGTAAATGCTGGGAGCGCAGTTTTTTTTGCAAGTTGGCGATATCTAAACCAGGCTGCAATTGTTCCGAGCGAGATTGCGCCCCAGATTCCGAGTCCGCCTTCCCATATTTTAAAGGCATCAAGCGGGTGTCCCCCGCTACCAAAGTAGGCATCGGGAGATGAAAGGACGTGATAGATACGCCCGCCTATTATTCCAAAAGGCACGGCAGTGATTGCTACCTCTGAAACTACGGATGCACCATTGTGCGCTACGGATTTAAAGCGTTTATCACCTAACCAAATGGCGATGGCGATACCAATGATGATGCACAGCGCGTACATATGTATCGTAAGCGGCCCGATTTCCAGAGCCGAAAACGTTGGCGATGGAATCGAACGGAGCAAGTTTTAGCCCGCCTCTACAGCAAGTCGGAACTCAGAAGGATCAAAGCCATTGGATTTACGTACCCACAGTTTGTCATTGATGAAAACCGTTGGTGTACCTGACACTTTATATGTTGCCATCGAATCCGCTTGCGCCTTTACTACATCGGCCTTTGAACCGTTGGTAACGCAATCAGTAAAGCTCTTGCTTTTGAGTCCGATGTAATCACCGATCTTAATTAAGTTAGCGGTTGTGAAGAAACCTGAATTTTCCAGTGCTGGCTGAACGATATATATGGCTTTATGAAAATCGAGATAGTGGCCCTCATCGGCTGCGCACATTGCTGCATTTGCAGTTCGGATTGATTCATCTCCAAGAAATGACAGTACGTGGAAAACAACTGTTGCCTTTTTGGTTCGAACTAACTCATCAATGTACTGCCCATTTGCCTGTTCGAAAGTCTGACAGATCGGGCATTGAGGATCTTCCCAAAGATCAATTTTTACTGGCCCTCCAGGATTAATCACCAATCCTGAGCCCTGTGCAGGATCGATAGATCCACTAACTTTTTCGCCAAGCGTGAAACCCTTGAGTGCGGTAAATGACTCATTGGCTTTGGTTGAGGAGCTCATGACAGAAAAAACAACACCTGTTACAACAACGAGTGCAACCATTCCAATTACTAACCATCGCGTGAAGTTATCTCCACCGCTTTTCGCCTTTACCTGCTTAGCCATTTAGATCTCCTCAAACGCTGTGGTCGATTTTTCAACTGATAGTAAACCGTAGGGGAAAAAGTATAGATAGAGCGCAACTAATGCCAATCCAGTATCACGGGCAATTTCCAGGGCATAAGTCCGATGAACTTGGGCCGCCTTTGATGGATCGATAGCTCCACCACCGCCGAAACAGCCGCAATCGATAAGCATTCCGCGGGCCCACACACTAATGATGGCGCCGATAAACAAGACCATGATTCCGGCTGCAACTATGGAGGCCATTCTTATGGAGATGCCAAGAATAAGGAGGAGGCCGATAGCAATCTCCAACCATGGAAGGGCGTATCCGACTATGTGTGCGATCTCTGTTGGAAGAATCTTGTATGCAGCCACGGCACTTGCAGCTTCGGCAGGAACAAAGGCCTTTAAACCGCCTGCGACCAGAAGTACGCCGCCGAGAATTAATCGTCCGAGCAGAGTTATATATTTCTGGTACCTATTATTAATATCTTTCATCGTCCCTCTCGAACTCCTACAGCTAACTCTTTAGCCAGCGCGGATACTGCGATCAAGGCTTTCTCTTCATCGGGTTCATTGAGTAATAGTTTAATGAAGGCCGAGCCAACAATAACGCCATCGGCATATCCCGCTACAGATTTTGCCTGTTCGCGCGTGGAGACTCCCAATCCCACGCACACTGGCAATGTAGTCACCGATCTCACGCGTTTGACTAAATCGTGAGCATCAATCGTGGTATTTGATCTAGCTCCAGTTACTCCCATCACACTTGCTGCATAGACAAAGCCCCCAGTTTTTGCGCTCACTTGAGCCAGTCGGGCATCACTTGTGCTCGGCGCAACTACAAAGATCGGATTTACATTGTGGGCCTTGGAAGCCGCTAGCCATGCTTGGGACTCCTCAATTGTTAAATCGGGGGTAATAACACCCGATCCCCCATGGGATGCAATGGCTTCGGCAAACTTATCGATACCGAATTTTGCAATTGGGTTCCAATAAGTCATCACTACGGCTGCGACTCCAGTATCACTTGCCACTTTCAACGCATCGAAAACATCTGCCGCTCGAGTTCCGCCCCTAAGCGAGATTTCTGCCGCCTCTTGAATCGTTGGGCCATCCATGACTGGATCGCTGTATGGAAAACCGATTTCAATTGCATCAACCCCTGCTGCCGCAAGCGTCTGAATCACCTTTGAGCATCGCTCTTTGGAAGGGAAGCCGGCTGGAATATATGCAATAAGCGCGGCACGATTTTCCGAACGTAGTTTAGTGAAGAGCTGATCTAATGGAGTGGTCACAATGGAATTCCAAAATATTCAGCTGCAGTTTGCACATCTTTATCTCCGCGTCCGGACAAATTAATGAGCAAAGTCGAATCGGGACCAAGTTCGTTACCAATAATCATCGCACCTGCTAAGGCATGCGCCGATTCAATCGCTGGAATTATTCCTTCCGTCTTACATAAAAGTGCAAATGCATTCATTGCAGCATCGTCGTTAATTGCTCGATACTCGGCTCGACCGATGTCATGTAAATAAGCATGCTCTGGGCCGACACCTGGATAATCTAAACCCGCAGATATTGAATGAGATTCAATAGTTTGACCATCATCATCTTGTAGTACATATGAACGCGTTCCGTGCAGAATGCCAGGAGAACCACCAGTAATCGTTGCAGCATGACGCCCGGTTTCAACTCCATCACCACCGGCTTCGAATCCTATTAATCTCACATCAGCATCTGGGATGAAGGCGTGAAATATGCCGATCGCATTTGATCCGCCGCCAATGCAGGCCAAGACCGCGTCCGGAAGTTTGCCAGTTAGCTCCAATACTTGTTCGCGTGCCTCGATCCCGATAATTTTATGAAAGTCTCGGACCATAGTTGGAAATGGGTGTGGTCCAGCGACCGTTCCTAAGAGATAATGTGTATCGGCAACATTTGTCACCCAATCGCGCATTGCTTCGTTAATTGCATCTTTAAGAGTTTTAGATCCAGTCGTAACAGGGATTACCTCTGCGCCAAGTAATTTCATTCGAGCAACGTTTAAGGATTGTCGGCGCGTATCTTCCTCACCCATATAGACAACACACTCAAGTCCCATGAGAGCCGCTGCCGTTGCGGCGGCAACTCCATGCTGCCCGGCACCAGTTTCGGCGATGATGCGTTTCTTTCCCATTCGCTTAGTGAGCAAGGCTTGGCCTAAGACATTGTTAATTTTATGGCTACCTGTGTGATTGAGATCTTCGCGCTTTAAAATTATTCGCGCGCGCCCAGCATGTTCGGCAAATCGTGGAACCTCGGTAATGATGCTTGGGCGTCCGGTGTAGGTGCGATGTAGTTCGGCAAGCTCACTTAGAAATATTGGATCCTTTTGTGAGGCTGCGTGGGCCGCCTCTAATTCGTTAAGCGCTCCAATCAATGCCTCTGGAACAAAGCGGCCACCAAATTGACCAAAGTGACCATCCTGATCAATGCTCTCAATTCTCATTGCTCAAGCCTATCTTGACCTAAAAGCTCTCGCATTGCAACCACTGGATCTCCGGCTTTTACAAGGGCCTCACCAACAAGAATTGCGGTAGCCCCAAATTTTTGTGCAAACTCCACATCGGCACGTTGCGAGATGCCGGACTCTGCCACTCGAACAATGGAGGTTGGAATGCGCGGGATTAACTCAGCAAATGCTTGTGGGTCCACATCGAGATTCATTAGATTCCTCGAGTTTACGCCCACTATTTGTGGAGAAATATCAAGTGCGCGCTCTAACTCGTCGTTCGTATGTACCTCAACGATTGCTCGCATTCCAAGTTCGAGCGCTAATTGATGATAATCATTGAGTTGATTCTGGCCGAGTGCTGCAACGATCAATAGGACGACATCTGCGCCATGTGCTCGTGCCTCAAAGAATTGATACTCATCGACCATAAAATCTTTTCGCAGTATCGGAGTTTGCACGCGTATGCGTACTGCATCAAGATCATTGAGCGATCCTGCAAAACGACGCTGTTCAGTGAGCACGCTAATCATCGTTGCACCCGCAAGGGCATACCGCTCGGCTAATGCCGCTGGATCCGTTATCGATGCAAGGTTGCCTTTGCTCGGCGATGAACGCTTAACTTCTGCGATTACCGACATCTCATTAGCCAATAATGTATTAAGTGGGTCGTTCACTGGTGCTGCTTGATCCATAGCTTCGGCAATCTGCGCCATTGGCAAGCGTCTTGCAGCAAGATCTTCTCTGACGCCTTCAATGATGGAGTCGAGGATGCTCATACAAACTTCTCATCACTCGGGTCGATTCCCTTATCTAATGCACTCCAAGAGTTTAGTGTTTTAGGGGAACGTTCATAGCGGGAGGAAAGCTTCAATTTTCTTCCAGCGAGAATCACAATTGCGCACAGAACAACTGCACTCATCACTATCGCGACATAACTCTTCATTTATGGTTTGCGCAATCTATTTGCTGAATCAATGGCCTTTAAAACAGCCGCTGCTTTGTTGTAGCACTCTTGATTTTCAGAGTCTGGATTAGAGTCGGCGACAACTCCTGCACCGGCCTGAACGTAAGCGACTCCTTCATGTATAAGAGCAGTTCGAATTGCGATACATGTATCTATATTTCCAGTGAAATCGATGTAACCCACAATTCCACCATACAAACCGCGACGTGTAGGTTCAAGGTTTTCAATGATCTCCATAGCGCGTGGCTTTGGTGCACCAGATAGAGTGCCGGCTGGAAAAACCGAAAATAGAGCATCGACCGCCGAAGAATCTGTCTCTAGAACTCCAGTAACGGTAGAAACTATATGCATCACGTGTGAATAGCGTTCGATGTGCATGAAATCAATAACTTCTACGCTCCCTGGAGTGCACACACGACCTAAATCATTTCTCCCTAAATCAACCAACATCAAATGCTCTGCACGCTCTTTAGGATCGGCCAAAAGCTCTTCACCTAGGCGATGGTCCTCTTCAGGTGATGCCGAACGTTTACGTGTACCTGCAATGGGGTGAATCATTGCGTTGCGGCCATGGATTTTAATAAGTGCTTCTGGGCTAGAGCCCACGACATTGATGTCATCAGCAAAGCGAAAAAGATACATGTAGGGACTTGGATTATTTAATCGAAGCATGCGATATACATCTAATGCATCTGCTTCACATGTCAAAGAAAAACGCTGGGATAATACGATTTGAAACGCCTCTCCCGCGATGATCTCTTCTTTTGCCAGTAAAACTTTGGCTTTGAAATCGGCTGGAGTTAAAGAAGAGTTAAAGATCGGCTCTTCATGGCTATCGATTATTGCTATCTCTCCTGGCAGGGATGAGGCGAGATCAGCCTGCATGCGATCTAAGCGTTCGTTGCACGCGGCAAATGCCTCATCGATACGTTCATTACTTCCATCCCAATTAATTGCATTTGCGATCAAAGTGATTGTTCCATCGCTGTGATCAAGTACGGCTAAATCGCTCGTCAACATGAAGCTAAGTTCGGGAAGTGGAAGATCTTTAACTGCGAGCTCGGGAAGCTTTTCAATCCTGCGAATAACGTCATAACCCATAAAGCCAACTAGTCCACCAGTGAGTGGCGGTAGTCCAGCGATCTTCGGAGATTTTAAGTGCGCTACAGATAAACGTAGCGCCTCTAGCGGATCGATCCCTGAAGGTGCACCCGCGGGAGGCGAACCTTGCCAATATGCCAATCCTTCGGATTCGCTTAAGGTAGTTTCACTTCTCACTCCGATGAATGAATAACGAGACCAAGCTCCACCATGTTCGGCAGACTCAAGAAGAAAAGTATTCTCTGCATTCTTCGCCAATTTACGATAGACGCCTATTGGTGTTTCGCCGTCAGCTAGTAACCGCCGCGACACAGGAATTACATTAGAGATTTTTGCAAAAGCACGGAACTCTTCAAGATTCATTAGCTACCTAGATTAAGGCTCTGATGAAAACATGTTGCATTTCCCGTGTGACAGGCCACGCCAATTTGAGTAACAGTTAGTAAAAGTGCATCACCATCGCAGTCAAGAGAAATTGAATGGATCTCTTGAAAATGCCCCGACGTTGCACCTTTTACCCAGAGTTCATTTCTGCTGCGACTCCAATATGTCGCTTTGCCGCTTTCAATAGTCATAGCTAAAGATTCGGCGCTCATATATGCGAGCATTAAAACCTCATGGCTTGTGAAATCTTGGACTATGGCCGGAATAAGAGCCTTTGGATCCTTGAGTAGAGATTGGATTGCGGGATCAAGTGTGGCCATGGGGTAATTCTGCCTTACATGAGCGCAACGGTGCGCACCGAATAATTGTGTGCCTTTAAGTATGACTTCACATCTTTAATGCGATGAATGCCAAAGTGAAAAACGCTTGCCGCTAGTAGGGCATCGGCCCCTGCATCCAAGGCGGTGGCGAAATCTTCAAGAGTCCCCGCACCTCCACTGGCGATCAGTGGAACTTTTGATACAGCTCGAACAGCGCTAATCATTCCAATGTCATATCCGGCACGTGTGCCATCGGCATCCATTGAATTTAAGAGAATCTCTCCGACTCCAAGAGCACAGGCCCGCTCCACCCAGGCCAATGCATCCATTTGCGTTCCTTCGCGCCCACCATGCGTCGTCACTTCAAAGCCCGACTCAGTGCGAGCTCGGCGTGCATCAACTGATAGAACTAAGACTTGTGAACCGAATCGATCAGCGATTTCAGCGATGAGCTCTGGTCGTGTAATCGCGGCTGTATTAATTGAAATCTTGTCGGCGCCAGCGCGCAAAAGCCGATCAACATCATCGACGCTTCGAATGCCTCCACCAACAGTGAGTGGAATAAAAACCTGTTCGGCGGTGCGTCGAACAATATCTAACGTTGTTTCGCGCCCCGAGCTGCTCGCCGAAATATCAAGAAAGGTAAGTTCATCGGCGCCTTCTGCACCATAGAGCCTTGCCATCTCAACAGGATCACCTGCATCGACAAGATTTGTGAAGTTAACACCCTTAACAACCCGACCATCTGTCACATCTAGACATGGAATTATTCGGACTGAAAGTGTCATGTCGATGCAATCTTTAAAGCCTCTTGCAGAGTGAACGCACCGGCATAGAGAGCTTTACCAACGATTGCACCTTCAATGCCTATCGAAGTCAGAGCCGCTAAATCTGCGATATCGATAAGGTTTGAGATTCCACCACTTGCAACAACTGGTCTATTAGTTGCAGCACAGACAGATTTTAGTAATTCAAGATTTGGTCCAGTTAAGGTTCCATCCTTTGCAACATCTGTGACCACATAACGTGCACAACCATCGCGATCAAGACGTTCAAGAGTTTCAAATAGATCTCCCCCCTCGCTTGTCCAACCGCGAGCAGCCAATGTTTGCCCCCGTACATCTAAACCAACTGCAATTAAATCTCCGTACTCAGCTATAACGCGCGACGTCCATTCGGGATTTTCAAGGGCCGCCGTACCCAAGTTAATCCGTGTACATCCTGTTGCAATCGCACGCTTGAGCGATTCGTCATCTCGGATTCCACCTGAAAGTTCGACTTTAATATCTAGCACTCCAACAACTTGTGCCAAAAGTTGGGCATTATCGCCTCGACCAAAGGCTGCATCTAAATCCACCAAGTGAATCCACTCTGCTCCAGAGCTCTGGAATTCAAGTGCAACTTCAAGGGGTGCGCCGTAAATACTCTCGCGCGAAAGCTCGCCCTGGACTAAACGAACTGCACGTCCATCCTTTACATCGACTGCAGGTAGTAACTCTAAATACTTCATAAAGTTCTACTCCAATTTTTTATTAGTGCCAGACCAGCATCGCCTGATTTTTCAGGGTGAAACTGTGTTGCACTTACATAACCATCTTCGACTGAAGATAGAAATCTCTCTCCGTAAGTTGTCCATGATTTAATCGCTGCATCTGATTCTTTTGCAGCATAAGAGTGCACGAAGTAGAAAGCCTCGTTTTCAACGCCTGAGAAAAGCTGGGAATTAGCCGGACTTTCTACAGTGTTCCAACCCATATGCGGGAGGATCGGAGCAGCCAGAGAACTAACCGTTCCATTCCAGATTCCAACCCCTGAGTGCGGCTCTCCATTTGAATGTTCATCACCATGCGCAAAGAGAATCTGCATACCGATACAGATTCCGAGTGTTGGGCGTTCAGCAAGTAGACGTTTTCTTATGATCTCTGCTCCATTTATCGCATTCAAGCCTTTCATGCACGCGGCAAAAGCACCTACTCCTGGAACTACAAGTCCATCTGCCTCACGTGCAATTCGTGCATCAGATGTAACTATTACCTCTAGACCACTTGTAGCAAAAGCGCGTTCGGCCGATCGCAAGTTCCCAGAGCCATAGTCAAGAATTGCGATCAAAGAGAGCCCTTAGTTGAAGGAATTCCAGCGACACGTCCATCTAAAGAAACGGCATCGCGTAGTGCACGTGCGACAGCTTTGAACTGGGCTTCAAATACATGGTGAGCATTACGACCTTCAAGAACTCGAATGTGCAGGGCGATGTGAGCTTCGGCAACAATCGATTCCCAAATATGTTTTCCAAGTGTCGTATCGAAAGTTCCAATCAGCTCAACTATTTCTGGCTGGCGATGTACGAGGTATGGTCGTCCAGACAAATCCACCGCTGCTTGCACGAGAACTTCATCGAGTGGAACCATGGAATCTCCGAAACGACGGATCCCAACCTTATCCCCTAAGGCCTCTCGTAGAGCTTGACCAAATGCAAGAGATGTATCTTCAACACTATGGTGAGAATCAACATCGATATCTCCCTTTGTCTTAACCGTTAAATCAAAACCAGAGTGTTTTCCAAGCTGTGACATCATGTGATCAAAGAATGGAACACCGGTTGAAACGTCGATGACACCCTGACCATCTAAGTTAAGTTCGACCAGAACATATGACTCTTTGGTCTCTCGTTCGACTCTTGCAGTTCTCATCGGGTTCACGCTTTCTATAGAAGTTCGGTTAAGGCATCGATAAAGGCTTTGTTTTCGGCGGCGGTGCCGATAGTGACGCGAAGATAAGACGATAATCCCACATCCCTGATGAGAACTCCTTTTTCAAGGAGTTGATCCCACAACTGCGCCGAACTTGCTTTAAAACCGGTGAAAAGTAGGAAATTCGCCGCGCTAGGTAAAGTGGTTAAACCTAGGCCGTGAAGTTCGGTGACCAGACCCTTTCGTGCACTCACAAGTGCTGCAACGTTGCTTAGAAGTTCGACACGGTAATCGAGGGCGACCAAAGCTGCCGCTTGGGTGATTGCGCTTAAATGATAAGGAAGTCGAACCAGCAACATTGCATCGACGACAATTGAATCGGCTACGAGATAGCCAACTCGGGCTCCTGCAAAAGCAAAGGCCTTACTCATGGTGCGAATTACAACTATATGAGGATGTGAATCTATGAGGCTCACCGCTGAGGGTTCGGATGAGAACTCTGCATAAGCCTCATCAACGACGAGCAATCCTCC
>Ga0163199_1002373_pt1 | contig 11540 bp, 12 predicted proteins | sample PL_2010_150m_FD_113537 | JGI IMG/M metagenome (GOLD analysis project Ga0163199, IMG submission 113537) | Freshwater microbial communities from Powell Lake, British Columbia, Canada to study Microbial Dark Matter (Phase II) - PL_2010_150m | ecosystem: Environmental > Aquatic > Freshwater > Lake ...
CGGCAGAACTTGTTGCGCAGGATGGAAAAGGAATAGAGGCCCGTGTCGTGGCCGTCGTTCCACCGGAAACGGAGCGCGTACCGCCCGACCGGCTCGACGTCCTTGACGGCGATGAGCATGGGGATGCTGTCCGGCTTGATCCGCAACTCGCCCGTCCATTCATCCGTGCAGGCTGCGCAGGGGCAGTGCTGGCGGAGGTAGCGGATCGGATAGACGCCCTTATGGCCGTCGTTCCACTCGATGCCGAGCACGCCGTTCTCGATCCACTCCATGTCCTTGGGCTCGACCGCATCATTCATAGCTTGTTCCCACGTGCTCAGACATGCAAGGCCGCTCCGGATCGATACGCCGGCGTTCGCTCCGCCGCGAACATACCGTACGCTCGCGGCATGCGCCGCCCGGCCACGCATTCCACGTACAGTTCGATGACTTCGTACAGTTCGTTGCGGATAGCCGCCGTGGGCTTGAGGCGTGGCAGGCGGGATAGCTCCATGCGGAGCGCCTGGCGGAAAAATGCCAGGCACGCCGGCGACACGGATGGGCACCGCACGGGCTCCCGCCGGACGCAGGCCGGGCAGACCGTCCCTCCCGCACGCGGCGAGAAAAACCACGCCCCTCCGTTGGTCCGCTGCTGACAGGCATTGCAGCGATCCAGGTGCGGCAGGTATCCCGCGAAACGCAGGATTTCCAACTCGTAGAGGGCCGCCGTGAGCACCGGGTCGCCGCTGTCCTCGATCGCCCGCAAGCCTTCCAGCAGCGCATGGAACACGTGCGGCACCGCATCGCCGTCGGCCGTCACCGCGCCCGCCAGGTTGGCGAGCCGGGCCGCGCCGGTGATCGCCTCAAGCGAGGTCCGGATGGACGGAAAGGCGTGGCTGATGTCGGTCTGGGAGACGCGATACAGGGTATCGCCCGGCTTTTCGAACAGCACGAGGTCGCAGTGGACGAAGGGCTCCAGGGAACTGCCAAAGCGGCTCTTCATCCGCCGGGCTCCCCGGGCGACTCCCCGGACCTTGCCGTGTTTCAGGGTGAAGAAGGTAACGATCCGGTCGGCATCCCCCCACTTGCGGCTTTTGAGGACGACGGCGGGGGTCTTGAGGAGGGGCATCCTCTTCCGGTTCCTACTTCAAATGCGACAGCACGGCCGTGGCGAGGCTGAGATAGATCGCGATCCCCGTGATGTCGTTCGCCGTGGTCACGAACGGGCCGGCGGCGACGGCCGGATCCACGCCATAGCGCTTCAGGATGACCGGCATGATCGTGGCCATGGACGTGGACACGACCAGCGCGCACACCATGGCAAAGCCCACGACCAGCCCCAGCGTCAGATTGATGTGCATGACGGCGGCCACGAAAAGGACCACGACGCCACACAGCAGACCGATGAGGAAACCGATCTGGACCTCGCGCATGAACACCCGCTTGACGTCCGAGAGCTCGATGCGGCCCGTGGCCAGCCCGCGGATGATCAGCGTGGACGACTGCAGACCGACGTTCCCTCCCATGGCGGCAATGACCGGGATGAACGTGACCAGGGCCACGACTTCTTCAATTGTGTAGCGGAAGAACCACAGGATCGACCCCGAGATGATGCTCCCGATCAGGTTGGTCAAGAGCCAGGGAACGCGGTGACGGACCGTCTGGAAGACCGAGGAGTACATGAGCACGTCCTCCTCCTCGATCTGGGTCCCGGACATCTTCAGCATGTCCTCGGTGGCGGCGTCATGGATGATGTCCACCACGTCGTCCACCGTGATGATCCCGACCAGGGTGTTGTCCCTGTCCACAACCGGGATCGCGAGCAGGTTGTAGCGGCCCACCAGCTTGGCCACCTCCTCCTGGTCGGTATCGGTGGCGACGCTGATGACCTCCCGCTTGATCATGGTCCCGAGGCGGGTATGCGGGGAGACCTGCAGAAGCTGGCGCAACGAGAGGACACCCACAAGCTTCTCGTCCTTGTCGGTGACGTAGACGTAGAACACGTTGCCGGTGTCCTTGGACCCCTGAAGCTTGTGGATCGCCTCTTCCGCCGTCGTGTGCTCCGGCAGGGAAAAATATTCCGTCGTCATGATGGCGCCGGCGGTCTTGGACTCATACTGCAGGAGGTCCTTGACCTCCGCCGAGTCCTCCGGCTTCATCAGCTTCAGGATGTCCTGGGAGCGCTCCTCCGACAGGCAGGTCAGGACGTAGGCCTGGTCGTCGTCCGGCAGGTCCCTGATCAGCATGGCGATATCGGCCGCCGGGACGTCGGTCAGCGTCTCGCCGATATCCTCCTCGTCCATTTCGCTGAGCACCTGGGCCTTGGTGCCGTCCGGCTTGATCAGCTCGAAGACGGTCCGTTTCTCCTGCGCGCTGTTCAAGTGATGCAGGACCTTGGCGACGTCGGCCGGATGCATCTTGGAGACCATGCGCTCCAGGTTGCCGATGGCGCCGCGGCGCAGCAGGCGGCCCATGGAGTCCAGAATCACGTCGAACCGGCTCGCAGCTCGCGTGGCCCCGGCCCCTTTGTCAGGCCTGTCGGTCTTGATATCCAGCCGATCCATCAATACCCAAGCTCCACGAGCATGCGCTCGTCCTGCCGCCAGGATTCCTTCACCTTCACCCAGAGCTCCAGGAACACCTTCATGCCGAAGAGGTTCTCCATGTCGATGCGGGCATAGGTCCCGACATCCTTAAGAATTTGACCATGCTTGCCGATCACGATGGCCTTCTGGGAATCCTTCTCCACATAGATGGTCGCGCTGATCCTCGCCATCCGTCCTTCCTCCTTGAAGGAGTCGATGCCGACCGCGATGGCGAACGGCAGCTCGTCGCGTGTCTTCTGCAGGAGCTTCTCCCGGATGATCTCCGCCGCGAGCACGCGCATCGGCTGATCCGTCACGACGTCCTCGGGAAAGTAGGTCGGCCCTTCCGGCATGCGGGCCAGGGCCAGCTCCAGCAGATGATCCACGCCGTCGCCGGTTTTGGCCGAGACGGGCACGATGTCGGCAAACCCGTGCATCCGGCTGTATTCGTCGATCAGCGGCAGCAGGCGCAACTTCTTGACGAGATCCACCTTGTTGACAACCAGCACCACCGGCACGTCACGTTCCTTGAGCCGCTCAAGCACGAACCGGTCGCCATGGCCCGGCGGTTCCGTGGCCTCGACCATGAAGAAAACCAGGTCCACTTCATCAAGCACGTGCAAGGCCACCTCGACCATGCGCTTGTTGAGCTCAAACTTGGGCTTGTGGATGCCGGGCGTGTCGAGGAACACCATCTGGGCGCCGGTCAGATGCTTGACGCCGAGGATCCGAGTCCGGGTCGTCTGCGGCTTGTCCGAAATGATGGCGACTTTCTCGCCGAGGATGCGGTTCAGGAGCGTCGACTTCCCCACGTTCGGCCGGCCCACCAGCGCGACAAATCCGGAGCGGTAGGGCGCGGCGCCGCTCACGGCCGCTCCGCCGGGGACCCGCTCGGACGCGCGGCCTGGTTCTGCCTGGTACCGGGCGGGATCAGGAAGACCGTTTCGCCTTCCTTCACCAATCCGAGCCGGTCGCGGGCAAGGCCTTCCAGCGCGGCCGGATCGTGTTTGACCGCCGAAATGTTTTTTCTCAGGCGGGCATTCTCTTCCTCGATCCCCTTGATCTCTTCCGCAATCTGCCCCTGGGTCCGCTTCATGTTGAGGTACTTCATAAAGCCCATGGTGTCGAAGAAGAACTCATAGGTGAAATAGCTCATCAGGAGGCCGCCGCCGACCACGTAGACCGCCCAGCGCCGCTTCCGCCTGGCCTTGAGGGTCGTCTTCCGCTGATTCGGCCTCGTCCTCATCCGGCCGCCTTCCCCGTGAAGACCGCGTGACCCCGATAGCGCGCGGTCCCTTCCAGCTCTTCCTCGATCCGCAGCAACTGATTATACTTGGCCGTCCGGTCGGTCCGCGACAGCGAACCCGTCTTGATCTGGCCGGCGTTCAGGCCCACGGCCAGGTCCGCGATCGTGACGTCTTCGGTCTCCCCGGACCGGTGCGATACGACGGCCGTATAGCCGGCGCGCTTCGCCATCTCGATCGTCTCCAGCGTCTCGGTCAGCGTCCCGATCTGGTTCAGCTTGATGAGGATCGAGTTGCCGATCCCCTCCGCGATCCCCTTCGCAAAAATCTCCGGGTTGGTCACAAAGATGTCGTCTCCGACGAGCTGCACCCGCTGCCCCAGCCGCTCGGTCAGCATCTTCCAGCCCTTCCAGTCCTGCTCGCCCAGCCCGTCCTCGATCGACACGATCGGGTACCGGCTGAGAAGACCCTCGTAATATTTTATCATGTCTTCACTGGAACGCTGCGCCTGCGTTTCGCCTTTCATCACGTACCGGCCGTTTTCATAGAATTCGCTGGCCGCAGGGTCTAACGCCAGGGCTACGTCCTGGCCCGGCTTATAGCCTGCCGCTTCGATGGCCTGCACGATGAGCGCCAGGGCCTCCTCGTTCGAGCCGAGATTCGGGGCGAAACCACCTTCGTCGCCCACCGCGGTGCCGAGGCCTCTCCTCTTCAGCAACGCCTTCAGGGTGTGGAAGACCTCGGCGGCCATCCGCAGCGCCTCCGCGAACGTCGGCGCGCCGACCGGCACGATCATGAACTCCTGCAGGTCCAGATTGTTGTCCGCGTGCGCCCCGCCGTTGATCACGTTCATCAATGGGACGGGCAGTTCGTGCGCGTTCGCGCCTCCCAGGTAGCGATAGAGCGGCAGGCCCGCCTCGGCGGCCGCGGCCTTGGCCACGGCGAGCGACACGCCCAGAATGGCATTGGCGCCCAGTTTGCCCTTATTGGGCGTGCCGTCCAGTGCGATCATCTTCCGGTCGATCCCGACCTGATCCGCCGCGTCCCTTCCCAACAGCGAGGGCGCCAGCACAGCCCGCACATTGGCGACGGCCTTGGAGACGCCTTTGCCGAGATAGCGCTTCTTGTCGCCGTCGCGCAGTTCGAGGGCCTCGCGCGTGCCGGTGGACGCGCCGGACGGCACCGCTGCGCGCCCCCGTGCGCCAGACTCCAGCGCGACGTCCACCTCGATCGTCGGGTTCCCCCGCGAGTCCAGAATCTCCCGCGCCCTGATCGCCGCAATCCCGCTCATCGCTTAAGCCATTCCTTATAACCGTTCGTGCTGAGCCCGTCGAAGCACCACCATCACACCACCTGGAACGATTGCCCCAAAGGTTGAAAGCCCGCCGTCTCCTGACGTTCCAGCTTGGATCGGATATCTTCAAAGCGTTTGACCGTTTCTGGAGCATATAGCCGCTCTCCGCAATGAAGGCAGACTTCAGCATGCACCCGCAGGACGGCAGTATGGACTCCCCCCTTCAGGAGTTTTTCCACTTCCCTCTCTGCTAGTTCCCCGCCGCAAACCGGGCACTTTTGAAACTGTATCAGAGGACTATCCTCCCGTAGGGGCAACCCTATGTGGTTGCCCTCTTTCGGGCGGCCACACAGGGCCGCCCCTACAAAACAGTCATCCTTGAACCGCAAAATCGTAAACTTGCGTTTCCACCACCCGTGACGGCTTTTTTTGTTCCCACACCGTCTTTTGCAACCGTTCGACCGTCTCCGGAGAATAAAGCCGCTCTCCGCACTGGGTACACACTCGCGCCGGAACGTGCTCGACGACGACCAACTTCTCGCCAAGCTGAAGCGTATACGTAACCACCTGCTCTTTCATCGGAGAGCCACAGAGATCGCACTTCATGTCAACCAGAATCTCCCACGCCCTGATCTCCGCAATCCCGCTTATCGTTCAGTCCTCAGATGAAATGCGGGTGGCATCGAGCGGGACCCGGGCGGAGCGGAAGGCGGCACACCCGAGTCCGCGGGGCTGCGACGGGGAAGCCGTCTGAGCACGTCCGGGTGGCTCGATGACAGGACCCGCGCTTCTTCGTTCATGCACCCCTCACCCTAACCCTCTCCCTCAAGGGGCGAGGGAAATGAAGTCTCAGCACGCAAGCTTTTTCTTCAATAGCTCATTCACCTTGGCCGGGTTGGCCTTGCCGCCCGACGCCTTCATCACCTGCCCGACAAAGAACCCGAAGACCGCTTCCTTGCCGCTCCGGTACTGGGCCAACTGCTGCGGGTTCTTGGCCATCACCTCGTCGATGATCTTCTCCAGCGCGCCCTCGTCTGAGACCTGTGTCAACCCCTTGGCCTTCACGATCTCGGCGGCACTCTTGCCGGTGGTGAACATCTCCTCCAGGACAGACTTCGCGATCGGCCCGCTGATCTCTCCCCTTTGTTTCATTTTGAACAATTGGGGCACTCCTTCGTGGGTGATTTGGACCCAGGACACTTCTTCCTGAGAGGCTGGCTTCTCCACACTATGCACAGAGGTCGTTCCAGCGAACTTAGGTAAATTAAACTTATTCTGCAACCCACGTAGATCAACAGTGATCCAGTGACACAGCTCTTTGCCGATATCCTTCTTCCTAAACCCGTCGTCTACAAGTGTCTGCGAGGCAACTTCAAAGTCAGTAGCTGTAGCTTTATCAGCCGTCAGGACGCCCGCGTCATAGTCCGACAGCCCGTACTCCTCCATGAACCGCTTGTGCTTGTCGGCGGACAATTCCGGTAGAGACTTACGCGCTTCCTCCACCATCTCCGTCGTGATCCGCAGCGGAACCAAATCGGGGTCCGTGAAGTAGCGATAGTCGTGCGCCTCTTCCTTGCTGCGCATCACCGCCGTCTCGCCCTTCTCCGTATCCCACAGACGCGTCTCCTGGGCAATCTTCCCGCCCTCATTGAGGACCTTCGCCTGCCGCTTGATCTCATACTCCATCGCCGCCTTCACGAACTTGAAGGAATTGATGTTCTTCAGCTCGACCTTGGTGCCGAGCTCCTTGGACCCGACCGGCCGGAGTGAGAGGTTCGGCTCGCACCGCAAACTCCCTTCCTCCATGTTGCCGTCGCAGACCTCCAGATAGACCAGGATGTCGCGCAACGCCTTGAGGTAGGCGACCGCCTCGTCCGGCGAGCCCATGTCCGGCTCGGTCACGATTTCGAGCAGCGGCGTCCCCGCCCGGTTCAAATCCACGTGCGACGCCCCGGCGATCCCGGCATGGAGGTTCTTGCCCGCGTCCTCCTCCAGATGCGCCCGCCGGATGCGGACGCGCTTGCTCGTCCCGTTCTGCCCGATCTCCAGCCAGCCGTGCTCGCAGATCGGCAGTTCGTACTGCGAGGTCTGATAGCCCTTCGGCAGGTCCGGATAGAAATAGTGCTTGCGGGCGAACCGGTTCAGCGGCGCGATGGTGCAGTGCAGCGCAAGCCCCGTACGGACGGCGAACTCCACGGCCTTGTGGTTGATGACCGGCAGGACACCCGGCATGCCGAGGCACACCGGGCAGGTCTGCGAGTTGGGCGCGGCGCCGAACGCCGTGCCGCACCCGCAGAACATCTTGGACGCGGTCAGGAGTTGCGCGTGCACCTCCAGCCCAATGACGACTTCATACGCCATAGGGTGCAGGCTAGGCGCGCTCCTTTCTGATGGCCTCCTTGCCGGCCTCGAACGCCGCCGTCAGAACCGTCTTCTTCTCGTTGAGGAACTGCTTGCCCTGCTCGATGGCCGTGTCCATCGTGGCCTTGGCCTCCTTGGCCTTCTCCAGCACTTCCTCTTCCGCCTCCTTCGCGTACCCCTTCAGCATCGTGCGGGTCTCCGCCCCGGTCTGGGGCGCCAACAATAAGGCCGCGCCGGCGCCGATGATGGCCCCGGCCAGAAACGCGAACGCAACCGCTCCCGACGAAAATCCGTTGTCTTCAGCCGCCATTGGATGAACCTCCTTGATGATGTGATTCCGATTTCTGCGTGAACACTCCATACGCCGCCCGAAATCCCGCCAGCAGACTGCCGACGTTCGTCAGCAGCGTGCCGGCCCCTCCACGGACCAATTCGCGCACTTCATTGATCGTCTCCCCGACCCCGCCCATCGCCTCGCCCAGCACCCGCGCGCGGGTGGCGGCTTCCCGCATCTCGCCCGCCACCTGATTCATGTTCCGGGCCGCCTGCGTCGCTTCTCGGAACAGGACCGGCAGGTCCTCATTCATGCGCCGGAGCAGCCGCTCCGACTCCTCGGCCGTCTTGCGGAGCTGCATCAGCATCGGCACGAGAACGGCCACGAGCACCACCACCGCCAGCGCCATGACTCCCGCTGCAATCTCGATGAACATGCTCCCTCCAGTCGCTTCGTTATGCACTAACCGTTATTCGTTAAACGTTTACCGTCTTCTCAGATCGCCGGCCGCTTCTTGCGCCAGTCGGTCGCCTGCTCGTAGGCATACGCCGCGCGGAGAATCTTCTCTTCCTCGAACGGACGCCCGATGATCTGCAAGCCGATGGGCAGCTTCCCGCTGCTGAACCCGCAGGGCACCACGATCGCCGGCACCCCGGCCAGGTTCACCGAAATCGTATAGATGTCCGACAGGTACATCTGCAGGGGGTCCTGCACCTTCTCGCCGAGTTTGAAAGCGGGCGTGGGCATCGTGGGCGTCACGATCACATCGACTTCTTTGAAGGCTTCATCGAAGTCCCGCTTGATCAGCGTGCGAACGGCCTGCGCCTTGCCGTAGTACGCATCGTAATAGCCGGCCGACAGCGCATAGGTCCCCAGCATGATGCGCCGTTTCACTTCCGTGCCGAAGCCCTCCTGCCTGGTCTTCATGTACGTCTCCAGCAGGTCCTTTTCCTTCGCGGCCCGATACCCGTACTTCACACCGTCATACCGGGCGAGGTTGGAGGACGCCTCAGCCGTGGCGATCAGGTAGTACGTCGCGACGGCGTATTGCGTCATCGGGAGCGTGATCTCCTTGATCTCGGCTTTGAGCTCCTGCAGCTTGATGATCGCCGTCCGCACCGCCAGCTCCACCTCCGGGTCGAGCCCCTCGGCAAAGAACTCCAGCGGCACACCGACCTTCATCCCGCGCAGATTAAACTTGAGCGCCTTCTGGTAGTCGGGTACCGGCACGTCGGCCGACGTGGAGTCCAGGGGATCGTGCCCCGCGATGATCTGCAGCATCAGGGCCGCGTCCCGCACGTCCTTCGTGATCGGCCCGATCTGGTCAAGCGACGAGGCGAACGCCACCAGCCCATAGCGCGACACGCGGCCGTAGGTGGGCTTGAGCCCCACCACCCCGCAACAGGCAGCCGGCTGCCGGATTGAGCCGCCGGTATCCGAGCCCAGCGCCGCCGCGCAGAGGTCCGCGGCTACGGCCGCGGCCGAGCCGCCGCTGGACCCGCCGGGAATGCAGGCCAGGTTCCAGGGGTTCCGCGTCGGGCCGAAAGCCGAGTTCTCGGTCGAGGAACCCATCGCGAACTCGTCCAGGTTCGTCTTGCCGATCAGGAAATATCCCTGCTCCTTCAGGCGCGAGACCACCGTCGCATCGTAGGGCGGCACGAAGCTCTCCAGCATGCGGGAGCCGCAGGTCGTCTTGACGCCCTCCGTGCAGATATTGTCCTTGACCGCGATCGGCATGGCCGTCAGCGGCATGGTCTTCCGCCAGCCGCGCAGCTTGTAGTCGAGATCGTCGGCCTCCTTCGTCAGGGCGTCTTTCCTGGCCGGAGTGATATAGGCCTTCACCTTGGACTCGACCACGGCCAGACGCTGGAAATAGGCCTTGACGATCTCGCCGGCGGAGATTTCCCCCTTGGCGAATTTGTCCTTGAGCTCGAAGAGCGTCAGCTTCCGCAGCGACATCTAGGGTACCATCCGGTTCTTCTCATCCACCTTGATGATCTTGGGCTCGTGCCGCTTGATCTCGTCCTCGTTATAGAACTCGTAGCAGAAGACGATGATCTTGTCCCCGATCGCACCCTTGCGCGCCGTGGGGCCGTTGAGCGAAATCAGGCCGCCCCCGCGCGCGCCGGGAATCACGTAAGTCGTGAACCGCTCGCCGTTGTTGAGATTGGAGATGACCACGGCCTCGTACGGCAGGATGCCGGCCGCCTCCAGCAGGGTCTCGTCCACGGTCAGGCTTCCCTCATATTCCAAGCAGGCGTCGGTGACCGTCGCCCGGTGAATCTTCGATCGCAGCATCTGTCGAAACATCGTGGTCCTCTATCCCCGGTTAACGGTCTTCCAGAATTTTCGGCACGCGGAAGAATCCCTCCGCCTGGTCCGGCGCGTTGACCAGCGCCTGCTCCTGCGACAGCGACGGCCGCACGGCGTCGTCGCGAAACACGTTGTCGGTCGGGAGCACGGTCGCGGTCGGCTCAACGCCGGCGGTCTCCACTTCTTTGAGCTGATCAATGTGCGTCAGGATCGCGCTGAGCTGCCGGGCGAAGGTAGTCTTGTCGTCTTCGCTCACGTCCAGCCGCGCCAGCCTGGCCACATGCTCGACCTGTTCCTTGCTGATTTCCATGAGCCTCCTGTTACTCGACCGTCACGCTCTTCGCGAGGTTCCGTGGCTGGTCCACGTCGGTTCCCCGCAGCACCGCAATGTGGTACGCCAGCAGTTGCAGCGGGACCGTGAACAGCACCGGCGTCAACAGGGGATGCACGTCCGGCACCGTAAAGACCGCATCGGCCTGCTTACCCAGTTCCCACTCGCCTTCCGTCACGAACGCGATGACCGGCGCGTTCCGGGCCTTCACTTCCATGAGGTTGCTCACCGTCTTTTCGTACAGACGGTCGCGCGGCGCCAGCACCACGACCGGCATGTCCTTGTCGATCAGCGCGATCGGACCGTGCTTCATCTCGCCGGCCGCGTAGCCCTCGGCGTGGATGTAGGAAATCTCCTTGAGCTTCAGCGCCCCCTCCAGCGCGATCGGGTAATTGATGCCACGCCCCAGGTACAGAAAATTGTTCTTGGCGTGGTAGCGCGTGGCGATCGCGATCAGCTCCGCCTCGCGCCCGAGCAGGCGCCGGACGTGCGCCGGCAGCGTGGCGAGCCGGTCAAGCCACGCCTTGCCGTCCTGGGCCGACACCTTGCCCCGCACGCGCCCCAGATGCAGGGCCAGCAGGTAGAGCGCCGTGAGCTGCGCCGTGAACGCCTTCGTGGAGGCCACACCGATCTCGGGCCCCGCATGCGTGTACAGGACGCCGTCGGATTCGCGGGCCAGCGTGCTGCCCACGACGTTGCAGATGGAAACCACCTGAACGCCATGCTTCTTTGCTTCCCGAACGGCCGCCAGCGTGTCGGCGGTCTCTCCTGACTGCGAGATCGCGACGAGCAGATCGCCCGGTCCGATTAGCGGATTGCGGTACCGGAACTCCGAGCCGATGTCCACCTGGACCGGCGCCCGTACCATTTCCTCGATGAGGTATTTCCCGACCAGCCCGGCGTGCCACGAGGTCCCGCAGGCAACAATCCAGATGCGATGGATCGCCTTGAACTGCTCCGGCGTCAGCCCGATGTCGGGCAGGTCCGCCTCACCCTGCTCGTAGGTGTACCGTCCGCGCATCGTATCCAGAATCGCCTGCGGCTGCTCGTGGATTTCCTTCAACATGAAATGCGGGTACCCGCCCTTCTCCGCCGCGGCCGCGTCCCATGCAATCCGGGTCACCGTGCGTGTCACCGGCTTGCCATCCGCATCCTTCAC
>Ga0163199_1002376_pt1 | contig 11536 bp, 10 predicted proteins | sample PL_2010_150m_FD_113537 | JGI IMG/M metagenome (GOLD analysis project Ga0163199, IMG submission 113537) | Freshwater microbial communities from Powell Lake, British Columbia, Canada to study Microbial Dark Matter (Phase II) - PL_2010_150m | ecosystem: Environmental > Aquatic > Freshwater > Lake ...
ACGAGATGGCGTTGAAGGAATTCGGGCTGGCCGTGCCGCTGCTGCTCAGCCAGGCGGCCACTGCCGGCGGGGGCGACGCGGCGGGGGCGGTGCGGCAGTGGCGGCTGATCCAGATTCTCGAGGGGTATATCGGCGTGCTGGTCGAGACCGTGCGTGCCGGCAGACAGGCGCCGGGCATTGATGCGTTGGCCGAATCGTTCAGACTTGCTGATATGGCGCGCGGCGGGCGCGTGCAGCGGGCACTCGCTTCCAGCGCCGCGCGTTCGGCCATCAGCGATCCGCAACTCGCCGAGCTGGCGAGGAAGGAACAGGACGCCGAACAGAGAATCGGCGCCTTGAACGACTTGCTCACCAACATGCTGGGCGCCCCGCCGGCGCAGCAGATTCCCAAGGTGATCGAGGAACTGCGCAAGGAGATCGCCGAACTGCGCAAGGAGCGCACCCAGGCCAAGGCCGAGATCGAGAAGCGCTTCCCCGACTATGCCAACCTGATTGATCCCAAGCCGCCCACGGTCGAGCAGACACGCACGGCCATGCGCGAGGGCGAGGCGCTGATCTCCCTGTACGTGGGGGCCAACCAGACCTTTGTCTGGGCGATTCCCAAGAGCGGCAGCCCGGCAGTTGCCGTTGCACGTCTGGGCGATGCCGAGATCACGCAACGCGTCACCAGGCTGCGCAAGGCGCTCGATGCGGGGGCTTCCACCATCGACGACATTCCCAAGTTCGACGTGGCGCTCGCGCACGGCCTTTTCAGTGATCTGCTCAAACCCACCGAGTCAGGCTGGGGACATGCCAAGAGTCTGCTCATCGTGCCGCATCTGGCGCTGGGCCAGCTGCCCTTCGGGCTGCTGCCCACCGCGGCGGCGACACTGCCGGCGAAGGAAGCGGTCCAGTTCGAGGGCTACCGACCCGTGCCGTGGCTCATCCGCCATGCCGCCATCACCCAGTTGCCGTCGGTCAATACCTTGATCACGCTGCGGCGCACCCCGCCGGGTAATCCGAACCGGCGTGCGTTTGCCGGCTTTGGCGATCCGTTCTTCAGCAAGAAGCAGGCGGCCGAAGCGCACGGCGCCATACAGGTGGCGGCCAATACCGTTGGCACGCGCGGTGCGCCCATCAAACTGCGCAGTGCGCCCAAGTTCGACGGAGTCGCCTCGGCCGAACTCGCGCAATTGCCGCGATTACCCGACACGCGCGAGGAAATCCTCGAGATCGCGAAGGTAATGAACGCCGACGCCACACAGGATGTCTTCCTCGGCGAGCGTGCGAGCGTGAAGACGGTGAAAAGCATGCCGCTCAACAATCGCAAAGTCATCCATTTCGCCACCCACGGGCTGATCCCAGGCGAACTCGACGGGCTCACGCAGCCGGCGCTGGCGCTGAGCTCACCGGATGTGGCGGGCCCTGATAACGGCGACGGGCTGCTCAAGATGGACGACATCCTGGGCCTCAAGCTCAACGCCGATTGGGTCGTGCTCTCGGCGTGCAACACCGCTTCGGGCGACGGCAGCGGGGGGACGGAAGCCGTATCGGGACTCGGGCGCGCGTTTTTCTTTGCCGGGGCGCGGGCGCTGCTGGTGTCCAACTGGCCGGTCGATTCGGTGTCGGCGAGAAAGCTCATGACGGACTTGTTCCGGCGCCAGGCCACGGATGCATCACTCGACCGCGCCGAAGCGCTGCGTCAGGCGATGGTGGGATTGATCGACGGCGAAGGCGAGCATGATCCGGCAACCAAGAAACCGCTTTACCTTTATGCCCATCCGCTGTTCTGGGCGCCGTTCGCGCTCGTCGGCGATGGCGGAGGTCGGTAGGCGCGAGATCAACTGGTGGTGGTGATGCCACTAAAGAGGGACTGATGGACGAGCAACCAAAAACTGGAGCCGGTGTGGTGCAGGAAGGCGCGGAGGAAGCAAGCGCGGCGCAGCGCGATCTCTCGTTTCTGTGGCCGCTGATCGAGAAGATCCGCGCGGTCGAGATCAAGTTTCACGGCGAGGCGCCGGCGGGGAATGCGCTCGCCGCTGCGGTGCAGACCGACGCGACCCCGGGCAGCAAGGTGCCCGCGGCAGACCTCGAAGCGCGGTTGAAGACGCTGGAAGGTGAAATCGCGGCGATCAAGCAAACGCTGCAGGATGCGCTCGGCGTCTCAACCAAGGGCGTAAGCGAGGCCGCCGCTGCGGTTACCGAGGCGGTATGGGTCGAGTTGCCGCCGCATTCATGGCAGCGCATTGCGATTGCAGCCGTGTTGTCAATCGCATTGTTACTGCTTGCGCACTGGCTGGTTGTTTTTGTTTACGACTTGCCCACCCTGGGCCTGCGGCTGGTGTCGATCGCGATTCCGCTGCCGATCGCGTTGTGGCTGACGCTACGCCACCGCATCGAGCCGTGGTTCGAGATCGTGATTGCGGTGACGATCGGATCTGTCGCGGTATTCGGGATGTCGTACGTGACCAGCGTCCTCGAGAAGACGGCGTTTCTTCCCGGAAACATGCGCGAGTGGCAGGAAACGATTGAGTACATCGCGAGCATTACGTTTGCTTATCTGACCGGCGTGCTGATCAGCAGTGCGAGACAGGCGCGCTTCGGCGTGCGCAACCGTGCAGGGGAGGCGACGTTGCGGTTGGCGCGAGTGCTGGCGTTCGTGACGGGCAGGGCCATCGAACACGGACCGAAGCTCCAGAAACACGTGGATACGGTTCGGGGCCTGGTCAATAACCTGATGCCGATCGCGAGCGCCATCATCGCGGTCGTCACCGGCATCAAAGGCATACTCAATTAAGCCGCGGCGCGGGCGGCATCAAGCCGCCTGCGCGATGCACGCTTACTTGACGACGGTAAAGCTGACGATTTCCGTTTTGGTGCGCCCGTCGGCGTCGGTGACGTCGATCTTGATGTCGTGTGTTCCCGCCGGCACGCTGGCATCAGCAAGACTGATACCTGATTCTGAAATCCCTGATTTCAAGCGCGGCGTGAGGTCGACCGCCGGTTTTTTCAGGTAAGTGACCTTGACCGAGGAGGCGTCGATCTTCGAGCCGCCGTGCGGCTGGAAGTCCACCTTCATCGCGAACGGCGCCTTGATCTGAGCGTCGGGATTCGGGCTTACCACCTTGATGCCGGGACCGCGCGTGATGCCGCCGCGCGTGCCCATCTTGGGCGCGGCCGGGAGCCTGGCTTCGTCGTCAGTGATGAGTTCTACGGCGCTTGCCACACCGGCGAACGTGAGGCCGGCCGCCAGCGTGGAGGCCGAGATCAGAAAGCGAAAACCACAAGCAGTGCGTTTAACCACGTTCAATTCCCCCCCCAAGTTGAAGCGGACCAGAGTTGCGGCGGTTTGGCCTCAGCGACGATAGCATAGGATAAGCGCCGCGCAACCATATAACGCAATAGCGGATAAGCGGTTGACCGGCGCTGCCTGGCGCCTATGTGCTAAAGCAGAACCAAATTGTCGCGGTGAATCAGTTCGGGCTCGTCGACGTAGCCGAGTTTGGCTTCGATTTCGCTCGACGGCGTTTTCAGGATGCGGCGCGTCTCGGCGGCGCTGTAGTTGATCAGCCCGCGCGCGATTTCGGCGCCGTCCGGATTGCAGCAGCCGACCACCTCGCCGCGCTCGAACTCGCCGCTCACCTCATGGACGCCGATCGGCAGCAGGCTCTTGTGCTGGTCGCGCAAGGCCTTGACCGCCCCGGCGTCGAGCGTCAGTCGCCCGCGCACCTGCAGGTGATCGGCGAGCCACTGCTTGCGCGCCGCGAGGGTCTGGGTCGCGGCCCTGAGCAGCGTGCCGATTTTTTCGCCGCGCGCGAGCCGCACCAGCACGTCCTGCTCGTGGCCCGACGCGATCACGGTATGGGCGCCGCTGCGCGCAGCGCGTTTCGCGGCGAGCACTTTGGTCAGCATGCCGCCGAGGGCAATTTTGCTGCCCGCACCGCCGGAGATTTTTTCAAGCTCGGGATCGCCCGCCTGAGCTTCGTCGATCAGCTTCGCCGCGGCATCCCTGCGCGGATCGGCGGAATAAAGCCCGGTTTGATCGGTGAGAATCACCAGCACGTCGGCTTCGATCAGGTTCGTCACCAGCGCACCGAGCGTATCGTTGTCGCCGAGACGGATTTCATCGGTAGCGACGGTGTCGTTTTCGTTGATGATCGGGATGACGCCGAGTTCGAGCAGCGTGCGCAGCGTCGAGCGCGCGTTCAGATAACGCTTGCGGTCGGCCATGTCCTCGTGGGTCAGCAGGATCTGCGAAGTCAGCAGGCCGTGCTCGCGGAAACACGATTCATAGACCTCGATCAGGCCCATCTGGCCCACCGCGGCTGCGGCCTGCAACTCGTGCACCGCGCTCGGCCGCTGTTTCCAGCCCAGGCGCTGCATGCCCTCGGCGATCGCCCCGCTGGACACGAGCACCACTTCCCGCCCGAGCTTCCGCAATTCGGCGATCTGCCGCGCCCAGCGCGCAAGCGCTGCGTGGTCGAGGCCCTGGCCGCAGTTGGTGACCAGCCCGCTGCCGATCTTGACCACCAGGCGCTTCGCTTTGGTTAATTCCGGACGCATATCAAATGCAGGATTCGGGATTCAGGATGCGGTGTGTGCCGCGCCCATTTCCGCCCTCAATCCTGACTCCTGGATTCTGAATCCTGATTTTCTTCCAAATACCCCATGATGGCATACGTAAGTTCCTTGCAGCCTTCGCCGGTCAGCGCTGAGATGATAAAGCTTTTGCCTTCCCAGCCGAAATCGGCAATGAATTTTTGCGTGACCGCGGTGCGCTCTGCGGCCGGCACCAGGTCGGTCTTATTGAGCGCCAGCCAGCGCGGTTTGAAAAACAGTGCCTCGTCATATTTCCTGAGTTCGTTGACGATTGCGCGCGCTTCCGCCACCGGGTCGGTATCGGCATCGAATGGGGCGACGTCGACCAGATGCAAAAGCAGCCGGGTGCGCTGGAGATGGCGCAGGAACTGATGGCCGAGGCCGGCGCCTTCGGCGGCGCCCTCGATCAGGCCCGGGATATCGGCGACCACGAAACTGCGGTTTTGGTCGACGCGCACCACGCCGAGGTTGGGATGCAGCGTGGTGAACGGATAGTCGGCGACCTTCGGCCGCGCCGCCGACACCGCGCGGATAAAAGTCGATTTTCCGGCATTCGGCATGCCGAGCAGCCCGACGTCGGCGAGCACCTTGAGTTCGAGCTTGAGCTTGCGCGATTCGCCCGGCATTCCGCGCGTGAACTGGCGCGGAGCGCGATTGGTGCTCGACTTGAAATGGAGGTTGCCGAGCCCGCCGTTGCCGCCCTGGGCGAGCAGCGCCCGCTGCCCGTGCGCGGCGAGGTCGGTGATCACCTCGCCGTTGTCGAAGTCGCAGACCACGGTGCCGACCGGCACGCGCAGCACAATGTCCTCGGCAGACTTGCCGTAGCAGTCGGAGCCGCGTCCGGGCTCGCCGTTCTTCGCGCGGTGGATGCGGGCGAAGCGGTAATCGACCAGCGTGTTGATGTTGCGGTCGGCGACCGCATGGATGCTGCCGCCGCGTCCGCCGTCGCCGCCGTCGGGGCCGCCGCGCGGCACGAACTTCTCGCGCCGAAACGACGCTGAGCCGTCACCGCCCTTGCCGGCGTGGACTTCGATGGTTGCTTCGTCAATGAATTTCATGAAAGAACCCGCAACAAAAAAGCCCTGCGGTCGCAGGGCTTTTTGATTTCGCGCAGCCGTGTTTACGCAGGAAGCACGCTGACCATGTGTTTTTTGTCCGGCCCTTTGATCGCGAACTCGACTTTGCCCGTGATCTTCGCGAACAGCGTGTGGTCCCTGCCGATGCCAACGTTGACGCCGGGATGCACCCGCGTGCCGCGCTGGCGCACGATGATGCTGCCGGCCCCGATCAGCTCGCCGCCGTACGCTTTGACTCCGAGCCGCTTGGCGTTTGAATCGCGGCCGTTACGTGAACTGCCGCCTGCTTTCTTGTGTGCCATGGCGCTTGCTCCTTAGCCTGCAATGCCGAGAATTTCGATCTCGGTGTAATTCTGACGATGGCCCTGGCTCTTGCGATAGTGCTTGCGGCGGCGCATCTTGAAAATACGCACCTTGTCGCCACGCCCGTGGGACACGACCTTGGCTTTAACTGACGCACCCGTGACCAATGGCGTGCCGAGCGCGACTGTCTCGCCGTCCGCGACCATCAATACCTGGTCGAGCACGACCTCGCTGCCGACCTCGGCCGCGATCTGTTCGATTTTGAGCTTTTCCCCGGAGGCGACTCGGTATTGCTTGCCGCCGGATTTGATGACCGCATACATGGTGGACCCTTTTTGCCCGCTTGGCTTGCCGGATTCGGAAAACCGCGCATTATACCCAAGCACGATTCTTTAGTCAAAGCAATAACCTATCTTAAAATTGCCCGCAACCTGCGCCTTGCGCCCAGCATTTTTTTCCCTGCACCGCAGCGCGCGGATATGGTTGCGGCAGGTTCCGGTAAAATGACGCACTTGCCGGAACGGCCCAGTGCCTTGCCGGCGTGGTTTGTACCGCACCGCGGCGGTGCCGGTCACCCCTTATTTCAAGAAGCCCGATGCCCATTTCAGCGATTCAGGATTTTGTTGCCGGCGACATGCGGGCCGTCGATGCCGTGATTCGAAATCGGCTGGCCTCCGACGTGGCGCTCGTGCGCCAGGTCGCGGAATACATAGTCAACAGCGGCGGCAAACGCCTGCGCCCGGCGCTGGTGATACTGTGCGCCGGCGCGTTCGGCTACCAGGGCCCGCACCACCATCAGCTCGCGGCGGTGATCGAGTTCATTCATACCGCAACCTTGCTGCATGACGACGTGGTCGACGCCTCCGAGCTCAGGCGCGGCCGTGCCACCGCCAATGCGTTGTTCGGCAACGCGGCGAGCGTGCTGGTCGGCGACTTCGTCTACTCGCGCGCCTTCCAGATGATGGTCGAGGTCGAAAGCATGCGCGTCATGCAGGTGCTGGCCGATGCCACCAACGTGATCGCCGAGGGTGAAGTGCTGCAACTGATGAACTGCCACAATCCCGACACCGACGAACACAATTACCTGCAGGTGATCCGCTACAAGACCGCCAAGCTGTTCGAGGCGGCGACCCGGCTCGGCGCGATCCTCGGCGGCGCGACACCCGAGCAGGAGCAGGCGGTGGCGAATTACGGCATGCATCTGGGCACCGCGTTTCAGCTGATCGACGACGTGCTCGATTACTCGGGCGACAACCATGCGACCGGCAAGAACGTCGGTGACGACCTGGCTGAGGGCAAGCCGACACTGCCACTGATTTACGCGATCAGGCACGGCAGCGCCGCCGAGGCGGCGCTGATCCGCAAGGCCATCGAAGCCGGCGGCTTGAGCGAGCTCGAGCAAGTGGTCGCGGCGATCCACCGCACCGGCGCGCTCGACTACACGCGGCGCCAGGCCGGGGCTGAGGCGCGTACCGCGAGCGCCGCGCTGGCGGCCCTGCCAAATTCAAAACAGCGTGATTATTTGCTACAATTGGCGGACTTTGCAGTAACGAGGAATTACTAGCTGTCAGCCATCACGGCCAGCCTTCGGTGCGAACAATGCGCGGGTTGGCCGCGTGTTTTTTCGACGGCCGGGCGCTGACAGCTGAAGGTTTGAATCGGGGTGTAGCTCAGCCTGGTAGAGTACTGCGTTCGGGACGCAGGAGTCGGAGGTTCGAACCCTCTCACCCCGACCATTGACGATGCGGCTTTGGAGGATCTATCACCTCCGCCGCCTGATGCCGCAAGCACACGAACCGCTTGCAAACCCGGCTTCACCCGGATGACGCCCATCGCCGCCGCTTTATGCGCCGGATGGGCAGTTCCGGACCTCGCCATGGCGAAAAGCCGAAATTCCGGCCGCGGCCATCATCAGTCACCCGGCAGCTACAAGTCATATAACGACAGCTCGAAGCTCGTGCGAGGCTTTATATGCGCGAGATCAAATGATAGGCTGAGTTCATTTCATCATGTCGGGAGCGCCGAGTTTTGGGTAAATTGCTTCTCATCATTCTGGTTTTCGTGGGGGCTTGGTGGATACTGAAAAAATACCGCAACTCCCTGACGCGGAAGGAGCCGCCGCCCGCAGGCGCAGCCGAAGACATGGTGCGCTGCGCCCACTGCGGGGTGCATCTGCCGCGCAGCGAAAGCCATTCCGGCAGCGGCAAGTTCTTCTGCAGCGAAGAGCATCTGCGCCTGCATCGTTAGGGGTCCATGTCATCCGTCACGCAGACTGAACCGCGGCAACTGGCGCTGAATCTGCCGGCGCCGTTGTCCGAGCCGCCGGATTCTTACTGGCGCTCGCTCTATTTCTTCAACGGCTATCGGTTGGTCGTCGCGCTGGTGCTGTTTGCGACCATCGCGGTATTCGGCAATACGCTGTCGTTCGGCTCGACGGACTTCGGGCTGTTCGTCTACGTCAGCGCCGGCTACGTGATGTTCAGCCTGCTCTGCTTCATGGTGATCGCCTGGCGCCGGCATTTCCAGTTGCAGCTGGGGATCCAGGTCAGCGCCGACATCGTGTTCATCGTGGTGTTGATGTTTGCGAGCGGCGGCATTTCGAGCGGGTTCGGTTTGCTGCTGCTGTCGGGGCTCGCTGCGGCGGGGCTCATCAGCCGCGGCCGGTTGACGCTGTTTTACGCTGCGCTCGCGAGCATCGCGGTCCTGCTCGAGCAAACGGTGGAGGTGCTGTATTTCTACGGGCCTACCACGCAATACGTTCAGGCGGGGCTGCTCAGCATTGGCTATTTCACGACGGCGTGGGTCGCGCACACGCTCGCCAAGTACCTGGTTGCGACGGAGCGGCTGGTTGCGCAGCGCGAAATCGATCTCGCCAACATGGCGGAAGTGAGCCAGCTGGTGATTCAGGACATGCAGGACGGGGTGCTGGTGGTCGACGCGCATGGCCTGATCCGGCAATACAACGCGCGTGCCGAGGCGATGCTGGGGCCGCTGCACCCGCAGCACCGGCGCGAGCTGAATCTCAGGCAATATGCGCCGCTGCTTGCCCAGCGACTCGACGAATGGCTCGGGAGTCCGGTCGCCGGCGCGAACCCGATGAACGCGGTCGCGCTCAATAATAAAGTGAGCGCGCGTTTCGTGCCGGTCGGCCGCAGCCGCAACGTCGGCGCGGTAATCTTTCTCGAGGACTTGACGCGGATGCAGGCGCAGGCGCGCCAGATGAAGCTCGCGGCGCTCGGCCGGCTCACCGCCAACATCGCGCACGAAATCAGGAACCCGCTGTCGGCAATCAGCTACGCTACCGAATTGCTGCAGGAAGAGCCGGTGGTGGGCGGTACCGTAGCTCGGCTGCTCGCCATCATTCACGACAACACCAAACGCCTCGACCGCATGGTGCATGATGTCCTGAAGTTGAACCGGGGTGACCGCGCGCATCGCGAGGTATTCAAGGTCGGCGAATTCCTGAAGACGTTCGCCGGGGAGTTCTGCCAGATAGAAAAGGTGCCGCGGGCTGTAATCCGGCTCGAGTTCAACGCCGAGCCCGAGGTATCATTCGACCACAGCCATCTGAACCAGGTGATGTGGAACCTGTGTCGCAACGCGCTGCGGTATTGCCGCTGCCACGATGCAAGCATCCGCATCGTGGTGAGCGTGGCGAGCGGCGGGGATATGGTAAAACTGGATGTGGTGGACGACGGGCCGGGCGTGCCGCCGGCGCTGCGCAGCCAGTTGTTCGAGCCTTTCGTTACCTCCGCCAGCAGCGGCACCGGGCTCGGGCTGTACATTGCGCGCGAAATCTGCACGGCCAATGACGCGACGCTCGATTACGTCGAAACGCCGTCCGGAGCGCAGTTCACGGTCCTCTGTCGGGGGGTGCGGCACCCATGAACAAAAGCAGGGTCCTGATCGTCGATGACGAAGCCGATATTCGCGAGTTGCTGAGCCTCGCGCTGCAGCGCATGGGGCTCGACACCGATTGCGCTGCGAGCGAGTTTGAGGCGGTGCAGCTGATGCAGAAGCACGGCTACGATCTGTGCCTGACCGACATGCGGCTGCCCGACGGCGACGGCTTGAAACTGCTCGCGCATATCGGCGCAAACTACGCGAGCACGCCGGTCGCGGTGATCACCGCGCACGGCAGCGCCGAGAACGCAGTCGCCGCATTGAAGGCCGGTGCGTTTGATTATCTGGCCAAGCCGGTGTCTTTGAACCAGTTGCGGGCGCTGGTGCATTCGGCGTTGAAGCTGCCCCGTCCCGGCCAGACGAAAAAGAGCGGCGACCGGGAAACGGACGCCGGCGGCTTCCCGGTACTGCTCGGCGACTCGGCGCTCATGCAGCAGACGCGGCAAATGATCGACAAGCTCGCGCGCAGCCAGGCGCCGATACACATCAGCGGCGAATCCGGCTGCGGCAAGGAACTCGCGGCGCGTCTGATGCACCTGAAGGGCCCGCGCCGCGAGGCGCCGTTCGTGCCGGTCAACTGCGGCGCGATCCCCGAAAACCTGATGGAAAGCGAATTCTTCGGCTACAAAAAAGGTGCTTTTACCGGAGCGGAACTCGACCGGGACGGGTTTTTCCAGGCGGCGAACGGCGGCACGTTGTTCCTCGACGAAGTCGCCGATCTGCCGATCCGGATGCAGGTCAAGCTCCTGCGCGCGATCCAGGAAAAAAGAGTGCGCAAGGTCGGCTCGACCGGCGAGGAAAACGTCGATGTGCGCATCATCAGCGCGACCCATCGCAGCCTGGCCGATGAAGTGGAAAACGGGATGTTCCGTCAAGACCTCTTCTACCGGTTAAATGTGATCGAGTTGCGAATGCCGGCGCTGCGGGAGATAAGAGAGGACATTCCGCTGCTGGCGGCGGAAATAGTGAGGAAACTCGTGGCCCCTCTCAATGTCGCTCCGCCAAGACTCTCATTAGCGGCGTTGAAGGAACTCCAATCCTACGGTTTCCCGGGCAATGTTCGCCAACTGGAGAATATTCTTGAACGGGCATTGGCGTTGACCACCAGCGAAGAGATCAAGAGGGAAGACCTTCAACTTTCGCAGGCTCCAGCGAGGGGGGACGGCGCGGATCTGTTGAACGCGCCCTTGCCGGAGCGGCTTGAGGACCTGGAGAAAAAAGCCATCATGCAAGCGCTGGAAAAAACGCGCTACAACCGCACTGCTGCGGCCAAGTTGCTGGGGATCACTTTTCGGGCACTGCGCTACAAGATGGAAAAGCTGGGCATTAAAGACGCGTTGGAGTCGAATGATTAGACGCACGCGACACAAGGCGCGTTTGCCACGATGTGACGCGCGGTTATCGCTTCACCCTCTCGGGCACAAGTAAGTGTATATCGACCGCTGCGGATTGCTTGAAGGCGCCCGTTTCATTGCCTCGCCCAACTGCGACGAGCGTCCCGAGGGCGGCTCCATCGAGCTGCTAGTGATCCACAACATCAGCCTGCCGCCGGGAGAATTCGGCGGGCCTGGCATCGTCGAGCTGTTCACCAATCGTCTCGATCCCGGCGCGCATCCGTATTACCGCGAGATCGCGGGGCGCAAGGTGTCCGCGCACTTCCTGATCCGGCGCGACGG
>Ga0163199_1002379_pt1 | contig 11530 bp, 9 predicted proteins | sample PL_2010_150m_FD_113537 | JGI IMG/M metagenome (GOLD analysis project Ga0163199, IMG submission 113537) | Freshwater microbial communities from Powell Lake, British Columbia, Canada to study Microbial Dark Matter (Phase II) - PL_2010_150m | ecosystem: Environmental > Aquatic > Freshwater > Lake ...
GCGGCTGCGCGGGGCTGCCGCGACAGGATCCAGCGCTGGCCGCCGGAGGGGCCTCGCCCGAGGGATCGGCAGGGACCAAGACCGCGTCACCCACTGACCCTTCGGGGTTGTCGAACATTGTCTATGGCGTGCTGGTTGGCGATATTGCCGCTCAACGCGGCCAATATCGGGTCGCCGAAAAGCAGTACCTGGATGCGGCCCGTCTGGGCCGCAACGCTGGGCTGGCAGAGCTTGCTACGCACGCCGCCCTGGCCGCCCAAGACCCGCAAGCCGCGACGAACGCAGTGACCTATTGGCTGACACTAAAGCCCGATCACATTGGCGCCCTGCAGATTGCCGCCCTACTCGCGGCCCAAAATGGAAATCTGGAAGATGCCTTGGTGCACCTACAGCGAGTGGTGACGATCCAGAATGCCAAGGGCGAGAATGGATATCTGGATGCGGCCCGCTTGCTGGCGCGCATCGGCAAAGTCGAGCTACGGTTGGGACTGGCGCGGCGTATCACCGCCGGGCATAGGGGGGATCCGCGGGCCCTGTTTGCCCTGGCGGTAATGGAGGCCGGGTCGCACAACTTCGCCGCGGCCGAGCTAGCGACGCGCAAGGTGCTAGCGAAACGCCCCAACTGGGAGGAGGCCCAGGTGTTGCTCGTGCGTACCCTAGTGGCCCGCAATGACAAGCCGGGCGCCCGTACCGTCCTAGAACGATTTCTTGCCGCCTCGCCCAAGAACACCCAGTTGCGCGCCACCTATGCGCGCCTGTTGTTGGAGCAGAATGACCTAGCAGCCGCCAGGACGCAGTTTGAGCAGCTATACAAGAATGATCCGAATGATAGCGATTCCCTGTTTGCCCTGGGGATGCTGGCCCTCCAGAAGGACCGGCGGAGCGAAGCGCGGAAATACCTCCAACGCCTCTACGATCTGGGGGAGCATCACGATGACGCGGCCTTCTATCTCGGCCAGCTCATGGATGAGGACGAGCAGCCCGAGGAGGCGCTGCGTTGGTATGCGCAAGTAGAGGGCAGTAATAGATTTGATGCCCAAGTGCGAATCGCACGTATCTACGCTAAACGGGGTGAAATCTCCCGGGCGCGAGAGATCCTGCAACAGATTCGCGGCCACGTCGGCAAGGATGTCGTCCAGATGGACCTGATTGAGGCAGAGATCCTACGCGAGGTGAAGCAGTACGATGCCGCCGTGGCGGTTCTGACACATGGCCTGGAGAAGAGCCCCAATAACCACGAGTTGCTGTATGCCCGCGCCCTCACCGCAGTGAACCTGGGGCGGGTGGATGTGCTGGAGCGGGATCTCAAGCGCGTCATCGAACAGGATCCCAAGCACGCCGATGCCCTCAATGCCCTAGGTTATACCCTGGCGGATCAGACCAGCCGCTACCAAGAGGCACTGGGTTACATCCAGCGCGCCTTGGCCCTCAAGCCCGATAGCCCCGCCATTCTCGACAGCATGGGTTGGGTGCACTACCGGATGGGTCACCCCAGGGCAGGGCTTCCCTATCTGAAACGTGCCATGGAGCTGCTGCCGGATGCGGAGATCGCCGCCCATCTCGGTGAGATCCTGTGGGCCGTCGGAGAGCAGGATCGGGCCCGCCGGGTATGGCGAGATGCCCTCAATAAGGATCCCGGTAGCGAATATATCCTAAAGATGCGGGAGCGTTATGGGGTCCGGTTTTGAGGATATGCCCGGTATAGGCGACACCCCGTGCTGGCATGCCGATGGTTTCCACGGCCCCTGGCCCGCCCCCGCCAAGCTCAATCTGATGCTGCGGATAGTGGGCCGGCGCCCCGACGGTTATCATGAGCTGCAAACCGTATTTCAGTTCATCGACCGCTGCGACCAGTTGTGGTTTCGGGTGCGAAACGATGCGCGAATCATGCGCGACGGCGGCCCCGCTGGCGTGCCCGAGGGGCAAGACCTCACACTGCGCGCCGCCCGCCGGCTGCAAGCGGAGACGGGCTGTCCTCTGGGCGTGGACATCCGTTTGGACAAGCGTCTGCCCGTGGGCGGTGGGCTTGGCGGCGGCAGCTCCGATGCCGCCACCGCCCTAGTAGCCCTAAACCATCTGTGGGGTCTTACTCTGGAACAGGAAACCATGGCGCAGATAGGGTTGAAACTGGGGGCGGACGTGCCGGTGTTCGTACGCGGTCGCGCCGCCTGGGGGGAGGGAATCGGGGAGCGGTTGACCCCCCTGGATATCCCAGAACCCTGGTATCTGGTGTTGGCGCCCGCTTGCTCAGTCTCCACAGCGGCGGTATTCGCGGATCCGGAATTGACACGCCATTCAGCGCCCATCACAATAGCCGACTTCCTTGCGGGGGACGTGTTCAACGATTGCCTGGCGGTGGTGCGGCGACGCCATCTCCCGGTGGCCCAAGCCCTGGATTGGCTGGATCGGCGGGTCGCTGGGCGCCTTACCGGCACCGGCGCGTGCGTGTTTGCCGTAATGCCTTCGGAGGCGGCGGCGCGACGGCTGTTGATAGAGTGTCCAGGCGAGTTTCGGGGATTCGTCGCACGAGGGCTCAATCGCTCACCCCTGTCTGTGGCAAGGGGCGAATGTTGAGTGCCCGATAGCATCCTTGGGGTGTCGCCAAGCGGTAAGGCACAGGGTTTTGATCCCTGCATGCGGAGGTTCGAATCCTCCCACCCCAGTCATTTCATGGCGGTAGTTCTGGCGGCGGTAGGCGCGTCCGGTCGCCGTTGTTTTACGATCCGAGGCAAGCCCGATGGGAAACAGCGCCGTGTCTTCGATCCAGATCATGGTGTTTTCCGGAAACGCCAATCCCGAACTGTCGGCGGCCATTGCCAATTACCTGAACCTGCCTTTAGGCAAGGCGGTGCTGGGGCAATTCAGCGATGGCGAGATCATGGCGGAGATCCAGGAAAATGTGCGGGGCCGCGACGTATTCGTGGTCCAACCCACCTCGGCGCCGACCAATGACAACTTGATGGAACTGTGCGTGATGCTGGATGCCCTGCGTTGGGCATCGGCGGGACGCATCACTGCGGTGATCCCCTATTTTGGCTATGCCCGCCAGGATCGTCGTCCACGCTCGGCGCGGGTGCCGATTACCGCACGGCTAACCGCCAAGATGATTGCCCAGGCCGGGGCCAATCGGGTGCTCACGGTGGATCTGCATTCGGACCAGATCCAGGGGTTTTTCGATATCCCGGTGGATAACGTCTACGCCTCACCCATCCTGCTGGGTGACATATGGCGACAGAAATACTCCGATCTCGTGGTGGTATCGCCGGACGTGGGGGGCGTGGTGCGTGCCCGCGCCCTGGCCAAACGGCTGGACGACGCGGATCTCGCCATCATCGACAAGCGTCGACCGCGGCCTAATGTGGCCCAGGTGATGCATATCATCGGCGATGTAAAAGACCGTACCTGCGTCATTATCGACGATCTGGTGGACACCGCCGGCACCCTGTGCCTAGCGGCCAAGGCCCTAAAAGGACAAGGGGCGCGCAGAGTCGTAGCCTATTGTACCCACCCGGTGTTGTCCGGGCCCGCCGTGAGCAATATCGAGCATTCCGTGCTGGATGAATTGGTGGTGACCAACAGCATCCCTCTGCGCCCGGAGGCCCTGGCTTGTGATCGCATTCGCCCACTCAGTATCGCGGAGATGTTGGCGGAGGCCATGCGCCGCGTCTCCAGCGATGAGTCGGTCACTTCCATGTTCGTGGACTGAGCGCGAGCCGGGGGCTTTCCGACGTACAATACCTTTTTTGCGCCGCCGCCCAGTGCAACGGGCGCTGGCGGGATGTCGCTGTGGCCTGGTCGCGGGCCAACAGCTGTTTAGTAATATGAAGCTATGTTTTGGAGAACACCATGAGTGAGACCTTCGAGGTCGTTGCACGCAGCCGTACCGACACAGGAAGGAGCGCGAGCCGCCGCCTGCGTAAGATCGGTCAAGTGCCGGGCATTGTTTACGGTGGCCTGGGCGAGCCGATCATGATCAGCGTGAATCATAACGAACTGCTGAAACACCTGGAGCATGAGTCTTTTTATTCTCATATTCTCAACTTAAACTTGGAGGGCAACACCGAAAAGGTGGTGCTAAAGGCCCTGCATCGTCATCCCGCCCGCCCATTCGTGCTCCATCTCGATTTTCAACGCATCCGTGCGGAGATGCAGATCCGCATGCATGTCCCCGTGCATTTTATCAATGAGAATCTGTGCCCAGGCGTCAAGAAGGGTGGCACGGTGACCCGTAATATCACTGAGCTGGAAGTGGTGTGTCTGCCCCAAGACCTGCCTGAGTTTATCGCCGTAGACATGACTGCGCTGGAGATGGGCCATACCGTGCATGTCAGTGATTTACAACTGCCCGCGAACCTGGAGTTGTCTCACACCCTGGATCCCCATGCCCCGGTAGTCAGCATCCACGGCGTCCGTGGCGAGGCGGAGGCCGAAGAAGAGGCCGAAACCCAGGCGGCTGCCAAGCCCTAATAGGTCGGGGGTGATCCCCTATCCGTCATGCCGGAGCAGGCCATCCGCCTGATCGTGGGGCTCGGGAATCCGGGCCCCGAGTACCAGGATACCCGCCACAACGCGGGATTTCGTCTGGTCGATTTGCTTGTCCACCGGCATAACGGCCGACTCCTCCATGAATCCAAGTTTCACGGGATGTTGGGTCGGATATCATTAGAAGGCTATGATCTACGCCTGCTGCAACCCCTCACCTTTATGAACCGCAGCGGTCAGGCGGTGGCGGCGGTGGCGCACTACTTTGATATCACCCCGCCGCAGATACTGGTGGCCCACGACGAGCTGGATCTCCCCACCGGCGAGGTGCGCCTCAAACAGGGCGGTGGCCATGCCGGGCACAATGGCCTACGGGATATTATGAATGTCCTGGGTGGTCAGGACTTCTGGCGCCTACGGCTGGGCATAGATCATCCGGCGGAGCGTGCTCGGGTCGTGGACTATGTGTTGAGCCGTCCTAACCGGGATCAGGCCCAAGCCCTCGATGATGCGTTGGAACGGGCTGCCGACGCCCTGCCGGAGATCGTCAACGGACGCTTTGCCCAGGTGATGAACCGGCTGCATGGCAAGCGTTGAGCGACGCTCGATGGGCCATACCCATAGGCTCAAAAGGTTTGATACATGTTCATCGGCGGATCCGCAGTTGCCTGAATCCATGCTCCAATCCCAAATACGCGAACCCAAATGGCGCGACTGGGCGCTGCTTCACCGCGGCCAGGCACCCTTGGCTCTGCGCGATTGGTTACTGGATCGCGGTTCCCTGACCCACCGTATGGTACAGAATTGTCCCGGGAAATTTCGGGTCGAGGTGCGGCGCCAAGCCTGGGAACACCCCCTGCCGGGGGAGCGGCACCTACTCGGCCTGCGCCGTGGCGCGGTGACCCTGGTGCGTGAAGTGGAGTTGCGCTGCGCCGAGCGTTCCTGGGTCTTCGCCCGCACCCTAATTCCCCCCGCCACCTTGCGCGGGAATGGCCGTCGGCTCGCCCGTCTGGGCGAGCGGCCCCTAGGGGCGGTGCTGTTCGCCGATCCGGGGGTGCGGCGCGATCGCGTTGAGGTGGCGTTGCTGATGCCGCATCATCGGCTTTTCCAGCGGGCAGTGGCGGACATTCTACCCAAACCGTCCATGCTGTGGGCGCGTCGTACCCTGTTCCGTATGGAAAACCGGCAGTTGCTGGTCAATGAAATTTTTTTGCCGGAGATTCCCGTACCATGACGGCCCCCGAGATCAAACTCTCCAGCTTGCGAGGCCGCCCCCGGACTTGGACCGACCGCCTAGGCGGTTATGCCCGGTTGACGCGCCTGGATCGACCCATCGGCATCTTCCTGCTGATGTGGCCCGCCTTGTGGGCCCTATGGTTGGCGGGAGACGGGCATCCGCCCTGGAGGACGGTGCTGGTGTTCGTGCTCGGAGTGGTGCTCATGCGCTCCGCGGGCTGTGCCATTAATGACTACGCGGATCGGGAATTTGACCCTGAGGTGGCGCGCACCCGCCACCGTCCCCTCGCCGTTGGGGAGGTAAGCCCCCGGGAGGCCGTGGGTGTGTTTTTAGTACTAAGCCTGGCGGCCTTCGCCTTAGTGCTGACCCTCAATCGCCTAACCGTCGCCCTATCCCTGGTGGCGCTGCTGCTGACCGCCGTCTATCCATTCATGAAGCGCATCACTCATGTGCCCCAGTTGGTGCTGGGGGCCGCCTTTGGCTGGGCCGCACCCATGGCCTTTGCCGCTATCAGTGGCGGGGTGCCGGCGCTGGCCTGGTGGGTATTCATCGCCACCCTGGTGTGGGCGCTGATTTATGATACTCAGTATGCCATGGTGGATCGGGACGATGACCTGCGCATCGGGATCAAGTCCACCGCCATCCTATTTGGCCGACACGACCGGCTGGCGGTGGCCCTACTACAGGTTCTGATGTTGGCGTTGCTCATTGCCATCGGCGTCCAGGCCGGGCGGGGAACGTCCTATTTTGCCGGCCTCGGGGTGGCCGCCGGCCTGGGGGCCTATCAGCACTATCTGATCCGCAATCGGGAACCCGCCGCTTGTTTTCTGGCCTTTTTGCACAACAACTACTTTGGCATGTCCATATTCGTGGGCCTGCTGCTGGATTACGCCCTAGCGTGAGTTCGCCTCCATTCGACCCGTACCTATCGCCACAGGAGATATAAACACATGAGCAAAAAGATCTTGAAAACCCTGCTCGGGCTGCTGGCCGCAGGCCTGCTGGCGGCAAGTCCCGCGTGGGCGTTTGACGAGGGTATTGACTACAAGGCCGTGGCTGAACCGCAGTCCACCGAAACCCCCGGCAAGGTTGAGGTGCTAGAGCTGTTTTGGTATGGCTGTCCTCACTGTTATCACCTGGAGGCCGAGTTACAGCGCTGGCTCGCACGCCAGCCGGACTATGTGGCATTCCGGCGCATGCCCGCGGTGCTGGGATCCAATTGGGCGTTGGATGCCAAGGTCTTCTATGCCGCCGAGCTATTAGGGGTCTTGGACCGCATTCATCTCCCCCTGTTTGAGGCCCTGCACCGGGAGCACCTGCCGTTGGGCGACGAGAACAGCCTGGCGGACTGGTTCGCGACCCAGGGCGTGAAACGAGACGAATTTCTCAAGGCGTTGAACTCATTTGTCGTCGATATGAAGGTGCGCCGCGCCACCCAGATCGGTCGGGCGTTGGGCGTGGACGGAGTGCCCACCTTTCTGATCAACGGCAAATACCTCACCAGCCCGAGCATGACGGCGAGCACCGAAAAGGCCTTTCAGGTAATCGATTACCTAACGGCGCGGGAAGCGGGAGTAACGTCCAAGGCGGAGACGGATATCCACGGCGCGGTGACGCCCACGGTTCAACCCGCGCCCCCACGCTAGGCATGTGAGAGGGATCGACGACCACCCTTATGGGCGGTGGGCCTTTCGCAGCTGCGCCGATCTGGCAGTCGAAGCGGAAATTCGAGTTCTATTCAGTGCCGAATTCTCCCTGCCCATGCACCAAGATCAATCCACCAAGGGGCGGTAGGTTGAGCACCAGGGAGTGGTCCCGATTCATCCAGGGCCTAGGCTCAGAAGCCACTTCGCCGCCATTTCCCATGTTGCTGCCCCAATAGCGGGCGGCATCGGAGTTCAATACCTCATGGTAGAGCCCCACCAGGGGGACTCCGATGCGGTAACTCTCCCGGGGCAGGGGGGTAAAGTTGAGAATCACGACCACCAGCCGACCTAGACGGTCCTTGCGCAGAAACGAAAGAACCGGATTGAAATCCTCATGGCCATCAAGCCAATCAAAGCCGCTGGGGTCGAAGCCGAGGTCGTGCAGGGGCGGTAGCGCTCGGTATAACCGGTTTAAATCCCGCACCAACCTGTACACCCCCCGGTGCTGTTCGCGCTCCAGCAGGGGCCAGTCCAATTCCTCGGCGAAGCTCCACTCCCGCCCCTGGGCAAACTCGCAGCCCATGAACAGGAGTTTTTTACCTGGGTAGGTGTATAGCCAGGTGTAGAGGAGTCGTAGGGAGGCAAACCTCCGCCAGTCGTCACCGGACATCTGATCCAGCATGGAGTACTTGCCGTGCGCCACCTCATTGTGGGAGAGGGGCAGTACAAAGTTCTCGGTGAATAGATAGGGCAGCCCGAAGCTAAGCAGATCGTGGTGGTAAGGACTGCGCACCGGATCCTGGGCCAGGTAGGCCAGGCTGTCGCGCATCCAGCCTAGATCCCATTTCATGCTGAAGCCCAGCCCCCCCAGATAGGTAGGGCGAGATACCGCGGGCCAGGCGGTGGACTCCTCGGCAATCATCAGACTACCGGGATGGCGCTCGTGGGTAACAGTGTTGAGTTCCCTCAGGAAGGCCACCGCTTCTAGGTTCTCGCGCCCGCCATACTGATTGAGGATCCAGTCACCGTCCTGTTTGGAATTATCTAGGTACAGCATGGAGGCCAGCGCGTCCACCCGTAGGGCGTCGATATGGTATTCCTCCAGCCAGAACAGGGCGCTTGCTAACAGGAAGTTTCTCACCTCATTGCGGCCGTAGTTGAACGTCAGGGCGCCCCAGTCTCGGCGCTCCCCTAGGCGCGGATCGGTGTGCTCGTACAGGGCGCTGCCATCGAACTGTGCGAGGGCGAAGGCGTCTCGCGGGAAGTGGGCCGGGACCCAGTCCAGAATCACTCCAATATCGGCTTGGTGCAGGGTGTCAACAAAGAAACGGAAATCGTCGGGGCTACCGAAGCGGCTGCTCGGGGCGAAATAGCCGGTCGTCTGGTAGCCCCAGGAGGCATCCAGGGGGTGCTCGGTGATGGGCAACAGCTCAATGTGGGTGAAGCCCAGCTCGGTGACATAGGCGGTGAGCCGCTCCGCCAACTCCCGGTAGTTGAGAAAACCACCATCGGGGGCACGCTGCCAAGAACCCAAATGCACCTCGTAGATGGACATAGGGCGATGCGGCCAGTTGTGGGCGGCGCGGCGCGCCATCCAGGTCGCATCACCCCACCCATGGCTGGATGGGCCGGTGACCATACAGGCCGTATCGGGCCGTAGCTGAAAGCGAAAGGCATAGGGGTCGATCTTGACCAAGATCTGGCCGTCCTGGGTACGCAGCTCATATTTGTACAGGCAACCTGGGGCAAGCTGGGGGACGAATAGCTCCCATACCCCGGAGCCGCCCCGGGCGCGCATCGGATGGACGCGACCGTCCCAGTCGTTGAAGTCACCCACCACGCTCACCCGTGCGGCATTCGGGGCCCATACCGCAAAGCGCACCCCAGCGATGCCATTCACCGCGAGGCCATGGGCGCCCAGCATGCGGTAGGCATGCCAGTGACGACCCTCGTTGAACAGGTGCAGATCCAGATCGCCGAGTAGGGGGGGAAAGGCGTAGGGGTCGTAGCTGCGGTACGCACAGCCGGCTTTGTCGATCCAGTGCAGCCGGTAATGGCGCGGCATCGCGGCGGCTGGGGCATTGCCCACGAAAAGGTCAGTGTTGGGGATACGTTCCAGGGTCAGGCCGGCCTCTTCGATATGCACCGTCTCCGCCTTTGGCAGGAAGGCGCGCACAATGGCCCGCTTGCCTTCTAGGTGGCGTCCTAGCACCTCGAATGGATCAGGGTGACGGGCCTCAATGATGCGTACCAAGGCGTCGTCGAGGGGGAGAGTCTCCGACCTGCGAGTAACCAGCATGATCCGCGTGCTCCGTCTTGGTGAGAATATCTGAACTTGAAAGGAGAAAAATGCGAGTATAATACCCCAGTTGGCGCGTTGACTGGTGATGGAGGGAGCAAATGATGAATGCCGCACAGCATCCGCGTTTCGTAAGCCGCCTGACGCGCAATACCTTGGCCCTGATCCTGGCCGGTGGACGTGGCTCCCGACTCAAGCAGCTGACCCGCTGGCGGGCCAAGCCAGCCGTGCCCTTTGGGGGAAAGTTTCGCATCGTCGATTTCCCCCTCTCCAACTGTATCAACTCTGGCATCCGCCGCATCGGTGTCCTCACCCAATACAAGGCCCACTCCCTAATCCTGCATATCCAGCGGGGCTGGGGGTTTCTCCGCGGCGAATTTGGCGAGTTTGTGGAGCTGTGGCCGGCCCAACAGCGCATTGAAAGCAATACCTGGTACGCGGGTACCGCCGACGCGGTTTACCAGAATCTGGATATTATTCGCAATCACGACCCAGAGCATATCTTGATCCTGGCCGGGGACCATATCTACAAAATGGACTATGGTGCCATGATTGCCCATCATGTGGAGATCGGGGCGGACGTGACCGTCGGTTGTATCGAGACGGACCTAGAGACCGCCAAGAGCTTGGGTGTGATACAGGTGGACGCCGAACAGCGGGTGCGCGGTTTTCAGGAAAAGCCGGAACAGCCTGAGTCCCTCCCAGGGCGCCCTAACGTCGTATTGGGCTCTATGGGCATCTATCTGTTCAATAAAAAATTCCTGTTCGAGCAGTTGATCAAGGATGCGGATATGCCGAGTTCTTCTCATGACTTCGGCAAGGATCTCATCCCGCGGATCATCCATCGCTACCGCGTCATGGCCTATTCCATGCAGGATCCGAGGAGTGGCGGTCAGCCTTACTGGCGTGACGTCGGGACAGTGGATGCCTTCTGGGAGGCCAATCTGGAGTTGACCACCGTAACCCCCCCCCTTGATCTGTATGACCGGAGCTGGCCCATCTGGACTTACCAAGAGCAGCTACCACCCGCCAAGTTTATCTTCGATAGCGAGGATCGGCGCGGCATGGCGGTGGATTCCATGGTCTCCGGCGGTTGCGTCATCTCCGGTTCGAAGGTGCGCCATTCCCTGTTGTTCTCCAATGTGCGGGTCAACTCCTTCGCCTTCCTCGATTACTCGGTGATCCTCCCGGATGTGAATGTAGGCCGTCACTGCCGCATTACCAAGGCGATTGTAGACCGTGGGGTACAGATCCCGGAAGGCACCATCATCGGTGAGGATCCCATTGCCGATGCCAAGCGATTTTACGTGTCCGAGGATGGGGTGGTCCTGGTAACGGGCGAGATGCTGGGCCAGGAAATCAACTACGTCCGCTAGAGGCTGTATAGCAGTGGAACAACCCGCGAGCTGTTTTGATCACCGTCGTGCCGGCGTGTTGCTGCACCTCACGTCCCTGCCGGGTCTGGGTGTCTGCGGCGGCCTGGGGCGGGAAACGCAGAAATTCGTTGATTTTTTAGTCGCCGCCGGGATCGGTGTCTGGCAAATGCTGCCCGTAGGCCCCACCGGGCCGGACGGCTCCCCCTACCAAGCGAGTTCCGTCCATGCGGGCAATCCGCGCCTGATCAGCCTGGAGTGGGTGGTGGAACAGAGGTGGTTGCAGGACTACCCTCTGGATGAGACGCATCTGTCCGAGGTGGGCAAACAACGCGGCCTATCCCTGTCCTGGGATGGCTTCAGGGAGCACGCCACCCCGGCGGAACACGACGCCCTAGCGGAATTTTTAGCAGATAATGCCTACTGGCTCGAAGACTACGCCCTATTCCAGGCCCTGCACTTGGAGTTCCCTCGGGGCTGGTGGGAATGGCCC
>Ga0163199_1002381_pt1 | contig 11528 bp, 7 predicted proteins | sample PL_2010_150m_FD_113537 | JGI IMG/M metagenome (GOLD analysis project Ga0163199, IMG submission 113537) | Freshwater microbial communities from Powell Lake, British Columbia, Canada to study Microbial Dark Matter (Phase II) - PL_2010_150m | ecosystem: Environmental > Aquatic > Freshwater > Lake ...
AAGAAGCCCTTCGACAACAAACTGGTGCGGCAGGCACTGAACATGGCGACCGACAAGGAGAACATCCTCAAGGCGGTCTATCAGGGCGCCGGACAGACGGCCAAGAATCCCATACCGCCGACCATGTGGTCGTATAACGACAAGGTCAAGCCCTATCCCTATGACGTTGCCAAGGCCAAGGAACTGCTGGCCAAGGCGGGCTATCCGAATGGTTTCGAAACCGACCTGTGGTACCTGCCGGTGACCCGCCCATACAACCCCGATGGCAAGCGCATGGCCGAACTGATCCAGGCTGACTGGGCGAAGATCGGCGTCAAGGCCAGGCTGGTCACCTTCGAGTGGGGCGAGTATCGCAAGCGCAGCAAGGTCGGCGAGCAGCCGGCGATGATGTTCGGCTGGTCCGGCGACAACGGCGACCCGGATAATTTCTTTGCCACCCTGCTGGGTTGCGAGTCGGTCAAAGGCGGCGGCAACACGGCACGCTGGTGCGACAAGAATTTCGAGGACTTGATCCAGAAGGCCAAGACCACGCCCAAGCAGGCCGAGCGCGCCAAGTTCTACGAGAAGGCTCAGGAAATCTTCAAGGAGGAGGCGCCCTGGATTCCCCTTGCTCATTCCGTCAGGTTTACCCCGGTGCGCAAGGAAGTGGTCGGCTTCAAGATGGATGTGACCGCGCATCACTACTTCGACAAGGTCGATCTGAGCAAGTAAGCCGGTAGCAACCGATGCTCGGCTTCTTGCTGCGCCGGGGAGGGTTGGTCGTTCCGACCTTTCTCGGCATCACCCTGCTGGTGTTTTCACTGATCCACATGATTCCGGGCAATGCGGTCGAAGCCTTGTCCGGCGAGCGCGGCATGGACCCGCTGCGTTATGCGCGGCTGCTCCATGAATTCGGCCTGGATCAGCCGCTGTATGTGCAGTACTTCGACTATCTGCTCAAGATCCTCCAGGGTGACCTGGGCTATTCGATCATCACCCATGAACCCGTCGTCAGGGAATTCCTGACCCTGTTCCCCGCCACCCTGGAACTGTCCTTCTGCGCCATGCTGCTGGCGCTGGTGGTCGGCTTGCCGGCCGGCATCCTCGCCGCATTGAAGCGCAACACGTTTCTGGATTACTCGGTGATGGGCGTGTCGCTCACCGGCTACTCGATGCCGATCTTCTGGTGGGCGCTGCTGCTGATCCTGCTGTTTTCGGTGACCCTGGGCTGGACCCCGGTATCCGGCCGCATCGACATCCTCTTCGACCTCCCTCCGGTCACCGGCTTTATGCTCGTCGACAGCCTGCTCTCGGGCGAGCCGGGCGCGTTCAGGTCCGCCGTGTCCCACCTGATCCTGCCGACCGTCGCGCTGGGCACCATCCCGCTGGCGGTGATCGCCCGCATGACGCGTTCGGCGATGCTGGAAGTGCTGCGCGAGGACTATGTGCGGACCGCGCGTGCCAAGGGCCTGTCGCGGCTGCGGGTGATCGGCATCCACGCCTTGCGCAATGCCCTGATTCCGGTGATCACGGTGATCGGTTTGCAGGTGGGCACGCTGCTCGCCGGGGCGATCCTGACGGAAACCATTTTTTCCTGGCCGGGGATCGGCAAATGGCTGGTCGAGGCGATACATCGCCGCGACTATCCCGTGGTGCAAGGCGGCATATTGTTGTCGGCCAGCATCATCATCGTGGTCAACCTGACGGTCGATGTCCTGTACGGCGTGATCAACCCGCGGATCCGCCGCAGCGCATGAGCATCGCCGACGCCGACGCAGTTCCAGACACCCGGGAAGCAAATTCGGGCACCAGCGCGCCGCCCCATCCTTTGCGCGAGCTGTGGGATTACTTCAGCCGCAATCGCGGTGCGGTGGCGGGACTGGCCATCGTCTTCGGCCTGGTCTTCCTGGTGTTGTTCGCCGATGTGATCGCCCCGCATTCGGCAATCGAGCAATTCCGCGAAGCGACCTTGATCCCCCCGGCATGGCAGGACGGCGGCAACAGCCGCTTCCTGCTCGGCACCGATCCGGTCGGGCGCGACGTCCTGTCGCGGCTGATCCACGGCTCCCGCCTGTCGCTGCTGATCGGCCTGGTATCGGTATCGCTGTCGCTGGGGCTGGGGATCGTGCTCGGACTGGTGGCGGGCTTCTTCCGCGGCCTCACCGAGATCGCCATCATGCGCCTGATGGATATCATGCTGGCGCTGCCGAGCCTGCTGCTGGCGGTCGCCGTGGTGGCGATCCTCGGCCCCGGCCTGATCAACGCCATGTATGCCATCAGCATTGTCCTGCTGCCGCACTATGTGCGCTTGACGCGTGCCGCGGTGATCGGCGAAATGGCCAGGGACTACGTCAACGCCTCGCGCATCGCCGGCGCCGGCACGCTCCGGTTGATGTTCAACTGCGTCCTGCCGAACTGCGCGGCGCCGTTGATCGTCCAGGCCACTCTGGGTTTCTCGGCGGCGATCCTGGATGCGGCTGCGCTGGGTTTTCTCGGCCTCGGCGCCCAGCCGCCCACGCCGGAATGGGGTTCGATGCTGGCCAGTGCCCTGGAGTTCATCCAGAGCGCCTGGTGGGTAGTGACCTTTCCCGGCCTGGCGATCCTGATCTCGGTGCTGGCCTTCAACCTGATGGGTGACGGCCTGCGCGACGCGCTCGATCCGAGGCTGAAGCAATGAGCCTGCTCGAAATCGAGAAGCTGCATGTCGAGTTCGGCTCCGTTCGGGCGCCGTTTACCGCCGTCGACGATCTCGATCTCTGCATTGAACCGGGGGAGATCGTCGGCATCGTCGGCGAATCGGGCTCGGGCAAGAGCGTGACCGCCCTGGCCCTGATGGGACTGATCGATTACCCCGGCCGTGTCACCGCGGGGCGGATGGCGTTCGGCGGACGCGACCTGCTCGGCATGGCGGAGCGCGAGCGGCACGGCATGCTGGGCAAGGACATCGCGATGATCTTCCAGGACCCGATGACCAGCCTCAATCCGTGTTTCACCGTGGCCTACCAGTTGATGGAAACCTTGCGTGTGCATCAGGGCGGAACCCGGCAGCAATTGCGAGAACAGGCGCTGAAACTGCTGCAGCAGGTCGACATCCCCGATCCGCAACATCGACTCGACGCCTATCCGCATCAGCTTTCCGGCGGCATGAGCCAGCGCGTCATGGTGGCCATGGCGATCGCCTGCAACCCGCGTTTGTTGATCGCCGACGAGCCGACCACTGCACTGGACGTCACTGTGCAGGCGCAAATGCTCGAACTGCTGCTGCAGTTGCAGCGCGACCGCGGCATGGCGCTGATGCTGATCACTCACGACCTCAGCATCATCGCGCAGACCGCGCAGCGCGTCGTGGTGATGTATGCCGGGCAGGTGATGGAGAGCGGGGCCGTGCCGCAGATCTTCGAGGCGCCCCGGCACCCGTATACCCAGGCACTGCTGGCGGCGTTGCCGGAATGCAATATCGGCCAGGCGCGCTTGAAAACCATTCCCGGCGTGGTCCCGGGGCAGTATGACCGGCCCGGCGGCTGTCTGCTCAATCCACGTTGCAGCTATGCGACGGATCGCTGTCGCGAGCTTCGCCCGGCGCTGTCGGGCGAATCTGCAACGCAAGTGCGTTGCCACTCCCCGCTCGACGGCGCGGGCCGGCCGACGGGCGCCAGGCAGGAAGGCGGTGTCCGCGCGTGAGTGACAGCACCATCCTGATGGAAGCCCGGCAGCTCGCCCGGCACTACCCGGTCTCACAGGGCTGGCTCAAGCCCAAAGCCACGGTGCGGGCGCTCGACGGCGTTTCGTTTACCCTGACTCCCGGCAAGACCCTGGCGGTGGTCGGCGAATCGGGCTGCGGCAAGTCCACCCTGGCGCGCCAGGTCACCATGATCGAAGGCCCCAGCGGCGGTGAGCTATGGATGGACGGGGTCAATGTGGCCGCTGCCGACGGCGCGGCGCGAAAGCGCATCCGGCCGCTGGTGCAGATGGTGTTCCAGAACCCCTACGCCAGCCTCAACCCGCGCAAGAAAGTCGGCGCCATGCTGGAAGAGCCGTTGATCATCAACACGACCCTGGGCAAAGCGGAGCGAAGCGACCGGGCAAGGGCGATGATGGCCAAGGTGGGCTTGCGTCCCGAGCACTACGCGCGCTATCCGCACATGTTTTCCGGAGGCCAGCGCCAGCGGATCGCGATTGCCCGGGCCCTGATGCTTGATCCGAAGGTGATCGTCGCCGACGAACCGGTATCCGCGCTAGACGTCTCGATTCAGGCGCAGGTGCTGAATCTGCTGATGGATATTCAGGATGCCGGCGGAGTCGCCTATCTGTTCATTTCCCACAACTTGAGCGTCGTCGAACACATCGCCGATGAGGTGTTGGTGATGTACCTGGGCAAGACCGTCGAGCACGGCAGCAGGCAACAGATCTTCAGCCGTCCGCTGCATCCCTATACCCAGGCCTTGCTGGCCAGCACCCCGCGCATCAATCCGGCGCTACGCCAAAAGAAAATCATTCTTCACGGCGAGTTGCCCTCGCCGCTGGCGCCGCCGCCGGGCTGCGCGTTCAGCAACCGTTGCCCACATGCCCAGGAACGTTGCCGGGAAGTTGCTCCGCCGCTGCAATCCTTCGATGACCGGCTGGTGGCCTGCCATCGGGTCGGCGACATCCCTTGACCAAACTCACTTTGGTTGGGCCGGGGGTTCCTGGGGAATGGGGCGCTCGCTGCGCGCCGCCAGGTAGATCCCGGTCAGCAGCGCGACAAAGCCGGTGATCTGCAGCGGCGAGAAGGTTTCACCGAACAGCAGCAGCGCCAGCAGCGCGGAACCGATCGGCTCGCCAAGGATGGTGAGCGCGATGAAGGTGGCCGAGACATGCTTCAAGGCCCAGTTGAACACCGTATGGCCGAGCAGTTGCGGTCCAAGCGCCAGAGCCACCAGGCAAGCCCAGGCCACCGGCGTGAATCCCCAGAGCGGCTGCTGCGCTATCAGAGCGACGCAGACCAGTGCAATCGCACAACTCGAATAGACCAGCCAGACATAGACCAGGAGCGAGAGGTGCCGGCGCAGGCTGCGGCCGATCAGCAGATAACCGGATACGGTCAGCGAGCCCGCGACCGCGAGTGCATTGCCCAGCAGCGGATCGGGCTGCGGGCTGCCGATGCCGCTGTCGGCGAGGAAGATCAGCGTGCTGCCCAGAAGTGCAAAGCCGATGGCGACCACGACGGCCTTGCCCATCCGTTCGTGAAAGATCAGCACCGAGGCCAGGGCGATCCAGATCGGATTGGTGGTCACCAAGGCGGTACTGCTGGCCACCGAGGTATAGGCGAGGGAACTGATCCAGGTTGCGAAATGAGCTGCGAGCAGGGCGCCTGCGGCGAGTCCCAGGCGAATGTCGCGGGTGGAAAGTGCGCGAATTTCTGCGGATGCCCTGGCCCATGCCAGTGGCGTGAGAACCATCGCAGCCAATGCCAGGCGTACGGCCGCGATGGACAGCGACGAAGCCCCGGCGGCTTGGGCATAGCGGGTCAGGATCGAGCTCGATGAAATAATGATGACACCTACGCCGAGCACGACATAGGCCCAGCGCTTGTCGTTCGGATGTTCTTGCACCAAGAGTTGGGAACCCGAGCAGTTACGGCGCCGATATCATGGCGACAGGCGAGCTGGGTACCCCGGACGGCGCGCCCGCATTCACCGCTCCGGCACGATGCTGGCCGCAGGCTGTGCCATGGCGTCCTGCTCGGCGCGGATGCGCTGGCGACGAAGCTTGAAGCGGGTCGAGATATTGTCGAGGTAGGTATAGATCACCGGCACCACAATCAGGGTCAGCAGCGTCGAAGTGGTCACGCCGCCGATGATCGCGCGTCCCATCGGCGCTTGCATCTCGCCGCCATCTCCCAATCCCAGCGCCATCGGCAGCATGCCGAAGATCATCGCCAGGGTGGTCATCAGGATCGGCCGTAGCCGTACCTGCCCTGCATCGAGGATTGCCTGGCCGCGGGTCTTGCCTTCGCGGATGCCCTGGTTGATGAAATCCACCAGCAGGATGGCGTTCTTGGTCACCAGGCCCATCAGCATGATGAAGCCGATGATGGAGAAAAGGTTTAGCGTGGTTCCGGTTATCAGCAACGCGAGAAATACGCCGATCAGCGACAAAGGCAGGGATGCCATGATGGCGATGGGCTGCAGGAAACTGCCGAACTGCGACGCCAGTATCAGGTAGATGAAAATCACGGCCATTCCCAGCGCCGCCATCGCCGCAGCAAACGACTCATTCATCTCCTGGGTTTGTCCGCCGACGTTGAAGCGGTAACCCGGTGGCAAGTCCGGTTCAAGTTTCTTCAGCAGGGCTTGCACTTCGCTGCCGGCGTCTCCGGTGGGTCGTCCTTCGACATTGGCATACAACGACACCCGGCGCTGCAAGTCCTGGCGCTTGATCTGCTGCGCGCTGAAAGTGGGGACGAATTCCGCGACCTGCCGCAATGCTACCATCTGCGGTGTGCCGTCGGGATTGGCTCGACTACTGGTGAGATAGAGGTCGCCGAGATCGGTAGCGATACGCCGTCCCGATTTCGGCAGACGAACATTGACGTCATAGTTTTGTCCGTCCGCGGCTTGCCAGTGCGAGATCGTATCGCCGGCGATCAGTGGTCGCAGGGCTCGCCCGATCTGCGCCGTGTTCAGCCCCAGGTCGCTTGCCAGATTGTCGTTGATGCGCACGGCGATAGTCGGATTGGCTCCCCTCTCGCTGCTTTCCAGATCGGTAATGCCCTTGATGGCGGCAACCTGCTTCATGACGCTCTGGGATATTTCGGTCAACTTGCCGGCGTCGGGACCGAGTATTGAAATGAAGATCGGCTTGCCGAATCCCACCGAAAGATCGATCCCGGCGATTGCCGCCAGCCTCGCCCGAATCGCCTTTTCGAGTTGCTTTTGCGAGCGGCGCTGAGCGTGCTTGTGGTCGGTCAGCTTGAGGTTGATGCGCGCGTAATTCTTGCCTTCGTCGGTGCCCACATTGGTTTCGGCAATCGAAATTTCCGGGAAGGACTTAAGTGCGTCTTCCACCTGGCGCATCTTGGCGTCGGTATATTCCAGCCCCGACCCTATCGGCGTATTCAGCCGCAGCGAAATGAACCCTTGATCCGTCTCCGGAATGAATTCCGTGCCCACCAACGGCACGATGAAGAAGCTTGAGACAAAACTGACGGTGGCTATGATCAGCACCTTCACGCGATGCCCGAGCGCCCAGCTCAACATTACGCCGTAGAACTGATGCGCCCGTTCCACCAGATGCTCGATCCGATTCATCAGTCGCCCCAGTCCCGGGAAGCGCCTGAATCGCGAGCCGGGTGGGTCGTGCCATATCGATGACAGCATCGGATCCAGCGTGAAGCTGACGAACAGGGAGACCAGTACCGCCACCGCGACGGTGATTCCGAACTGCAGGAAATAGCGTCCGATGATGCCGCTCATGAAGGCGATGGGAATGAACACCGCGACGATGGCGAAGGTGGTTGCCGTTACCGCCAGTCCGATTTCTTCCGTTCCTTCCTTGGCCGCGGTGAAATGATTCTTCCCCAGGCCGAGATGGCGCACGATGTTCTCCCGTACCACGATGGCATCGTCGATCAACAGCCCTATGCACAGGCTCAAGGCCATCAAGGTGAGGAAATTGAGCGTGAAGTGGAAGGCATACAAGGCGATGAAGGTCGCAATCACCGCGATCGGCAGGGTCAGCCCGGTGATGATGGTGCTGCGCCATGAATGCAGGAACAGGAAGACGATCAACACCGTCAGCAGGGCGCCTTCAAGGATGGTTTCCTTGACGTTGTTCAGCGAATTCTTGATCGAATCGGCCGACGAGTTGATCATCTTGATTTCGACGCCGTCGGGCAGGCGCTTCTTCAGGTCCGCGAGCGCCACGCCGATGCCTTCGCCGACCTCGATCACATTGGCGTCCTGAACCTTGAAAACGCCCACTCCGATGGAGCGCTTGCCGTTGATGCGGGCGATCGAAGTCTCTTCCTGCTCGCCGTCCACGATCTCGGCGACCTGGCTCAAATACACAGGGGCGCCGGCCTGACGGGTGAGGATAATCCTGCCGAATCCAGCGGGGGCCTTGATCCTGCCTTCGACGCGGACCAGTTGTTCCACCGCTCCGCTGGAGATACTGCCGGCCGGCAGGTCTTGATTCGCCGCCTGGATGGCGGCGATGACCTGATCGACACCAATCCCGTAAGCCTGCAATTGGGCCGGCCTGAGGTAGATTTGCACCTGCCGTACCATGCTGCCGCCGACATTGACGTTGCCGACACCGGGCGCGTTCTGCAGCCGCTTCACGATGATCTGGTCGGTCAGGGTCGACAATTCGCGCAGGCTGTGTTTCTCGGAGACCACCGCGAGGTTCACCACCGGCTGCTGGTTGTCCCAATCGGCGCGGCTTACCAGCGGATCCTTGACCTCCTTGGGAAATCCGGGCCGAATCTGGGCGATCTTGTCGCGAACCTCCTGCGTTGCCGCACCCATCTCGGCCGTCAGACGGAATTCGGCGGAGAGAAACCCCATACCTTCCCTGGCAGTGGCGTATATCAGCTTGACGCCATTCACCGTGTTGACGACATTTTCGATCGGTTTCAGCAAATCATTCTCGACCTGCTCCGGCGAAGCACCGGGATAGCTGATCGCAATGAAGACGTAGGGATTGCTGACATCCGGCATCTGCTCGACCGGAAGACGGTTATAGGAAAATATCCCGAGTACCAGTAAAGCGACCATCACCATGGTGGCGAAGACCGGCTGATTGATGCTGGTTCGGGTAATCCACATGACGGTGCGCTATGTCCCCGGCGCAGCCGTACTTGCGGGGGCGGTCTGGCTCTTTAAAATGGCCGGCGTGCCGGGTTTAAGCCCCTCCAAGCGGGCGGTGATGACCAGCGCGCCCAAGGCGAGGCCGGAACGAATCTCGACCAACGCGTCCTGCTCGGCGCGGCGGCCGAGTTCTACCGGGTGCTTGCTCAGCTTTCCGGCTTCGATAGCATAGACATAGGGCATGCCGTTCTCGTCTCGGATCGCCGACAACTGTACGGCCGGAACCGGTGGCGAATTTGACAGGTTCAACACCCCGCTGGCAAACATCCCGCCTCTCAAAGCCCCGTCGGTATTGGCGATGGTGATATACACGGTGATCGAGCGCGATCCCGCTTCGGACGAGGGATTGATGCGTTCCACGCGGCCGCTGAAAGTCCGCTTTTCGTGACCTTCGATGCCGATTGTCGCCTCCTGGCCGATCCGGATATGGGGGATCTCGTTCGCTGGCACGGGCGCCTGCAACTCCATGCGCGACAGATCGACGACTGAAAACAGCGGCGTGTCCTGGCTGACTTTTTCGCCGGACTGCACCATGCGCTTGGCCACGGATCCGTCGATCGGAGCATGTACCGCTGCGTCCTTTAGCGCATTTCGGGCAAGATCTAGTTGCGCCTGGTAGGATTTCAGCGTCGCCTGGCTCACCTGGAAATTGCTTTGTGTATTGTCGTAGGCGTTTTGTGAAATGTATTTCTGTTTCAACAGCGATTGATTGTTTTCCTGGTTCTTCTCGGCCAGGATGAGTTGGGCCCGTGCTCCTTCCAGGTTGGCCGCCTTCTCGTCCAGCCTGGCCTGAAAATCGCTGGTGTCAAAACGCGCCAATATCTGGCCCTTCTTCACGGCCTCGCCCTCGCGCACCAGTACTTCCCTGATTTCACCCGCCACCTTGGCCTTGACCAAGGTTTGATTCAGCGGCTGCAGATTGCCGGTGATGGGAATGGTTTGACGCAACTCGTGCATCTGCACCGGGGCCACATCACTCGCCGCGAATTCGAGGGTGACCGGTTCCTTCGCCTTCGCGGCCGCCGTTGCCTCCTGGCTGCCCTTGATTTTCAGGAACGCTCCGCCCCCCACCAGCAGCGCTACAAGAAGCACCAGCAGCCAGACAACGCGCTTTCTCGCCCTGCCACCTTGTCGCAGGAATGTGCGGCGATGTCGCATGGCCGTGTTCTCGGTCAGCTACGGGCGTCAATGGCGATGGTGCCCGCCGAACGTCGTCTTGCCCACGTTACCAGCCTCATCAGCAAGCGATAGGCGAGGCGCAAAAACAGGAGCGTGAACAGGGCCTCGACGAGGGTCGCGACGAATGCGCCGAATGCCGTCCAGCGCGGCACACGCAGGTGGTACTTGGCGACCGCCCGGTCGCGGGCGATTTCGATGCTGTCATAGAACGTCGGCACCACCAGCAATGTCAGGATCGTCGAGGTGATGGTGCCGCCGATGATGGAAACGGCCAGAGGACGGTAGAAGTCGCCGCCCTCGCCGATGCCGATCGCCACCGGCAGCATGCCGGCAATCAGGGCGAAAGTTGTCATCAGGATCGGCCGCAGGCGCAGGCGCCCGGCATGCATCAGGGAATCTTCGCGATCATAGCCTTCGGCTTCGCGCTTGCGGGCGCAATCCAGCAGCAGGATGGCGTTCTTCGCCACCAGGCCCATCAGCATGATGATGCCGATGAAGCTCATCAGGTTCAGCGTGCCTTTGGTCAGTAGCAGGCTGATCACCACGCCGATGAGGCTCAACGGCAGGGACAGCATCACCGCCAAGGGCGCGGTGAAGGACCCGAATTGCATCACCAGGACCAGATACATGAGCGCAATGCCCATTACCAGGGCAATCGCCATGGCTGAAAATACCTCCTTCTGGTCACGCGCCGCGCCGCCCAACTCGATGCCGTAACCGGCCGGGAAGTCGATGGACTTGGCAATCTTCAGCGCATCGGTGGTGATCTCGCCCGGCGAACGGCCCTGGGCATTGGCGGTGACGGCCATCATGCGCTTGCCGTCCATGTGCTGAATCTGCGCCGGTCCCTTGCCCATGGTGATGGTGGCGATCTGGTTGAGCGGCACAATCATGTTGCTGCCGCTGACGGCGATCGGCAGGTGTTCGATGTTTTCGGCATCGATCCGGTCGTCCGGGTGCAGGCGCACTGCAACGTCGCGCGACTCTCCGGTCGGATCCACCCAGTCGCCGACCTCGACGCCGGCGAACGCCACGCGCAGGGACTGCGCCGCATCGCTGACGGAAATCCCCAGTGCGTTTGCCAGACCGCGGTTCAACTCGATCTTCAACTCGTCCTTGGGGCTTTGTTCGGAGAGTCCGATATCGACCGCCCCCGGCACTTGTCCGAGCTGGTCCATGAAGTCGCTAGTGATGCTCATCAGGCGCCGCGCGTCGGGACCGTAAAACTGGATCTGCACCGGCTTGCGTGCACCATTGCCGAGGTCGTCCAGCACCACGTATTCGGCGCCGATCAACTGTGCCATCAGCTTCCTCAGGTCAACCGCGATTTCAACGGCCGAGCGTTTGCGCTTGGTGCCCTTGCCGAGGTCGACGTAAACGCGGCCGCCACTGGCGTCGATCCTGCTGTTGGTGGCGACTGTCTCCGGCAGGGTGCGGGCCAGCTCGGCAGCCTTTTCCACCTTGATGCGGGCGTATTCCAGGCTGGCGGAGGAGGGCGTGCGTACGTCGATGGCGATGGTG
>Ga0163199_1002383_pt1 | contig 11525 bp, 12 predicted proteins | sample PL_2010_150m_FD_113537 | JGI IMG/M metagenome (GOLD analysis project Ga0163199, IMG submission 113537) | Freshwater microbial communities from Powell Lake, British Columbia, Canada to study Microbial Dark Matter (Phase II) - PL_2010_150m | ecosystem: Environmental > Aquatic > Freshwater > Lake ...
ACCGCCGTGACGCCTGTGACCCCGGTCACGCCACCGGCAGTCGCCGTGGTGGTAAACGTCAAACCACCACCTTTGTTTATGCTGCCAACGGTAATGACTTTTCCGTTGTTGCTGCCATTGCTATTGGTCGAAGTGTCGATGACACAAACGACATTGGTGGCCTTGGCGGCGCACAGCGGCGTGATCGAGTTGCCGCCGACGTAACCCTTGTAGGTGCCGCCGGTACCCATATCGCTGACGACCTTGGCCGCGGCCTGCACCGCAGTTTTGGTCTTTCCGATTTGAATTTTGCTGCTTTCTGCAGTGTTGCCATCGACTCTGATGGCCGAACCACTCAAGTTGTCGTTTATCTCGTACGCATCCGTGCTGGTTCCAGTGAATGTGATGAACCCGGTGGGCCGCACGGCCGCAACCGCCGTCACACCCGCCACCGCGGTCACCGCCGCGGCGGCAGCCACGAGTGTCTGCGAAGTGCCAGCCGCTATGCTGATCGCCTTGCCGTTGAACTGGGCGCCCATCGGTGCGCTGATGGTGATCACGTTGCTGGACCGGGTCGCGGTAAAGCCGCCGGTCACCAGGTCCTTGATGGTTTCAGCGTTGGCGTTCCTGTTGGTACTGGTATTGGTGCCACCATCGGGAATATCAGTCACCGTCAAGCCCGAGACGATGGTGACGCCATCGACCGTGATCGCGCCCAGGGTCGCCGGATAAGTGGCGGTCTGACCGGTGGTGCCCACCGTGATCGTGGCGGTCGCCCGGGCTCCGCCCGTCGGTGGTGCAAAAAACACATCGACGTCAAAGTGTCCGCCTGTGACACCCTGCGCTGTTCCCAAATCGACCGGCACGATGGTGACATCCGGGTTTTGATTGAACAGGGTGTTGTTCAAAGTGCTCAGTTGCACCAGAACCGGCTGCGACATGACACCGATGCCAATCATCTTGCCAACCGGTATGCTGTCGGTAGTGAGCGAGGTTGGTGTGAACTTGACTCGGTCATCATCATCGAGCGAGTGGTTCCCACTCAGATCGAGAAAAGGCAAATTGGCGAGGGCCGTACCACCCGTCAGGTAGTCGAGTTCCATCAACCAGTTTTCGCCGTAGACCGTTGACGATTGAACGGCGGTCGAAACCGTCGGGTTGTAGCCGTTGAAGTAAAAGCGCCCGTTTTCAATAAAACTGCCATCACCAACCACTTTCTCTCCGGCAGGCAGGTTGACTTTCCATCCTTTGTGGTGCGTGGCACCCGCCGTCCAGTCCGGCTGATTGGCCGAGACAGTGCGAACGCGATTGACGCAGGGAGTGGCTGCCACATCAGCGCCTGAGGTGTAGCAGCGTTCGGTCAGGGTTTGCGTCAACAAGACGGCGTTGGCCGCTGGCGCGCCGTCCCAGATGCCGTAAGCGGCGAACACCGAGCTGTCGGTCATGTCTGTCGCAGTCAGCACCGCACCGGTAGCAAAATTCACCATGTACCCGCCGCTGGGGTGCTTGGCCACGCCAGGCGACATGGTGATGGGCTGGGCCGGTGAAGTGGTCAGCAGCGCCGTGGCGCTGGCCGCGCTCAAGTCAAATTTCCACATCGTCCCATTCAGATCCCCGGCATAAACGATGTCAGCGCTGCCATCGCTGTTACTGTCAATAGCGACCGGAGTGGACAAGCCGTTCGGGCTGCCTGCGGTCCCCGAAGTGCCCGCCCGGATGGCCGAAATCAGGGCGCCGGTATTGGCGTTGATGACATAGAGATAGGCCTGGTAGTCACCGCCATTGTTGTAGCCATTGCCCACAATCACGGCGTCCACACCGGCCACCTTGGCAATGCTCGGGTTGGCATAGGTATAACCCAGATTGGCATACGCCGTACTGGCAGCGTTGTTGATGGTGCTCGGTGTGATTTCCCACAGTGCGTTGCCAGCTGCAGCGGCTTCCGTGGCCGGTGCCAGACGGCTGCTGCCGGTGACATCGAGCGCATAGATGCCTTTGCCGCCGGAGCCGAGAACGCCGACCAGGACGCGCTTGGAGCCCGACAGGATGCTCGCGACATTGACGTAGCCATCAACGTAGTAATCATGGACGTAAGGCGTGATGGCCAGATTCTTCATTTTCGAAATCAGCATGGACGGCACATAGGCCCAGCGTTCGGCACCGGTGGCGGCATTGAAGGCATGCAACATACCGTCGTTGGCGCCCACAAAAACAGTCGGCGCCGGCACAGCGCTGCTGCTGTCACTGACGTAAAAAGGTCTGGAGTGAACAATATCCCCCAGTGCCGATGCGCGCTGGCGCAAGGTGCCCCCCTGCTGCAACTCAGCGCTACGATCGCCGCGCAGGAAATTAAGCACCGGTTCGGTTGATGCCAGTGTGGCCGAAACATTGGCCCAGGTGAAAGGGATGCCAGCACCAGCGCCATTCATGGTCACAATAAAGCGGTTGGCACCCTGCTGATCGATCTGATAGGCGGCACCGCCGTTCCAGGGCTGCGTTGCGGAAGAAATGTCACCCGAACTGTTGACAGCGTAGGCAATCAGATTGCCGCCCCAGTACTCCTTTTCGTACTGCCCCCGAAACAGCAGTTCGCGCCCCGAGGTCAGGTTGTAATTGGTAATGTCGTCCTGCCCAACAAAACCGACCGGTTGGGTCGATGGAGTAAAGGCGGTGATCGCCAGCGCCAGTTTGAAAGCCAGCAGCAGTGCACCAAGCAAGGCCAAGGTGGCAATCCAGATGGGTTTGACAGCTAACTTGAACATAGAAAAGTTCCTTGGCATCATGGGCAGCTCAGAACGCTGTAAAACGATTGAACAAATTTGGTCGCCCCTCGGTGGGAGGTGCCGCGCCCGGTGATCAGGTAGTTGTTGACCTTGTTGCAGACGGCTGCAGACTGCCGGCCAACGGCGGCGCTGGAGCCAGTCAGAAGGCTGTTGGTTGCCATCAACTGGATGATGTAGCGCTGCGCGCTGTTACCGCCGACGCTGACCGAACTGCTGTCGCTCCAGGTCATCGTCAATGGAGCGCTGCTGGAGGCGATCGTCAACAAGCCGGTTGTTGTTCCGGCCGTTGAGAAACCGGCGTCAAGATAATGCGGCACTGGCGGCACCGCACTGGTACTGGTGATAAGCCAGTTCTCCGCGGCCGAAACTGCCGCTTCCGCGTTATTCATGGCCCCGTCTTCAAACTGCAGATTTCCCGCCAGCTTGTACTGGGTGTTGGAGGTGCTGACGGCGGTGATGCCAATCATCATGATCAAAACCAGAATCAACAGGGCAATGACCAGCGTGGCCCCGCCCTGCCTTGCTGGTTTTCCGTAGCGCAATGGAGTTCGCATGCTCGGTTCCCTCAATTGCGCAACTGAACGACGGTACTGAAAAGCTGACGCCGAAACCCGTCGGGCGCCGCAGCAAAGTCGTAAGTCTGATCACCCATCACATAACTATTGGTATTGCTGTAGCCGGGCTCGGCCGTTTCATTGCGTGCCAGCAACCAGATGCGCACCGATTCAACATTGTCCCAGTCGCTGGCCACCGTGTTGACTGAGGACCCGGTCAGCGTGTCAGAAAACTGTGTCGTTGCAGGGACTGCAACTGTCAGCCTGCCATACTGGACCTGAAAGTGCTCGATGCCACTGGCAACCAGTTCCCGGCTCATGGACCCGTCGCTCTGCAATGCCACCCGGTACAAGGCAGGTACCAGTGGGGTTTCGCGCTCAGAGACCGTGAAGGGGCTGATGTAATAAACATAGATCTGCAAAGGAAAGCTCTCTACCGGAGTCAGTCCGTCAGCAAACACCGGTGCCGTGGCACCGCGAAAAATCTGGCCCGTTGAGTAGCTGGACTGGAAATAGAGCTTGTTGGCCACGGGTGTTTCGGAGTTGACCGCCAGACGGCGCACAAGCAGAACGTCATTGCCAGTGGCATAACTGGTACTGGGTATGCAGGAGGCAGAAAAAGGATTGCTGTTGTTGGCGCCCCAGACACCCTGACGAACATTGGAGACAAAGGTTCCCGCCGTCTCGCCGGCGGCGAGACATTCATTGGTCAAGGTTCCCAGCGCGCCGGGCGCAGTCGGCTCGGCCCAGGTGTAGGCGCGAAAACCGGCCTGACGCAACTCCTGCTTCATCGAGTTGAGCGCGTAGCGGCCGTTGCTCATCAGCTCCGATGTTCTGTCATTGGTGCGCGCGTTGTTCGAGTTGGCGGCCAGCACACCGACCAGGCCGGCCAGAATACCAAGACCAATGGTGATGGCAATCATCATCTCGATCAGCGTAAAACCTGACTCGCGGCTGCTTCCCGGCCGCCGGGAAAGTATCAATTTGGAAGTGCTACGGTTCATCACATCAGTTGAAAAAAGTACGGCTCGAGGTATAGGAGAACTTCTCACCGGTGCCTGCGGCATTGCTGCCGAACGAAGAGTTGGCGTCTGCCGCAGCGCTGCTGGCATTGGTCTGCCGGTCAACCCAGTTGAGGGTGACGGTATAAGTACTCTGGCTGCCGCTCAGCGCCTGCGCAACTGACCAGGAACTCTGCGGCAGGGTCGCGGCAACAGCACTTTGCCATTGAGAAAGGTCGTAAGCGGCCAGCGCGGCGGCGCTGCAGGCCGCAGCGACGCAGGCCGTGCTAACGGCAGCTCCGCCGGCCAGAAAATCAGCGCCAATCGTGCTCGACACCACATAGCCGCCAGCCAGCGCGCTGGCCCGGTTGGCCTCCATCCGTTCGGCCAGATCAGCGGCCAGAAAAACCGCCAGCGAGCGGAACTGCCCGCCCTGGTTGAGCCGCATGGAATACGCCTGCAAGCCCGCAGTTCCCAGCAGCGCCAGCGAAATGATCAACAGGGTGACCAGGACCTCGATCATCGAGAATCCACCCTCACCCCGGCAAGACTTTTGTCGATTCAATCGGGTTTGCCTCATGCGTGCCACCTAATGCCTGGAAATATTGCCGGTGCCGGCCACGGTCACGGTGTTCGCCACTGCACCCGACCAGGTTCCACCCAGCGTCAGGGTTGCCGCCGAATTTCCGGCACCCTGGCTGCCATTGGCGTTCAGCCGGATATTCGAAAGCGCCACCGACGCCGCGTCCGTGACGCTCAGAGTCAGGGACGCATCGAGCGCCGGACGCACGATGAAGGGGTTGGGACTGCTGGCAGTGGCAGCGTCACAGGCACCGTCGTTATTCGAATCGATGCAGGCCAGCCAGCCCGACAGCCAGTTGGTACTGGCCGCGCAAGCGGTACCGGCGGCATCGCGCACACACAGCAGGACCCGGCTGTTGCGCTTGATCGCCTCCCCGCGCGCCTGATTGAGGTCACTCACGAGCAGCGAAAGCGCCGACTTCTGGCGAAAGTCGCGCAGCGTCCCCTGCAGCGCCGGAATGCCAATCGTCGCCAGGATGGCCGCAATGGCGACGACGACCAGCAACTCGATCATGGTGAATCCGCGCGTCTGGCGAAGGGAAAAGGGGCGAAATTTCATGGCTGGCAGATTAGCGCAAGTCGGCGCCGAGCCGTGCAACCAACCGACCAACGGCGGCCTCTGGCCGCCAGGCGGTAAACTGCACGGCCCATGCAAGACTTCATCGCCCTCGCCCTGAGCCTGGCACAACAAAGCCTGCTGCTGAGTTCGCCGAACCCGCACGTCGGCTGCGTCCTCACCAGTGCCGAGGGTCGGTTGCTCGGGCAAGGATTCACCCAGCGCGCTGGCGCGCCGCATGCCGAGATCATGGCCTTGCGTGATGCACAGGCACAGGGTCACAGCCTGCTCGGCGCCACCGCCTATGTGACGCTGGAACCCTGCTCGCATCAGGGACGCACCGGGCCTTGCTGCGATGCCTTGATTGCCGCCGGCATCAAGAAAGTGGTGGCCTCACTGCTTGACCCCAATCCGCTGGTCGGCGGGCAAGGCTTTGCGCGCTTGCGCGCCGCCGGCATCACTGTCGAAGTGGGTCCCGGCGCAGTGCAGTCGCGTGAACTCAATATCGGTTTTTTCAGCCGCATGCTGCGCCGCACGCCCTGGGTGCGCCTGAAGCTGGCGGCCTCGCTGGATGGCAAAACAGCGCTGGAGAGCGGCGCCAGCCAGTGGCTGACCTCCGAGGAAGCCCGCAGCGATGGCCATGCCTGGCGGGCTCGCTCCTGTGCCGTGCTGACCGGTCTGGGTACGGTGCTGGCGGACGACCCGCAACTTGACGTGAGGCTCGTGCCAACCGAGCGCCAGCCGCAGCTGGTCTTGCTGGACAACCGGCTGGAAACACCGTTGGGCGCGAAGCTTTTCAAGGTCCAGCGGACCTGCCATATTTACACCGCCAGCCAGCACGCCGGCAGGCGCGTCGCTCTCGAAGCACTAGGTGCTCGGGTATGCCAGCTGCCCGGGACCGATCAGAGAGTCGATCTGGTAGCCATGCTACGCGACCTGGCTGACCACGAAATCAATGAATTGCACGTCGAGGCCGGTGCCGCGTTGAACGGCGCCCTGCTGGCTGCCGGTCTGGTCGACGAGATCGTGCTGTACCTGGCACCCAAGATGATTGGCAAGGGTCGGGATATGGCCAGTTTTGGCCCCTTGTCTGCCCTGTCCGAGGCCCTGGCCCTGGAGTTCATCAGCAGCGACAGACTTGGCCCGGACCTTCGCCTCGTGGCTCGAATTGCGGGGCGGGACCGGTTCTGATCGACAAGTTTCGCGCCCTGGCCGGCCCGGGGACCCTTTCCCTGCGAAAATAGCCCCATGTTTACTGGAATCATCACCGGCGTCGGACGCATCGTCAGCGTTCAATCGTTTGGCAACTCAAGCAGCCACGGCAAGCAACTCACGATCGCCTGCCCGGCCAGCTACCTTGACGATGTGGTCTTGGGCGACAGCATTGCCCTCAATGGCGCCTGCATGACGGTCACCAAGCTCAACGCTGGCGGCGCCGAGTTCGGCATCGACATCTCGGCCGAATCGCTGAGCAAGACCGCCGGCCTTGATCAGACCGGCCCCATCAACCTGGAGAAGGCACTGCGTGCCAACGACCGGCTCGGTGGGCATCTGGTCTCAGGCCATGTCGACGGCATCGGCCGGGTCAGCCATTTCGCGCAGCTGGGTGAAAGCTGGGAACTGCATCTGGTAGCGCCCACCGCCCTGGCCAAATACCTGGCTTACAAGGGCTCGATCACGGTCAATGGCGTCAGCCTGACGGTCAATCGCGTTGCCGACCTTGCGCAGGGTTGCGAGATCCATATCAACCTGATTCCCCACACCGTGCAAAACACGGCGCTGGGTAGCCTGGGCGTCGACTCGGCAGTGAACCTGGAAATCGATTTGATCGCGCGCTACGTGGAGCGCATGCTCCAGCCGGAGGTCGCGTCGCCCTCCCCTATTGCTTCCTGAAAGATCCCTGCATGAGCGCCCTCTCTCCTGTTGCCATTTCCCCGGTTGAAGACATTGTTGCCGACCTGCGCGCCGGACGCATGGTGATTCTGGTCGATGAAGAAGACCGCGAAAACGAGGGCGATCTGCTGCTGGCAGCCGACCACGTCACGCCCGATGCAATCAACTTCATGGCGCGCTTCGGACGCGGCCTGATTTGCCTGACCCTGAGCCGCGAACACTGCGAGCGTCTCGAGCTGCCGCCCATGACCTTGCGCAACGGCGACAAGAAAGCGACCGCCTTCACGGTTTCGATTGAGGCAGCCGAGGGTGTCACCACCGGCATCTCTGCTGCCGACCGCGCGCGCACGGTGCAGGCGGCCGTTGCCAGAAATGCCAAACCAGAGGATCTGGTTCAACCGGGCCACATCTTCCCACTGCAAGCCGTTGACGGCGGCGTCCTGATGCGCGCTGGCCACACCGAAGCGGGTTGCGATCTGGCAGCGATGGCCGGCTGCAGTCCGGCTGCGGTGATTTGCGAGATCATGAAGGACGACGGCACCATGGCGCGGCTGCCCGACCTGCAGTTGTTTGCAGCCCAGCACGGTCTGAAGATTGGCACCATCGCCGATCTGATTGAACACCGCAGCCGTGTTGAATCGCTGGTCAGCAAGGTAGGTTCGCGCGCCCTGAGAACCGCTTTCGGCGAATTCACCGCGCACGCCTTCAAGGACAAGATCACGCACGGCCTTCATCTGGCGCTGGTCAAAGGTCAGTGGGACCCTGCGGACACCGTCGCGGCACGGGTACACGAACCGATGTCGGTACTCGACGCCCTGGAAGTCGGGCGTGCCATGCACTCCTGGAGTCTGGATGCCAGTCTGGCGCGCATTTCGGCTGAGGGTCGGGGCGTGGTGGTACTGCTCAACTGCGGCGAAACTGCCGAGCAGTTGTTGTCGCAGTTTGAAGGAACTGCCAAATCCAGCCACGGCCCGGAGCGCGAGCGTCTGGACCTGCGCAGCTACGGCATAGGCGCACAGGTGCTGCGCGAGTGCGGTGTTCACAAAATGAAGCTGATGGGCAACCCAAGGCGCATGCCAAGCATGACCGGCTATGGTTTGGAAATCGTCGGCTACATTACAAAATAATAACTTTGTGGGACAGACCGCAGCTACGCGAAGCGAGCCAGCTCTGTCCCCAACCAATTAGAAAGAAACCATGTTTGGTGCAGACAAAGGAAGCCCGGCTTCCACCGACAGCCGCTTGAACGGCAGGAAATTGACGATTGGCATGGTACAGGCGCGCTTCAACGAGGCCATCACCAACGAACTGGCGCAAGCCTGCAAGGCCGAACTGCTGGCCCTTGGCGTGGCCGAGAAAAACATCGACCTGGTGCAAGTCCCTGGGGCGCTGGAAGTACCGGTGGCCTTGATGGCCATGGCCGGGAAATTGAAGTACGACGCGCTGGTGGCGCTGGGCTGCATCATCCGTGGCGAAACCTATCACTTTGAGCTGGTGGCCAACGAATCGGGCGCTGGCGTCAGCCGGGTGGCGCTCGATTACCAGTTGCCGATCGCCAATGCGATCCTGACCACCGAGAACCTGGAGCAAGCGCTGGCCCGACAAACCGAAAAGGGGCGCGACGCCGCCCGTGTCGCCGTCGAAATGGCCAACCTGCTGGAAGAAATTTGATGACCGACCCGCAAAGCACCACTGCGTCCAAACGCCCGCCGCGCCAGAGCAAGACCGGGCTGACCGCGACCGGTGTGCGCAAGGCCAAGGCCAAGTCCGAGCGCACGCGCGCCCGCGAGTTTGCGCTGCAAGGCCTTTACCAGAAGCTGGTCGGCAAAAACGATGTCAGCGAGATTGACGCTTTCACGCGCGAGCTGGCTGGCTTTTCAAAATCCGATGCGGCGCACTTTGCCCTGCTGCTGAACGGTTGCAGCAAGGAAATGGCAGCGCTTGACGCCTTGATCGTGCCGCTGCTGGACCGCAAGCTCGATGAAATTTCACCGATAGAGCACGGCGTTCTCTGGATTGGCGCTTTTGAGCTCCAGCATTGTCTGGATGTGCCCTGGCGCGTCGTCCTCAACGAATGCATTGAACTGGCCAAGGAGTTTGGCGGTACCGATGGCCACAAGTATGTCAACGCGGTACTCAATGAGCTGGCACCACGCTTGCGCGCGGCGGAGGTGGGTGCCGACCGGCTGCAGCCACACCAATGAACCGAGTTGGTCGCGCATGAAGCAGGCAACACCAGACAAGACCGAATTTTGCTGGCCGGTGCGGGTCTACTGGGAAGACACCGACGCCGGCGGCATTGTCTTCTACGCCAACTACCTGAAGTTTTTTGAGCGCGCGCGCACCGAGTGGCTGCGCTCTCTCGGGCTAGAACAACAAGCCCTGCGTCAGCGCAGCGGTGGCATGTTCGTCGTCAGTGAGGCCAGTCTGCGCTATCACCGCGTGGCCCGGCTCGACGATGAACTGTTGGTGACAGCCCGGCCACGGGAGCTTGGCCGCGCTTCACTGACCATGCAGCAGCAGGCCTGGCAGAAAACCGGATCTGAAAACATCCTGCTGTGTGAAGCCAGCATTCGCATTGGCTGGGTCGATGCCCTGAACTACAAGCCGGCGCGCATGCCGGCAGACCTTCTGGAAATACTGAAATGAACCAAGACTTGTCGATTCTCCACCTGGTCCTCAACGCCAGCCTGGTGGTGCAACTGGTGATGCTGTTGCTGGTGCTGATCTCGGTATCAAGCTGGGCCGCCATCTTTCGAAAGTTGTTTGCCTTGCACCGGGTCAAGTCACTGAACGACTTGTTCGAGCGCGAATTCTGGTCGGGCACCAGCCTGAATGACCTTTATTCTGCGGCGGCCAAAAACGCCCGCAATTCCGGCCCGATGGAGCGTATTTTTGCCAGCGGCATGCGCGAGTACCAGAAGCTGCGCGAAAAACGCATTACCGATACCAACACCCTGATGGACGGTGCGCGGCGCGCCATGCGAGCGAGTTTCCAGCGCGAAATGGACGTTATTGAAACGCATCTGTCCTTCCTGGCCTCGGTCGGCTCGGTCTCGCCCTATGTCGGCCTGTTCGGCACGGTCTGGGGCATCATGCATTCCTTCACCGGTCTGGCCTCCTTGCAGCAGGTCACGCTGGCCACGGTGGCACCCGGCATTGCCGAGGCCCTGGTGTCGACCGCCATCGGCCTGTTTGCCGCGATACCGGCTGTGGTGGCCTACAACCGTTTTGCGCGTGACATCGACCGCATTGCCATCAAACTCGAGACCTTCATCGAAGAGTTCTCCAACATCCTGCAGCGCAACGTCGGCGCGCAGTCGGCCTCCGGTCAATAAGAGGAGATTGAGCATGCCCTCCCTGGTCAGTCGTGGACGTGGTCGGCGCACCATCAACGAAATCAATATGGTGCCCTTCATCGACGTGATGCTGGTGCTGCTCATCATCTTCATGGTGACCGCGCCGCTCATCACACCCAGCATGATTGACCTGCCCAGTGTCGGCAAGGCCGCCAAGCAACCCGATCAGGTGATCCAGATTGTGATCGGCAAGAATGAAGCACTGGAGCTCAAACTCAAGGACAAGTCGAGCACACTGACCCTTCAGACCATTGTCGCTGCGGTCAAACAGGCGCAAAGTGACGCCAGCAACCCGGCGGTCGTCATCAGTGCCGACAGGAACATCAAGTATGAAGCCGTCGTCAGGCTGATGGACACGCTGCAGCGTGCCGGCATTGCCCGCGTTGGCCTGTCAGTGCAACTTGCCAACTATTGAGCTTTCCATAAATCATGACGCGCACCAAGAAACACACTGTCATGCCGGACTCCGCAGCTGTCATTCCAGACTCAGCAGCTGTCATTCCAGACTCAGCAGCTGTCATCCCGGACTCAGCAGCTGTCATCCCGGACCCCGGATCGAGCCCGGGGCAAGCTCTGATCCGGGATCCAGTGCTCCACCACCACTGGATTGCGGGTCTGGCCCGCAATGACAATGCGGTATCCGCTTTTGTTGGGCGGTGTCACGAATTTCAGAAACCTCAGTAGTACGCCGCATGCTGGCCGCCACCGATCGCCTTGACTTCGTTCCGCCGCCAGCGCCCGGTCTGTTGCGCGCGCTGGCGCTGGCTGTGCTGGCACATGCCTTCCTGCTTGCCGCCCTGACCTGGGGCGTGCATTGG
>Ga0163199_1002384_pt1 | contig 11523 bp, 13 predicted proteins | sample PL_2010_150m_FD_113537 | JGI IMG/M metagenome (GOLD analysis project Ga0163199, IMG submission 113537) | Freshwater microbial communities from Powell Lake, British Columbia, Canada to study Microbial Dark Matter (Phase II) - PL_2010_150m | ecosystem: Environmental > Aquatic > Freshwater > Lake ...
ATTATCTGTTGAATGTCGAGGCGCCGGAACCGCGAGTATTCGTCATGTGGCGCCTTTCAGACGAGGGTGGCGACGGCGAATTGGCCACGCCGCAGTGCGTGACCGTCAGCTACGGTGAAGCGGCACGCATGATGGATTCCGGCGAGCGGGTGGATGGTGTGCCCTTGCCCGACGATCTGCTCGGCTGGATCGGTGATTTCGCGCACCGTCATTATCGACCGCCGGAGAAGAAGCTGAAAACCAAGCGTTATGCAAGCAGCAAACCCGGGTCGGCATGAAGCCGCAAATGAAGGAGAATTTTCTACAGCGCTGGTCGCGTCTCAAACGCGATCCGCCGACAGTGGAGACGCCGCCAACGCCGCCGGCATCGCCAGAGGGGTCCCCAAGCGCCCCAACTTCGTTGCCCTTGCCCGAAATCGACTCGCTGGAATTTTCGTCGGACTTCACCGCGTTCATGGCGGACAGAGTTGACGCGGGGCTACGCCGGGGGGCGCTACAGAAATTGTTTCACGCCGAACACTTCAATGTCATGGACGGACTGGATACTTATATCGACGACTACAACACTTTCGAGCCTATCAGTGAGGAAATGCTGAAGAACCTCAATCAGGCGCGCGGCCTGCTGTTCGATGACGACAAGACCGCCGCGGAAACGCCCGAGGTGCAGCCGATTGGAACAAGTTCTCCAGGCATTGACGCGGATCCGCCTGATGAAGCACCTGCAACCCAGGATCTCGCCATGGACAAAAGTCAATGAAAGACACGCGTTACGCCTTGTGCAACTGCAACCAAACTTCTGCTCTGGATGAAGGTGCATTGCGCAAAAATCTGGACGACGCCACCCTGGTTTGCGGCCAGGCGCTGTGCCGCCAGGAAGTCGGTCGTGTGCAGACGCTGCTACAAGACTCCAGCTTCCTGGTAATCGGCTGCACCCAGGAGGCGCCGCTGTTCGTCGAGCTGGCTGATGCAGCTAAATTCAGCGCACCGTTGCGTTTCGTCAACTTGCGCGAAGCCGCCGGCTGGTCGGAAGAGGCGGCTTCCGCAACCCCGAAAATGGCCGCACTGCTGGCGCAGGCGAGCCTGCCGGAGCCGGCATCGGTGGCGGCCGTCGCCTTGAATTCTGCGGGCGCCACGCTGATCATTGGTCCGGCGGATGCAGCGCTCGATTGGGCCGAGCGCCTCAAGGACGATCTGGACGTCAGCGTATTGCTGACCCGCGCCGGTGTCGGCGAGTTGCCTTCAAGCCATGACTACCCGATATTTTCAGGAGCCAATCCTGGTGTTACCGGGCACCTCGGCGATTTCAGCGTGCATTGGCAACAGGACAACCCCATCGATCTTGAACTCTGCACACGTTGCAATGCCTGCGTCCGGGCGTGCCCCGAAGCGGCCATCAGTCATGTTTATCAGGTTGATCTCGACAAGTGCCGCAATCACCGCGCCTGCGTCGCTGCATGTGGCGCGATCGGTGCTATCGATTTCGCCCGAGTGGAAACTCCGACCGCGCGCGCGGAACGCTTCGACCTGGTGCTGGATCTTTCCGCCGAACCGCTGTTGCGTCTGCCGCACCTGCCTCAGGGATATTTCGCGCCGGGCCGCGACACGCTGGCGCAGTCCGAGGCGGCCCGCGAACTGCTCAAACTGGTCGGCGAATTCGAACAGCCGCAGTATTTCGAGTACAAGGAAAAACTCTGCGCACACAGCCGCAACGAGATACTCGGCTGTAGTCGCTGTCTCGATGTTTGCTCGACCGGCGCGATCTCCGACAATGGCAATGGCGTGCGTTTCGATTCCGCGCTTTGCCAGGGTTGCGGCGGTTGCGCCACGGCCTGTCCCAGCGGGGCGGTTCGCCATGCCTATCCACGCGTGTCGGATCTCGGTCGACGGCTCAAGACTCTGTTGGCTGCTTATAGAGAGTCGGGCGGCGAGGGCGCCTGCATCCTGTTTCACGATGCCAAGCGGGGTCGCCAGCGCTTGATGCACCTTGCCCGCCACGGCAAGGGCTTGCCGGCACGGATGATTCCCTTTGAAGTACATGATATTGCCGCGATCGGACTGGATTTGCTGTTCGGCGCGCTGGCTTATGGAGCAGCGCAGTGTCTGATTCTCGGCGACGGCGATGAGCCTGAGGCCTATGTCGCCACGCTGCGCCAGCAAATGGGAATCGGCGCAAGCATCCTCTCCGGCCTGGGTTACATCGGACAACGCCTGCTGCTGCTTGAAACGGAAGACGCGCTGGAAGCGGCCCTGTGGACCCTGCCCCGGTTGGATGCGGCAGGATCGGCGGCAAATTTCAATCTGTCCGAGGACAAGCGAGGCACTCTGGAATTTGCCATCGACCATCTGCGCGCCAATGAGGCGAAGTCCGGTTCGACTCCGTCCGAGCCAATCGCCTTGCCGGCAGGCGCCCCTTGGGGTGATGTAATCGTAGACAAGGAAAAATGCACGCTGTGCCTGTCCTGCGTTGGCGCCTGTCCGGCCAGCGCGTTGCAGGACTCGCCTGAAACACCGCGGCTGAGTTTCATCGAGAGAAATTGCCTGCAATGCGGGCTGTGCGTAAATACCTGTCCGGAAGACGCGTTATCGCTGAAGCCACGCTTGTTGCCAAGCGCCGAGTCACGTCGGCCCCGGGTGCTCTACGAATCCGAACCCTTCTGCTGCGTGCGTTGCAGCAAGCCGTTCGCCACTCGCCAGATGATTACGGCGATGCTAGACAGGCTGTCAGGGCACAGCATGTTTGCGGCCCCGCAAGCGTTGTATCGCCTGCAAATGTGCGCGGACTGCCGGGTGGCGGACATGATGGACAACAAGAACGAAATCAATATTCTTCCCCAGTGACGGGCCCATGAAGGCGATTCCTACGGAAGACCTGGCGCGGGCGGGTTATTACGCCGTGTTGTCACGGCTGTTTTTCGCTCCGCCTGCCGATTCTTTCCTGGCGACCCTGACAGCCGCGGGGAACGTGGCGCAGCATGGTGAACTGCCGGTCACCTGGAACGCACTTTGTGCGGCTGCCGGGGAGGCCTCGGCCGCATCAGCAAGGGAAGAATACGATGCGCTGTTCGTTGCCATCGGCAAACCTCGCGTGGTGCTTTATGCTTCCTGGCACCTGACCGGCTTCATGATGGAAAAGCCTTTGGCAAAACTGCGCGATGATCTGGCTGAACTCGGCCTTGCTCGCAGCGCAGATATTCTTGAGCCCGAGGATCACTTCGCCGCGCTAATGGACGTCATGCGCCATTTGTTGCTCGACGCCGCCAGAGCGGATACTCAGCGCCTTGCGGTGCAGCAGGATTTTTTTAACGGTCATGTCTCGACATGGCACGAAAGTTTGTGCGACGCAATAACGGCCCAGCCCGATGCCCGGCTGTATCGTCGAGTTGCGGAATTTGCCCGAGCTTTTCTGGAAGTGGAAAAAATTTTGTTAGAGACGTCTTGATTTGCCCGTAATTGGCGCATACTTTTGCAAGAAAGCACTCAATAGAATTGCGACTGGGGGAGAAGTGAAATGACACGGTCAAACGATACCGGCGCATCCAATTCCGGAACTCTCGAACGCCGAAAGTTTCTTCTAACTGCGGGACTCGGCATCGGTGGTGCTGTCGCTGCCGCAGCTGGGGTTCAGGTATTGGCACCAGAGCCGCCGCCACCACCCTTGTCCAAACAGTCCAAGGACCAAGGCTATCAGGCCACCGAGCACGTGCGGAACTACTACCGCACCGCACGCGTTTAATCGGGAGACGTTCATGTTGATCAAAAAATCTTCGGCGGATTCGACTCGTCGCGGCCGCCTGTCGCGTTCCATACACTGTAACGCCGCGAATCTCTCTGCCCAGTTGCCGCAGGCGATTGATCGCCGCACCTTCCTCAAGCGATCCGGCGTCGGCATAGGCGCTGGGGCCTTCGCTAGCCAACTGCCTTTCTCGATGATCGACAAGGCGGAGGCCATGGGGTCGAAGCCCAAGGGATCGGATGTTGTCGAAATCAAGCGTACGGTGTGTACCCATTGCTCGGTCGGCTGCGCCATCGACGCCGAGGTGAAGAACGGAGTCTGGATTGGACAGGAACCGGTTTTCGATTCTCCACTGAATCTCGGCGCGCATTGCGCCAAGGGCGCTTCGGTGCGCGAGCACGGCCACGGCGAAATGCGGCTCAAGACGCCGATGAAACTGGTCGATGGCAAGTACCAGAAGATCAGCTGGGATCAGGCGCTCAGCGAGATCGGCACCAAGTTGCTCGACCTTCGCAAGAAGCACGGACCGGATTCTGTTTACTGGATCGGCTCTTCCAAACACAGCAATGAGCAGACTTACCTGATGCGCAAGTTCGTCTCCTTCTGGGGTACCAACAACTGCGATCACCAGGCGCGCATCTGCCATTCGACCACCGTCGCCGGCGTCGCGAACACCTGGGGTTACGGGGCCATGACCAACTCCTACAACGACATGCAGAACGCCAAGGCGATCCTGTTCATGGGCTCGAACGCGGCGGAGGCACATCCTGTGGCGATGCTGCACATTCTGCACGCCAAGGAGAACGGTGCCAAGATCATCGTTTGCGATCCGCGCTTCACCCGCACCGCGGCGAAGGCCGACCAATTTGTGCGCTTCCGTTCCGGTACCGACGTTCCGATGATCTGGGGCATCCTCTACCACGTGTTCAAGAACGGCTGGGAGGACAAGAAGTATATCGACGACCGCGTGTATGGCATGGAGAAAGTTCGCGAGGAGGTCATGAAGTGGACGCCCGACAAGGTACTGGAGGCTACCGGCGCGAGCGAGGAACAGTTGCTCCTGATCGCCAGAACGATGGCCGAGAACCGTCCCAGCAGCATCGTCTGGTGCATGGGCCAGACCCAGCACACCATCGGCAACGCCATGGTGCGTGCATTCTGCTGCCTGCAACTGGCGCTGGGCAATATCGGCAAGTCAGGTGGTGGAGCGAATATCTTCCGCGGCCATGACAACGTTCAGGGCGCCACCGACATCGGTCCCAACCCGGATTCGCTGCCGGGATACTATGGCATCGCGGCGGGTTCCTGGAAACACTGGGCGACCGTCTGGGGTGTCGATTACGAATGGATCAAGAAGCAATTCTCCAGCGAAGCCATGATGACCAAGCCGGGAATCACTGTCTCGCGCTGGATCGACGGCGTGCTCGAAAAGAACGAAAACATCGACCAGGACTCGAATCTCAAGGCCGTGGTGTTCTGGGGCCATGCGCCGAACAGCCAGTCGCGCGGCAAGGAAATGGTCGAGGCCATGAAGGCGCTGGATACATTGATAGTCATCGATCCCTACCCCTCGGCGAGCGCGGCGATGGCCGCCATGGTCAGGAAAGACGGCGTTTATTTGCTGCCGGCCTCCACACAGTTCGAGACCGTTGGCTCGGTGACCGCCTCCAACCGGTCCCTGCAATGGCGCGAGAAAGTCATCGAACCTTTGTTCGAGTCCAAGCCCGATCAGACGATCATGTATTTGCTGGCCCAGAAGTTCGGCTTCGAGAAAGAACTCACCAAGAACATCAAGGTGGCGAACAACGAGCCGAACGTCGAGGATATCCTGCGCGAGATCAACAAGGGTACCTGGACCATCGGGTATACCGGCCAGTCGCCCGAGCGCCTGAAACTGCACATGAAGCACATGCAGACGTTCGACGTGAAAACGCTGCGCGCCAAGGGCGGTCCCTGCGACGGCGAATATTTCGGCCTGCCATGGCCGTGTTTTGGAACGCCGGAGATGAAGCACCCGGGCACCCCGAATTTGTACGACACCTCCAAGCATGTGATGGACGGCGGCGGCAACTTCCGCGCCAATTTCGGCGTGGAAAAAGACGGCGTCGATCTATTGGCCGGCAATGGATCAGCCTCGAAAGGCGCGGATCTCCAGTTCGGCTATCCGGAGTTCGACCACGTGCTGCTGAAAAAACTGGGCTGGTGGGACGACCTCACCGAGGACGAGAAGAAGAAGGCCGAGGGCAAGAACTGGAAGACCGATCTTTCCGGCGGCATCCAGCGCGTCGTCATGAAAGTTCACGGCTGTCATCCCTTCGGCAACGCCAAGGCGCGTGCCATGGTGTGGAACTTCCCGGATCCGGTGCCGGTGCATCGCGAGCCGCTGTATTCGATTCGCGCAGACATGGTCGAGAAATACCCGACCCACGATGACAAGAAAGCCTTCTGGCGCTTGCCGACACTCTACAAGAGCGTTCAGCAGAAGTACAAGGACGTCGGCAAGGAATATCCGCTGATACTGACCTCCGGACGCCTGGTGGAATACGAGGGCGGAGGTGAGGAAACTCGCTCCAACCCCTGGCTGGCGGAGTTGCAGCAGGAAGCCTTTGTCGAGATCAACCCGAAAGCGGCCAACGACCGTGGCATCCGCCACGACGACTGGGTCTGGCTGAAAACCCCAACTGGCGCCCAACTCAAGGTGCGCGCCCAGGTCACCGAGCGTGTCGGCAGCGATACCTGTTTCATGCCATTCCATTTTTCCGGACACTGGATGGGCGAGGACATGCTCAAGTACTACCCGGACGGAGCCCACCCGCTGGTGCGTGGCGAGGCGGTGAATACCGCCACGACCTACGGCTACGATTCCGTGACCATGATGCAGGAAACCAAGACGACCGTATGCCAGGTCGTCAAGGTCTAGGGGGAGATCGATATGGCAAGAATGAAATTCCTCTGCGACTCGGAGCGCTGCATCGAGTGCAACGGTTGTGTCACTGCCTGCAAAAATGAAAACGAGGTGCCGTGGGGCATCAATCGGCGCCGCGTGGTGACGCTCGGTGACGGCATGCCTGGCGAAAAGTCCGTGTCGGTGGCTTGCATGCACTGCTCGGATGCGCCCTGCATGGCGGTGTGCCCGGTCGATTGCTTCTATCACACCGACGAGGGCGTGGTGTTGCACGACAAGGACATGTGCATCGGTTGCGGCTACTGCTTCTATGCCTGTCCCTTCGGCGCGCCTCAGTACCCGCAAAGCGGCGCTTTCGGCCAGCGCGGCAAGATGGACAAGTGCACCTTTTGCGCCGGCGGCCCGGAAGTCGATCATTCTGAGGAAGAGTTCAAAAAATATGGTCGCAACCGTCTTGCCGAAGGCAAACTGCCGTTATGTGCCGAAATGTGTGCAACCAAGGCGTTGCTCGGCGGCGATGGCGAAGTAGTATCGGAAATTTTCCGTGATCGTGCGACCAAGCGCGGCAAGGGCGGCGAAATGTGGGGCTGGGGCTCCGCTTACGGTAAACCGGAACAAAAGCCCGAGAGCAAAAAGCCGGAGGTGAAATCGTGAGAAAGATCGCTATCGCTGTGCTGGTCACGGCGTTGGGCTTGAGTGCCTGTGGTGATAAAGATGCTGTGGTCGTCTATAAGCAAGGCAGCTATTCAGGCAAGACCGACGGCAAACCCTGGGAAAATGCCGCCTTCGCCGGCGACAAAGCCAGGTGGGATGGCAGTATCCGCGCCCGCGGCCAGACCCAGAACGAATCCAAGCGCATCGGTGACTGAGGAGATTTCCCATGTTGGAGCTTAAAAGAAATCTGTTGATTCTGATCGCCTGTGCCTTGAGTTCCGGTATCGCGCTGGCGAAACTGCCGCCGCCGAGCGATGAGGCCAAGGCCAAGGCCGATGAGGCCAAGGCCAAGGCCGCCCACGGCGCCTTGGTCGCGGCCTATCAGCTTTGCAAGTCTGAGGAAAAAGTTGCGGAACGCTATTTGAAGGGTAAGGGAGCCAAACCGGCGGCCTCGACCTGCAAGGACCCTGGTCTGATGGCATCGGCCGCTTCCGCGCCAGCCGCGCCAGCGCCGGCGAAAAAGAACTAAGGCCGATAACCAGCGAGGAAGTGACAGATGACCCACATCCAGACTACGAGTTCATGGCTACGCGCATTCATGGTGGCCGCATGCTTGCAATGCATGTTGCTGGCGAGTGTGCAAGCAGCGGACGCTGCGGCGCCCGCTGCTGCGGCACAAGTGCAAAAAATCGGAGACGCGGCAGCCCATAATGCCGAAGCCTACTGGCGCAATGTGCGCTCTGGAGCCTCGGGAATCACGACCGTCCAAGGCACCGAGACCGGTGTACTGGTTGCGCCGGAGGGCAACACCTGGCGCCAGATCCGCAACGGACCGGTGACCTTCTATGGCAGCCTGCTGGTGATCGTCGTCATCGTCGCGATTGCCCTGTTTCATAGCCGCAAGGGAATGTTGCGTCTTGAGGGAAAACCGACCGGGAAGAGCCTAGTTCGCTTCAGCAACTGGGAGCGCTGGTTACACTGGGTGGCGGCGATCAGTTTCGTCTGCCTGGCATTGTCTGGCGGCAACATGCTGCTTGGCAAATACGTGTTGATGCCGGTCATCGGGCACACGCTGTTCTCCTGGCTGGCAGGCTTGGGAAAATTGGTTCACAACATTCTTGGCCTGGTATTTTCCGTCAGTGTGGTTCTGATGTTGGCCACGTTCTACAAGGACAATGTTTGGCACGCGTCGGACGCAGAATGGATCCGCAAGGCCGGCGGACTAGTGTCGCGCGAGCACGTCCCATCGCGTCGCTTCAATTTCGGCGAGAAGGTCTGGTTCTGGTTCGGTGTCGGCCTTGTTGGCTTGATCATGGTTGCCTCCGGCCTTTCATTGCTTTTCCCGAACCTTTATGCGACCCGCAATGCCATGCAAACGGCCGAAGTGATTCATTCAATCGCAGCCACGCTGATCTTCTGCATGTCGCTGGGACACATTTACCTCGGGACTATCGGCGTCGAGGGAGCGTATGAAGTGATGAAAACCGGCAAGGCCGACGAGACCTGGGCCAAGGAGCACCACCAACTTTGGTATGACGAGCAAGTGCAGGACAAGCTGGGCAAGGGTGCATGAGCGCCAGGAAATAGATTTCGGCTTGGAGGACGGGGAAGGGCGCGAAAATCGAAGGGTGCGCGCCCTTCATTTTTTGGGAGAGTTCAATATCCCTCGACACTCCTAGGGTTGGCCTGCCCCCAAAACTAACCCACGACCTTGCCCCGCGAGGTCTTGATATTTCCGCGTCTGGTCTTGCTTTCAAGGCGCCTCAGCCGCGAGCTTCGGGTCGGCTGGGTCGACCTGCGCTGTCGCGGCGTTGCCGCAACACTGGCAATCAGTTCCTGCAGTCGACGCATGGCTTCATTGCGGTTCTTCTCCAGGCTGCGATACTCCTGGGCCTTGATGACGAGCACTCCCTCGGCGTTGATGCGCTGGTCGTTCAAGCGCAGTATCCGTTCCTTGAGGACCGCGGGCAGGGATGAAGCGGGGATATTGAAACGCAAGTGCACTGCGCTCGACACCTTGTTTACATTCTGTCCGCCCGCACCCTGGGCGCGAATGGCGCTGATCTCGACGTCGAGGAGGGAGATATTCGGTCCGACGGTCGAGCCTTTCTTCATGATGCAGTTGCGCGCGGTTGAATATTGAAATGCTGACATTGTGCGCCGAAGCCAAGCCGATTCACATTATTCTGATCTCTGTCGGGGGCCTGACGGCATAGCCGGATAGAATTCCTTATGATCTTGATTGCCACATTTCATTCCTCGATCGAGGACATCGGCGCGCCGGAATGGGATGCGCTCGATCATCTCGACGATCCATTCATGAGCCATGTCTTCCTGGCGGCCACCGAGCGCCATGGCGCAGTGTCCGGCGATCTGGGCTGGCATCCCCGCCACCTCGCGCTACGCGACGATACTGGGATGCTGTGTGGTGTGTTGCCGCTATATTTGAGGACCCATTCCTTCGGCGATTTTTCCAGTGACTGGAATTGGGCGCCGGCATTCGAGCGCGCCGGCGTGGACTACTACCCGAAACTGGTCACCGGTATTCCCTACACACCGGCGACCGGTCCGAGATTCCTGGTGAGACGCGGGATGGAGCGCGGGCAGGTGGTCCCGCAACTGATTTCCGCGGCGCTGGATGGAATGCGGGAGTTCGCCTGCTCTTCATGGCAATGCCTGTTTGTCGATGAGGTCCAGGGCGTTCAGATGGGACAAAGCGGCTTTCTCCTGCGTCGCGGCTGCCAGTTTCATTGGCAGAATCGCGGCTATCGGGATTTCGACGACTTTCTAGCCGGATTCTCCGCGGAAAAACGCAAGAAAGTTCGCCGTGAGCGCCGGCGTATTGCCGAATCCGGATTGACCCTGGAAGTTCGTCATGGCGCCGAAATCGATGCCGAGCTATGGCGCAGCATTTACCCGCACTATCGCACGACCTTCCTGCGCTACGGCAATCATCCTGCCTTTTCGCCGGAATTCTTTTTTTCCGTGGCGCAGGGACTGGGGAATCGATTCGTAGTATTCCTGGCGCGCGCGGGCGACCGGGTGAGCGCGGCGGCCATCTGCTATCGCAGCGGCACAACCTTGTACGGACGTCACTGGGGGGCAGAGGCCGATTACCACAGCCTGCATTTCGAACTGTGCTTCTATCAGGGGATCGACTATTGCATTCGCCACGGCTTGTCACGTTTTGAGCCGGGCGCGCAGGGAGAGCATAAGGTCAGCCGCGGGTTTTCGCCGGAGCCGACCTGGTCTGCCTACTGGATTGCCAACCCGGGAATGCGCCGGATGATTGCCGAGTATCTGGGGCGCGAACAGCACGCGATGGCAAGCTACCAGGACGAGATGGCCGAGCATGAGCCCTACAAGCAGCCTGGCGATATCGCGGACAACGCTTTCGAATCATTTCGGCCTTGATATAAATCCCGGATTTCTATAGAATCTCGGGTCTTTCCACCTTGCTCCACCTGAACCGCATGCGGGGGGGCTTTCAACCATAAGGAGATTGCATGCGACATTATGAAGTGGTTTTTATCGTCCACCCGGACCAGAGTGAGCAAGTTCCGGCGATGGTCGAGCGTTACAAGACGCTGATTTCGTCCCGGGCCGGCATCATCCATCGCCTTGAGGACTGGGGTCGCCGCCAGATGGCTTATCCGATCCAGAAGGTTCATAAGGCACATTACGTGCTCATGAACATCGAGTGCGACAACGAGACGCTGGCCGAACTCGAAAATGCCTTCAAATTCAATGACGCCGTACTGCGCCACCTGACTGTTAAGGTGAAGCAAGCGGTGATCGTGCCGTCGCCGATGATGAAGGAAGAAAAATCCAGATCGCTGACACCGGCCGCCGCCGCGGCCACGGCGCCGGCTGAAACGCCAGCGCTGCCGGTAGAGGTGAGTGCTGCCGCCTGACAACCGCGTTGTGCTGGCGGGCAAACTCCTGGAAATGGCCTCCCTGCGGTACACCCCGGCGGGCATCCCGGCTTTGAACTTCCGGATTGCGCATGCCTCGGAGCAGCTCGAGGCCGGTACCCGGCGTTCAGTGGAGTGCGAACTGTCGGCACTCGCAGTGGGGCAGCCTGCCGTGCTGCTGGCAGGAGCCAAACCCGGTGACGGACTCCGGTTGACTGGTTTTCTCGCAGCGAAAAGCCTGAAGAGCAGGACACCTGTCCTGCATGTGAACGAGATTGAATTTTTGGAAGGAATGAACCATGGCATTTAAACCTAAG
>Ga0163199_1002385_pt1 | contig 11523 bp, 10 predicted proteins | sample PL_2010_150m_FD_113537 | JGI IMG/M metagenome (GOLD analysis project Ga0163199, IMG submission 113537) | Freshwater microbial communities from Powell Lake, British Columbia, Canada to study Microbial Dark Matter (Phase II) - PL_2010_150m | ecosystem: Environmental > Aquatic > Freshwater > Lake ...
AGAGCTTAAGAAAAGAGCCGGAGAATCCAAGGTTTATAGCAAACATCAGCTTGTAGGGCTTGAAATAGCCGAATTTCTCAAAGATGAAAAGCATAAATCGCTTTACATAAAACTGGCGAAGGAAAATGACCCCGAAAGGCTTCTCGGCATTGCCAAAGAGATATCACAAAACAAAAACGTCATAAATAAAGGCGCTTATTTTATGAAAATATGGAAGACAAAATCGTAACAATAGAAAATAAAAAAGACGAAAAGTTTTTGCGTACTAAAACCGCCGTGTTTGATTTCAAAAAATTCAGCCGCAAGGAAATAAGCGACATTGTCGCGCGGATGAAAAAAGCGATGAAGCTTGCCAATGGAATCGGCCTGAGCGCCAATCAAATCGGCCTTAACCTGAGCGTGTTCGTGGCCCAGGCTCCCAAAAATGAAACTCGGGGCAGTTATGAATCCGGAAAATTTTATGCCGTGTTCAATCCCGAAATAAAAGAATTATCGAAAAGCAAAATTCCGTTCGAGGAGGGTTGTTTGAGCGTGCCCAATACCTATGGAGAGGTTGAACCGGCAGATAAGCTGACTCTGTCCGGCTTCGACAAAACAGGGAAGAAAATAAAAATTAAAGCACGCGGGCTTCTTGCCGAAATATTCCGCCACGAAACGGAACACCTTAACGGAAAACTTTTCATTGACCGTACCGATAAAATTTATAAAATTCCTGTATCGGAGCGATTGAAAGAACGCCCAATAGATACCGAAGCGGAATAATAAGATGAAATTCGTTTTTTTTGGAAGTCCTGAATTCGCTTCCATAGTTTTGGAAAAATTGATTGCCGCAGGGTTTGTGCCGGAAGCCGTCGTTTGCAATCCCGACCGTCCCGTCGGTAGAAAAAAAATCATTACTCCCCCGCCGGTAAAGCGGCTTATAGCTAGTGGCAAAGAGCATGTAGAAATACTTCAACCAGAAAACGTGAATGCCATTCGCGATAAGCTATTAGCCATTCATCCGGATGTGTTTGTTGTCGCCGCTTACGCGAAAATATTGCCCAAAGACATCGTCGAAATTCCGGGACTTGGCACAATCGGCGTCCATCCTTCGCTTTTGCCCAAATACCGCGGAGCATCCCCTATTCAGGGCGCCATCTTGGCTGGCGAGAAAGAAACGGGTGTAACGCTCTACATACTTGATGAGAAAATGGATCATGGCCCAATTCTCGCTGCGCGAGAATTGGAATTGCCAATTGCCAATTTACAATTTACAAAATTGCTTGAAAAACTGGCCGAACTCGGCGGAGATTTGCTGGCAGAAACATTGCCGAAATTTGTCGCTGGTGAAATAGTGCCCAAACCCCAAAACGAATCGGGAGCAACTTACACGAAAAAGTTTTCGACAGAAGACGCTTTTGTTGATGAAAAAGAACTTGAGGATGCCTTGGGTGGTTCGAATCCGGAAGCCGCTAGTGTGATTTATCGCAAGATATTGGCGCTCACGCCCGAACCCGGCGTCTGGACCCTTCGACAAGCTCAGGGCAAGCAGCAAAGAGTAAAACTTCTTGAAGCCGAATTACATGACGGCAAGCTTGTTTTGAAAGTGATTCAAAACGAAGGACAAAAACCGGTTAAAGTTGGATAATCCTTGCAGACCGTCAAACGCGCTTATACATAACTTCTTGTTTATCGAACAATGATATGGTATCATTTAAACATATCATCCTTGTTCACATGGAAACCGGATTAAAAGAAAAGGCAATAAGTTTAAGGCGGAGTGGATTTTCCTATTCTGAAATCTTGAAAGAAATACCGATAGCCAAATCGACCCTCTCTTTGTGGTTGCGCTCTGTCGGTCTTTCCAAAAGGCAAAAACAGCGCATTACCGAAAAACGTCTTGCCGCCGCTTTAAGAGGTGGTGAAATCAGAAGGAATAATAGAATTTCAACTGTTCAAAAAATTTACGAAGAAGCTTCTCGCGATATTCGTAAAATATCAAAGCGTGAATTATGGCTGATAGGAGTAATGTTGTATTGGGCAGAGGGCACCAAGGAAAAAGAGGGTCGCCCAGGATCGGGAGTTCAATTTACCAATTCCGACCCCGACATGATAAAACTCTTTTTATTCTGGCTATTCGAAATATGTGCCATTAAAAAAGAGGAGATATATTTTGATATTTTTATACATGAAAATCATAAAAATAACATAAGCAGAGTAGTAAGTTACTGGTCAGAAATAACAGGCTACCCAAACAGCTATTTCTCTCACATCTATTTCAAGAAAAATATAATAAAAACTAAGAGAAAAAATGTCGGTGATTCTTATTTTGGATTAATAAAAGTTCGCGTTAAGGCAAGTTCAGGTTTAAATCGAAAAATTGCGGGATGGACAAAGGGCGTGATAGAATACTTTCGATAAATTACACTGGCATCTTTCGCACACATGACTGGGAGGTCGTCTAATGGTAGGACATGGGACTTTGAATCCCAGAATGAAGGTCCGATTCCTTCCCTCCCAGCCATGTGTGGGAAAGTCGTTATCTATGTCCAATTCCTAGTCCCCCAGCCGTCAATACTTATTATCCCAAGACCGAGCAGGTTGTTTCTTCTGATAATCAGATTAGTCTTTTGAAGCTTCTGAAAACAAATTTAAAATCCTCAGAAATATGAGTCAATTCCAAATCATCTAAACTATAACTAATTATGAACAAACCCAAGGCTATATTTTGCTGGAGCGGAGGAAAAGATTCATCCTATTGTTTGCATAAGGTTTTAACGGAAAAATCGTTTGATGTTAAATATTTGCTCACCACTCTTAACGATGCGTTCAATAGGATTTCAATGCACGGAGTCAGAGAAGAATTATTGGACAAACAAGCCGAATCAATCGGCATTCCCCTCTTGAAAGTAAGGGTATCCGAAGGCACGAATAATGAGTATGAAAAACAAATGGAAACAGTTTTGTTAAAAGCCAAATCGGAAGGAATCAATAATGTAATTTTCGGCGACATCTTTTTAGAAGATTTAAGGGCATATCGTGAAAATAATCTTGCAAAGGTTGGGATGAAGGGAATTTTTCCATTGTGGAAAATGGACACGACAAATCTTATAAATAATTTTATCGCCGAACAATTCAAAACCATTATTTGCTGCGTCAATGACGGATATCTTGGAAAGGAGTATGCGGGAAAGGAGATAGACGAATCATTCATTGAACAGCTGCCCGCAACCGTTGACCCCTGCGGCGAAAACGGAGAATATCACAGCTTTTGTTATGACGGGCCTTTGTTTAAAAAGAAAATTGGCTTTACGGTCGGCGAGAAAGTTTATAAACCGCTTGAAATAAAAGCAGAAGATGTTTGCGCTCTTCCGGCAAATACTACGACAAAAGGATTTTGGTATTGCGATTTATTACCAACGGTTTGACCGGCAAATGTGAACGCCGCAAGAATGGTTTTTCTTTGCAGGCTTATCCCTGTTCTTAAATTAGTTAAATTTATTCCGTCTTACACTTCTTGCAGATTTCCTGAGCCGCGCCAGGCACGTAAGAGCACGATGGAACCGAAGCGAATTGTGCGCAGATTTCCGGAGTCGGGGTAAGTCCTGCCGGAGGAACGGCTGAAGTAGCTCCTGTCCCAGGAGCGGCTACCGGTCCTCCCGTATTCGGTCCAAAACCCGATGGCGGAGTTAAGGTGCCGCTTGGAATTTCCGACCCTTCCTGGGGTTTTGAAACGTTATTAGGCATTAATCCTGCCGGCGGAGCTTGAATGCCTTTTGGAATCTCTCCTGGTTTCATCTCTTTATATTTCTCCTGTAATTTTTTCAGCGATTCCGTGTCGGTAGGCATACCGCCTGGAATATTCGCCCCACTCGGTATTCCTTGTGGTTTAAGATTTGAAGCACATTCCTGAATTATTTTCTGGACATCTCCTTCGCCCTGAAGTTTTCCGCTCTGCATTTTCGCGCCGACATCGCCAAGCTTGGATTTAATGCAATCTTGTATTGCCGCAGGCGCGTTCTTTAATCCCTCCTGCATTTTTTGTTGAAGCGCGCCTTGTCCCGCCTTGACGCAATCTTGAATCGCGGTTCCGGTATCCGCTCCGAGATCAACGGTAGCGCCGCTTTGTATTTTTTGTACAGTATCAGCGCCTAGCTTATCGGTAATGCATGTTTTTATTTCCGGAGGCATTTTATCAAGGCCGCTCTTTAATTTTTGCAGGCCTTCGGTTTTCATTGACTCAAAACATTTCTTGAGCACATCCCCGCTCTCAGGACTGGGCGCTTCGCCGCTCTTTATCTTATCCAGCTCGCCGGCGCCTAGATTACTCTGCAAGCACTGCGTAGCAGCCGGCGTTGCCTGGCTCAAACCCTGCTGAAGCTTTGCCTGAAGCTGGGGCAAAACTTTGTCAAAGCATCCTTTGATGATATCTCCCGTTTCCGGCCCGGGCGCGAAATTGCCGCTTTGAATTTCTCCGACAATGTCCTGGCCCAATTTATCCTTAAGGCAAGCAATTGCTTCGGCGGGCATCTGATCCAATCCGCTTCGCAGCCGTCCCATTCCGTCCTGCATTTCTTTCAGCTTGTCGGCAGGAATAAGATTATACTTTTGCGCGAAAGCAAAACATTCTTTTTGATTGTCTTTATTGTTGCAATATTTTTCACAAGAGTCCTTTGATTTGCATCCGCCCGGACCGACGCCGCCGGTTTTCAATGCCATATCGGCGTCTTCTTTGCTCATAAAGCCGGCCTTTACCGCAAAGTTGACACATTCCGTGTTATGACTGGAATCATCGCAATATTTTTTACAATCCGCCTTGGTTGTACAGCCGCCAGGCGTCTCGCCGCTTTTTATGAGAGGCAAAACTTTTTCCGCGTCAGCTGCGTCTTCTGCGGAAATAAATCCTGCCGTTTTCGCGAAAGACAGGCATTCTTCGGCGTGCGTTGAAACTTTACAGTATGCTTCGCAAGAATCCTTGTTTGTGCATCCGCCCGGAAGCTTGGCTCCGCTTTCAAGCGCTTTTATAACTTTTTTAGCTTCGGCTAATTGATCGCCTTTTACAAAATTATGCTTTTCGGCAAAAGTGATGCATTCCGACAAATGGGCCGTGCCGTCGCAATAAGTTCTGCAGGATGCTTCATCTTTGCAGCCGCCGGGGCCTTCGCCCTTCAGTACATCGGCGAACTCTTTGGCTTTCGCCGCATCTTCCGGAGAAATTATGTTATTTTTTGAGCCATAATCCGTGCAAGCTGCGTAATTTTCCTGCTTGCTGCAATAAGTTTTGCAGGCGTTCTCATCTCCGCAGTTTCCCAGTTCGGCAATCGGATATTTGCTTAATATTCTGATAACAATCGGCTTTCCTACGCTGTTGCCGTTGTTCTTAATTACCAATTTCATAGAACTGGCACCGCCAACGAGCGAAGAGATGTCCCATTTATATAAGTATGCCTGTCCGGGGTCTGTGACCACCTGGTATCCCCCGCCGGCGGAGGAATTGTTAGCCGAAAAATTCTGACTGTAAAACAGCATCCACGCGTTGCCAGATTGATAAGAAAAATTCCTGCCGTCTTTGTAGGTGAAGCTCGCGCCTTTGTTCAAAAGGGACGCAGTAAGCGGTTGGTCATTTACGGATATTTCAAGCGGGTAATTTCCACCGGCCGGCTTATCGTAATCTATTCGGGCAGCCAATCTTAATATGTTTGTTGACTGCACGGACACGGTCCATGAATCATTCGCGGCAATTCTGATTTCTTCCGGCAACTGCGCCGAAGGAAGAACGACTGCTGATGCTGAATTAGAAACAAGAAAAACTCCGACAAACGCTCCCAAGGCCAATAAATATTTTTTCATATTTTTTAAAATGGGTTAGTATATCCGCCCTTATATGGATTTAAATTATTCTGGAGCGGAGCCGTATTTGGGATATTATCCGCGGGATTTTGCTTGACGGAGTCAAACAAATTTCCGCCCAAACCTGATTTTTCGACCGGAGTTCCGGCAGGGCTTCCTGCCGCTCCTCCGATGCCGACACTTGGCCCCGTTAATATTGCCGGCTTTTTTATTACAAGCCAGGCAACGACCGCGATAACTATGACGACTGCTACGATAATTATTAGTTTTTTATTCATATGTTTATTATAGCAAATTGGGAAACGTTAAAATGCGGGTATGTGGAAAAATACCAAACCTACCCCCTATTTACCGAGTGCCTGAACTTGAAGCAGAAGGCTGATAAGAAGCGCCTGAAGAGCCTGTATTTGCGCGATCAACTGGGCGGTAGAGGAAGTATTTTGCCCCGCATTGCCGGAAAGATTATTTAAAGCATCCCGTGTTGTTCCGTCTACAATCCCCCATCCTGCATTCGCGGAACCGCAGGCCAGATTATTGTCACATTGGAATTTCTGAATCGCCTTCTCGGTCAATGGGCCGAAATATCCGGTATTGGAAGTGGCGCCGAGATATCCGGTCTTAATAAGAATATTTTGAAGCAGCTGTACCTGGCTGTTCCGCAGGCCGCGATAAAGCGATGACGTAAGCGCGGGAGTGGCGGAATTTATGCTCGTACCAGTACTTGCCGTGGAGGTTACCGCCGCTGTTGTTTGCGCCGGCTGTGCGTTTGCTACGCCGAGGGTAGTCGTGGTTATTGGAAGAGAAGAGCTCGACACATTTCCCGAAACATCATATGCCACTACTGTATACGTATATGTAGTTGAAGCCGCTAGATTTGTATCCGAGTAAGAATTTTTACTGACGGTCGCAACTCGCGTATCGTTTCGATAGACATAATATCCAATGACGCCCACGTTGTCATTTGAAGGATACCAGGAAATATTTATCTGAGAAGTAGAATTAGCCGTGGCAGAAAGCATGCTTGGCACAGAAGGTGAGGTCGTATCAAAGAACAGAGTCGCGCTTGCCGGAAGCGACGCATTGGAAACATTCCCTGCTAAATCGTATGCCGCAACGGCATAACCATATGTGCCGGAAGCAACTCCGGAATCTAAATATGGTATGGATGTCGAAGCGACAGTGGCAATCTTCGCGCCGTTCCTGTAAACGTAATATCCAACGACTCCTACGTTGTCTGTCGAAGAAGCCCAATAAAGGGCTATTGCAGAAGAAGATGTCGCCATAGCTGAAGCCCCGGCGGGAACCGAGGGTGCTTCGCTGTCTATCGCAGCTGTAACATTGAGAGGAGATGACTGGGCAGAAGAGTTCCCGGCAGGGTCATAGGCAACAACGGTGTACGCATACGTAATGCCCGTAGAAATATCTGTGTCCGTATACGAGGTTCCCGTTATTGCAGAAGCGGTTTTCATGTGCATACCGTTACGATATACGTAATATGCAACTACATTCATATTGTCAGTTGACGCGGCCCAGGAAAGAGTAATTTGGGGAGGATTATACGCTATGACCGCAGAGAGCCCGGCAGGCTTGGACGGCGGCGTCGTATCAATTACTGCCGTAATAAGTACCTGGGGTGACTGGATGGAAATATTCCCTGCCGCGTCGTATGCAACAACGGTATATGCATACACAGCCTGAGAAAGTCCACTGTCTACATATGGCACCGAAGGAATGTCGGCAATTCTCGCTCCGTTTCTGTAAAGATAATATCCGACCACTCCCACGTTGTCGGTGGAAGCGCTCCAGGAAACAGTAATCTGGCCTGAAGCGCTCACGGCAGCGGAAGGAGTGCCGGGAATAGACGGGGAAATAGTATCCGCCTCTTGAGCATAAGCGAAATTATTTACCGATGTGACGAATGTGACGATAATAAACAACGATAAACTTACTTTTGAAATAATTCTCATAATTTTATTATAACTTATTATTATAATAATGTTCGTGTGAATATGTGTTTGATATGGACTAAATCGGCAATTTGGGGTAAAATCTGTGTCTTATGCTTATCGACGATGTAAAAATAAAGGTTTCGGCGGGCCATGGCGGGAAAGGCATGGTGGCTTTTAACAGCAATATGATGAGTCTCGGCCCGAGCGGCGTTTCGGGCGGCAGGGGCGGCAACATTGTCGGACTTGGCGTCAGCGATATAAGCGCGCTTAGGCAATTCCGTTATAAGAAAGAATTTAAGGCGGAAAACGGCAAGGACGGCGGGCGTCAATTCAACGACGGCAGTGCCGGCGAAGATTTGATTTTGAAATTCCCTGTCGGAACAGTTGTCCACAATCTCACGACTGGCGAAGACATTTCAATCGAAAAAATCGGCGAACTCGTGCCTATCGCCAAAGGCGGAAAAGGCGGACGGGGCAATTTTCATTTCCGTTCATCCATCAATACATCTCCGAAAGAATTCGAATACGGCAACCCCGGTGAAACTTTTGACCTCCGACTCGAATTGAAACTGATAGCCGACGTCGGCTTCGTCGGACTTCCCAATGCCGGCAAATCAAGCATGCTGAACGAACTCACGAACGCCAAAAGCAAAGTGGCCAACTATCCCTTCACCACTCTTGAGCCGAACCTCGGCGCTTATTACGAGTTGATTCTCGCCGACATTCCGGGAATCATAGAGGGTTCTTCAACCGGACGCGGACTGGGCATTAAATTCCTGCGCCACATAGAACGGACGCGTATTCTATTCCATTTTATTTCAACCGAATCCCCCGCTCCGGAAAAAGATTATGAAACAATCCGCAAAGAGCTCGGTGCGTACAACAAAGAACTCCTCGAAAAAAAGGAGTATCTTTTCCTGACGAAGAGCGACCTCGTTGATGAAAAAACGCTTAAAGAGAAATTGTCGGTGCTGAAAAAAATAAATAAAAATGTCATGGCTGTTTCAATTATCGATTCGGAGAGCCTGAAGAAAATCCAAAAAATACTTAACGGCATAAAAGATGAAAAAATAAAATAAATAAAATGGCAGGCGAAGTTATCGTACGTTTCAACAAAGTTTCTTTCGAATACGGCAAAAAGCCAATCCTCGACGAGGCAGAATTTTCGATTCGGCGCGGCTCAAAAATCACGCTTATGGGGCAGAATGGCGCCGGCAAAAGTACCATATTCCAGCTTATTTCCGGAGACTTGAAACCGCATTCCGGCAGTATTGCTTTGCCGAACGGATTGAGCATTGCCACATCAAAACAAATCATTTCGCGCGACCAAATGCCACTTACGGTGCGCGAATTTTTTGAAAAGGCCTTCCCCGCGAAAGTCTATGACATTGAGCCGCGAATCAAAAAAGTACTGGAAACCGTGAACCTGTCCGCTCCGCTCGACAGAGTGCTTAAAACCTTTTCCGGCGGACAGCAGGCACGCCTGCTTCTGGCACAGGCCATAATCCAGGACCCGGACCTGCTTCTTCTCGATGAGCCGACCAATAATCTGGATAAAGCAGGTATTGCCCATCTATCGCAATTTTTGGCTGATTACGGAAAAACCTGTATCGTAATTTCCCACGATGCTGATTTTTTGAATTCGTTCACGCACGGAGTTCTTTATCTCGATATTTTCACAAAAAAAATAGAGCAGTACACGGGCAATTATTTCGACGTAGTCGTCGAAATAAAAAACAGGCTGGAACGCGAACGTATGAAAAATGTCCGGCTTGAAAAAGACATAGAGCACAGAAAAGAACAGGCAAATTTCTTCGCGCAAAAAGGAGGCCACCTTCGCGATGTAGCAAGAAAGATGAGAGAAAAGATTGACGACCTTGAGGAGGAGAAAGTCGAGGAGCGCCGCGAAGACAAAACCATCAGAAATTTCATAATCCCCTGTCAGCCGGACCTGAGCGGAAGAATTCTTGAACTGAAATCCATCTCTGTCGTCAAAAATCACAAAGCTGTCGCCAAGAAAGTTGAGATTGCGCTTAAAAAGAAAGAGAGATTGCTTTTAACCGGTCCGAACGGAATAGGAAAAACGACATTGCTTGAAAGGCTCGCGACCGGACACGCCACGGGCGAACACGTCGCGCCCGGCATCCGCATAAGTTATTACCGGCAGGATTTTTCGACGCTCGATTTCGATAAAACCGTATATCAAACTCTCGCCGAAGCGATGCACGATGGTAGCGAGGGCGACCTCCGTTCATGCGCAGCCGGTTTTCTTCTTGACGCAGAAATTATAAAAACAAAAGTTGGCGCGCTTTCCGAGGGACAAAAAGGACTGGTCGCTTTCGCCAAAATCTCTCTTGAGCGCCCGGGGCTTTTATTCCTCGATGAACCGACCAACCACATCAATTTCAGGCACATTCCCGTTATCGCCAAAGCGCTCGACAACTATGAAGGCGCGATGATTTTGGTAAGCCACGTCCCCGATTTCGTGAAACAGATAAGAATTGACCAAGTGTTGGACCTCGAGGTATTGTAATATAATCAAAACATGAAAGAACCAAGGCCAGTACAAGCAGCCGAACAAGAACTAGGCGAAGACGGCATCGCAAAACTCGAGAGATTCATAGTACAGGCGGCGGAAGCGTATCGCAATGAAGGTATTCCGGTAGCAGACGACGGACGCATAGATAATCGAGCCTATGCGAACCTCTATTTTGACGAAATCCAAGAAGATAATGATAGAACCGCGGAATATGAAGCGGAATGGTTGGGCGCTGTTTCCGATGAGGAAAAAAAGAAAGAGCGGCGCAAAAAAGAAGGTGAACAATTGGAAATGCTTTCTTTTGCTATTTTCACAAAAAACCTGCCAAGGGATGAATTCGTTGTAGTACGCTCTTCTTCACATGACGACAGAGTGAACAAGGTAGACACGCTGATTCTTGACCGCAAAACCGGAACCCTCGTCTGTGCTTTTGATGAAGTCGGCGCCACCAATGGCAAAGAATATGATGACAAGCTTGCGCTGGTCCACGACCTCAATCTAACAAAGGGCGGCGCATCGCTCAAATATGGAATCAGCTCGAAAATGGAAGATGGCAAGCAAACCGTTGCCTTATCGTCTGCGGAAAATATCCCCGTTTTTTATATTGCTCTACCCTCGAAAAACATTAAAGAAGGCATGGAAAAATTCTTACCCGACATGGCAAACCAGTCGGAGTACGAGCAAGGACTCTTTTCATATTTCGTACTGACTATTTCGGCGCAAATAGAGATATTGGAGCTTAACGGCCGTCGTCTTAATCCGGCACTAAGAGAAAAGCTCACAGCTTTCAAAAGTATTATGGAACCCATACAGGCTGGTATTAAAAAATCACAAGCCGCTAAAAAAAAGGGTAAATAGAAAGGGAATATTACGCCGCCTCCTTCTTCGCCCGGCGGTCGTCTCCTTCCTTAAGCCAAAGTTTGCGGAGCCGGATTGATTTCGGCGTTATTTCCACAAGTTCGTCATCGCCGATGAATTCTATGGCGTCTTCAAGCGTCTGCTCGCGCGGAACTTTCAGGAATTCCATTCCGCCGTCGGACTTGGCACGCATATTGGAAAGCTGTTTTGCTTTGCAGACATTAACGCGAAGGTCCATGGCTTTGGAATTCTGTCCGACTATCATTCCTTCGTAAATCTCGGCTCCCGGGCCGACAAAAAGCTCTCCTCTGCCTTCTGCGTTCAAAAGGCCGTATGAGTTGGTTGTTC
>Ga0163199_1002386_pt1 | contig 11521 bp, 10 predicted proteins | sample PL_2010_150m_FD_113537 | JGI IMG/M metagenome (GOLD analysis project Ga0163199, IMG submission 113537) | Freshwater microbial communities from Powell Lake, British Columbia, Canada to study Microbial Dark Matter (Phase II) - PL_2010_150m | ecosystem: Environmental > Aquatic > Freshwater > Lake ...
ACATGGGCTTCCTGCCCGACATCACGCGCATCCTCGGCCTGTTGCCGGCCAAGCGCCAAAGCCTGCTGTTCTCCGCCACCTTCTCCGACGACATCAAAAAGCTCGCCGACCGCCTGCTCAAGGCCCCGATCCTGATCGAAGCGGAGAAGCACAACACCGCCGCCGAAACCGTCACGCAAGTGGTCTACCCGGTGGACATGGCGCGCAAGCGCGAACTGCTGGCGCACCTGGTCAAGTCGCACGACCTCAAACAGGTACTGGTGTTCTGCCGCACCAAGCAAGGCGCGGGCAAGCTGGCGCTGCAACTGGAACGCGACGGCATCACCGCCACCGCCATCCACGGCGACAAGAGCCAGCAACAACGCACCGAAGCGCTGAAAGCCTTCAAGGACGGCGAAGTGCGCGTCCTGGTCGCCACCGACGTGGCCGCGCGCGGCATCGACATCGACCAGCTGCCGCATGTGGTCAATTACGAATTACCCCATGTCCCGGAAGACTACGTCCACCGCATCGGACGCACCGGACGCGGCGGCAGCGAAGGCGACGCCATTTCGCTGGTGTGCGAGGAAGAACTGAAGCTGCTGGCCGCCATCGAGCACATGCTGAAACGCACCATCCCCTCGCAAACCATCCCCGGCTTCGAAATCAATTCCGCCATCGCCATCCCGCCGCCCCGCCGTCCCGCCGAATCAAGCGAGCGCAGTGATCGCCCCGAGCGTGGCGGGCGCGGGGAACGTAGCGAGCGCGGCAGAAGAAATGAACCGAACCTGCGCCACAAGCAACCGCCGCCCGGCTCGTTCGATTATTCCCAACCCTACCAGTCGGCGGCGCCGCTGCCTTCCCCGCTGGAAGCCGCCTATCCGACCAGCGTTAAATCGGACACGAAAAAACCCAAGAAACCCCTCGCCGCGCTGTTCTTGCCGCCCGCGCCAGTCAAGCCGGCAGAGGAACAATAGCGGAATCTTTTCGGGATTAAGCTTTCATACGATTGCACTTGCCAACCCGATAGGATTAGAATCGGCTCATGTCTGCCCCGCTGCGAAAACTGATCCTGCTGCTCCTGATTGCCTGCCTGCCGCTGCAAGGGCTGGCCGCGGGCGTCAAGGCGCTGACGCATCACCAGCAACCCGCGCATGAGATGGCCATGCAGATGGACGAAGACATGGCAGGAATGCACGGTTGTTGCCACCATGACAACGACGATCACGCGCCCTCGCAACCGCTGAATGCCTGCGGCGATGGCATACATTGCCCGCTGTGCGCCATCTCGGTAACCCCCGCGCTAATTCTGCCTTTGGCCGCCAACGCCAACCCCACGCTCCACCCCGCATTGCTGCAACATATCTCGCGCTTCTATCCTGAACAACCGCAACATCCGCCCCTCGCCCGCCACGCCTGAAAAGCTGTTTTTCCGTCAGTTTAATTCCTGATCGATTTCCCTGTCTTGCCTAGGCAAGAAGGAGAGAACATGCGTCAACTACTATTCCTGGGACTGTTCGTCTCGCTGTCGGCCCCTGCCGCCAACCTGCACGATGCGCTGGAACAGGCGTGGCTGCGCAACCCGCAAGGGCAAGCGCTGCTCGCCGCACAAGATGAAATACACGCCGCACGCGCCGCCTCGGACAGCCTGACGCCGTCCGCACCGACGCTGAGCGTTTCGCAACGCGGCGACCAGTTCAATGCCAATCGCGGCCAGCGCGAGTGGGAAGCCAAGCTGGGGCTGCCGCTGTGGCTGCCCGGCGAGCGGGATGCGCGCCGCCAGCTCGCCGACAGCGGCACCGCGGAAAACGCCGCCGCCGCAGCCGCGTTGCGGCTGACCCTTGCCGGCGAATTGCGCGAGGCTTGGTGGGCTTGGCATCTCGCCCACCAGGAAAACGAACTGGCGCAAGAACGCTTGCAGACCGCGCAAGCGCTGGAACGGGACGTGCAGCGCCGGGTTGCGGCCGGCGATCTGGCCCAGGTCGATCTCAACCTGGCGCGCCACGAAACCCTGGCGGCGCGCGCAATGCTGCTCTCCGCCCAAGCGCGCTTGGCGGAAAGCGGCCAGAACTGGCAAGCGCTGACCGGCGACGCGCAATTACCGGCCGGCGCGGAAGAATCCATCGCCGCGGCTGCGCCGCTCGACAGCCATCCGCGCCTGGAAGCGGCACGCCAGAGCGTGGCGCTGGCCCTTGCCAAGATCAAGCTGGCCGCCGAGACCCCGCGCGACACCCCGGAACTGGGACTCTTCACCCGTAGCGAACGCAGCACAACCGATGCGGCCTATACCGAGAGCATCGGGATCAGCCTGAAACTGACCTTCGCCAGCGAAGCGCGCAACCGCCCGATTGCCGCCGCCGCCAACCGGGCGCTGATCCAGGTGGAAAGCGAATACCGCCTGATCCAGCAGCGTCTGGAACTGGACCTCGAACGCGCTCGGCAAAATCTCGCTAGCGCATCCGCCCAGCTCGAGCTGGCTGCCGCTCAACGCGAACTGGCGCGAGAAAACCTGAAGTGGCTGCAGAAAGCCTTCGATCTCGGCGAAACCCGCCTGTCCGACTTGTTGAAAACCCGTGCCGCCTATCTCGAAAGCGAGTTGAACCATGCCCTGCGCCAGATCGGCGTGGCGCAAGCGAAAGCGCGCCTCAACCAGGCCCAAGGAGTGTTGCCATGAAATTCATCCTGCTGTTCCTGACTATGCTGCTGCCCACCCTGGTCTATGCCCACGGCGGCGAGGATCACGGCGAACCAGCCGCGCCGCCGGCGATTGCCGCCTTCCCCCGTTTCGAAACCAAGTCGCCGGACATCGAACTGGTGGCCGAATTGCACGGCGAAACGCTGATTCTCTACGCCGACCGCTATGCCAGCAACGAGCCGATACGCAACGCGGCCATCGAAATCGAGGGGGAAAACCACAAGGCAATCGCACTAGCGGCGCAGGACGGCAGCTACCGCGCCCCGGCAGCGTGGCTCGCCCAACCCGGCAAACACGAGCTGGTGGTGACGCTACAGGCGGAAAATCTCGAGGACTTGCTGGTCGGTGTGCTCGAAACGCCGGTCGCTGCAACAGCGCCACCGCAGCGGGAATCCCGCTATGCACTGCTGGGCGGCGGCGGGCTGCTGGCGCTGCTGGCAGCGGCGGTATTTCGACTAGTAGCACGGCGCAAGGGGGGATCGCGGCTGAAGCCGCTCCTACCACTGCTGTTGGTGCTGTTGGTGCTGCACGACCCATCTGTTTTCGCGCACGGCGGGGAGGATCACGGCGATGCCCCGCACCCGGTTGTCGCCAACCCCGGCCTGCCGTCGCGCCTGGCCGACGGCAGCGTGCTGGTGCCGAAAGCGGCGCAACGCGCCTGGGGCATTCGTACCGCAACCGCGGAAATCAGCGAGCGTCCTTACAGCATCGAACTCAACGGCCATGTCGTCGCCGACCCGACCTTCAGCGGGCGTGTGCAATCTTCCCAGGCGGGACGCATCGAGCCCGCCGCCAAGGGGCTGCCGCACCTCGGCCAACGCGTTGCCAAGGGCGAAGTGCTGGCGTGGCTGGCGCCGGTCGCGGGTAACCTGGAACGCGGCGCCAGCCAGGCGCAACTGGCGGAAATCAGCGCGCAAAGCGCGCTGGCGGAAAAACGCCTGGCACGCCTGGCCCAACTGGAAGGCATCGTGCCGCAAAAGGAAGTGGACAGCGCCCGCGCCGAGTTGCTCGGCCTGACCGAGCGCAAAGCCGCGCTGAGCGGCGCGCTGAACCGTAAAGAGGCGCTGCGTGCGCCGGTCGGCGGCATCGTCAGCGCGGCCAACATCACTGCCGGCCAAGTGGTCGAGGCGCGCGAAACCTTGTTCGAAATCGTCAACCCGGAAAAGTTGATGGTCGAAGCCATCGCCTACGACCCCGCCCTGCCCGGCCAAATCGCCGCCGCCAGCGCGGCAGGAGCGGACGGTCTATCCTTCAAGCTGGCCTATCTCGGCAGCGGCAACCAGCTGCGCGAACATGCGCTGCCGGTGCAGTTCCGCACCCTGCCGCCGCTGCCCGCGCTGAATGTCGCCCAACCCTTGCGGGTGGTGGTCGAAACCCGCCGGCGCATAAAAGCCGTCGCGCTGCCGCAGTCGGCCATCATCAAGAACACCGGCAGCGACACTTTCGTCTGGCTGCACGTTTCCGCCGAACGCTTCGTCCCGCGCCGCGTCCAGCCGCAGGTGCTGGACGCCGCCCACGCCGCCATCCCGGAAGGGATAGCGGCCGGCGAGCGGGTCGTCGTGCGCGGCGCGGCTCTCCTTAATCAGGTGCGCTGATCATGTTCCAGACCATCATTAAAACCAGTTTGCACCAACGCCTGCTCACCCTGGCGCTGGCAGCGCTACTGATCGTTTACGGCACGTTCACGCTGCGCCAATTGCCGGTGGATGTGTTCCCCGATCTCAACCGCCCGACCGTCACGCTGATGACCGAAGCCAGCGGCATGGCGCCGGAGGAAGTCGAGCAGTTCGTCACCTTCCCCATCGAAACCGCGATGAACGGCTTGGCGCAAGTCACGCGGGTGCGCTCGGTGTCCGGCATCGGCTTGTCCATCGTCACGGTGGAATTCAGTTGGGGCAGCGACATCCAGCGCAACCGCCAGCAAGTCACCGAACGCCTCGGGCTAGTGCGCGAGCAGTTGCCCGCCGGGATCGTGCCGCAAATGGGGCCGATTTCCTCGATCATGGGCGAAATCATGCTGATCGCGCTCTCCGGCGAAGCCAGCGCTATGCAGTTGCGCGAAACCGCCGACTGGGTGTTGCGCCCTCGTCTGCTGACCATCCCCGGCGTGTCGCAGGTGATCCCCATCGGCGGCGAGGTGCGGCAATACCAGGTGACGCCCAACGTGGTGATGATGCGCGACCTCGGCGTCACGCTGGATCAACTGGAAAGCGCGATCCGCAATTTCTCGCTCAACACCAGCGGCGGCTTTCTGGAAAAGGGCGCGCGCGAATACCTGATCCGTAACATCGGGCGCACCACCCGCATCGAGGATTTGCAGAACCTGGTGGTGAGCAGCCGCAAAAACTCGTCGATACTCCTCAAACAGGTCGCTGAAGTCGGCTTCGCGGCGCGAGTCAAGCGCGGCGACGCGAGTTTCAACGGCAAACCGGCGGTGATCCTGTCGATGCAAAAGCAGCCGACAGCGGATACCGTCAAGCTCAGCCGCGACATCGAAGCCGCCCTGGCTACAATGCAAAAGACCCTGCCGCCCGGCGTCAAGCCACCGCAGATACTGTTCCGCCAGGCGGATTTCATCAGCCAATCGGTCGCCAACGTGGAGGAAGCTTTGCGCGACGGCGCGGTGATGGTGATGATCATCCTGTTCCTGTTCCTGCTCAACGTCCGCACCACGCTGATTTCGCTGGCCGCGATCCCCTTGTCGATCCTGGTCACGGTGCTGGTGTTCAAGGCGTTCGGCCTGTCGATCAACACCATGACGCTGGGCGGTCTGGCCATCGCCATCGGCGAACTGGTGGACGACGCGGTGGTGGATGTCGAGAACATCTACCGGCGGCTGCGCCTCAATCGTGACGCGGCGCAGCCCAAACCCGCGCTGGCGGTGATCCTCGCCGCCTCATTGGAGGTACGTTCCTCCATCGTTTACGCCACGCTGATCGTGGTGCTGGTATTCGTGCCGCTGTTCGCCCTGTCGGGCATCGAAGGGCGGCTGTTCGCGCCGCTCGGCGTCGCCTACATCGTCTCGATACTCGCCAGCCTGCTGGTGTCGCTCACGGTCACGCCGGTACTGTGCTACACCCTGCTTACTGGAAACGCGAAGAACACCCTCACCCGCGCTGTCGCGCACCAGCACGACAGTTGGCTGGTGCAACGGCTGAAAGCCTGGGATGCGCGTTTACTCGACTGGTCGTTCGACCATGCCAAGCTGCTGCTGGGTAGCGCGCTGATCGCTGTAACTCTGGCGGCGGCAACCATTCCGACCTTTCCGCGCGCCTTCCTGCCGGCATTCAACGAAGGCACACTGACCGTCAACGTGCTGATGAATCCCGGCACCGCGCTGAGCGAATCCAACCGCATCGGTACACTGGCCGAACAGCTCCTGCACCAAGTTCCCGAAGTGGAGAAAACCGGCCGCCGCACCGGCCGCGCCGAGCTCGATGAACATGCCGAGGGCGTGCATTACGGTGAGATCGAAGTCGACCTGAAAGCCTCGCCCCGCAGCCGCGACGCCATCCTGCAGGACATCCGCGCCAGGCTGGCGATCCTGCCGGCGGCGGTGAGCATCGGCCAGCCGATTTCCCATCGCCTCGACCACCTGCTGTCCGGCGTGCGCGCCCAGATCGCGCTGAAAATCCACGGCGACGATCTGGATACCTTGCGCGGTCTGGCCGAAGGAATGCGCGCACGACTGGCCGGCGTTGCCGGGCTGGTCGATCTGCAAATCGAGAAGCAGGTACGCATCCCGCAAAGCCAGGTGCGCCTCGACTACCGCAGCGCGGCGGTGCACGGCGTCACCCCGGCGGCGGTGAACGGCGCGCTGGAAACCCTGGTGGGCGGCAAGACCGTGGCGCAGGTGGTGCAGGACAACCGCCGCTTCGACGTGGTGCTGCGCCTCGACGACCGCGACCGCAACCAGCGCGGCCTCGGCGATCTGCTGATCGAAACCCCGGTGGGCAATGTCCCGTTAAGCCAAATCGCCGCCATCGAGGACTCTGACGGTCCCAACCAGATCAGCCGCGATAACGGGCGACGGCGCATCGTGCTGTCGGCGAACTCCGACGGCAGCGACATGGCCGGAATCGTGCGTGCGATCCGCGCCGAGATCGAGCGCTTTCCCTTGCCAACCGGTTATTCGGTCAGCCTGGAAGGCCAGTTCCAGGCGCAGGAGGAAGCGACATCGCTAATCGCATTGCTGTCCCTGATCTCCGCCGCGCTGATTTTCCTGGTGTTGTATAGCCGTTACCGCTGCGCCAGCCTGGCGCTGATCATCATGGGCAATATTCCGCTGGCGCTGGTCGGCAGCGTCATCGCGCTGAAACTTGCTGGCGGAGTGCTATCGGTCGCCTCGCTAATCGGTTTTATCACGCTGGCGGGCATCAGCGCGCGTAACGGCATCATGAAAATCAGCCATTACCTCAACCTGGCGCTGTTCGAGGGCGAAAGCTTCGGCAAGCAGCTGATCGTGCGCGGCAGCCTGGAACGCCTCACCCCGGTGCTGATGACCGCGCTGGTCGCCGCTTTTGCGCTGACCCCGCTGATGCTCTCGGCGGGCGAAGCCGGCAAGGAAATCCTGCATCCGGTGGCGCTGGTGATTTTCGGCGGGCTGATCAGCTCGACCTTGCTCGACACGCTACTCACCCCGGTGATGTTCTGGCTGTGGGGCGAAAAACCGCTGGCGAGAATATTGGCCGCCAGGACGAATGAATCTTTTTAACATCAGCCGGACATGCCGTAACAAAAAAGCTTTTACCGCAGAGGCGCTGAGGCGCAGAGGTTTCGCAGAGAAAGGCATGACTTCACAACTTTCCCTTTGTGTTGTTTTTGCGAGTTGGGCGACGAGTCGCCCATCCCTGCCTAGCCCGTTTCTCCGCGCCTCTGCGTCTCTGCGGTTCAACAGAATTTATTAGATTTGTTTTTCAACTGAAAGGAGCTTACCGTGAACCCCCTCAAAATTACCGCCCTGATCCTGTCGCTGCTCGCCACCCCGCTTGCTTGGGCTCACAGCGACGAATACCTGGACACCCAGACCACCCCGCACGGCGGCCAGATGCGCATGGCCGGCGCCTATCATTTCGAACTGCTGGCCAAGCCTGGCGAACTGACGGTCTATCTCACCGATCACGCCGGTGTTAAAGTTCCAGCCAACGGCGCGACCGGTAGCGCCACCGTGTTGTCCGGCAAGGCCAAAACCACGCTCAAGTTGCAACCATCCGGCGACAACGAGCTGAAAGGCAGCGGCAAGTTTGAACTTGCGCCGGACATGAAAGTCGTAGTTTCGGTTACCATGCCGGGCAAGGCTCCCGAGCAGGCCCGCTTCACCCCGCAAGCCGTTGCGGCACACCAACACTAAACAATCAATCAAACCAAGGAGTCGAACCATGAAAAAACTGATCGCCATCGCCGCCGCATTGCTGCTGTGCACCGCCCCCTTCGCCACGGCAGCCGATGCCCCGCCCGCCGCGAAAAAAGCCCCAACCACCAAGCTGGACAAACTTGCGCCGGAATCCGCCGATACCCCGGCCTGCCACAAGATGGAGATGATGGGCGGCGGCATGGGGATGATGGGTAGCGGCATGGGGATGGGCGCGGGCAACGCCATGTCGCCGGAGCTGATGAAAAAAATGCAGGATCAAATGACCAAGATCCGCGAAACCAGCGATCCGGCCGAGCGCCAGAAGCTGATGCAGGAGCACTTCCAGTCCATGCAGGAAGCGATGCAAGCACTGCGCGGCAATATGGGCGGCATGGGTTGCTGCTGCCAGCAATGCCCCCAAGCGGCGTGCGCCAAGAAACCCAATTGCAAAGGCGGCAAATGTGCACGCGGCAAGGGCTCATTGCCGCAAGGTGGCGCGATGGGCAGCAACCCGGCCGGCATGATGGAGCAACGCATGGACATGATGCAGATGATGATGGAAAATATGATGGAACATCAGCGCCAGATGCAACCGAGCAAATAACCGATCCGCGACTCCAAATGAAATTCGTCGTCCGCTACTGGTCATCCTTGCTGCCGGATTACCGTAAACCGGACGGCGAGCCGCATTGGGTGGATCATTCGATCCATCCGCCGACCAAGCTCGGCCTGCATAATGCGCTACTGACCTTGCATGACCGGCGCCAGATTCTTGAGGCACGCGACTGTTTGTATGAATGTGCGGTGTTCTATCTGGAGGCAGGAAATGAACAGATGCTGACCCAGGAAACCGCCGAACGGCTGTTCGTTTCCCTGCCGCACGGCGAGCTGAAATGGCCGGATATTCGGGATTTCCTGCTGTTGCCGACCATCGACGAGGAAGCTGCCGCCAACGATGGCGCGACGGCACAGCAACTCAACCTGTTCGAACCGCCGCCGCACACGCACACCCCCTACGACGAGATTGCGACGGAACACCACGAAATCGAAACAGATGCCTGACGGCAGCTTTATCTACCAACCGCAAAAAAGGAAATCATCCCATGTACGGATTCAGCACCCAATTGAACGTTCCATTCGACAGCGCCGTGGAAAAAACTGTCGAGGCGCTTAAAAAGGAAGGCTTCGGCGTACTCACCGACATCGACGTGCAAGCCACGATGAAGGCCAAGCTGAATATCGACGGACGTCCCTACCGCATTCTCGGCGCCTGCAACCCGCCGCTGGCGCATCGCGCGATCGAAGCCGATCCCGATATAGGCTTGCTGCTGCCGTGCAATGTCGTGGTGCGCGAAGAAGCCGACGGCAAGATCACGGTGGCGTTCATCGACCCGGTCGTCATGTTCTCCCAACTGGTGAAGAAGGAAGGCGTCCAGGAACTGGCGCAGGAAGTGATGGCACGCCTGCAAAGAGTCAAAGACAGCCTTAACGGCCATGGCGAGTAACGTCACACTTGATCAAGGAACTCGCCATGACCGTTTCCCTCTCTCCTAACTCTCTCCCGCTCGCGGGCGAGAGGAACGCTGTCTCGCTACGCGAGTCTCAAGTTACAGCGTGATCCCCTGGCTGGGAAACCACTCGCCGTTTCCGCCGCCGGCAACGGCGCTACGCGAGCCGAACGGGTTGCTCGCGGCGGGGGGCGACCTGTCGCCGCAACGCTTGCTGGCCGCCTACCGGCAGGGCATCTTTCCCTGGTTCAACGAGGGCGAGCCGGTGCTGTGGTGGAGTCCGAACCCGCGCATGGTGCTGTTTCCCCGCGAGCTGAAAGTGTCGCGCTCCCTGCACAAGACCTTGAAAAATCGCCGTTACGAAATCCGCACCGACACCAGCTTTTCCGCCGTGATGGCGGCCTGCGCCGCACCGCGCGAAGCACAAGGCGGCACCTGGATCAGCGCAGCGATGATCGCGGCCTATAGCACGCTGCACGAGCTGGGTTTCGCCCATTCGGTGGAAACCTGGATCGACGGCGAACTGGCGGGAGGATTATATGGCGTGGCGCTGGGGGGGATGTTTTTCGGCGAGTCGATGTTCAGCCGCCAAACCGACGCGTCGAAAATCGCTTTCGTGCATCTGGTGCGCCAACTCGAACGCTGGCACTTCGGCATGATCGACTGCCAGATGAAAACCGCGCACCTCGCCTCGCTGGGCGCACGCGAAATTCCGCGCGCCGAATTTGCACTACAGCTTAAACGATACCTCGCCCTTTCCGGCCAACCAGCTCCCTGGTGCTTCGCTGATGACCTTGCTGAATGACCTGACGCCGCATACGCTGCAGTTCTACCTGACGGCAGCCTACCCGTGCAGCTATCTGCCGGGGCAGACCGCGCGTTCGCTGATGGCCGCCCCCAACGAACTGGTGGATACCCGCGTTTACGGCCAATTGGTGCGCCTCGGCTTCCGCCGCAGCGGCCTCTATACCTACCGTCCGCAATGCCTGGGCTGCAACGCCTGCGTGCCCGTCCGCCTGGATGTCGCGGCTTTCGCGCCCAGCCGAACCCAGCAACGCACCTGGAAACGCCTCGCCAGCCTGAGCGCGCAGCCTCGCGAGTTGCATTTCGACGAGGAGCACTACAGCCTGTATCGCCGCTATCAAGCCACGCGCCACAGCGGCGGCGGCATGGATCAGGACGACGAGGAGCAATACCAGCGCTTCCTGCTGTCCAGCAACATCGCCACGCAACTGGTCGAATTTCGCGACGGCGCGGCCTTGCGCATGGTGAGCGTGATCGACATCCTCAACGACGGCCTATCCTCGGTCTACACCTTTTACGACCCGGATCTGCCGCAGGCCAGCTTCGGCACCTATAACATCCTGTGGCAAGCCGCCCTGTGCCATAGCTTGGGTCTGCCCTACCTGTACCTCGGCTACTGGATTGCCAACAGCGCCAAAATGGCTTATAAAATCAAATTCCAGCCCTTGCAGGGACTGATCGACGACAAATGGCAGCCCTTAGCCGAGATGCCAGCGAATAATTAGCCCATTCCCAACGATGTCCGACCCGCAAAAATTAGGCAAGTACGAAGTACGCCGCCAGCTCGGCCGTGGCGCGATGGGTATCGTTTACGAAGGCTACGATCCCTTTATCCAGCGCACCGTCGCCCTGAAAACCATCCGCAAGGAGCTGCTCGACCAGGACCAGGCGCAGGAAATGCTGGCCCGCTTCCAGCGCGAGGCGCAAGCCGGCGGGCGACTGAACCATCCCAATATCGTCGCCATTTACGATTACGGCGAAGATCAGGAAACCGCCTATATCGCCATGGAGTTCATCAAGGGCAAGGAACTCAAGGAGCTGTTTACCGAGAACACCCGCTTTGCCCTGCCGACCATAGCCGGCATCATGTCGCAACTGCTGCTCGCCCTGAATTATTCGCACCTGCACGGCGTGGTGCATCGCGACATCAAACCGGCCAACATCATCGTGATGGACGACGGC
>Ga0163199_1002387_pt1 | contig 11521 bp, 6 predicted proteins | sample PL_2010_150m_FD_113537 | JGI IMG/M metagenome (GOLD analysis project Ga0163199, IMG submission 113537) | Freshwater microbial communities from Powell Lake, British Columbia, Canada to study Microbial Dark Matter (Phase II) - PL_2010_150m | ecosystem: Environmental > Aquatic > Freshwater > Lake ...
GCCGTGATGTCAGGCTGGATAGTGGCATTAAGCTGGGTGTTTTTCTGCAACGAAACAATGTTGGACGATGCGGGTGGGGAGCCAGTCAATCTGCCTGCAGCAGCGGAAACGATATTGGATGTTGCAGGTACAGATCCGATCGCCCCCCCCGCAGTAGCGGAAACGACATTGGAGGCTGCGGGTAGAGATTTGACCAGGCCGCTCGCGATCGCGATGGGTTGTTGTTCACTCGTACTTGCCGGCTTTCCCGCTGATTTGGCGGCATCCGCTGACCAACCCAGCAGTATTTCGCCTGGCTTATATTCGGTGGCAAACACGAAAGCACCGGGGAAATGCTTTTTCATTCCAGCTAGCTGATTTTCCGCTTCCTGTTTGCTGTTCCAGTAGCCGATGCACAACTTGTGCTGACCGACATGTTTTTCAATGCGCGCAAAAGGCAGATCCTGCACTTTCTGCCAGGAATTCCTCACTGCTGCCGGAGTGCCAGTCAGAACCTGGATGGAGTAATAGTCGCGGTGAGTGACTGGTTCAGCCGCAGTCAAGGAGGGGGCCATCAGCCCCAGCCAGGGAATAGCCAGAATCAGTTTGAATAGAACATGCAATTTCAACGCCCGCGTTCCCTGAGCATGACTTTGGCGAGCAGCAGCAACACCGAGGAATAATAATCCTGAGTGAGACCTAGCACTGGCAACCGCACTGAACGCAGGTTAGGGTGGGCCAGTGTCAGTTGGGCGATAGTACGGATGCCGGGCGAAGCGTCGTAGGAATCGATGCTGTCGTCATTGAGATTGGTCCAGGCCGGCATGAACTTCGCGCCTTTGAAGTGTCCCCAATAACCCTGGAAGGGTAGCAACAGTTCGGCTGTCTCGCGTTTCGCCCATAACAGATACAGCGGAATGCGTACCGCATCGTAGCTGAAGCGTGCCGGGAAACCTGTCGCCGGAGTCAGTTTGTCAGCCAGCAGGATCCAGTCCGCCGGCAGTCCCCAGCGGCCGAAATGTGCTTCGAGCAACAGATTGATGCCGGTCTGCTGCAGCTCCACCCATTCGGGCACAGGGTCGGTCTGGGCGATTTCATGCAGTGCGGGGAACAGCCAGTAGGATGGATTGATCACTACCCCTTCTGGCCGGTCAAACCCCTCCGTGCCTGCGAGCAAAACGATCCCCCGGCTGGTTCTGTGCAGCAACTTTTGCCGGATATCCTGAATGATCTCCATGGCAGCCTCACGATAGGCCGGCTCCTGCCATTTGCGCTGGGCGCGCAGCAGCGCCCAGGCGACGAACAGATCGCCGTCAGCGGCGTTGTTCTTGTCGCTCACACCGTCGCTGGGCGACCAGCTCCAGGCCAGCAGCTTGTCATCCCGCACCTGCAGATTCTGGCGGGTCCATTGCCACATGTCATCGAATGCGGCACGGTCGTCGTGATGAACGGCCAGCAGCATCGCCATGCCCTGACCCTCGGAATGGCTGATGATATTGTCGCGGCCATTATCGATGATGCGCCCTTCAGGTTGCAGGAAACGCTGCTTGAACAGCGGCCAGTCCGTAGCCGCCGCGTTTGCACCCATGCTGGACAGCAGCAGGAAAGCGGCTGTCCATGCTGACAGCATCCTCAGCCAATCGCTACCATATGCTCTACCAAACATGCGGATACTCAAAAAATTCATGTAAGATTCGATCTCTTATGTTCCTGCGGAGCCCGAGCACTCATGACGACCGAGAATAACGGAAACCAGCCTCCAGAGCCAGAGGAGAGCGATGATATCGAGCAGTTTCTTGAGCAGCAGGCGAAGCTCGAAGCTGCGTTGAAAAAGAAGTTCACCAAATTCATCACCATCATGTTCACCGACCTCAAGGGCTCTACTTCCATCGCTGAAACCGAGGGCGACATGGTCAGCCGCATGTTGATCAAGGAGCACAACGACATCGTCATGCCGGCGATCCAGCAGAACAACGGCGTATTCATCAAATCCATCGGCGACGGCACACTGTCTACCTTCGAAAACGCACTGGACGCGGTGCGCGCCGCAGTGCGGATTCAGCGCGGCATGGACGAACTCAACATGGCGCAGAAGTTCAAAATCCCGGTGCTGATGCGTATCGGTCTGCATAGCGGCATGTGTATCGTGGAAAAGAATGATATTTTCGGCGATGCCGTCAATACTGCCTCGCGTTTCGAGTCGTCGGCCACTCCAGGCGATATTTTCATGTCTGAAAACACCTACAACGCCTTGAGCGACAAAAGCGAAATTTATTGCCGCTTCGTCAAGCAGGTTACGCTGAAAGGCAAGAAAGAACCCTACAATGCATACAAGGCATTCTGGAATCCGCAAGAAATCGAACGTGACAGAATAGAGGGTGCCGCACCCGCCGCACCGGCCCCCAAGCCCACCTCCAAACTGAAACTCATCCTGATCGTGCTGATCCCGCTGCTGCTGGTGCTGGCTCTGACCATGCGCGACAAGGTGGGCGACCAGGTCGGCATGGGTAACGAGTCGCGCACCATCAACTACTCCATCCCCATTCCGGACGAGAAATAATCATTCCTTTTTCGGTTCCTTCTTCTGTGCCTCCCCCAGTTTGCGCGTGGCGCGGTAGCGCTTGAGCAGCACGTAGATCGCGAAGGCCAAACCCAGTATCAGTAAGCCCAGCAAGGCGTAGTAAGCATAGGGGTAGGAATAGAGGAAAGAGTTTATCCACGATACATCTCCCTGCTTCCCGGTTGCATAGGTTTTGCCTACCAGCATGCTGGTTACCCTGAACTTGGGTTGCGTCATTTCCACCAGCACCATATCGCCATAAATCTGTCCTTGCACTTCGGGATCGAGCAAGGCTTCACCCAGGCGCAACAAATCCGCAGGATCATCGGCGGAAAGTGTCGTGATCGTTCGTCCCACTTGATAGGGCGACTCGAACTGCATCAGCAAGCCGCTGCCTTCACCCAGCGCGCTCATCTGGCGGCTGTGTGCCAGCGTGGCCGTTTCGTTTTGCCAGCCACGCACCACCGGGTAGGGTATCAAAGAAGTTTTGCTGGTGTGCAGCGGAGAATTTGCTTTCAACGTATCGGGCATAGTTCTCTGATCGCCAATAACGATGACATCGCCCTTCCACTTTTCCAGGGACTGTAATCCGACCCGGACATTCAGTAACGGGAAACCATTCTTTTGTGTCATCAGGCCAACCAGATTCAGTGCAGCAGCAACCGCCTCATTGGAAGAGGGGTCCGTGAGATAAATCAGCGAATCGTAACCGTCCGGCCAGCGGGTAAAGGGGAAGCCGTTAAGCATGAGCAGTTCGAGCTTGGGCAGCTCGACGAAATGCGGCATGTCGGGGAATATCAGAGTGGAATTGTCAAATATGCTGACGAACAGATTACTCATCAGCGTAAAGTCGCATTCCTTGAGTTCGGGATGTAGTTCCGGTGTTAACGAAATGACATTGGAGCCCGGTTTGAACAAATAGGTGGGCAAATCTATTTGATAATTCTGCAAGACATGCCCGTTTTTATCATTGAGCCAGATCGCACGTGCCGCGATGCCGTTAACGACCACGTGCATGGCGGAGCTTTCGCGCATGCCGGAGCCGTAAGCGAAATTAAGCGTCAATTTGGCAAAGCGATTTTGCAGGACCAACATATCGGCCGGCAGGCGGAAGCTCAAATCTTTTACGACAGGGTTTATACCCTGGAAAGTGGTAGTGGGGTAGTTCAGTGTTTTGAAATCGTAGACTTTGTTGGCGGCCAGGACATCGCGCCCGCCATAAGACGCCACCTCGGGCATTCTGAATTCGAAAGCGTTGAGCTCCTGCGTGCCGGGGTAGGCGAAAGAAATATTAGTAAAGGTCAGCGCCGCCATTTTTACGTGATCGAAATTTTCGCCGGATACCACCACCAGTGCGTGCGTGTTATCGGCGCCATCGGCATCCGGTAGCGGGAACACTTTAAGATAACCGCCTTTCACCGTGCCCAGAGAGAGCTGATATGGCCCCAGAAACTGTTGCATGAAAGCGGTTCGTCCGATCACGATATTATCCACGCCGGGTTTGATTTGCTGTGTTACACCGAAAGTCACTTTGCGGTAATCATAATGCCGCGCAACCCCTGAAGCAGTGATCGCGGCAAGAGTCAGGTTCTCTGCGGAGCGGTCTTCGGTGATGAGGTTGACGTGCGCTTCGGGGTAGGTTTTGGGATCGAACAAGAATTTCGCGATGGACGAGAGCTTCAGCGGCACCGGATTGAGCTCATACTCGACCTGCAGGGAAGAATCCTGCATGCTGATGTCGGTCCAGAGACCCGGCGAGCATGGATTCTCGCACCCGGTCGTTGAATAGCGCTGGGCAACCGTAAAACCGAGCTTGTTGTAACCTGGTTTCAGGTATTGTGGCGGGATGTTTACCGCGAGCAATGCATCAGGCATTAGCGGGTTGAGCTTGACCTGGGCAATGGGGACATCGTTGATTTTGATGACGAGCTGGGAAAGATCGCCAATCATGCTGATGGACGAGATGTAGTGCAGGTTGAGGGTGACTTTCTTGACGTTCCAGCGGTCGGAAACAGGGATCTCCAGCGATGCTGTGTCACCAATGCACTTCAGTTTTATCAGCGAGTGCGGGGTTAGCTTTTGCAGCGGGATCAGGATTTCCTCAGCCATGGCGGGCAAGCTGATCAGCAGACCCAGCAGGCAACCCAGCAGGAAGCGCGTCCGGTTCTTCCGTCCACTGGTCTGCCGCTGCCACGCAGAGGTGGTGGCAGTACGGCTGTTATCAGTATCGAGGTGGAGTCTCATCATTTTTTCTTTTTATCGGATTCCACATTGTTCCCGGCACCCTCCCCAGCAACGGTCCCAACAGTTGGCTTGGGGCTGATTCTGGGGATTTTGCGCCGGTTCGCCATTTTGCCGGGCTTTGCACCAACCACGACGTCGGCCTTGGGGGCAGGTCTGGGGCTGATTCTGGGAATTTTACGGCGGTTTACCATTTTTCCAGGTTGCATATCTCCCTTGGCACCAGCCGCGATGGCAGGTTTGGGAACGAGTCTGGGGATCTTGCGCCGGTTCAGCACTTTGCTGGACGGTTGATTACTCTTGACATCCATCTCGGCGTTGGCCGCGATGGGTGACTTGGCGGGACTGCGGCCAATCCTGGGAATTTTGCGGCGGTTTGCCTGCGCATCGAGGAGGGTATTCTTGACGAGCAGCAGACCATGCCCGGTATCGACCTGCAGCTCTTCCATATGCTGACCAAATAATGAATGCAGGCTGATTTTTCTCAGGTCGGATGGCAAGCGGAAATTTATCCCCTTCAGGGATTTGAGAATCGGGGTCGACACTTGGGCAAACAACATAACCGCGCTCCGAACGGTACCCTTGAGACCGGTCACGAAGAAGTACCACAGCATTTTCGGCACTCCCTTGGAAGTGGATTTTTTATCCCACAGTTCGAGCCAACGCTCGCTGTCACCGTACACATAATTGACCGCTTCGATATATTTTTCCCGATTCAGCATCAGCTCGCTGCCACACACATAGTTACCTTCCTCCCCCTGCGGGAAGAGCCGCATTATTTTGGCCTCGAAGTGGAAATCCTGACCGCGCATGTCAAAGGCATCCGAGTGACGGGCATCAATGAAAACTCGTTCCTGTGACACCAGCGGGTATGGCACCTGCACCTTGAAACCAATGCCGGTCAAAGAGATATCGGTCAAGCTTGCTTTCGTCGTGTAATTCAGGCGCGGGAACGTTATATCGATTTCCCCTGATACATTGATGCGGTGGAAATGCCGTATCTGTTTGCGTTCCCAGAACGCACCCAGCGTTACCATTGCCAGATAAAAGTTGTAGAGACACCATGCCCCCGTTACCAGAGTTACTTCGCGTAACAAAGGGTCTTCGAACCATTTGATCCCTGCCAATACCAAAGCGATGACGTTTACTACAATGATGATAAGAAATGTGAGGGCAAGCGGATTGAGTGAAACGTTGGCATGCGTATGACCCTTGGGGGTAACCTTGAATGTTGGCTTGTGCGGATTGAGGCATACCGAGATGACTGCTGGTAGCAGGAACATGGCCTGCACGCTTTCGTATATTTCCGAGAAGAACGGCTGGCGCGCCTTGGAATAGAGGAAATCCATAATGACGAGAACAGACAACACGTAGGGCAGAATGTATGCGACGACCTGCCCACCCGATGCGTGGTAGATTTTCAGCCCGAAGATGAGAAAGAGCGCCGGAGCGATGAAATAGAAGAAGCGTGCCAAGCCGAAGAACCAGAAGAAGCATGAATTGAAATAGCATATGCGTTGCGGCCAGCTAAGTCCCCGGGCAAAAAGCGGGTTGTTCATGATGAACATCTGCAGCATGCCTTGTGCCCAGCGGGTGCGCTGCAGTACATAATCGTCATAGCTTTCCGGCGACAGGCCGCACACCATGGGTTGTTCCACGTAAATACTGTTGTAACCTTTGCTGTGCAGCAGAAACGCAGTTTCGGCATCTTCGGTAATGGTTTTCCCGCAAATACCTCCCACTTCCATCAGGTGGCTGAGGCGCAACACCGCTGCTGAGCCGCAGAAGTAGCTGGCGTTCCAGAAATCCAGCGCCGGGTGGATGGTGCGGTAGAACATATCATTCTCACCATTGGGATTGCCGACACCCACCAGGTTCTTTTCCACCGGGGTGGGGTTGATGAAGAAGTGCGGCGTTTGCACCAGAAACAGCTTGGGATCGGCGAGGAAATAACCCACCGTGCGCTGCAGCATATTGGTGGTGGGGACGTGGTCACAATCCAACGCCAATACCAATTCACCATCGGTATGGTTCAGTGCATGATTGAGATTGCCTGCCTTGGCGTTGAGATTGGTTTCGCGCGTGATGTAATTGACCCCCAGTTCCTTGGCCATTTGCCGCAGGCGGAGGTGACGATCCCATGCGGCTTCCATTGATTCGGGCTGGGCACGCTTGCTGAGTGTGCCGCCATCGTCACAGATATGGATGCGTAGCCGGTCCTTTGGATATTCCATTTGTGTCGCCGCGATAACGGTGATACGGATGATGTCATCGGATTCATTGTAGGTGGGGATAAAAACATCGACGACGGGCAGATCGGTAGCATCTTTCGGTAGTATCGTCGGCCGGCCTGTGAGCGGCCACAAGTTAACAAACATGCCGAGAAAAAGCAGGATAAGGCCATATGCTTCAGCAAGGTAGAGCAGCGCCATACCGATGAAATCCAGCGGTCCGGTATAAATCAGGCTTTGCAGGCTGCGCCACGAGAAGTAGCGTATTGCCATATAGCCGGCCAGCAACATAAACACCAGGCGCCAGGGCGGCCGTTGGAATATGCGCAGCTTGTGGAGCACTATCATCAGCAGCAGGCAGCCCCAGCCCGCGGCACCCTGACTCGTTGCATCGAAATAATTCTGCGCGAAAAGAACCAGGTACAGGAGTGCCGCAATGAATGCCAGCGGCAGCCATTTTTGCAGTTCGTGCAGCGGTATTTTAATTGGCATCAAAGTTATCTGTAATTCGATCGGCCACGGTACTGTGAGGGTTTACTCATGCTGTCGTCTATGGGCGAACGGCGCCCAGCCTCATCCAATATGTGCTATGCCGATTATCTGGTTGCTGGGGAGAAACTAATCGGGTGAATAGAGGAAGGTTTACCCCTCTTTTGTCGTTGCTGACTTGGTGAACAGAGCCGGTGCACGTGCGGTTCTTGCATCGACTGTGCTCAGCCTCGCTCTTGAATGGGGGATGGCAGGTAAATAATTGAGGAAAGGGGGAGTCAGCCTGTTCGCGGCCGATCAAGACAAGTGACGCCGGGAAGAATTGACGCAAGCAGGTTTGGCCGGATAGAATCGGTCACTATGCCAGCGTGCTTGTTCTTTCTGAATGAGGCTGCTGATTTGGAAGCAGGCTGTGGCACGAAAACTCAGGGATGGGCGATTAAGTGGAAATGACGAACGCGAACACTCTGACTGTCGACGACTTGCTGCAACGGCTGGATGATCTCAACGCCATTGGCATCGCATTGTCGAAGGAACGGGATACCACCCGGCTGCTGGAGACCATCCTGTTAGCCGCCAAGAGCATCACTAACGCCGACGGCGGTACCCTCTACCTGATGCAGGAAGAACAGGGCGAACGCACGCTCAAGTTCGAGATCATGCGCACCGATTCCCTGCACATCGCCATGGGCGGCACCACCGGTGTGCCAATTACGTTTTACCCGATCCATCTGATCGGCAAGGACGGAAAACCGAACAATTTCATGGTGGTGGTCTACGCTGTGCTGCACGACGAGACTGTCAACATTGCCGATGCCTACACTGCGGAGGGGTTCGATTTTTCCGGCACTAAGAATTTTGACAAGAAAACCGGTTATCGCTCGCAGTCGTTCCTGACGGTACCGATGAAAAACCATGAGAATGAAATCATCGGTGTACTGCAACTGATCAATGCCCAAGACAAGAAAACCAATACGATTATTCCTTTTTCCGCTGCCGATCAGCACATGGTCGAGTCGCTTGCTTCACAGGCGGCCATTGCGCTGACCAACCGGCAGCTCATCAACCAATTGGAAAATCTGTTCGAGTCCCTGATCAAGCTCATCAACACCGCAATTGACGATAAATCACCCTATACCGGCGGTCACTGCGAGCGGGTGCCGACACTGTCCCTGATGCTGGCCGATGCGGTCAATCGCGCCACTGCCGGGCCGCTCAAGGATTTTCAAATGAGCGAGACGGACAGATATGAATTGAAAATAGCAGCGTTGTTGCACGATTGCGGAAAAATTTCCACACCGGTGCACGTGGTGGATAAAGCTACCAAGCTGCAGACCATTTTTGATCGCATCGATATGATTGATGCTCGTTTTGAGGTGTTGAAGCGGGATGCCGAGATTGAATTGCTTAAGGCCAGACTAGGGTCAGGAGCAGATTCACTGGCAACTGCGGAAATGGAGCAGCAATTCCAGGAACGTATCTGCAAAATTGATGAGGATCGAGAGTATCTGCGCAGGTGTAACCTGGGTGGCGAATTCATGGCACCCGAATTGCAGGAGCGGGTCAAGCAAATAGGCAGAGGCTATACCTGGCAGAACAGCGAGGGAAAGCAGGTTCCCTTTCTCAGCGAAGACGAGATCTACAACCTCAATATCAAGGCCGGTACGTTGACGGCGGAAGAGCGTGAAATCATCAACAACCATGTGGTGCTGACCATCAAGATGCTGGAAGAGCTACCCTGGCCCAAGCATTTGCGCAACGTGTCAGAATACGCCGGCGGACATCATGAGCGCATGGATGGCAAGGGTTATCCGCGTGGGCTTACGCGCGAGCAGATGTCAGTGCAGGCGCGGATAATGGGCATTGCCGATGTGTTCGAAGCGCTTACTGCGGCGGATCGTCCCTACAAGAAAGGCAAGACACTGACAGAGTCTCTCAGCATTCTCGGCAAGATGACGCTCGGCGCCCACATTGACGCCGATCTGTTCGACATATTTGTGCGGGAGAAAATCTATCTGGATTACGCCAGACAGTTTCTTGATCCGGCGCAGATTGATGAAGTTGATGAGTCAAAAATACCGGGTTTTAACCCGGGAGAGGCATAGTACCGTTCAGCATAGTCTTTGCAGGATGCCGGAAGCAGCGCAACAGTCGAGTTTTTCAACAAGCGGCATTTCCGGCACACGACCTCAAGCTGACTGTTTCCAGGTCAAATCCGGTTCGCGCGCAGCTTTCACGTCATCCAGTTTGCGTACCGGCGTGGTATGCGGCGCGCCCTTGACCATTTCCGGTTGGGCGTGAGCTTCAGCCAGAATCTCCTTCATGGATGAGATAAAGGCATCGAGAGTTTGCTTGGACTCGGTCTCAGCCGGCTCGATCAGCAGACATTCCGGTACCAGCATTGGGAAATAGGTGGTGGGCGCGTGGTAACCCTTGTCCAGCAGACGCTTGGCCACATTCATCGCGGTCACGCCGGTTTTTTCCTTGAGATCTTTCAGCGTGACAATGAATTCATGGCTGGCACGTCGAGTTGGGTAGGCAATTTCAAAACCCGCTTTGCTTAATTCCGCCATCAAATAATTGGCGTTGAGCGTGGCGAACTCGGCTACCCGGTACATGCCCTCCGCACCCAGCAGACGGATGTAGATATAGGCCCGCAGCAGCACGCCGGCATTGCCCATATGCGCCGACAGCCTGCCAATGGATTGCGGTATCTCTTTTTCCGTCAACCAGCGATACGCTCCCTGTTCAAATGCCACGATCGGTACCGGCATGAACGGTAACAGGCGCTCGGCAACCCCTATCGGGGCAGAGCCTGGGCCGCCGCCGCCATGCGGGGTGGAGAAAGTCTTGTGCAGATTGATGTGTATCACGTCAAACCCCATGTCCCCCGGTTTTACCTTGCCGAGTATCGCGTTGAGGTTTGCGCCATCATAGTAGAGCAGTCCGCCAGCCTCGTGAACGATCCTGCTCATTTCGGCAATATTTTTTTCGAATATACCGAGCGTGGAAGGGTTGGTCAGCATCAGCCCTGCGGTTTTCGGCCCTACCGCCGCTTTCAGCGCAGCCATATCGACATCGCCTTCCTTGCCGGTGGGAATTTCCACCACCGTGTAACCGCACATCACCGCCGTGGCCGGGTTGGTGCCGTGGGCTGCATCGGGGACGATGATTTCGGTACGGGCATAATCTCCCCGCGCTTCGTGGTAGGCACGTATCATTGCTACGCCGACTAGCTCGCCTTGCGCGCCAGCCATCGGCGTAAGACTCACGCCCGCCATGCCGGTTACATCCTTCAGTATTTCCTGCAATTCGTACATGCACGCCAGGAAACCTTGCCCGGTATCTTCCGGCGCCAGCGGATGCCGCGCCAGAAATTGCGGCAGCATGGCCAGCGAGTTGCATGCCCGCGGGTTGTATTTCATGGTGCAGGAACCCAGCGGATAGAACTGCGTGTCGATCGAGAAATTCAATTGCGACAGTCGCGTGTAATGGCGCACCGTATCCATTTCAGAGACTTCCGGCAACAGTGGCGGTGTTTTGCGCAGCAGATGCTGCGGAATATTTCTGACTTCCGCAGCAGTTGTCGGAGATTGGGAATAGTTGCGCCGCCCGGGGCGTGAGTGTTCGAATATCAGCATGGTTGGATCCGCACCTTTGCGGTTAGTGTTCTGTAAGGTTTATTTCAATGCAGCCAGGGCTGCATCGTAATCAGGTTCGTCTTTTATTTCCGACACCAGTTCAGCATGGGTTACGGTGTCATTTTCATCCAGCACCACCACCGCACGTGCGGTGACACCGGCCAACGGACTGTCGGTGATGGCAACGCCGTAATTCTTCATGAATTCGGCGCCGCGCATGGTTGACAGCACCACCACTTTGTCCAGTCCTTCAGCGTCGCAGAAGCGGCTCATCGCAAAAGGCAGGTCGGCGGCAATTATCAGCACCACGGTATTGTGCATGTTGCTGGCTTTCTCGTTGAATTTGCGCGTGGAAATAGCGCAAACGGGCGTGTCCAGGC
>Ga0163199_1002389_pt1 | contig 11516 bp, 7 predicted proteins | sample PL_2010_150m_FD_113537 | JGI IMG/M metagenome (GOLD analysis project Ga0163199, IMG submission 113537) | Freshwater microbial communities from Powell Lake, British Columbia, Canada to study Microbial Dark Matter (Phase II) - PL_2010_150m | ecosystem: Environmental > Aquatic > Freshwater > Lake ...
ACTATGGACTGCGTTTCGGGCGCTACAACGACTGGCGGGTGACCACCTTCTACAACGAACCACCGCACGTCTTGACGAGTTCCTACGGCTCGCTGTGGAATGGCGTCGGCAGCGCCAATCTGACGCTGAAGTCGCCCCTGACCCCGGGCGGGTCCGGATCGACAGCAACTGACAACGCCAACGTGACGGCGGTCCACAACCAGGTGGCGACCTCGCTGGACATCCTCCGCAAGAAAGGCGGGCTCCGTTACGACGTGACCTTGAGCGATCAGTGGAAGGCCTATGCCAGTTATACCCATGAAAAGCGCGAAGGCGCGCGCCCCTTCGGAGCGGTGTGGGGCAGCGGCAACGGCACGGCGCCGATCGAGATCACCGAGCCGATCGATTACCAGACCCACGACTTCCTGGCCGGATTGCAGTACGTCGACCCGTTGAACAGCTTCAACCTGCAGCTCGCGGCGTCTTATTTTCGCAACGGCATCGACACGCTGACCTTTCAGGAACCGTACCGGATTTCCGCCAGCAACGGCATCGCCGCCGGCGGATTTACCCAGGGTCGCTTCGACCTGGCACCGAACAACGAAACCTACAAGGCCAAGGCGGAATTTTCCCGGGCCTTGCCGAACTTCTACAAAGGCAGGTTTTCCGCCGTTGTCGCGTTGGGCAGTTCCCACCAGAACGACAACCTGATTCCGTACTCGGTGACCCCGGGAGTGACGCTGACGAACGTCATCGGCAACAACTGGGATACCACCGCGTCGCTGAGCAGGGCGTCGGCCGAGGCCCGGGTGGACACCAAGCTGATCGATCTGGGGCTGACCGCCAATCCGACGGCTGCCTTGAACCTGAAAGGCAAGTTCCGTTTCTATGAGACCGACAACAAGACCAACCCGTTCCTGGCCTGCAACCCGAATGCCCGCTACGTCGATGCCGATCCGACCAAGGCCGGCGCGCAGCCGGGCACAATTACCAAGGACGGCTGCAGCGGCGTCTGGGGGCGGCTGATCAATGACGGCAGCGGTGCGTCTGCCGCCGACGTGCAACTCGGACAGTTTGCCCTGGTGACCAACGGCAATTCGCCCCTCAAGAGCATCCCGTTTGCCTACAAGCAGTACAACGCCGGTCTCAGCGGCGACTACCGTCTCGGCCGCGCCAACAGCCTCAATACCGCATATGAACGCGAGACCTTCGAACGGCAGAATCGCGAGCGGTCCAAGACCTGGGAGGACAGGCTCAAGCTGACCTACGCCAATCGCGCCATCGAAGATTCGATGCTGCGGCTGTCGTACGAGTACGCGGTACGCCGCGGCGATGCCTACAATCCGAATCCATACGGGGACTTCTTCGGTGCGGCACTGTTTCCGACGCCCGGCTCGAATGCCGCGACCTGGGTGCACATGCTCAGCGCCGCGCGCAAGTTCGACCTGGCCGACCGCAACCAGCACATCCTGACAGGCCGCTTCAACACCATGTTCCGCCCGGACCTGGACGGCGGCGTGTCGGTGCAGGCGAAGACCGCCGACTATCCGGATTCGGCTTACGGACGCGACCGGCAGAACCAGAACTCGATCAACTTCGACCTCAACTACCAGGCGACTGTGGCCAGCCAGTTCTATGGTTTCTATTCGTTCCAGAGCGGTCGCACCGACCAGAAGGCGATCGCCAGTAGCGGTACCTGCCGCATCGGCGCGGTCACCGACTTCGGTGTCGTCACCGCCGACAACGCCGCAGTGATTTGCGCCTTGCCGGGCAGCCCGCTGTTCCCGCTAATCAATGGCTGGACGGCGGACGCCCTGGACCGCAATAATGTGCTTGGCATGGGCCTGCGCTACAGCTTCAGCGATTCGCTGTTTACCCTGAACATTACTCACGCGCGCGGCCGCTCCGACTACAGTTACGACTACACCGTCGGCGGCGCCGTCCTGGTGGCCGGTGCTGCTGCCGCAGGCTACAGCATGCCTTCGATCGAAACCCGCCAGAGCATCCTCGAAGCCAACCTGATCGTGCCGTTGACTCCCAAAGTCTCGCTGCGCCTGATCACCCGCTATGAAAACGGGCGCATCAACGACTGGCACTACCAGAACCTGGACGCTGCGCCGGCGGCCGTCCTCAACAACAACCTGCTACCGGCGGCGGTCGTACTGGATAGCGGACCGAGGGACTACCGGGCCACCCTGCTGGGCGTCATGGCGCAGATCAAGATGTGATAAGCTGATTCGCGAAACATATTCCAACCCACTCATGGAGCAAAGATACATGACGATACGAAAGACGCTGATTGCACTGGGCCTGGCCGCCGTTCTGCCGGCCGCCGCGCATGCCGAGGTCGATGCGGCCGCGATGCAGGCACTGGCCACCAAGCACCTCTGCCTGGCTTGCCACAAGATCGATGGAAAACTGGTAGGCCCCAGCTACAAGGAAGTTGCCGCAAAGTACAAGGGTGACGCCACCGCCGCAGCCAAGCTGTTTGAGCGCGTCAAGAAGGGCGGCGGCAAGAACGTCTGGGGCAGTGCTGCAGTGATGCCGCCGGCCGGCCCGCCGAACGCGCCGCCGACCGACGCGCAGCTCAAGTCCCTCATCGAATGGGTGCTGTCGCAGGCGAAGTAGGCTTGTCGCCGGCGGCCATGGGCCGCCTGACTGCAGCCCAACCGCGCCCACGGCGCGAATGTCCCGGTCGTTCCGGAGGGCATTCAAGGCGTGGGCGTTGTTTTTTCCGTAATCAGCACGCGTGAAAGCTTCGGACCGCCGCCCGGCGTTTGGGCGCCTCGCCTTCCTCGACGCCCTGCGCGGCGCCGCAGTGCTGGCGATGATTGCCTATCATTTCGGTTTTGACCTGAACACGCTCGGCTGGCTGCATCAGGACCTCAACCACGACTGGCGCTGGCTCACGGCCCGCGCCCTGATCCTCGGCAGCTTCCTGTTTGTTGCCGGCGCCGGCGTGGCGTTCGCCGAAGCGCGCAACACGCCCCTGAAGACCCAACTCCTTCGCATCGCGCGGATCGCCGCGGCTGCATTGCTGGTCACGGCCGGCAGTTGGCTGGCCTTTCCCAAGTCCGCCATCTATTTCGGCACCCTGCACGCCATCGCCGCAATGGGCCTGGCCATGCTGGCCGTCCCCCGCGGCGTCTGGCCGGCCTGCGCCCTCGGAGTTACCGCGCTGGTGTTCGGCAACCTGTATTCGAGCAACGTTTTCGACCAGCCGGCGTTGGCCTGGCTGGGCCTGATGACCCATAAGCCCGTCACCGAGGACTATGTGCCACTGCTGCCGTGGTTCGGGGTATGCCTGATCGGCTACGGCGCGGCGCACAGCGTCATCCGCCGTCCATCAATGTTCAATGCCCTGGCGCGGCCGGCCCGGAAAAGGCAACGGCTGGCATGGATTGGCCGCCACAGCCTGGTCATCTACCTGCTGCATCAACCCCTGCTGCTCGGTATCCTGATTCCACTCACCCGCCTGCTCCGCCCCTGACGGCCCGCCTGCCGTCGGCGCCCGGATATCCAAATATCATTCGGATAATCGCCTTGGATTTGATCCAGAGCAAAACCCGTGTCTGACTTGGAGCCTATAAATGCACCATCCAGTAAGTGAGGAAAATTGTCACGTCGAAGGTCAGGACAGGATTTGCGAATAAAGATTTTTCTATGGCAGGTTTGATTGGCAGTTTTTGATTGCGTTGATTAACTTTTAGGGGAAGCAATTATGACAAGTAAAAAACGGATGTTAGGTGCCGCGGGGCTGTTGGGGGCGATCTCGCTCCTGGCCGGCTGCGGCGGCGGGGACAGCGCCACGGTCGACACCACACCGACGACCACCGTTACCACCACAACGACCACGACCATCCTCACCTTCAACCAGGCCGGTTCGCTGGCACCCAAGCCTGCGGCGCCTGCTGCTCCGACCGGCTGGATGACGGCGGAAGCATTGAAGCTGATCGACCCGACCCTGCTGACGCCGAGCATGAAGCTGATCGAGCAGTTCGATTCCAGTGGCCCCGACGCGTGGACGCCGCCGGCGCATGGCATCGTCAATGTCACCACCAACGGCCTGGGCTATGGCGGCTACAACTCGCGCGACTGGAAGGTCGACCGCGTTGACGCACTCGGCAATTCCATCCCGATGGTTCCGCCGGTTGCCGGCACCGCCTATGCGATCGACTGCCGCAAGTCCAACGGCGACCAGTCGACTTGCGCCAACCCGAGCGCCCCCCTGTGGCAGGGCCTGACGTTATTCGACGCCAACACCCGCCTGCCGCTGGCCACAGCCTACTATCCGGATCGCGCGCCCGGCTCGACCGCCACCAGCGCCCTCACCGCAGAGAACCACGGCATCGGCGTCTCGCCCGACGGCAAGTGGATTTATGTCCAGGGCAGTGACTCGCGCTCCACCGGCGCCATGGCCAGCCGCGGCAACCTGAACATCATCAACGCCCGCACCCTGAAGGTGGACAAGAGCCTCAACGCCAACGTGCACCACGTGCGCACCTTCAAGTACGGCTGGGACAAGACCTCGACAGGCGCTGCCGATCCGCTGTTCGGCAAGGGCCTGGTGCTGGTCGACGGCTGGAACAACCAGTTCTTCGTCCTCGACCCGAGCGATGACAACAAGGTCGTCAAAGCCATTTCGCCGACCGACATGGCCGGCCCGGGCTACCTCGCCTTTGTTGATTATTCCGGCAAGTACATGTTCGTGACCATGCGCACTGGCTTCGGCTCCGAGGGCGGCGTGGCGATCTTCGACCTGCGCAGCATGAAGGTCATCAAGCGCATCAACACCGGCGACGCCAGCACGATCTGGGTGGTGTTCTCGGCCAACGGCAAGTATGCGTATGTGTCCGGCGGCCATGAAAGCAAGATCGCGCAGATCGACATCAGCGACGCCAATCCGGCGAACTGGAAACTGACGACGGCACCGGAACCCGCCGGCGCGGTCGGCCCCTACGGCATCACCATGAACTGGACCGACACCATCGTCTTTGCCATGGAGAAGGAAGAAGGCGCCGGCAATCGCGGCGACCAGATCGGCATCGCCCGCGGCGCGGCAGCCTTCGGCGGCAATGTCGTCGGCCCGTTGTATCTCAACGGTTGTGTCCGCCCCGACCACGCAGTGGTGCATCCCGATCCGGCCATGAACGAAATGTGGGTCACCTGCAACAGCAGCATGGAGCAGATCATCGTGCACATGGGTGACGGGCTCGTGGCGACCTCGTCGCAGCTCAATTCCTACTATGTCAAGAAAGTGCTGGTGGATCCGGTCAAGAACCCGAAGGGCAACGTGCAGAACCCGAACTACGGCAGCTCGCACGGCGGCGCCTTCGTCAAGTACGACCCGACCACCTGGGTCGGAGAAGTACAGACCGACACCAACGGCTTCCACGGCGCGGCCCTCGATGTTTACAAGGCCAAAGCGAAAGCGGCGGGGAACTGACCGCCATGAAGACACACCCGATCGTCCGGCAGCCCGGCAACACGGCGCCCGCGGTCGGGACTTCATGAGCACTCAAGCTTTCAGGATATCTGACCCAATATTGGAGAACATAATGAAGCAGTTCAAAGTTAACAAATTAGCGCTCTTGGTTTCGGCCGCCGCCCTGGCGCTGGCCGGTTGCGGCGGCGGGGACGTGTCCATCCCCGGCGTCAATTACGATGTATCGATCAAGGCCGACAGCGCCGGCGCGCCGTTCGCCCAGGTGGCCGGCACGGTGGCGGCTCTGGCCGCGGCGACCGGCACCGACACCTGGCAGACCGCCGCCGCCAAGGTGCTGGACGTGACCCTGATCGCCCAACTGGATTCGAGTGGCCCCGATGTCTGGGATCCGTCGCTGCATCCGGTGGTGTACGTCACCACCAATGGCCCGGGCTACTCCGGCTTCATGTCGCCCACCCAGACGGCGCCTGGCCTGGCGATCTTCGACGCCAACACCTATGAGCCCGTCGCCTCGGCCATGTACAAGTCGGCCGGCGTCATCGACGGCAGCTACTCCGAGCCCCATGGACTCGGGGCTTCGGCCGACGGCAAGTGGTTCTACCTGCAGGGCAACATGCCATCCAGCGTCTCGGATCAGTCCGGCGGCGCGGTACTGCTGGTGGTCAATGCGCGTACCCTGAAGATCGACAAGATCATCAAGAGCCGGGTGCACCACGTCCGGCTGATCTATGATGCCAACACCAAGAAGGATCTGGTGCTGGTCGACGCCTGGGGCCAGTTTTATGCCATGGACCCCAACGACAACCACAAGGTGGTCGGCTCGGTGAACCCCGCCAACTTGAACGGCGCAGGCTACATCGCCCACGGCGATCCCTCGGGCCAATACCTGTTCATCACCGTGCGTACCGGCTTCATGGAGTCGATGGGCGGCGTCGCCGTCGTCAGCCTGAAAGACTGGCTGGTCAAGGCACGGATCAATACCGACGATGCCAGCCCGATCTGGACGCAATTCACCGCCGACAACAAGACCGCCTACGTGACCGGCGGCGAGAACAGCACGGTGGTCAAGATCGACAAGAGCAGTTCGCTGCTCTCCGACTGGAAGGTCACCGGCATCGCCAACGCTGGCGGCATCGGCCCCTACGGCATCACGCTGAACTGGGACGACAAGCGGCTGTTTGCGGTCAGCAAGGGCGAAGCCAGCCACAATCAGGGCTTCTCGCTGGGCATCATCAACACCGCCTCGTTCGTGCCGGTTGCCGATTATCGCGGTTGGAACACGATCCAGAGCGCGATCTACACCGACTGCCTGCGCGGCGACCATATGATCGTGCATCCGAATCCCGCCAAGAACGAGGGCTGGATCAGTTGCAACAGCAATTTCCGCAATGTCGTCGTCGGTTTTGGCGATTCGTCCAACATAGCGGCCGGTCCCGGCGGCGTCGCGGTCAAGAAGGTTCTGCCCAACCCGAACGGCGGCAGTTCGCATAACGGCGCCTTCGTGGTCTACAACGTCGGCGGCGTGAAGTGGGCCGGCGAGGTTCAGTCCGACACCAACGGCCTGCGCGCCGGCGGTGCGTCCAACAAGCTGGCGGTGCAAGCCGGCAAGCTGGCCGTGGGCAAGTAACGCCTCTAGTTCTTGAAGGTATGACGGCGGTTCGGGTGGCGCAAGCCACCCGAACCGTTTTGTCGAGTCGGCGCCGATCCGCGGGGAAAACCCGCTGAAAATATTCACCGGCTTTGACTTGTCTCAAATTCGCCGAAGCCTGTGCTGATGCGGCGATGCTACAATGAGCTCACATTGAAGGCGCGGCGCCGATCGATCAGTCGCGTCGGGGCACTTCGAAAGATTAATTAATCCTCCTGGAGCATTCATGAAGAAAATTCTTAACTTTTTTGCGGCACTCCTGCTGCTTGTTGCGGCCACCGCGCAGGGCGCCAGCGTGACGCTGAACAGTTCCGCCGGCAACACCATCACCGCCACCATCACGCCGGATGCGACCGAAAGCGGTACGGTCAACGTCCATATGGTGGCTGTTTACAGTGGCCTGTATTTCTTTCGCGGCGCTACGACCGCGGCGTGGACGCAGTGGACGGGCGGCGCATTCCCGGTTGCCACCACGGTGAGCCTGACCGGCGGACCGAAGACCGTTACGGTAGTCGATTTCGACCTCTCGTCGCTGCCCGGGCTGGTGATCTATGTCGCCTACGGCAAGACGGAAGCCGAACTGAGTGTCGCCGGGCATCTGGGGCTGGTGTATACGGTGCCGACGCCGGTGACGACCACCACCACGACAACGACCAGGGCGACGACCACGACGACGCCGGCGACCACCACCACGACCACCGCAGCACCAACGACCACGACTACGACCACTACGCAAACGACCACGACGACCACGGCCGGTGGTGGTTTTGGCGGTGGCGGGAATACCGCCGCCCAGATCGCGGCCGGCAAGGCGCTCTTTAATGATCCGCGCTTCTGCATTCAATGCCACGGTCCGGTCGAACGCGTCGGGCGGACCGCCGCGCAGATCCAGGATTCCATCAACGGCAGCGTGCCGGCGATGAGCTTCCTGGCCGCGCTGAGTGAGGAAAATATCCGAGATATTGCCACGTACCTGTCGGACCCGGCGAACCTCTGATTCAACCAGAGGAGCGGGCAAGGGCGGCGGATCATTGCCGCCCGGCAGCAAACCAGGGAAGGCGCCGGCAGGGTCTTCCCTTCATTTTTGGGTAATCTCCTGAAGCAATCGATATGAGACGCCGACTGATGTCCTTGTTCGCCATATTCCTGATGCTGGGAGCGGTGGCGGCGGACAGCGCCACCATCAAGCTGCCCCACGATCCCGACCACGCCGGGGCACTGGCCATCATAGGACCGGACGCCGGCGAGCGCGGCCTGTTCAACATCTACATGGCAGCGATCTTCCAGGGAACGCTGTTCTTTCGCGGCGCGACCACAACCGCGTGGACGCCATATACGAGCGGCGACTTTCCTGTTGCCCAGACCGTGAATCTGGTCGGTGCGCCGGTGCTGGTGCGTATTGTCGATTTCGATCTCGCCGAGCTGCCCGGACTTTCTCTCTATGTCGGCTACGGCGCATCGCAGGCCGACATGATCGCCAAGACCGATCACGTCGCCTGGATCTACACCGTGCCGACGCTTTCAAATACGACCACCACCACCGCAACCGGCGCGACCACCACCACCACCTCGAACACCACGACCACCACCCACACCGGCGGCAGCACGGACGGGCCGGGCCTGTTCAGGCAGTACTGCAACCAGTGCCACACCGTCGACGAACTCGCCGGCAGGAACCCGACGGAAATCATCGCGTCGATTGCCCGAAATCCTGCCAAGGACTTCCTGAAGGTGCTGACGGACCTCGACATCGCGGCCATCGGGGACTACACCGAGCACCCGGATCACTATTGATCCAATGTGCGCGCCGCCGCCCGTCAGCGGGACATGCCAACGAGATGGCTTATAATCGGCGGCCGCAGCACGCCCACTTTCCTGACCGCGCCCGATGACCGCCTGGCACCTGCCTTTTCCGCCGTCTTCCGCCTGGATCATGCCCTGGCTGGGCCGGTTTGTTTCCATCGCCATGCTGGCGCTGCTCGCCTGGCTGCTCGCGGACATCTACTGGGCGCTCACGGCGGCAGAATCGCCGCGCCCGGTCAGCAGTGTGGAAACCGATCCGCAGCGCGCACTCCAGGCCATTTCGGGGCGCCACCTGTTCGGCGTCGCGCCAGCCGGTGCCGCCGTATCGACTGCGCCGACCGACATTCGGCTGAGCGGTGCGATTGCCGCGCAGCACCCGGGCCAGCGCGCCTACGCCGTGCTGGTGGTGGAGGGCAAGCGCGCGCAGATGGTCCGCGAGGGCGAAGAAGTCGTCCCCGGGATTACCCTGCAACGCGTCATGCCCCGGCAAGTCGAACTGCTGCGCGGCGGCCAGACCCAGATCCTGATGCTGCCCCAGCGCGGCAAACCCTGACGGAAACGACATGATGCCCATCCGAACCGAGCACCCGACATCCTCCGAAGCGCGCCGGCCGATGCGCGTCCTGATGCTCCTCGCCGTGCTGGCGGCGGCCTGGCTACAGCCTCTCGGCACGGTGTCGGCCGCGGAGGAAAAGGTTACGCTGAACTTCGTCAACGCCGAGATCGACAGCGTGGTCAAGGCAGTCGCAGAGATCACCGGCAAGACCTTCGTCATCGACCCGCGTGTCAAGGGAACGGTCAACGTGGTCTCCAGCAAGCCGGTGCCGCAGTCCCTGGCGTATTCCTTCCTGCTTTCGGCATTGCGCATGCAAGGCTTCGCGGCGGTCGAGAACAAGGGCGTGGTGACGATCCTGCCGGAAGTCGATGCCAAGACTCACGGCGGCCCGACCAGCCGGGGGCAGGGCAAGCCGGGCGACCCCAGCGGCGACCAGATCGTCACCAAGGTGTTCCCGCTGCGCTACGAATCCGCTGCGCTGATGATGCCGATACTGCGCCCGCTGGTCGCGCCGAACAACCCGGTAAACGTCAACCCCGGTTCGAACAGCCTGGTCATCAGCGATTACGCCGACAACCTGGCGCGGCTGGAGAAGATCATCGCTGCGCTGGATACGCCCTACGGCGAAGAGCCGCTGGTGATTCCCGTACGCCACGCGTCGGCCATCGACCTGGCCTCGACCCTGACGCGGATGGTGGGCGCCGCCAGTGCGGATGCGAGCCAGCGCGTCAGCGTGCTCGCCGATGCCCGCACCAACAGCCTGATCGTCAGCAGTGACAACCCGGGCAAACTCGCTCGCATCCGCAGCCTGATCCAGACCCTCGATTCACCCACCGCCAACGCCGGCAACATCCATGTGATCTACCTCAAGAACGCCGAGGCCGAGCGCGTCGCGCAGACGCTGCGCTCCATCGTCACCGGCGAAAACATCCAGAACCCGGCGGCAACCCCGCTGTCGGGGAGCGCGCCGTCCCAGCCGGCGGCCGGCGCGCAGGGCGCCGGCGCGGCCCCGCCCGCGTCCGCCCGTGCGCCCGCATCGGGCGGCAACAGCTTCATCCAGGCCGACACGACCAACAATGCGCTGATCATTACCGCCCCGGAGGCCGTGTATCAGAACCTCCGGCACGTGATCGACATGCTCGACAAGCGCCGCGCACAGGTCTTCGTCGAGGCGCTGATTGTCGAACTGAGTTCCGACCGGGCCTCCGAATTCGGCATCCAGTGGCAGGATTTCAGTGGTGCGGCGCGAAGCGGCACGCAGGTGATCGGCGGCACGAATTTCGGCAGCGGCGGGCAGAACATCATCGGCCTGGTCGAGAACGCCGTGAAGGCCGGCACCACCGGGACCATCGGCCTGCCGCCGGGCCTCAACCTCGGCATCATCGGCGGCAAGTCCGGCGGCGGCTACCCCAATCTCGGCGTGCTGGCGCGGCTGCTGGAAACGGATGCCAACGCCAACATCCTGTCGACGCCGAACCTGCTGACCCTCGACAACGAAGAAGCGCGCATCGTGATCGGCAGCAACGTGCCCTTCATCACCGGGCAGTATGCCCAGACCGGCAACAACGCCACTGCGACGCCCTTCCAGACGTACGATCGCAAGGACGTCGGCCTGACCCTGAAGATCAAGCCGCAGATTTCCGAAGGCGGCATCGTGCGCCTGCAGATCTTCCAGGAGGCCTCCAGCATTCAGCCGGGGACCCTGTCGAATGCCTCCGGACCGATCACCAACAAGCGCTCGATCGAGACGGCAGTCGTTGTCGATGACGGCGGCATCATCGTCATCGGCGGCCTGATCGAGGATTCCTTCGGCATGGGCGAAGACAAGGTGCCCTATCTGGGGGACGTCCCGCTGCTCGGCGCGCTGTTCCGCTACGACACACGCAAGCGCACCAAGACCAACCTGATGGTGTTCCTGCGCCCGCAGATCATCCGCGATGCGTCCGGCTACCAGTCGATTACCACGGATCGTTACGACTACATCATCGACAAGCAGCGGCAGAGCGCGCCCGATGCGCGCCTGATGCGCGGCGAAGCGATGGTCCCGGTGCTCCCGTCGCTCGGCGCGCCGCGGACCCTGCCAG
>Ga0163199_1002390_pt1 | contig 11516 bp, 16 predicted proteins | sample PL_2010_150m_FD_113537 | JGI IMG/M metagenome (GOLD analysis project Ga0163199, IMG submission 113537) | Freshwater microbial communities from Powell Lake, British Columbia, Canada to study Microbial Dark Matter (Phase II) - PL_2010_150m | ecosystem: Environmental > Aquatic > Freshwater > Lake ...
ATCCATCCCGACGCGCTTGAAGACTTTCATCGCCTGACGGCCGAGAAACTGGTGTTTCACGCGATAGACCTCGGCAAACGCTCCTTCGCCTAAGAAGCGTTCTACTTCATAGGTATCGCGAATTACCTGACCTTCCGTGAGGAGTCGCATGAGTGGGTTGATTGGAGAGGGTTAGACTTCCTCAATTTGCGTGCGTGCAGTAGCTTCAGAGGTCATGATGGCGGCCACGTTTGTAGCTGCGCCCCCCAGTAGGGCAACCTTTCACATGCGATCCGGTGCCGGTATTTTGCAAAATCCCGGCCTGCCTGAAGGAGTAGAACCCCAACCCAACCGGGTCGGCTGCCGGGTGCCACGACCACATGCGAGGCGAGTTCGAGAACGGAGTGTCCCCGGATTCTCGTGTGAAGCATGATGGCGATCAGTTCGGTGTCACTGAGCGCGGCTACTCCGAATGCTTCACACCGCTGCTGCGGTTGCTCGCCGCAGGCGATGGCCGGTGTGGTGCTGATGGTAGAGGTCAAATGTGGATTGTTGCATGTTCCCATGCGCCCGTGCGCAGCTTCCGCGAAACCACGGGGATGCCGTCATGAACCCGGCCCCCGCTACACCGCCCGCCGCGGCGGAAATCTCCATGCCGTGGTTGCGCGCGACGATACAGAGCTGCCGCAGATCGAGTTTCCCAAATGAGGAAGGAAATTTTGCGAAGCGCTTTTTCATGCTGGATGGGGCTAGGGTTGAAACAGACGTGCACCGCTCAGGCGGCGCGCCCGGGGCTGAGGGTCGCCAACATGGCCTCGATGCCTGGAAGAACATCGCGGCCCTCGTCGCCAGCCGGCACGAGCGCCCGCGCCTCGAGCAACAGCCGCCGCACGTTGGCCCGCCACGCCGGCAGATTGGCGTCGCCAGCATTCGCCGCCGTGAAGAGCGAATCTGGCAGCGCTTCTGCGACCTTCGTAGCGGTGGCCCGCCGGATGGCGCCGATGTCCTTGTGCGAAAGCGCTCCGTGTTTCCGGAAATGACGGAGGGCCTTTTTCTGGTCCGCCTTCGACATTTTCGCCAAGCGCTCCGCCGCGCTCGTCCGAATTTCACCACGGTCGACCTGCTCGCGAAGCTCTTTGTTCAACTTGAGGAGTTGCAGCCGGTGCCGGATGCAGGAAACAGGCGTGTGCGTGGCTGCGGCGATCAGGCTTTCGTCGGCCCCTTTCTCGAGCAGTTCGACGATCATCCGCAGTTCCGCGATGGGATTCGCCGTGCGCGCGGCATTGAGCATCAAGCCGAGCACGTTGCCGCGAACGGCGTCCAGCTTCACCTCGATGATCGGGACGGTCTTCAAGTCGAGCAGTCGCGCGGTTTGCAGCCGGCGCAGTCCGTCCTTCACGATGAGCTTGCTGCCAACGTTGATGACGACGAGCGGATAAACGACCTTGCCCGTCGCTCGCACCGATTCGATGAACTCCGCCGTCGGCCGCTTGCTGGGCGGAACCTCGGGAAGGTCCGCGACCGCGAAGTCCGCGTGAGGAACGATTTCGATGCCACTCGCCCCCGAGGTCGGAGCGAGGTCGTTGATGGTCAGGCTGAGTTGTTTCGGAGCGTCTTTTTTCATGGTGTTAAAGAGATGAAAGTTGCGGCTGCTCACTCCGCCTCGAAGGCCGTCGGCAGCCCTGCGCCGTCCAACAGCTTACGGTTCCGGGCGTCCTCGCGGGCCGTCGATTGGACGGCGACGATTCGCGAAATAGGGAAGCTCGCGAACACCGCCGGGAGATATTCCGGGGCCACGCCGGCAGGGCGCGCCGAACCGTGGTAGCGGAAAGACGGCATCATCCGCTCGCAGCGCCGCGGAACTTTGGAGCCCGCGACTTCCGTGCCGCCTACAATGTCCTGCCAATAGACGCCCGTGCAGCAGCCGGGGGCGTTTTCTTGATCATGCCCGACGATCCCTTTTGGGCAGCGGGGAAACGGATGGCCCGGCCGCGAATCCTCGCTGTAGGCCCACACGGCATCGAAGTCATCGAAATTGGCCACGTAAGCCCGGCTGTGCAGCAGGAGAATGCGGCTCTCAGGCGTGAGTTTCGAAAAGTCCGTGTTCTTCGCGAGCCGGCGCGAAAGGCCGAATTTGCGGATCTCCTCGGTGAAATCACAGACGTTCGGATAATACTCTTCGCCGACCCAGTCCACGACGTGCCATGCGGAGCCGCGTTTGATGAGTTTGGTGCCGACTGGGGTGATGCCCAGCGCCTTCACGTCGAGAAGCAACGGAGGGCAGATCAGGAAATCCTCGAGTGGCGAGCCGCCCGGCCCGAGCCCGCACTCCAGATAAATTCCGCCCTTAACCCGGGATCCACAACCACGAACAACAGGAATAGCATTCATGGCCAAAGATGAAACGACGGCGAGCCGTCGCAGTTGGAGTCACCGCCCCCGTTCCAGAGGCTGAAACCGGTTTTATGGAATTACGCTGCCCGCGAAACCGCCTCCAAGCCGCGCGCGATCGAAATTGCCTCGGGTAACTCGGCGACCCCGTCTCTATCCACCGGACACATTGCCGCGCGCGCGAGATGATGGGCTTTCTCCAGCAGCGGTTCTGCTGAAGACACTTTACGCACAACCAACTCCACCTCGGGGTGAGCCTGACGAAACGCGAAAAGCCTCCGGGAATAATGTGATCCACGCTCTCGGTCGCGAAAGAAGTGCCGGGCCAGCGACTCCAGATCTGTGTGCACGTAGATCGTTCGATAACCGGCCGCAACCGCCCATCCTAATGCAGCCAGCACTGCGCCGGCTTCACCCGCGAAAGTTCGAGTGCCGTCGTCTGCCACGGTGCCGGACCCTTGATCGAGGACACGGTTATCCGGCGTTGCGGCGACCCACCCGAATCCGGGCGCTCGCCGGCCAAATTCAAAACTCCCGTCCGTGAAGAGATAAATCGGCGGCACGCTCATTTCGGGATGGAGTTTGTCGCTCGTCCCCATCAGGCACGCATGAATTTGACCGTTTTCACATCCAGGAGCCGGTCCGCCGGTTCATCGGAAACATCCAGCACGCCGCCCGCTTCAGGGTTCATGAAATTCACAATGCGCTGGGGAGTCTCCGCCATGTAGGCCGCATCCACGCCAAACAACTTTCCGTTGGACGGGTTGAGGTAGACCTCCAGCTCCGCACGCTCGGACTGTTTGTCCGGGTGGGGAATCATCACAACGCCGACAAACCGGCAGCCGATTACCCGCTTTGCGACGGGGAAAGTGCTGGTTGGCGCTCTGAGGAGTTGGACTTCGGCGGGTGGCATACTGCAGAGGATGTATTTTCATCAGCGGGCGGTTTCGCTGCCATTGGAACGGCGCCCACATGCGTCAATAACACGACGTCGGCCACGGCTTTTCTCACCCGCGCGCGGCGCAGCCGCCGTAACCCGAGGTTGCAAAGCAACCCACCGACGCCCGACACAAAACCCGCCGCGGCCAACGAAAGTAGCGAAGCGCGGGGAAAGAGCTTGAAAGTGGAAAAAAGGAAAAGCGCGAATGCCAACGAGGCGCACTGCGCTAGGAAGCAGGTTTCGAGTTGAGAGAGAGTCCGGCGGCTCATGTGGGCAAAGGATGGAAATCCAGCCTCCGGCGCCCGTTGGGCGAAGGCAGCTTCTCAGACGGCGGTCGCGGGCGCTTCGATTTCCCCCACCGGTATCGCTTCATAGTGACAGCGCCAAGCGTTGCCCTCCGCAGCCCCGTCCAGGAAACATGCTCCGGCTTTTATCACCAGCAGCAGGCCGTGTTCGGGATGCTCCATGCGTGCCCCAATCGGCGGAGGCTGCCGGCGATTCCGGATAAGTATGAGCGCCTCCCCGCGTGCGCTTACTTTCGCTTCGGCGAGGATTTCCGCGACGGACATCTTGAGAAGGCTCTGTTCGTGTTGGAACTCGTCGAGGATCCGATACGCCGCCGCCAGCATGCCGCTATCACGGGCAATCCAATTCTTCGTCGCAGGATCGAAACGACAGCCCAGGGCCTTCAGGCGGTCTTTGACGGGGAAAGTATTCCCTTTCACGGTAAATGGGGTGATTTGGTTCATCAGGGAAAAGGGTTATGGACGTCGACTCCTGCGGCGGCCGCGGCTGGATCAAAGCAGCAATAGCTGTGTGTCCACGGCCGCTGGCGGTCGTTCGTCTGCTACAACGGGGATCTCGTGAGCATCCAAGCACGCGCGTTGCGGAATTGCGGAAAACATGTTGACCACCGTCGCTCGCAGCTCGCCGACCGCGACGGCCCCTGGCTTTTCGATTCCCACGTTCACCTCGACTACACCCGCCTCAAGGAGCAATGGGCGCACGGCGATTTGAATTTCGAAATCACGTTCTCCATAATGCATTTCACGGACGTCGGGACGTTCGAGCCAAAGTTCAATGCCCGCCAAGAACAAAGCGCGGTTATTGTTCGTGTGCGTGATCATGGTTGAAGGTAAGGAAGGGAAAGAAGCAGGGGTTCATTCGAAGTTCAGTTCGTGCCGTTGAGCACCGATTCGTCGCGAAATATCCAGGGCGGGGTCGGGTAGGATTGCGTCCAGATACCGATCCGCGTTTTCTGGGCGTCGAGCTGCGCCTCGGCGACGTCCTTGTTCTTCCCGCCCGGCAACGCCCACGCGAGGCCGTTGCGCACCAGCCAAAAATTAACCCACGCTTTCGGCGCGCCCCGCCAGTTTCTCGTATACAAGTCCGCGACCACGCGACCATAGCAGTCGAGCTCCACGGGTTTCAGGATCACCTTAGATTTTGGAGGAATGACTTGTTCGAGCCAAGCCGACGACTCGGCGCTCCATGGTTGACCAACCTCAGGCGCATCGATGTGGGCCAGCCGGATCCGCACGTTGCCATCGCCGACAGCCACCCACAAAGTATCGCCATCGACGACACGGACAACTCGAGCGGTCCACGTCTGCCCAACGAAAACGCCGGCGTTGGCATTCGAACCCCGCCGGAACAGGCGGAATAGGCTCAATGCACCGAAGAGGGCAAAAAGTGTTTTCACGGCCGAGAGATGGAACAGCGCCGCGGCGGGCGGTTTCGCGTGCTATAGTTTCCTCATGCCCACCGGCGAGCTCATCCTGGCCGATTTGCCCCCCTTGCTCGGAAAGGCGCTCGGCTGCCGACGTTCGTGTTTCGCAGATGAAAATAAGATCCACGACGCCGTTGCCGCGGTGCCCGAGGAGCTGGGGCGCGGAAAGCCACTGCCAGTCCAAGCTGAAAACGAGCTAAATGTCGCGGAGGCGTAAACGTTCCGGTGCCGTCATGTTCCACACGAGGATTCGACTACCGGACGGTCACGACTGGAACCTCCGCCAGCTCTATGACGATCCGCCGCGCCGGAATCAGCTGCTTAAGCCGTTTCATCTCGCGAAGCGCCGGCCGCACTGTCTGTGTGCCGAAAGGGAGCCAGTCCGGCTCATTGTCCGCCGCGTCCACGGAAATTTTCGCCTGGCTTGTTATCCAGGAACGACTGCCATCCACGATCCGCGATGTTATTTCTACTCCGCCGAGGAGGGGCGAGCGGGGCAGGCCTACACTTTGGACGCCGTCGAAAAACAGCCCGATGGGGGAATCTACGTTCGTCTCGACCAATCCCTCGCCGCCGCTCGGCCGACAGTTGCCCAGCATATTTCAGCGGAGCGGAAACAAGAGCTGTGCCGCGGCGCGACGCGGTTCCAACGCAATACCGTCAAACTCCAAGGCCTCCTCCAAATTCTTTGGGAGCGGGCTGGCCTGCATCGCTGGCACCCGCGAAACCCGGGTGACAATCGCCGTTATACTGAAATCGTCGACCGGCTCACCGACGCGGCAATCGACGTGAGGGTGCCCGCAGGGAATCTGACGGAGCGCCTCTATCTGCCGCCGCCAACCTACGACGACGGGGGCCAAACGCTGAGAGCGACCGCTCGGCGCGCCGGCATTCAGCAGGCCATACTCATCGTCGGGGAATTCCTCAGCTCACGGCCGACCGAGTTCGGCGAGGCGGTAACTCTGGTTTGCCTTCGGGACTGCCCCTTATTCTTTAGCAAGGAATTGTGGACGGGCCGGACAAACTCCTACCGACGCCCACGACGCACCGATGATGAACGCTTTTGGCTGATCGCGATTTGCACGCTTTCGCCCGCTGGGCACGTCAACGTGAAGGACGCAGCTTGGATGGAATGCCAGCGCAACTACATCGTGGTGCACTCTGCCCACGAAAGGCGGGTTGCCGATCTGTTGGTCTTCCAAGGGCGCACCTTCGTTAAGCCAGTCCGCTACGACACCACGGAAGAGGACGCAGTCTTTCCGGACTTCGTACTCAACGATGTCCGCGGAGGTCCGTATCCCATGGAGGTCTGGGGCCTCGATACCCCGGCATACTTGGCGCGAATGGTGGAAAAGCGGGCGCACTATGGCGCCCGCCTCTGGGAGTGGAACGCCTGCAAGGGGGAAGAAGTGCCGCCGTTTCCGCCAGAGGCGTGATCAGGTTCACAACGGCGCGCGTTACCCTCGCCGCCGGCCGCCCGCTCGGGACTCTTCCTCCGCCAGCAGGACTTTGGCGAGCGCAGTCGCCATTCTTCGCGCGGTGCGTTCATCGCCCAAGCGACAAATGTGGTTTACGCCGCAATCGTGCGCCGGACCAATTCTGGGTGAGACATCCAGGATCCGTTTGGTGATCGCGTTGGGTTTTATCCACCCGGGGCCGCTGATCTCCAGATTCCCGTTTGACCGGACTGCGAGCAAGGTCACGCCGCCCATGCACGGTACCAACGCAACGCCATCGATCCAAAACCATCGCGCGGGACGTCGGCGCGGCCGGACTTTCATTCGACGGCGACGGCCTCGGGTTCTTCCTCGGCGAAGGGTTCCGGTTCATCTCGTTGCGAGAAATCCACGTCGATTGTCAAGGCCGGTGCAGCTCTTTCGCGTGCCCCGTCACTGGCAGCCTGAAGCGCGCGCAACGTGCGCGACTCGTCAGAGAACGGCTGGGGAATGACCAACTCTGCTTTGTCGTAGATGATCGCACCGACAGCGGAGGACAGACCAACGCGTTTGTGCGCCTTCTTTACCGCCTCCAAGGCGTCGCTCGCCGACTGCGCCCATTTCGAAGCGACGAACAGACCTTTCGAATGACGGTAAGCGATGTTGTAACAGTTCACGAAGAAAAGATGGGCAACGCAGGCAGCCGCGTTCATTGCCCTGCTTGGGATTTGCCATCCGAATATCATGGCGCGCGGTGACGGACACCGGAGCGTGCTGGAAGCGTGAAATGGAAAGCCGCGCGAACTTCGTTTTTGCTCCGAACTATAGAGCCGGAAACTCCGAGTTCGAGCATGACTCTGACGAGGGCCTGCGCACCCGCGCGGTCTCGCTCTTCCTTGGACATTTCACCGACCTTTGTCAGGCGGCCACCAAGATGCCCCCACCAAGCGACGTCGCTTTGTGTGCCTTCCTCGTTCATACTTTTCATCCATCAGGCTGTCCGGTTGGGGCAATCGCTTCGGGGTGCGGCCCATTCGACCAGCGCGAACCCGGCTGGCCCTATGCGGAGATGACGGTTGGCCAAGATTGCCGAGACCAACTCATGCGAATTCGTCCAAGCCTCGTTGATGTCTCCAGCAACCGCGGGCTATCCGCGCGCAGGCCAATCCGGGCGCACCGTGGCGAGCCTCTTGATTCGTCGGGGTACACAATCGGTGCAGCGCGCCGGGTATGTTCGCGACCGGAACCGCGAGGCTGGCGAGGCCTCGAAGCCGGCAACCGGAGGGCTGGATGAAGAGTTGGCGCTTTCCATGAGCGCAGGAGAAATGGGCGGGACGAGAAGACGTGTGCGCTGGTGCCAGCGTGCAGAGTAGAAATCCAATCCTATCACCGCCAGACACGGGCGGAGGTTCAAAGCCCTCCGCCCGGTCTGACCCTTCAGGCGGCTTTCACTTTCAACTTCGATTCGACGCAGTCCTCTTCGTCCACGTCGTCGCGCAGCCCTTTGTAAACGGGTTGAGCGAAGCACCCGCCCGGATGCACATATAAATACTCCACCTCGATGACCTGGCCTTTCGCGGGCATCTTGGCGTTGGTGGGGATCGTCACCGACCCCATGCTCCGCAACCCTCCGACCTCACGACGAACGAAGACCTCGATGCTGTTCTTGCTGCCGTTCTGATCACCCGCGATAACCGCCGCGCGCGCACGGAACTGAAATTTCCATTGCTGTATGTGTGATTCGCCGGGGGTGTAGGGTGCGTCGAGTCGCTTCAGGACGAATCCCTCGGCAGCCTGTGCCTCAAGCTCAAGCACGTGGGCGAGTTTGAGAGCGAGAACGCCGCTGATCAGCGGAATCAACCGCAGCGCGGCGCCGACGGTCTCGGGCTTTTTCGCGGCGAACTCAGCCTTCAGGGCGGCGTAACGGTCGCGCAGCGGTAGATTGCGGAGATCGCGGGCGCCACTCTTGAGCAAATCAAAGAGCCACAGGGTCATGTCCGCCGCGACAAGTTCTCCGTCGCGCTCGCCGTCGCCGAGGTCGCCGAGGTCCGATGCAACCGGGTCGGGCAGGCGGCGCTTGAAGCCTTTCTTGTTACCGCCGGCACTTACCCCGCCCGTCGTGCGTGTCATCGTTCGCTCGCCATCCTTTTTTTCCTGCACTCCGATGTTCGGGTCGGCGAGCAGCGCGAAAGCGTCTTCGCGCGTCAACGCCGTGAGCAACTGCGGCAATTGCCCGAACTGCTCTTTCAGCGTGACCGGGGCGAGCGCCACCGACGGAGTCGGGGCCGTCCCGCCGGCGACGATGAGGACTTCGCGCGCGCCCGTCTCCAGGAAGAAAGCTTCTTCCCAGAATCTCGCGCCGACGAGCGGGAACCCGCTGACGTCAGCCATGCGGGCGAGAGCGACGCACTTCGACGCGCTGATGCCCCGGCCATAGTTTGCGAGGTAGGCGTCACCTCCCGCGCGGCCCATGAGATGCAATCCCTGCCCGGCAACCCGCTCGTTCCAACGCTGCTGGATCGAGGCGTTTGGTTTTACGTTCTGATGATTTTCGCTGTATTGATGGATGTTCATTGCCGCGAAAGATGAAACACCCGCGAAGAAATGATTTTCATCCGGCGAATCTGCCCGCCTGACTGAACCGTTCCGGTTGCCCGCATTCACGCAGCAAAGTCCTAGCGTCGGCGTGACTCAGCGAATTCCATGGGCGGTGTAACCACGGTTGACACTCTGTCCGTCCGACCCATCCCTCTGAGTTCCATCTGCCGCGCAATCCCGCACTCGTCAGGCGATTTCGCTCGGCTGTCACGACGGGATATGCGGCTAGGTCGCCTTGAAGTTGCTCACCCGTCGGCAAACCCTCATAAATCAGATGCAGAAGCCAACTACGGCATCCGGGCTCAAACTCGACCGAATGGGTGAACGCATCGAAGTTCGACGGGCCGGTCAAAACACAAACCGATACCAGGACCAATCGTCCGTAGGGCTCACGCTTCACACGAATACCCTCGGACTTCGCCCACCTATCACATTGCAAAAGGCCCATGTCCTCCGCGTGGTCGAGGCCGCGTTCCAGAATTGTGGGATAACACCGCTCGGTGATTGCGAGCGCTTCCTCGACTGCGTCGAGCAGCCCAACGGCGAAATCTTCTGTCCGCGCGCTTTGCAACCATTCAAAGGGCCAGCCTTGCCGCGCGAGCGCTTCACACTCCGCGCGGCCGATCGCGTGGCGCGCGCTTTTATTCGCCGCAAGCCATCGCCGCACCATGTCGCGCTTCCCGGCCTCGTCGGCAAGCTGCGCCCAAACGGGCGGCAGGTGACAAGCGTCAACGTCAATGCCGTTCAAGTTGACCAAACCGGCCGCCGCGCGGGCAGCTCGCGCCGTAGGGAACGCCTCGCGAATTTTATTTCCGCTCGCCACATTCATATGCGAATAGATGGGCCCCCACCTTCTTTCAGCAAAACCCAGACTGGGCGTCTCCGTCGCGTTGGGCGGCACGCCACCGAAGTGAAATTCAGACCATGTAGTCATGGAGTGCACTCCGGCCTAGCGTTTGAACAGAGTAAGCGCGCGCTTGGGTGCCTTGTTGACCGGTCAGAAGGGTGACGATTCTGACGTGAGCGCGGAGCGTAGTCGTGACGATTACGACCCACGGCTCTGACTCGCGGTGAGCATAAGGCTCACCATTCTGGTCGCTTGGCTATGACGGCTGCCAGGCGGCGGGCGTCAGCGGCGTGAGATCGTCCTGGTTGGTCAATGTCGGCAGGCGCTGCAGCACATCGCGCAGATAGGCGAGTGGGTCCTTGCCGTGCCGCTGACACGAGACGACCAGCGAGTAGAGGATCGCCGAGCGCTGCCCGGCGTCGGGGTGGCCGATGAACAGCCAGTTCTTCTTGCCGATGGCCGAGGGGCGGATGGCGTTTTTTATTCCGAGATCGCGATCATGCCGAGATGGCGATGGTGAGAGCGGTAGACTACGGCGTGCCGGCCGGAAAAAGGCGGCGCGCAACTCGGCATGATCGCCGGGCAGATCGGGCAGATCGTCGAAGGACTTGTGGTCTGTCATTGGCGGTGATATGTCGGAAGTGTGCCGGGTTATACACGGGCCGCAGCCCGCGTGTGACCTAGGTTTTCCCCGCGGGACGCCACTACTTTTCCGACTCGGCTGACAGCCGACGTGGCGCCCATCGATCGGGAATTCACAGACTATCTGCGCCAACGGCACACGGCGCCGTTTACGATTGCCCACTACTGCCGGTTTCTCAGGCAGGTAGCGGGCTTTCTCGCTCGACGCGGACGCTGTGCATCGAAGCTGTGCCGGCGCGACGTTGCGTTGGTGATGCGAGGTTGCCTGCCGGGCTGGAAGGTTGCGTCTCGCCGAACGCGCCGATCGGGGCTGCATCGATGGCTCAAGTTCATCGGGCGGTTTGACGAGCGGCCCCCCCGTTTTCGCTGGCAACCTTGGCTCGACGACTACGCGAGCTTCCTGCGTGTCGATCGGGCGCTGGCGCCCTGCACGTGCGAAGCTTCGCTGCGCGTCGTTGGTCAATATTTGGCGTGGCAATTTCAACGTCGACCGCTGCGATGGGATCGCGTGCGGCCAGAGGATCTGTGTCGTTACGCCGCCCGGCAGTGTCGCGTGCTGAACCCGAAGAGTGTCAATTGCACGCTCTCCAGCCTGCGACAGTTTCTGCGCTTCATGCATCTGCGGGGCGCTTGTTCCCCGACACTCGTGCATGCGGTCCCATGCGTCGCCGACTTCGGGCGGCAGGTTCGCCCGGAGGTCCTGAACGAGGTGCAACGCCGAACTGGGCCTTATTTGGTGATCTCGCGACGGGACAATCGCCCCGTTGTCGTCAAGCGCTGGGCAAAAAGTTCACTTCACGAATTGCGCGGCCCTCAGCTTTTCACCCGTGACCTTGAGTCCGAAGGCAAACTGACCCGATTTCTCAGCTGGCAGTTGGACCGCCAGGCCTTGATCCGTTTGGAGCCATGAGAGTTTCGTCTTGCTCCCGAGTTGTTCAACGCTGCTGACCTTGC
>Ga0163199_1002391_pt1 | contig 11511 bp, 8 predicted proteins | sample PL_2010_150m_FD_113537 | JGI IMG/M metagenome (GOLD analysis project Ga0163199, IMG submission 113537) | Freshwater microbial communities from Powell Lake, British Columbia, Canada to study Microbial Dark Matter (Phase II) - PL_2010_150m | ecosystem: Environmental > Aquatic > Freshwater > Lake ...
GTATTCGTCGTTGGAGTGGGGCACGAGTAGCTGTTGCATGCCAGCGGAAATTTTCGGATGCGTCGTCATTGATGACTTCTACCGGGCAACTTGTTACGCCTAGAAGATTCAGGATGCGCACATACAAGATATTGTTCCATCGATCATCACTGAAAGCCCAGATTGCCTCATTGGAGTTAACGGTGGCAAGCATGTAGCTGCTATCAGTAAAACCAGTCGTACCACACAATTGGTGTGTGCTAAAACATTGTTCAAGCGTCCTAATTCGATTAAGGATCACATCGACAAATTGTCGAAGCCAGTGCCCGAGAACTATTCGCCAAAATCTTGGGCCATGATTCGTGCCATGATGCTGGTTGATGACAGAGCACAAAATGGGTAAGAGTCTTTCCTCCAAGGCGCGAGCCTCGATATGATTCCCATCCTTTTGAGCCTGACCCAATCCATATGGTGCTGCGACAATTGCATTCATACCTTGCCAAATATTTTTCCGATCGAAAAGACGGCACCACTCACCCAGAAAAATAACAGGTCGATCAAATTTCCAAGTCCGCTCATCCGCGGTCGTAATTAGATAACGTGGAATCTTGGGCATCAGCAACAACGGCTGTTTCGAGTCGTTGCAATCAAGTCAGATCGAAACCACTCTTGTGCCGCAAGAATGGTTTTGGCGAGTTCAAGAGTTGGCTTAGTTCCCGCTTCCAGATTGCAGCCCACTGAGTATCAGTTCTGGCAAAACTATGGCAGAACTTTTGAACCGCCCGAATCCTATCGGCATCGTTCATCCACTGTTCAGGATCGGCAATGAACTTCTTGATTTCGGATGCAAGTTCGTCTGGCTCAACATGAACAATACCGCAACGCTCGAGTTCATCAATTAGGCCTTTCGCCCAACTCACTTCGCGAGAGTAGATCCGCTTCCAGAAAATGATCGTGGGAACGCCCGCAGTTAAACACTCCACGGTCCCACTGCCAATTTGATCCCATAAGACTATTCGGCACGTCTTAATTAGCTCTACGGTCAACCCTTTTTGAGCCACATCTATTGACCGATAGCCGTTGCCTCCCATCCTCTGCAATTGCCTATGGTGTTCAGGATATAGGTCGATATATCTCTTGTTGTACGGTTTGTGATCCATCGTCAATCCAGCTTCAGTAAGCGTCTGAACCAACTCAAGCTGAGAGTCGAAAATCTCATCAATGAAATCCACCCTCGCCTGTCCGCAAGTAGATATATGCGGGAATCGATGGAACAAATTGGAAAGGAAAAGAATGTCCCGTTTCTCGCTGGGTATACCACTCCTGTCGCGCAGGTAGTCGGACATGAGGGGTTTCTCGGACAGTCTCGGAGATGGAAGCGATAGTGTCCGACATTGAGGCAGATGATCATCAATGCGGGACCACCCAAGGGTCACCATAATGTCGTACAGGGAGTACTCGGGATGGGCAACTCCCGACAAATCTTCGATGTAGCCATATTGGCCAGCGGAATGTTGAACGCCAATTATCATCTTGCCCGCAAGCCGAGCGGCAAGACATTGGAATACCCCAATATCGGAGGCAAGATCTGCTCCAATGATTGCGTCCACACGGTCGAGATCAAGACCTTTCTGTACTTTCGCTAAGGTGGCAGACAAGCCCTCAAGGAAAGCCAAAGGAAACCAATCGACCAACATGCCAAGCCAGATCTCGTTGAGCATATCTGTGGTACCCACATCGAGCAGCGGATCAAGTTTGTTCAGTAGTGTCAGCAATTGAGCCTTAGCAACGGGCCTAAGCTTCTCGCGAAGGTTCTTCCGAAGATCGAGATTCAAATCTCCTTCTTGCAGGCGGGGAGGCCGATTTGCGCGACGAAACAAACCTCGAGATCCATATAGACCCGAGCGAATAAAGTAGTATTCATCATAACCGAAGCCGGTACTGAGAATTCGTGTCTTTGGATTGAGAAATGCACCTAGGATCGATTGTGAGCGCCTGAAAACGCGGTGGAGTCGTCCGGTCCACTTCCCTTGTGGGGGAGAAAACAGCATATTGGGTACGCTATACTCATGAGGGTATTCAGGGTAGGACTGCGCTGCAAGAACCGGGACCGATTCATAGCCAAGACCGACTACGATTCGACGAATGATGTCCTGATTTAGTCGCCAGCTCGTATTCGAGAGATGACTAACTTCCCCAAGCCATTGAACCTGATTGATAGGCGCAACATCGACGACAGCTATGCGCTCGTCCAACTGCCGCAATCGATGCACGACGCGAAGGTAGCGATCGACGAAAAGCGATGTGATGGTAACTAATACTGACCGAACAATAGGCCCAGATTTCTGTTTCAAGGCCGGGACAGCTTCGCCAAGAATTGCGATAAGCAGGGGTAAAACATCATCAACAAATGACGACTGAAGTCGCGAACGTTCTAGCAGTTGGTCGAGGGTAGCGCGATATGCACCATCTCCTTTCCTCATTGGAAACACTGGCACGAGCACACCTTCTCGAATGATTGACGTGTCGACAAAGGCTAGGTCTGCGGCGAGAAGTTTTAGCGATAAGTTCATTGCAACTCTGTTCCGGTTTGAATCTCTTAACGTGCCATCAAACAGAGAAAGTAGTTTGGCCTATGAGCCTAAGGGGATCGTGTGAGATGAGCACGACTACGTAACATTCGCTCAAGCGCTCGATCACCTTGATTACCGCCGCCTTGTTGGCCTGATCGAGACCCGCTGTTACCTCATCAAAGATCAAGATGTCCGCCCCCGAAAGCAGCACTCTTGCAACGCCCAGCCTGCGGCGCTGCCCTCCGGAGAGAGATCGTCCAGCTTCAGCGCTCTCTGTGTCGAGACCACCAAACTGACGAACGAAATCCGCCGCATCAACCTGTTCGAGAACACGCCAGATAGCTTCGTCCGTGCATGATCTTCCAGCAGCAAGGTTATCGCGCAGCGTTCCCCTGAAGAGATAAATATCTTGAGTGACAAACCCTATTTTTGCAGAGTAGATTCTTCCAGAATAACGCTTGCCAGACTCGCCGATGTAGTGCACATGACCATCCGTTGGAAAGTAGAGCCCAGCGAGCAGGTTGGCAAGCGTTGTCTTTCCGTTGCCCGAGCGCCCGTGGAGAATCAGGGGCTCCTTTCTCTTGGCAAATACGGTGGCACCATCAATGACGCGCAGGTTGCCGTAAGAATAGCTGATCGACCTTGCTTCAACACTCACTACTGGTTCGGGTACAGGCTGTCGGGGACGGATTGGTGGCACATTCAGTGCATTTATTACCGGATATAGACTACCGGAAAGCCGCGAAAGGTTCCCGATCGCTGCAATGGCTCCACTGAGTTGTCCGGCTACCTTCAAGCCAAGCACCCCAATACCCGCTATCAAGCCTAGCTCAGGAGTCTGGATGGACCCAAAAAACTGCAACCAAAGCGCAAATCCCAGGAGAGCCGAAAAGAGCAATTGGTTGTTGGACGTACTGATCGCTGCCTGGCAGATACCAATCTTAATATCAAGACGCGTCAGCAAGGGCTGAGTACGCAACCCGCATGTTAGATGGTATTCGACGTTATTATCGACATGGACCTGTAGGAGACCATTAAAACGGTCAGTGATGTCGCTTGAGAACTCGTTCCGCAGGGCGGCTGAAGCATGGGATAGACGTGCTTGAACAGAAAATACCATCTTCATGAGCAACATGAGTGGCATAGCGATGCCACCCAGGAAAAGCGATACTTTGAGACTCGACAGAAGAGCTAGCCCACCAATCACTCCCGCGCCTAATAGATAGTAAAAAGCGGAAACCGCTGACAGCATGTACTTAGAGACAACCATTGCCTCCTGAGTTGTGGAGCCGACCGCATCGCCAACGCGGAAACCGCGCATATGTGACCAATCGCCACGAATATAGCAACTATATACAGTCTCCTGAAGTTTTCTGCGCAGCAACGCGCCGATAGCCCCGTCAAAAACGGTCAAGCCGAATCGGATGACGAGGTTGATTCCGAACAGTCCTAAGAGAATCACGACTAGCCTAGGAAACTCACCGTCACCAATCAGCATCCCAATTGGAAGTTGAAGAATCATGGGAAGCCCTGAAACTGTGAAGAACTGAGTAGCTCCAGAAAACACAGACACAAGCAACATCATGCCGAGGCCATCAAGAAAAGCGGCGAGCATGGTAAAGAAATAATAGGGAACCAGTGCAGCAAGAATCTGGCTAGGTCTAAGCCCAAGCTTCTGCGCTATGATCACTATCTGGCTCGCGTGGAAACGAAGCGCACTCAAAGGGAGGGGTCAGCTAGTGTGCAGACGTGAAGAATATTGCGAGTTGACTCAGAGATATATCGGAAGAGAGACACGAAACAGAAAGTTATCAGTAGCGTCTGTTTCCGCGATTCAATACTACTATCGGCCACTCCTTAGCGGCAATGTCACGAAAGAGTCGGAGGGAAGTGGGCCTTCAACTTTGACAGTTAGACGCAGCGATTGGTAAGGCACTTGTGACATAGGTTGTTCCTTTCTAAAGCAGGACTTCATCAAATAGACAACATATTCGCTAAGCTCCGGCCACGCGCTCCGGCCAAAAGCAAATCTTCTCATTAGTTTGACAACTGGAATAAGTCCGCGGAAACGATAGGCAACTCTGGGATAAAGCCAAGTGGCATATTCCGCTTCGCCTCGTCGAATCAACTCCCACAATGTTGGGAGTTTCATCGTCTTCATATCGGCCCGTCGCGTGTCCATGTCGATCTCTTTCCACGGTCGGTTCAGCGAGGCTATCCTGTGTTGATCGAAGAAATATACTTCACCTCCGTCACTCAGGCATTGGCGCGCCTTAAATAGCCTCACCACATGCAGAAGGTAATGATCAATCACATCTGGCCGGCAGTTTTCTGAATCATCTGATGGAAACCTAGTAATGGCGCGAGTTTTGACGTGATCCAGGATTCCGACGATTTGAAATCGCGAGAGCGTTTTCTGCCGTATCTTTGCCAGTTATCTTGGCAAAGGAGGCAGCGTCATGAATCGTGGCCGGTCGGTATTCGCGCAATTGCTGGACTTCGTTCCCTTCAGTCATTTCGAGCATCTCATCGATCGATATGCATCGAACCATGGCATCCGACACTTCTCGGCCTGGACTCAATTTCTGTGCATCGCGTATTCCCAACTGACCCGCCGGGAAGGGTTGCGAGATCTGGTAGCTTGTCTCAATTCTCAGCGCGCCAAGCTCTACCACATTGGGATTCGAGGAAGGATATCGCGCACCACGCTGGCCGACGCCAACGAACGACGCGATTGGCGATTGTTCGAAGCACTCGGTCATCGATTGATTGCGACCGCAGTCGAAGCCTATCAGGGCGAAGACCTTGGATTGGGAATCAAGGAACCTCTCTATGCAATGGACTCCACCACCATCGACCTGTGTCTGAGTTTGTTTCCCTGGGCAGACTTCCGCTCTACCAAGGCGGCCGTCAAGGCCCACACGATTATCGATCTGCGTGGCTCCATTCCTGTTTTCGTCCATATAACCACCGGCAAGGTGCACGACGTAAAGATCCTCGACATGATTCAGTGGCCTGCGGGAGCCATCGTGGTCGTCGACCGCGGTTATCTCGATTTCACCAGACTCCAGGCGTTGCATCAACGACAGGTCTCCTTCGTCATCCGGGCCAAGGACAATATGCGTTACACCAGGGTCGCCTGGCGCGAGGTCGACAAATCGACCAGGTTGCGCAGCGACCAGAGCATCCTGCTTGCCACGCCAAAATCGAGGCTTGCCTACCCGGATCGCCTGCGTCGCGTTTCTTACCGCGATCCCGAAACCGACAAGTTCCTTGTGTTCCTGACCAATCGATTCGATCTGCCCGCACTGACCGTCGCCGATATCTACCGCAACCGGTGGGCGGTCGAGACCTTTTTCAAATGGATCAAACAAAACCTGTCGATCAAACATTTTTTCGGCAACTCGATCAATGCCGTCAAGTCGCAGATTTGGATCGCCGTCTGCGTCTATCTTATTGTCATCATCGCGCGCAAACGCCTGCATCTGCCGGCATCTCCGCAACTCCTGCTCAACATTTTCGAGGTCAATATGTTTGAAAAAATCCAACTGGATAAGCTGGTTTTCGATGCCGTATCGCACTTTCCAGATGACCCCACCGATAACCAAATGATTTTGCTATGAAATCAACCGGACAGATGTGATGATCAATACCAAATTGCTTTACATAGTAGTAGCGGACCTCAATGTAGATCTGCAACAGCCAACTCTCCATTACGATACGGGGGCATCCAGTAAAGTTCAGCGTAGTTTTCGAGTCACGCGCATTCTTATCAGACACATCCAGCAAATATTGCTCCTCCGCATCAGTCGAGCTTCCAATTAGACTGTGATTACGGGCAAACTCGTAGAGCGGTGTCCCTGGAAGCGCCTGAGCATGATTGATGCCCAAGTCAAACGGGCTGAGCCATGGGTCGATTGCGAGTGACTGTTGTGCAAACTTAATCGTTTCCCGAACTGTAGTCGCAGTTTCACCAGGCATGCCAATGACCAATTGAATCCCGTGGGCAATCCCTGCCTCGGTCGTCCACCGTGCAGCATTGTAGTTGTCCTCAAGCTCGACCTTCTTCTCCATCACTTTGAGCATTCGCTCACTGCCAGTTTCCATCCCATAGGAAACTCTGACACAGCCCGCATCGTGCATCATGGCCAGCTTTTTTGGTGTAACCTGCCCGACGCGAATCCCGCCAACATTCCACAAGACATTGAACTCCTTCATCATTGCGCAAAACGGTTCCAACCAACGATCATGAACCCCAAAATTCTCGTCGTTCCATGACAGAAAACCTATGTTGTAGCGCTGAATAAAGTGGGTCAACCTTGACTTCAGCAAGTCCATGGGAATATACCGAATTCCCTTTCCAAATCGATGGCAGAATGTACATCGAGCGACGCATCCTTTGGAAGAAAAGAACTTGCCGTGAAACTTGCCTCTACGCTCTGGTTCGTAGAAGCGCGGGTCGTGTGCGAATGAACTGAGGGCCTCTGCATCACTCCTGAAGCGTACATCACGAGTGTTCGTTTCATCGAGGATGCTCCAGTCAATATCAAAAATCTCATGATCCGATAATTGGTCTGCGAGTCGTGTCATCTTTATGGTGCCCTCGTCCAGCCATGCCAAACCAGGAATGTGCGCAAAATGATCCTTGTTGATTCCAAATTCAGCATACTGTGCAACGAGATCAAACATGGTCTTCTCGCCTTCACCGGTACAGCAAACATCTACCCCGGTCTTGCGCAAAACAACGTCGGCAGCAGCTACCAACCCACCTCCCAGAACGATCATCGTTTTGGGTAAAGTAGCCTTAATGTCAAGCGACAATCGTTTACAGAATCCGTACGCTGTGGACACGATTGCGCTAATTCCGAGAATATCCGGCTTACAGGTTCTGATATGCTCCAAGACATCGTTGTATGTTGGCCGATGCCCATCGATGTCGTAGAACTCGACTTCTTCAACACCCCTCTTGCGCAAGGCTGTAACGATTGATAGGCAAGCAACAGGTGGATGAGTAGTTGGTGCCGGTCGAATTGGAGTTGTGATTAGCATGACTCGGGGGTAGCGGCTCATATTTGTCTGCCTCTTGGAGAACTTATGATATTTGGTAGCTGAGCACCTTGATCGGCGATCAATATGAATCAGAGAAAATTCGGGCGCTTCCGGTAAATCCTACAAAAGAAATGGGATGACCGGAGTCCCATAATGCTGTATCTACTAGGGTTTTCCACGACTCGAATAGGTACGACATATGGGAGCGATCATCCCGACGAAGATTTTGGGGCTTGAGGGACAAGTAATCAAGACGGTTATGTTCAATGAAGAGAGCGGACGTGTGAGGTTCATCTGTGACCGCGACCGACGTCGCCGACCGGTGGATCACCGAACTGGGCAGTGCGGCTCGATCAATCGTCTGTTGCGCCGAACGATACTGGACGTCCCGCTGGGCGGGAACCCGGTTGAAGTCGAGATCGAGTACGCCGAGACCTTCCTGTCGCCGGCGCATGTCCGGGTGGAAGCGTTGTCCTTTGTTTGCCCCAAGGCACGCGTGACGAAGCGCTTTGCCCGGCTGATTGCCGGCATGGCCCGGCACATGCCGATCTCGGCGGTGGCCCGCCACACGAGTCTGTCGTGGGACTCGGTAAAGGCGATCGAGTGCGCCCATCTGGCCGAGACGATTCCGATCCCTCGACCGCAGACCCTGACCGGCATTCGTTACCTGGGCGCCGATGAAGTCGCGCGCTCCAAGGGGCAGAATTACTTCACTCTGGTCTATGACCTGTCGCCCGGCCCCAACTATGGTCGAATCCTGTGGGTCAAGGAAGGAAAGGAATCCGACGTGCTGCTGGAATTCCTTGATGCCCTGTCGCAAGAGTGCGCCGATGGCATCGAAGCCGTCGCGCTCGACATGGGTCCAGCCTACATTGCTGCCGTGCAGAAGTCTCTGCCGAACGCCGATATCGTCTTCGACCGTTTTCACGTCATGCAGATGTTCAGCAAGGTGATTCGCGACTGCCGCAGCGCCGAGTTCAAGGCCGCCAAGACCTTGGGCGATCTCAATGGCCAACAGACAATCAAGGGCAGTCTGTGGCTGCTGCTGTCGAATTACAACACCCTCAAGGAAACTGACCAGGAGCGGCTCAATAGGCTGCTGACTCAAAACCAGCCGTTGGCCACGCTCTACACACTGAAAGAACAGTTGCAGCGGCTGTGGCAGTCCAACTCTACGCCCACCGCGATGGCAGCCCGCCTCGACGACTGGTGCAGCATGGCACAGGCTGCAAAGATCACCGGATTGAACCGCTTCGTGAAGACCTTGCAGGCGCACCGCACCGGCATCTGTGCGTACCCTGATCATCCGATCACAACCTCGCGCCTGGAAGCCGGCAACGTCTCCATCGCTCTGTTGCGTCGTCGTGCCAGAGGCTTCCGCGACATGGCGTATTTCAAGCTCAAAATCTTCCAACTCAACACCGACGACACGCCATCGTTCCTTTATCCCAATATGCGAAAGGCATCATCCCAATTCGGCAATTCTTCCGTAGGAAACCCGTGAACAGCCCAGAGAAAATTCTCACTGAAACGAATGCGTATACTACAGGCGCAAGCGATGGTAATGCCTCATGCCAGTAGGACTATTCAATCTTCTCAAACACCAGCGTCATCATGCTTTCCCAAAACGGGGGGCTAATCTGTAGCTCGGCTGTTGGATTACTTTCCTTCAATTTCACTGTCTCATAAATAACCTTTAGATCATCACGAACATTTTCATAGGGCGTGCCGAGATAAGGAAAATCTTTAGCAATAAGCTTAAGCCCGAACTTTGAGCAAATAAGGTTAAGTGTCCTTGGGCTAAAGTGCCAAATATGTTGAACTGGATGATACAAAGACCACTTGTCACGGAAAAGTTCGGCTGCAAAGCTTTCACCATTTGGGGTGGCCGCTATATAAAAGAAGCCGCCTGTTTTGAGAAGCCCGCTGACCTTCCTAATCGCACCTATAGGATCAGGAAGATGCTCAATTGTGCCTCGCATCGTAACCATGTCGAACCAAGCGTCCTCATAAGGTGCATCATCCAAGGAAACACAGAGAATGTTACCTCCGTACTCAGTATGGTTAGCCCGTGCATAAGTAACCGCCTCTGGATCAATCTCAATACCGTGCTTTTCGAATCTATTACTTAGTGCAGCTAAGAAGAAGCCCCCATTGCATCCAACATCGAGAACCCTCCCGATAGCAATGTAATTCTCAATGAACTCTCGGTCGGATTGATATTGAATCACGCGCTGGTTCATCTTCAAATCGTTGCTTAGGCGTCGACGTCCGATGTAGTTCTCGTAGTATTCCCTTAGGCCTGCATCATTCAAAAAAGGATTCATCCAAATGAGCCCGCACTTGGAGCATTTCACTGACTTGTATGAGCCTGTGGATGCCCACAACTCAAAAGCTATACTGCCACAGGCAATGCAATGGTCTGCTTCAATGTTGCAGAATTCATAGAACCGCTCCAAGTCCTCTCCTCGGAAATGTGCTGTTTGCTTAGTCATATTACATAAATCCATTTAATCATTGACTGAAAATCGAAAGTTAGGATTCCTTTACAACACACCAACGCTCAAAGTCACTTGTTTGCTGCGCACCCTTTTCCAATCTTGCATGTTTGTCACTGATAAATCCATCTGTGGCCAGGCGCCCACCTGGGAATTTGAGTGAGTAATACTCGTCTAGATGGATCATCCCACCTATCGAAAGACGTGGCCATATGAATCCAAATGCCTCCAAATAGCTTTGATAGAGATCACAATCAATAACCGCCGCCATGATTAATTCTGGTTCCTGACTGAGAGTCATTGTCTGGCTAAACGGACCATCGACCAAAATGATGTTATCCAAACCAGCCAGATTGATTTTCCTCCTGATTAATTCAAGGCTTGTATTGGAAAAGTTTCCTGACGTCGAAATCGTCTCGGCAGATTGGCTTTCCCCTTGGCTTGAAGCTAGTGCATCCTTCCACTCACGGTTTTTGCGGACGTCGTTGATGTGTTTTTTAGAAATGCGGGCCTCTTGGTACATTGTCTCAAATTGAGAAAATTGGTCATTTTCATGGAACACAGGCGGAAACCCGGAAAAGCTATCAAAACCGTAGACTGTTTTGTCTGAGCCCAATGATTTTAGTAGCATTCCAATAGCGATAAGTGAGTTCCCGCGATAGCTACCCGCCTCTACGATGTCACCCTCTAGGCTGGAATGATTTTCTCGGATAAATTTCAAGAGGGCATCAAACCGACCTGGCCTGAGGTAATTATAGATTCCCAGTACGTTGAATTCCCAATCATCATGAATCGCAATCATAGATTTTCCGATCTAACATTAAAGCCCAGGTATCAATGCCCAATAAATGAAGCAAAATATTCTTGCAGTAGGCGTCCAGCATGACCGTAAGCTATCTCCTGCGCCTCGCGCGTCATGCCCCCGATATGGGGTGTAATGATGACCTGCTCGCTTAGTTGCGCATACTGTAAGAGCGGACTTGACAGACGGTTACGCACTTCGTCAACCAACACATCCGTAGCAACCTTGGCCTGCGGATTCGTGCTTAGGTAAGTCACCAGCGCCTGCTCGTCGACCACGTCGCCCCGCGAAGTATTGACCAACAGAACATCATTCTTCATCTGTGCCAAACGGATGCTGTCGATCATTTCCGTTGTTTCGTCCGTTACGTGCACGTGTAACGACACGACATCTGCGGCGGCAAGAAGCGTCCCTAGATCCGAAACCTGCTCCAACCCATCCAGACCGACCGTTTTGTATGGGTCGTATACCATTACCCGAGAACCGAAAGCGGCACAGTAGCCGGCATACAGGGAGCCGAGTCGACCGTAGCCAATCACGCCAATGGTTAGGCAGTTCATTTGGCGGCCAATGTATTTGGTGTAGTCCCATTCGCCATGAAGTACCGCAC